>Ga0137380_10002336_pt1 | contig 16046 bp, 9 predicted proteins | sample SagtaG_17_FD_104809 | JGI IMG/M metagenome (GOLD analysis project Ga0137380, IMG submission 104809) | Vadose zone soil microbial communities from Sagehorn Ranch, Mendocino, California, USA - Sage2_L_100_16 metaG | ecosystem: Environmental > Terrestrial > Soil > Vadose zone | place: USA...
GCTCGATGCCGCCAACAACGGCATCACCAGCCTGACCAACCTGCTCAACAGCGCCAAGGGCACCCTCAACCAGGCCCTGGCGAGCGCCGCCACCACCTCCGTGCTCACCGGCACGGCGACGGGCCTGGCGAGCACGACGCTGCTGTCCAGCCTGGGCTTCGCCGCCACCGACGTCATCACCGTCAACGACGGCACCACCAACACGACGACCTTCACCGCCGCCGCCAACACGACGGTTCAGGGCCTCCTGAACTTCATCAACCAGGGCGGCAACACCGCCAACAACAAGGACCGGGCGGAGATTTCCGGCGACGGCCGGGTCCTGATCGAGGGTGCCACCGCGGCCGCTTCGATCACCATCACGACCAACAGCGCCAGCACCACCGCCATCCAGAACCTGGGCTTCAACGCAACGGCGACCAACGGCACCATCAACAACACCGCCGCCGCCGGCCCGTTGAACTCCTCGCGCACCGCATTCTCCCAGCAGTTCGACGCGCTGCGCACCCAGATCGACCAGCAGGCGATCGACGCCGGCTACAACGGCGTGAGCCTGCTGAACAGCCAGAGCTTGACGGTGTTCACCAACGTGACGTCGACCGCGAAGATCATCCTCACCGGCAACAGCGACACGTCGGCCGGTCTCGGCGTGGTTGCGTCGGCCAACTCCTTCCAGGACAACTTCGACATCAATGCCGCGTTGACCAACGTCAACGCTGCGCTCGTCACCCTGCAGAACCAGGCCTCGACCGCGGCCTCGCAGGTGTCGGTGATCCAGTCGCGCAAGGACTTCACCAGTAGCACCATCAACAACCTGTCGACCGGCATCAACGACCTGACGCTCGCCGACTCCAACCAGGTGGGCGCCCAGCTGCTGGCCTTGCAGACGCGCCAGACGCTGTCCTCGACCGCCCTCTCGCTCGCCACCCAGGCGGACCAGAACGTGTTGCGTCTGTTCCGCTAAGCCGCGCGACATCGCTCGAGCAAACGGCGGGGCCTTCGGCCCCGCCGTTTGGCTTTTTGGGATGATGCGGACGCAAGGACGACTCGCCGCAAACCGCTGCCGCATGAGTCAGAATCTAGGGCTCGTGTCCGTCTGCGCCCGGGGTTGGGCGATCCGATAGCCGACCCCGAGCTCGGTCAGCAGGATGCTTGGGCGGGACGGATCCTTTTCGATCTTGCGCCGAAGCTTGCGAATGAACATGCGCAGGTAATGGGCGTCATGCGCATGATCGGGACCCCAGATCTCGTTGAGCAGATGGTGGTGGGTCACGACCTTGCCGGCGTGCCGGGCAAGCACTTGGAGCACCTTGTATTCCTTGGGCGTGAGGGCGAGCCGCACGCCGTCGAGAGACACCGCGCGGCCGTCGAGATCGATCTCGAGGGGGCCGCACTTGATCAGGGAATCGCCGGCCGCGCCGCGGGAGTGCCGCCGCAGCGCGGCACGGGCTCGCGCCACGAGCTCGGCCATCCCGAACGGCTTCACGACATAGTCGTCGGCGCCGTGCTCGAACAAACGAACCTTTTCGTCTTCATTCGATCGCACCGAAAGGACGATGATCGGGACCTTGGACCATGCGCGCAGCCGTTCGAGCACGCCGGCGCCGTCCATGTCCGGCAAGCCGAGATCGAGGATGATGAGGTCGGGCGGCTTGATGGTCGCCGAATGGATCCCTTCGGTCGCGTCCGCAGCGTCGCGCACGACGAACCCTTCGAGCTCGAACGCCGCCCGAAGGAAACGCCGGATCTGGCTTTCGTCGTCGATGACGAGAACGGTGGATGCCGCTTCACTCATCGAGTTCCCTCGCGTCATCCCGGGGAGGATCCTGGGGAGCCGGAAGCGCAATGGAGACGGTCGTGCCGTGCCCCTCGCCCGAGCTTACAGCTTCGAGCGCGCCGCCGACAGCGGAGACAAACGCCTGGGCAATCCACAGACCGAGCCCGGAGCCGGAAATCGTCGAGACGTGGCGCGATCCCCGGAAGAATCGCTCGCCCAATCGGGCCTTTTCCTCGCCGGTGAGGCCCTCGCCCTCGTCGGTCACCGATATGACCAGCTGATCGTCACGTCTTTGCGCCGTCACCGTGACGGCGGAACCGGAGGCGGAATATTTCGCGGCGTTGTCCAAAATCTGCCCGATCGCCTGCTCCAGCAATATCGGATCGACATTCACCAGCGGCAGATCGCCGGACAGCCGGACGTCGAGCTTGTGCATCGAAAGGCGCCGCGATCTTCGTTCGATCGCCGCGTTGACGATATCGGCGGGATCGCTCCACTCCATTTTCGGGCGGATGGCCTGCGCGCTGATGCGGGTGGCATCGAGCAGGTTCTGAATGTCGTTGTTGAGGCGCTCCGACTCGTCGCGAGCGACCGCGGCAAGCGCGGCGAGTCTTCGATCGCGCGCGATCACCGGCGCCTCGATCAGGGAGGTGGTGGCGCCGAGGATCGAAGCGAGCGGGGTGCGCAATTCATGCGAGACCGAGCCGATCAGCGCGTCGCGCAGCAAATTGGTCTCCGATCGCAGTTTTGCTTCATTGAGAGCCCGGCCGATATCGAGACGTTCCAGCGTCGCCCCCGCGTCTTCCATCAACGAATTGACGTGCTGCGTGATCGTCTCGATCGCGTCGCGCCCGCCGCCGCCGAGATTGACGGCGATGACGCCGAATTCCGGAGTCTTGGACAAGACGCAGCGTATCAGCCAGGTGGCGCCGCTGTCCGCATCCGTGGTCGTCCTGGCGACGGCATTGTCCCGGCCGGTCGCGACGTCGATTGCGTCGCGTCGCACCTGATCCGGAACCGCGGCGACGAGATCGGGCGGCACCTCGACCTGGGCTGTAGATCCAAAAATCACGACCTTTTGCCCTATGACGGTGGTGAGGTGATCCTGAATCGCCGCGTAGATGTCGGCCGCGGTCTCGGCGCCGGCCAAACGGCGCGAGAAAGCGTAAAGGTCTCGCACCTCGGTTTCCCGCTTGCGCGCTAGAGCGGCCTGGTGCCTGACGTTTCCGGCGAGCTGGCTCGTGACCAGGGCAACGATCGTGAACAGAACGAGACTGATGACCTCCTCCTGATCCGCGACGTGAAAGCTGTATTTCGGCGGGAAAAAGAAAAATGCGGCCGACAGGACGCCGGCGAAGGCGGCGGTCACCGCCGGGACGATTCCCCACCGCGTCGCCGCAACGAGGACCGGGATCAAATAAACGCTGGGGACACGGGTAGGATCGTAGACCGGCGTGAGTGCGATCAAAGCGGCCGTAATCGCCGCAACGAGCGCCAGCGAAATGACGACGGGGCCGATCTGGTTGCGAAAGGAATTGAGCAGCCGCGCTGTCTTCGAAGGTGGTCGCATTGCCATGGCGAAACAGCTTTGCGTCGATCGTTGATCCCCGAGGGCCGCCCACGGTCGAGTCGACTCGTAACACTAAGTTTACGGAAATTGACCTAAAAGTTATACGGCGGATATGTCTTGCGGCCTATCCGCCAGCCGAGTCCCGTCCCGATTCGAGATTGTAGCCGCCTCCGCCGGCCGAAACGAACTGGCGGGGAAATACTGGAGGTGCAGCCCTGCAATGAGTCGGGGCGATCCGAGGGAATATGTTTGGCCATCGTCCCTCGAACCGCCCCATGTCGGCCCCGTAGCTCAATGGGAAGAGCGGGCGAGTACTACACGCCGGGTTCCCGGTTCGAGACCGGGCGGGGTCGCCACTGCATTATCGGCCTCACGCGGCGCCTCGTCAAAGAAATCCGATCGCGAAATCCGATCGCCCGATGGTCCGATCGCGCTACAGCGACGTCGCCCGGCACTTCCTGCGCAGCATGTCGCGGAAGGCGTCGCGAACCTTGCGCATCTGCGGCGCCTTGTAGGGGAACAGGTCGGGCGGATCCATCGAGTGCACGATCATGGCGACGTCGACCTCGAACAGCAGCACCTTGCCGTCGGGCGTCTCGCCGCAATCGATGCCGAAATAGTCGAGGCCGACCCGCTCGGCCAGCGCGCGCAGCGCAGTGTCATGCCGGCGCGCGAAGTCGTCGTCGAAATCCAGCATGAAACGCGCTTCTTCGGCGCGCTTCTCGGCGCTCTCGCGCATCCCGGCATTGAGATAGTGGATCATCCAGTGCTGCGAGATCGCCATGTGGCAGGCGAACGGCCGACCGTCGATCAAGGCGATGCGGTACTTGCGGAACAGCCCGTCCGGGTCGTGATAGGCAATGAACGGCGCGACGTAGAACTCGGGCTCCGGCCGCTGCTGTAGGTACGCTCCGACGGCCGCGCCGTCGTCGAGCTTGGCAAGCCCGTCGCCGGCGTGCGAAGCCGCCGGGCGCGCAATGATCGGAAAACCGCCGTCCTCGAGGACGGCGTCGATGCGGGTTTGCCCGTCGCCGATCTGCGCAAACAGGTCGCGGCCGATGCGCACCGAGACCGGCACCGCGATGCCGGCCGCCGACTTGAGGAGAGCCGAGGCGCCGTTGCGCGACAGGAGGGTTATGCGGTCCGGCGCATTGAGCACCGGGCGCGGCCAGGATCGAACCAGCTCGCCGACCTCGCGAAGGAGCGGGCGATTCTCGTCCGATTCGCCGACCGCGACGAACGCGAGGTCGTGATCCGGGATCGGATGTGCCAGCGGCAATCCCGGCGTCACATAGTGCATGTCGAGGGTTACGTCCGATCCTTCCAGCAGGAACTCGAGCGGCGTGTTGGCCATGAAGTCCCCGGGCGCCAGGAACGCAAGAAGGCGAATGCCGTCCCGGGACACGAGCGCGGGCGGCTGTCGGTAGAGACGCTGCACCCGGAGCGCTTGCGCCTGCGCCGCCATCGCGCCGGCACGGTCCCCGTTCAACTGCAGGATGGTCGAGAGATCCATCAAGGCGGCGGCATCCTGCGGGTCGGCCATCGCGCGTTCGAGCAATTGCAGGCCGAGCGGCGCGAGGTTGGCGCCGGCAAACGCCGCGCTGGCCAGCCACGCCAGCCCGATCGGGACCGCCGGTTCATGCGTGCCGGTAAGGCGTGTTGCCAGGGCATTGGCGCTCATGTCGATTCCTAAATCGGGATGACTTTAGGCTGCGCAACTGTTGCGACTGGCGTTGCCGAACGCGAGCGTCGCCTCGACCAGGGCGTCGATGTCGCGCGCGTCGGTCCGGTGATTGACGATAGCGGCGCGGATGGCGAGTCGCCCATCGAGGACCGTCGTTGACGGCGCGACGATGCCGGACTCGTGGAGATCGGCGACGATCTTCGCGTTCACCCGGTCCGCATCGTCGCTGCGGTAGCGGAAGCACACGATGTTGAGCTCGACGGGCGCGAGCAGCTCGAGGGCCGGCGCCGCCTCGATGCGGCGCCGCAGATACTGCGCCAGATCGCAGGTGTGCGAGATCATCGCGCCGAGCCGCTCGGCGCCGTAGGCCTTGAGGGTGAACCAGGTCTTGAGCGCGCGGAAGCCGCGGGAGAGGTCCGGCCCGAAATCGCACGGCCACGGCGAACCTGCCGCCAGCCCCCGCGTTTCGCGCCGCAGGTAGGCCGCCGGCGAGGCGAACGCGTCCTGATGCAGCGTCCCGTCGCGCACCAGGATGAACCCGGCGTCATAGGGCACCTGGCCCCATTTGTGGAAGTCGAGCGCGAGCGAGTGCGCGCACTCGATGCCGACGAGGCGCGGCGCGATGTCGGGCGTGAGCATGCCGAGCGCGCCGTAGGCGCCGTCCACATGAAACCACAGCTCTTCGCGCCGCGCGACGTCGGCCAGCGCGGCGAGGTCGTCGATGGCGCCGATATCGACCGTACCGGCGGTGCCGACCACGAGGAACGGGACACGTCCCGCCCGCCGATCTGCTGCAATCGCGCGTGCGAGCGCATCCGGATCGATCTGGTGGCGAGCATTGACGGCGATGACGCGCAGCGCCTCGATGCCGAGGCCGGAAATGTCCATTGCCTGAGCGATGCAGCGATGCGCGGCCGCGGACGTGTAGGCCACCAGGCGCCGCCCGGCCGCTCCGACGCCTTTGTGGCGGACGTGCCGGCCGAGCGTGGCGGTGCGGGCGACGAGAAGCCCGATGAGATTTGCCATCGACGTGCCGGTGACGAACAGCCCAGTCGCCGCGTCGGAAAACCCGAAGAGATCGCGCATCCAGCGAACCACCTGCCGCTCCACCTCGATCGGCATGTGGTCGCGCCCGCCGAGATTGGCGTTGAGCCCGGCGGCCAGCATCTCCGCCAGCATGCCGGCCGGATTTCCGCCGCCGTGCACCCAGCCGAGGAAGCCGGGATGCGCGTTGCCGGCCGCGAACGGAAGCACATTGCGCATGAACTCGTCGTGCAGCGCGCCGAGATCGGTCGGTCCGGTCGGAAGCGGGTCGCGGAAGCGGTTGCGCACCTCGTCCGGGATCGGCTGCCACACCGGACGCGCGCGGATGCGCTCGAGGTAGTCGAACATATCGTCGAGCATCCGGTGCCCCTGCGCCCGCACGCCCGTCCAATCCGCCGGGTCCAGGGAAGTTCGCACGCCCAATGTCCCACCTTTTCGCAATGACTTGATTTGCGCGGCTTTGGATCGCGGGAATTCTAGGCGCAGAGAATTTAGAAAAAATTAATCATGGCGGCGTGATCAGCGGAGCCTTCACGCCGGCCGCACGGCCGCGCGCCGGCGCGTCGATCGGCCTTTAACCGCCCATTAAGGTTAACAATTAACCCTCCATTAGGGTTAACGAATTACACTCCCCTCGCCGCTCCAACCATGAGCGGCCGATCCGGATTGCGTCCGACGAGCGGGGTGCAAGATGAGCAGCAGCGTCGTCCTATCAGCGGGGGTTCGGGCGAACCTTCTCGCGCTTCAGCAGACCACCGATCTCATCACCACCACGCAGAGCCATCTTGCCACCGGCAAGAAGGTCAATTCCGCTCTCGACAACGCGACGAACTTCTTCATGGCGAGCTCGTTCCAGACGAGCGTGAACAACCTCAATGCGCTGCTCGATCAGATCAACATGGCGCAGCGCACGCTGGACGCCGCCAACACCGGCATCACGCAGATCACGAACCTGCTCAACACCGCGAAAGGGACGCTCACGCAGGCCCTGGCGGCAACGGCGACGGCCTCCGTCCTCACCGGCACGGCCACCGGCCTGACGAGCACGACGACCCTGGCCAGCCTGGGCTTCGCCGCCACCGACGTCATCACGATCAACGACGGCACCACCAATACGACGACCTTCACCGCCGCCGCCAATACGACCGTTCAGGGCCTGTTGAACTTCATCAACACCGGCGGCGGCAACGGCGGCAACAACAAGGACCGGGCCGAGTTGTCCGGCGACGGCCGCATCCTTCTCGAGGGAGCGACCGGCGCCGCCTCGATCACGATTACCACCAACAGCGCCAGCACCACCGCCATCCAGAATTTGGGCTTCAATGCCACCGCCACCAATGGCGCCATCAACAACACGGCGGGCGCCGGCGCCGCGAGCTCGACCCGCTCGTCGCTCGCCACGCAGTTCGACGCGCTGCGAACGCAAATCGACCAGATGGCCGCGGACTCCGGCTTCAACGGCGTGAGCCTGCTGAACAACCAGAGCCTGACCGTCATCATGAACCAGACGGCGACCACCAAGCTGGTGGTGGTCGGCAACAACGACACCTCGACCGGCCTCGGCGTCGTCGGGTCGCAGAACGGGCTCCAGGACAACTTCGACATCAATACCGCGCTGACCAACGTCAACAATGCGCTCACCGCCCTGCAGAACCAAAGCTCGACCTATGCGGCCAATGTGTCGGTCATCCAGGCCCGCACCGAGTTCACCAAGGAAATGATCAACACGCTCAAGACCGGCACCAACGATCTGACCCTGGCCGATCCCAACGAGGAGGGAGCAAGCCTCCTGGCCTTGCAGACGCGCCAGTCGCTGTCCTCGACCGCGCTCTCGCTCGCCACCCAGGCGGACCAGAACGTGCTGCGGTTGTTCCGTTGAGCGCGACGATCCCGCACCGCGAGGCGGCGGGGCCGTCCGTCCCGCCGCCTTTTACCTTTTGTTAAGGATGATGCGGAACGATCGTCCGGGGGTGCTTCGGAACGGAGACCGCCATGGCCCTCAAGGTCGAGCTGAAGCCCGGCGAGCGCATCATCGTCGGCGAATGCGTCGTCACCAACGTGCTCGACCAGCGCACGCGCCTGCTCATCGACGGCACCGCGCCGATCCTGCGCGAGAAGGACATCATGACGGCCGAGCGCGCCGACTCGCCGGCCAAGCGCATCTACCTCGCCGTTCAGTTGATGTACCTTGCACGCGATCCGCGCGCGCACCACGACATCTATTTCTCGCTGATGCGCGACATCATCCAGGCCGCGCCAACCACCTGGCCGTACATCGAAAGTATCAATAACCGTATCTTAACAGGGGAAATGTATAAGGCCTTGAAAGAGGCCAAACGATTGATCGAATACGAGCAGGAAGTCATCAGTCATGCAAAGCGCGGCACAGGCCTACGGCAAGGTAGCGATCCAGACCTCCAGCCCGCGTGAGCTGGAAGCCGACCTGCTGCTCGTCGCCGCCTCGCAATTGCAGGCCGTGCACGACAAGTGGGACGACGGGAAGCGCGACGATTTCGATCGGGCGCTGCTCTACAATCGCAAGCTCTGGGCGATTTTCTTCGCCGCCGTCACCTCGCAGGACAGCCCGCTCCCGGTCGAGATTCGCCAGAACGTCGCCAACCTCGGCCTGTTCGTGATGAACGAGACGATCGAGCTGTCCGGCAAGCCGGAGCGCGGGAAGCTCGAGCCGCTCATCAACATCAATCGCCACATTGCCGCCGGCCTGCTCGGCCAGCCGTGACCTCCCCGCGATGACGCCGCAGGCGCCCGCGCGCCGGCGGCCGGACCCGAAAGGCCCGTGCGTCGCTGCCGCGGCGACGGGCTGACGATAACACTCGATTAACCATAATTAACTAGACCAAGCGTCGGAACCGACGCGAGTTTTCGCCCTTGACCCATCCAGCGCCGAGCATGGCGGACCCCTCGCCGTCGGGGCGTGACGACGCGATCGTGGCGGAAGCCGCCCAATACGCGGTCAAATTCCATCAGCTGGGGATGCTCGCCGAGGCCGAGAGATTTTATGACGCGATTCTCAAGGTGACGCCCGATCACTTCCAGGCGCTGCATCTGCTCGGAATCCTCAGGCAGCAGCAGGGCAACAGCGCCGAGGCCTTGCGATTGACCGGTGAGGCGCTGGAAACGAATTCCCGATCGGCCGATGCCCTGCGCACGCTCGGCGCCGTGCTCGACACCCTCGAGCGCCACGAAGAAGCGCTCGCGGCCTACGACCAGGCGCTCGCCGCCAACAAGGACCGTGCCGAGGCGCTGGTCAGCTACGGCATTGCCCTCGTGCACCTCGGCCGCAACCGGGAGGCGCTCGACGCCTTCGACGCGACGCTTGCCATCGACGCCCGTCACCTCGAAGCGCGCATCAATCGCGGCGTGGCGTTGACGCGGCTCGGCCGCATTCACGAAGCGCTCGAAGCCTTCGACGCGGCGCTCGCCGTCAGGGAGGACCATCCCGAAGCGCTGGTCAGCCGCGGCGTCGCCCTCCTGCACCTCGGCCGCGCCGGGGAATCGCTCGCCGCCTTCGACCAGGCGCTGGCGATCAAACCCGACCATGCCATGGCTTTGAGCAACCGCGTTCTTGCGCTGGTGGCGCTCAGGCGCCACGCGGAGGTGCTGGAAGGCTGCGAGAGAGCTCTCTCGATCAACCCGGGCGACGCCGAGACGCTTTACCTTCGAGGCAATACGCTTTGGTCGCAGGGCAAGTTCGCGCAAGCGATCGAGAGCTATGAACAGGCCTGGGCGTTCAATCATGCGCGCGCGCTCAGCATGCTCGCGCTCTATCGATCGACCATCGCCGATTGGGCCGGGGCGGACAGGCTCTCCGGCGTATTGCGGACCCGCATCGCGGCGGGCGATTTCATTTATCCCTTCGTGTCGGTCGTCTTCGGTTTCGATCCGCTCGATCAATTGCACGCCGCGCGGAATTACCTTCGGGTATGCCTGCCGACCACGCCGCAGCCCTCGACCCGTTCAGCGATCGTCCACTCCGACAGGCTGCGAATTGCATACGTGTCGTCGGACTTCCGGCAGCATGCGGTCGCCTCGGCCACCGTCGAATTGTTCGAGCGCCACGACCGCAACCGTTTCAAGGTCATCGGGGTATCGCTCGCTCCGAGCGACGCCAGCGCGATACGGGCGCGCCTCGTCGATGCGTTCGATCAATTCCACGACGTTGCATCCGACGGCGACGGACACATTGCCGGGCTGCTGAACGATCTTGGGGTCCACATCGCGGTCGATCTCAACGGTCCGACCGAGGGATCGCGACCCGGCGTCTGGGCCTATCGCGCGGCACCGGTCCAGGTCGCCTATCTCGGTTATCCGGCGACGGCCGGGGCCGATTTCATCGATTACATCCTCGCCGACGAGACCGTGCTGCCGTTCGACCAGCAGCCGTTCTTCTCGGAGAAAATCGTGCATCTGCCGGATTGCTACCACGCGAACGATACGACCAGGCGCATATCGGCGAAGACTCTGGCGCGAAGCGCGCTGGGGCTCCCCGAACAGGGCCTGGTGTTTTGCTGCTTCAACAAAAGCTCGAAAATCACCGGTCGGGTGTTTGGCGTCTGGATGCGGCTGCTGGCGCAAGTCCCCGGCAGCGTGCTGTGGCTCTCGCGCATGAACGATCTCGCGCACGCGAATCTGCGTCGCGAGGCGGCGGCCCGCGGCGTCGATCCGGGACGGCTGGTATTCGCTCCCTATGTCGACCGCGTCGAGGACCACCTTGCCCGCCATCGTGCCGCCGACCTGTTTCTCGACACGCTCCCCTACAATGCGCATTCCACCGCCATCGACGCGTTATGGGCCGGGCTGCCGGTCGTCACCTGTGCCGGCACGTCCTTTGCCGGCCGGGTCGGAGCGAGCCTGCTCAAGTCCGCGGGCTTGCCGGAACTGGTGACGAACAGCCTCGAAGACTACGAGGCCTTGGCGCTCAGGCTCGCCGCCGACCCGGCCCTGCTGCATTCGATCCGCCGCAAGCTCGACGGCAACCGGCTCGCGTGCCGCCTGTTCGACAGCGAACGCTTCTGCCGTCACGTCGAAGCCGCCTATTCGACCATGTGGGACATTCGCCGGCGCGGCGACCGCCCATGCGGCTTCCGCGTCGAGCCGGGCGTGTAGGTGTCGACCATGGCAACGCCGCTGCCGTCGGGACAGGATCAAGGCGTGGCGCAGGCCGCGGAGCAGGCGCTCGCGTTTCACCGGCGCGGAATGCTCGCCGAGGCGGAGACGTGCTACGCCGCAATTCTCCAGGCAGTGCCCGATCATTTCGATGCGTTGCATCTGCTCGGCGTCCTTCGCCAGCAGCAAGGCAATAGCGCCGAGGCCGCGCGGTTGATCGGTGCCGCGCTCCGGATGAACCCCTGCTCGGTCGATGCCTTGTGCAGTTTCGGCGCCGTGCTTCATGCCCTCAACCGTCATGACGAAGCGCTCGCCGCCTGCGACAAGGCGCTCGCCATCAAGCCCGGCCATGTCGAGGCTCTGTGCCGGCGCGGCGCTACTCTCCTTGCGTCGCGGCGGGTCGAGGAGGCGCTCGCGGCCTTCGACCGGGCGCTCGCCGTCGATCCGGATCTTCCCGCCGCGCTCAACCATCGCGGCAATGCGCTGGTACGCCTCGACCGCCTCGAGGAGGCGGTTGAGGCGTTCGACCGTGCGCTTGCCGTCAGGCCGGATCAGATCGAGGCGCTCATCGGCCGCGGCAATACGCTCATGCTGCTCGATCGCTGCGAGGAGGCGCTGGCGGCCTTCGACCGGGTCATCGAGATCCGCCCTGACAACGCCATGGCGCTCGGCAACGGCGGATTGGCGCTGGTGGAGCTCGGCCGTTACGAGGAAGCGCTCGACCGCTTCGGCAAGGCCCTCGACTTAACGCCGGACAATGTCCTCACGCTCGACGCCTACGGCAACACGCTTCTCTTGTTGAACCGCCACGCAGACGCGCTGGCGGCTTTCGACACGGCCCTCGGACTGGCGCCCGACCGACCCGAGCTGCTCAAGCACCGTGCCGACGCGTTGCGCGAGCTTCGCCGCCACGACGAGGCGGTTCAGACCTACGACCGCGTCCTTGCGGCTGTCCCGGACGATGCGGAGACGCTTTTTTACCGGGGCAAGTCGCTGTGGGCGCTCGGCCGGCTCGAACAGGCCATCGTGAGCTACGAGCGGGCATCGGCGCTCGAGGACACGCGCGCGCTCGGGGAGCTCGTCTTCTGCCTATTGGCCATTGCCGATTGGGCGCGGGCCGACCAGCTCGCCAGCGCGTTGCGAAAATCCATCGCCAAGGAGAATTTCGTCCATTCTTTCGCGACCGTGGGCATCGGACTGGGCCCGCTCGATCAACTGAAGGCGGCGAGGAGCCTGATCCGCGACGTAGTGGCCGGGGCGCCGAAGCCGTTCATCCATTCGACGGCCGTTGATGCCGAGAAGCTGCGGATCGCCTATCTGTCTTCGGACTTTCGTCATCATGCGGTCGGGGTGGCCGCCGCGGAGCTGTTCGAGCGCCACGACCGGACGCGCTTCGAGATCATCGGCGTCTCATTCGGTCCGGACGACAAGACCGGCACCCGGGCACGCATCGTCGCGGCGTTCGACCGCTTCCACGACGTGGCATCGCATACCGATCGGGACATTGCCCGGCTGTTGAACGATCTTCAGGTGCATATCGCGGTCGATCTCAACGGCCTGACGGAAGGCTACCGGCCGGGAGTATTGGCCTGTCGTCCGGCCCCCATCCAGATCAACTACCTCGGATATCCGGGAACGACCGGGGCCGGATACATCGATTACGTCATCGCGGACGGCACGGTGCTGCCGTTCGCCGAGCAGCCGTTCTTCACCGAAAAGATCGTGCACCTGCCGGACTGCTACCATGTCAACGATGCAACCCGGCGCATCTCGAGCTATGTCGCGCCGCGAAGCGACCTCGGGCCGCCCGATCGCGGCATGGTATTTTGCTGCTTCAACCAGCCCTTCAAGATCGCCGCGCCGATCTTCGACGTGTGGATGCGGCTGCTGACCCGCGTCCCGGGCAGCGTGTTGTGGCTGTCCGAACTGAACGATCCCGCGCAAGCCAATCTGCGCCGCCACGCGGCGGCGCGCGGCGTCGATCCCGACCGGCTGATCTTCGCGCCGCGGATGGACAGCAGCGAGGATCACTTGGCGCGCCATCATGCCGCCGACCTGTTTCTCGACACCCTGCCCTACAACGCGCACTCGACGGCGATCGACGCCCTGTGGGCGGGATTGCCGGTGGTTACCTGCGCCGGCACTTTTTTTCCCGGCCGCGTCGCGGCAAGCCTGCTCAAGGCCGCCAGCCTGCCGGAACTGGTGACGCGCAGCCTCGCGGACTACGAGGCCCTGGCGTTCAGGCTCGCCACCGACCCCGCGCTGCTGTCATCCATGCGCCGCAAGCTCGCCGACGACCGGGCCACCTGCGCCCTGTTCGACAGCGACCGTTTCCGCCGTCACCTCGAGGCGGCCTATGCGACCATGTGGGACATTCACCGGCGCGGCGAGAGCCCGCGCAGTTTCCGCGTCGAGCCGAGCGCGTAGGCGCCGACGATGGCAGCGCCGCTACCCTTGGGGCACGACGAGAGCGTTGTGGCGGAAGCCACCCAATATGCCGTGACGTTTCATCAACGCGGCATGCTCGCCGAAGCCGAGAAGCTCTACGCGGCGATCCTCGAGGCGCGACCCGATCATTTCCAGGCCCTGCACCTGCGCGGGGTCCTGCGCCAGCAGCTAGGCGACGGCGCCGAAGCCAAGCGGCTGATCACCGCCGCGCTCAAGATGAACCCGCGGTCGCTCGACGCGCTGTGCAGCTTGGGCGGCGTCCTCAACGCCCTCAATCTCAATGAGGAAGCGCTCGACGCCTATGACAAGGCGCTCGCGATAGACCCCGCTCATGTCGATGGCCTCGTCCGCCGCGCCACCACGCTCGCGGCCCTGAACCGCCGCGAGGACGCGCTCACGGCCGTCGATGCGGCGCTCCGGTCCGCGCCCGGCAATTGCGCGGCGCTTGCTGCTCGCGGCAACATGCTCTTGCGCCTCGATCGTGCCAAGGAGGCTTTGGCCGCGTTCGACCGGGCGCTTGCCATCGAGCCTCGTTGCATCGAAGCCCTCATCGGCCGCGGCAGCGTGCTGGTGCGGCTCGGCCGCGTTCACGAAGCACTCGCGGCCTTCGACCGGGTGATCGAGATGGAACCCGGCCACGCCGCCGCGCTGCACGGCTGCGGCCTGGCCCTCGCAAGTCTCGAGCGTCATGGCGAGGCGCTGAAAAGCCTCGACAAGGCGTTGCGCGTCGCGCCGGGCAACGTGGCTTTGCTCAGCGACTACGGCGCTGCGCTTCTCGCGCTTGGGCGCGCCGAGGACGCGCTCGCGGCCTTCGACAAGGCGCTCATCATCACGCCCGATCGACCCGACGCGCTCAGACAGCGTGCCGCCGCCCTGCGCGCGCTCGGGCGCCACGCTGAGGCGCGCGCGAGCGAGGCCGGGGCCGTTGCGGCCGTGCCGCACGATGCGGAAGCCCTCTACAGCCGGGCCAATTCACTGTGGGCCCTGGGCAATCGCGAAGAAGCCGTCGCGATCCTCGAAAGAGCATCGGCGTTCAATCATCCGCGCGCGCTCAGCAAGCTCGCCATCTGCCGGCTGGCCGTTTGCGATTGGGCGGGAGCCGACGAACTTGCCGCCACTCTGCGCAGCCGGGTCGGCGAGGCAAATTTCGTTGATCCGTTGACATGCCTGGCCTTCGGCTTCGAACCGTCGGTCCAGCTGGAAGCCGCCAAGGTCTGCGTTCGGATGTTCGCGCCCCTCGCTGCAAAGCCCTTGCCCATTTCGACCTCCGTCCCCGCCGGCAAGCTGCGGCTTGCGTATCTCTCCGCGAACTTCCGGCAGCAGGCGGTGGGGGTCTCCATCGCCGAACTGCTCACACGTCACGACCGCGCGCGTTTCGAGATCATCGGCGTGTCCTACGGCCCGAATGACGCGAGCGACACAGGAGCCCGTCTCGTCAATTCGTGCGATCGATTCCATCACGTCGCGTCCGAGGCGGATCGGGACATCGCCCGGCTTGTGAACGAGCTTGGGGTGCATATCGCGGTCGATCTCAACGGCCTGACCGGCGGCTGCCGGCCCGGCGTCCTCGCCTATCGGCCCGCTCCCATCCAGGTCGGCTATCTCGGTTTCGCCGGAACGGCCGGCAGCGAATTCACCGACTACATCCTCGCCGATGCGACCGTGCTGCCCTTCGACCAGCAGCCGTTCTTCACCGAAAAGATCGTGCACCTGCCGGACTGCTACCACGCCAACGACGCGACCCGGCACATCGCCCAGACCCAGCCCCGGCGCGACCTCGGCCTGCCCGATCAGGGCTTTGTCTTCTGCTGCTTCAACCAAAGCTACAAGATCGCCGCGCCGGTCTTCGATGTCTGGATGCGGCTGCTGGCACGGGTTGAGGGCAGCGTGCTGTGGCTCTCCAAGACGAACGACCTCGCGCGCGCCAATCTGCGCCGGACCGCCGCGGCGCGCGGGGTCGATCCCGAGCGGCTGGTCTTTGCGCCGTGGATGGACAGAAGCGAGGATCATCTCGCCCGCCATCGCGCCGCCGACCTCTTTCTCGACACCCTGCCCTACAACGCCCATTCGACCGCCATCGACGCGCTGTGGGCGGGGCTGCCGGTCCTCACCTGCGCCGGCACCGCCTTTGCCGGCCGGGTCGGCGCGAGCCTGCTCAAGGCGGCGGGCCTGCCCGAACTGGTGACGCACGGCCTTGCGGACTACGAGGCCATGGCGCTGCGGCTCGCCGGCGATCCGGCGCTGCTGTCATCCCTCCGCCGCAAGCTCGCCGACAACCGCCCCGCCTGCGCGCTGTTCGACGGCGACCGGTTCCGCCGCCATGTCGAGGCGGCCTATGCGGCCATGTGGGACATCCACCGGCGCGGCGAGCGCCCGCGCGGTTTTTGCGTCGAGCC
>Ga0137380_10002337_pt1 | contig 16042 bp, 9 predicted proteins | sample SagtaG_17_FD_104809 | JGI IMG/M metagenome (GOLD analysis project Ga0137380, IMG submission 104809) | Vadose zone soil microbial communities from Sagehorn Ranch, Mendocino, California, USA - Sage2_L_100_16 metaG | ecosystem: Environmental > Terrestrial > Soil > Vadose zone | place: USA...
CTCGACCGTTTTCTCATCGGCTATCCGCGGCAGGGAAAGTTCCACACCCCCGGCGGCCTCGAAGTGTCGGCCCACCTGCTGCTCAACAACGTCGAGGCGGGCTTCGACAAACGCGTCGAGGATTTCCACCTCGCCGCCAGGCCCAACCCGGAGGCGGCAGTGGCGGAGGCCGACGCCGTCGTGATCGTTCCGCGCGGAGCGGGGGCGCTCCCAAACGATGGCTTGCTGCGGGTGGCCCTCGAACGCGCGCCGGAAGGGGCCGCTTGCTTCGTTCATGGCGCTTTGGCCAGCACGCTGGACCGCGCCCGCCAACAGATTGAACTGGCCGGCTCGCGCAAAATTTCGCTGCTCGCCGGCACACCGTTGGCCGTGACCTGGCGGCTGCCCGACACCGAACTGCCGCCGGGCACTGCGCTGGCCGAGGCGCTGATCGTGGTCCAGGGCAAATCATTCGGCGCCGAATTGAACGGCTTGGAAGGGTTGCTCCCCATGATCGAGCGGCGGCAGGGCGGCGAAACGGGCGTCCGCGGCCTCCAATTCCTCGAAGGCCAAAAAGTCTGGCGGGCCGGCGACCAAGGGCTTTGGTCCTGGCCGCTTCTGGCCGCCGCGATCTCGCGCTCCGACTCGCCCCAGGGCGATCCGGTCAAGGATGGCCGGACGCAGGACATTATCGGACTCGGACTCCTGCCGAAGCTGGCCGCCGAACCTCGCGGCTGGCTGCTCGAACACTGCGACGGTCTGCGCTCGGCGATTCTGGTATTGGATGGCGCGGTGGCCGATATCAACGTCGCCGTGCGGACGCGCGATGGCGCCCTCTTCTCCGCGCAGCTCTTTCGCCCGCCGCCTCCCGGCGAGCACCATTTCAGCCGGCTGGCCGAGGTGATGGAAGAATTCTTTCGCAGTGGCAAATCGCCCTGGCCACTGCCGCGCAACCTTCTAATCGCCGGTTTGCTGGAAACCTTTGGCCGCGCCTCGACCCGCTTCGCCAGGCAGGTGAAGACCCCGGAGTTGGCGATCGCCTACGCGAGGTGAAACCCCGCTGATCGACGCTCTGCGCGACAACTATCCACCCAAGCCGCTCACTTCCCTCCGCGGAATCCAGGACCCGTGTGGCGTCTCACAAATCAAACGGCGTAACCTGCGGACCATGTCCGGGAGGGACAATTGACAATAGCCCAGCCTTTCAAGGCTGGGGTAAGACGCAGGGGGGACCAAGTCCCGAAGGGACGGTTGAAATCATGTACAGCTAATTCGGAGACATCACACCAACTTCCCCGCGCCGGCTCCTCGAACTCTCAGCGCAGCGATTGCAGGTATTCGATCAGGTCAGCCGCTTCCTGCGCGGTCATGCCTTGCAAGAGGCCCTCGGGCATGAGTGACAGCCGTTGGGCTTCCATCCGTTTGATCGCGGCGGCGGGGAGGCGAACCTCTTCCGCGGTCGCCTCCTTCAACACCACTTCGTTGGCCGATTTTCGGATCAGGAACCCCGTGTGCATCGTGTCATCCCTGGTCTCGACCAAGTACGCCACGTATTGCGGATCAATGGCCTTCGACGGCTCAAGAATGTTCTCCAGGATTTGCGCTCGCGCATACTTTTTTCCGATTTGCGAAAGGTCCGGACCGAAGTCCCGTCCCACCCCTTCCGCGCGATGACACGTCTGGCATTGCGCCCCGCCTTCCTGCGTAAAAATCTTCCGGCCACGCGCCGCGTCGCCGCGGAGCACCAGGATAACTCCGGGATCGATCTGGCTGCCAAGTGTCTTGGCGCGCCGCTCCTCGGGCAGAAACCGCTCGAACAGGTCGCGCACTTGAGCGTCCACGGCTGAAGTCCCCGCCGCGATCGCGGCCTGGCGAATCGGCGCGCTGAGCGACCGTTCGTCCACCGCCCGCAGCAAAGCCAGCGCGCCGCTGACTGACGAAAGCATCTCGCCGATGACCTCCTGCGGGTCCGGTGGCGGCCCGCTTCCGTTGAAACGGAGGCGCGCCAGCGCGGCGCTCTCCGAGGCCCGGCGCGTCACGGCCTCAGTCTCGGCCGGATCGTCGCCGGCGCTCGCGGGCAATTGCTTGATCCAGTCATGGATCAGCCCCACGCCCCGTTCATCCACCACGCTCGCGCCGAGGTAGGGCATGTGGCCTTTGCCCAGCTTCGCCATCCGATACCAGAGCACCGAACGGAAAGGGTCGCCGCTCGCCACCACTTTCGCGGCCGCAATGCCCAGGCTTCCTTGCGAAGGCACCTTGCCGGCCAGCGCGGCCTTTTCCAGTGGCAGATCGAAATTCATATAGCTCAGGACCGATCCCCCGGCGTGCTCGCGATGACAATGCGAGCAGTTGACGTGAAGATAGGAACGAGCGCGTGCGTTCAAATCCGCCGCCGGATCGTACGGGTTTGCCAAAGTGGGCTGTGGCTTGTCGGGGATGCAAGCTGGCGCGACTAGATCGATGTGCGCGAAGGTTTGAAGCTGATTGGCGCGGCTGCCTCCGTGCGCTGGCCAGGCATCCGCAGCCTCCTTGGCAGCGTATCGCAGCTCTTTGTCGAGTTGCGGTGGATTGAAGGCCAGCGCGGTGTTGCACCACGGATTGTGACAGCGCAGACATTCGGCCCGGCTATGGAAACGCCAGGTTTGGTGCCGCTTTCCGCCCGGAGCATCCGCGTCCGTGATGGCAAAGGTCTGTTCCGTTCCTTTGGCGCCCACGAGCGTCGCATCGGTTTGCTCCTCGTTCCACTGAAAGCTGCAGGCGTTCCAGGATTCGCCGTTGAAGTGCAGGATTTGGGTTTCCAGTTTGTGGCGGCTCTTCGGGTTGCCGCGCTCCAATTCGAGCGAATACGTTTTGGCCAGCACCGCGTCCTTCGGAAACTCCCAGCGACCGTCGTGGTTGGTGACGACGCCGTTGCCCGGCAAGGCCACGAACCGCTCGCCTTGGGCGTGGTCAGCCCAAAGCTCCGCATTCACCGAATAAGAAATGACGCCCGGCGCCGGCTTCCCTTCGGCAACCGAGGAAAAAAGCCCCGTCTCACTCAGCTTGCGCGGGAAGCTCGAGGGAGTATTCGCCGCTGGATTCACCACCAGTCGATGAACGGTCCCGCCGAAATCAACGATGTAAAGTTCGCCCTCCCGGTCTTCCCCGAAGCTGACGACTTTGAGCCGCGTGTCCACCAACTCGCGGCTCCGGGTCACGCGACTGCCATCATGGCGCAGCTCCCAAATCTTGCCGGTCTCGTAGTCGCCATAGATGTAGCCGCCGGCCAATTCCGGCAGGCGCTTGCCGCGATAGACGCAGCCGCCGGTGATGGAGGCCGCCTCCGAATGCGGATGCTCCCGGGTCGGCGGCAGAAGGGGCGTGGGGCCGCGTTTGCCGTCCGGCTTCACCGGTTGATGACTTCCTTCGAGGATGCTCCAGCCATAATTGCCGCCGCGCTGCACGCGATAAATCATCTCCCACAATTCCCAGCCGACGTCGCCCACCCACAGATCGCCGGTCTGCCGGTCGATGCTCATCCGCCATGGGTTGCGCAGCCCGTAAGCCCAGACCTCGGGGCGCGCGCCGGCCATGTTCACGAACGGATTGTCCGGCGGCACGCGATACGGCCGGCCCTTTTCGGCGTGATCGACGTCGATCCGCAGGATGGAGGAAAGCAGGTCGCCAATGTCCTGCCCGGTGTCCAGCGGGTCCGGCGGATCGGGACCGGCCCCGTCCCCGGTCGAAATGTAGAGATAGCCGTCCAAACCGAAACGGATGCAACCGCCATTGTGCCCGCCCGATTTCCAGGTGATCACCGATTGCTCGCTTTTCAGATCGACTTGCGGCGGGTTAGTGTCCGTCACTTTGAAACGCGAGACGTGCGTGCCGTCCGGCAATTCCGGTTTCAGGATGTACCAGATATAGACCTGGCGGTTCCGCGCAAACTGAGGATGGAAAGCCAGGCTGTAACTCTCCGTCACCTCCGGATTCAGTTGCTTGAGGTCGGCAAACAGATCGGGACTTTCGCACGCCGGATCATTAGGAAATGAAAAAATCTTTCCCGCGTGCTCGATGATTAACCAGCGATCGCTGCCCGGCAGCGCGACCAGTTCGAGCGGCTCGACAAATTTGAGCTTGGGGAACAGACGTTCGGTCCGGTAGGGCAAGGGCGGCTCCGGCGAACCGGTGATGCGCGAGGTCGTCCAGGCGATCCTTTTCTCGATGCCGTAAGGCGGACCGGATGTCGGCGGCCGGTCGTTGGCCTCAGCGGACAAAGTCCTTTCACGCGGCCCTGCGAGCGCCATCAGCGCCAGGAAGATCCTTGCGACGCCGCTCCATGGGCCGCGCCGCCTTCGCCTGGCCGCCAAACATCTCATCATTGCATCGGTTCAGTTCAGGCGAGCGTTATCCCATCAATCTGCCGCGCCCTCAAGCAGATTCAGGGAGCAGCAGGGCTTTTGCGAGTGGGGCTTTTCTCCGGTGAAAACGTCGGGTTATCTCCTGGAGAGAATTCGCGCGCCCGGAATCCTCCCAAGCTTGCGAGCGACCGCACGGAAGCTCCCTGAAGGCGCGAAAATCAGCACCCGGCCTGGAAGGCGCACCGCCTTCACCAATCGATTGACGGTCGCCTGCTCCCGGCTCGCGTTGGGCAGCCGGTGCCATTGAGGGCGGAGGCGGATACACAGCAAATAGAGTTTCTGCCGGACAAAATGGCGCAACTCCTTTCTCCCCAGATCGGCGGCGATGAGGTGCGGCTCGGTCGCCAGTGTCTGCCAGAGTGTCGTGAGTTCCGCCTCCGACAGGTCATGCGGGATAAGTTCGTCGGCCGCGGTCGCGTTGCTCCGCTCCAGCCGCGAGGCCACAATGGATTTTTCGTATCGATCCATCCGGGCGTGTAATTCCCGGATGCGCTCGGACTGGCCGGTCATCCGGTAATACCGATGAAAGCAATCGGCGGCTTGCGGGAGCAATTCCTCGTTTTCGGCGATGGCTCGCTCCAGATACGTTTCGCCCTCGCCGTCACCTGACGTGAGCAGAAAACTGCCGAGGTTGAAATTGGCGGCCATGTGTTTTGGGTCGGCACGGAGAATTTGGCGGAGCAGCGGCGCGGCGGATTCCGGCTCCTGCAACTCCAGGAGGACGCGTGCTTTGTCCCAGAGCGCATCGGTGTCTTCTTGCTTCACGGCAATGACGTGGTCCAACTGGTCGAGCCGTGCATGAAGAACATTGGCTTTGCTGTGCTGTTGACGCCAATTCGCTTCGGACCTTTCCCGCCAGGACCGCTCGACATCCGCGCGGATGGCCGCCAAGACGGGGCCGAGCAAAACCTCCGCCGCGTTTGGCCGTAGAGGAGAAGCCTCCCACGCGGGATCGCTCGCCCCGGCATTCGAAACCCAGCCGATGGCCCGCAGCCGGTCAGACAGGCACGGGTGCGTGTCGGCGTTGGTCGTCGCCGCGCGAAAAGCCTGCTCCAGCCATTTCCCTTCGCTGCCGCGGCCGATTCCGCGGAGCGACTCGCTCAGGCGAAGGAAAACCCCATCGGGCGGATTGGCGGCGGCATTGGTGAGCTGCCATAGCTCCGGCCAAAACTTCTGCTCCAGCACCCGCCCGTACCAGGCGATTCGGATCAGGGCGGTGGCGGCATTTTGCATGCCCGCCAGTTCGGCGGCGGTGGCGTCGGCCTGGTACTCATGGGTTCGCGACAGCACAAATGCATAAGCATTGAAACGCGGCCAGAACCATTTAATGAACTTTTGCACGAGTGGCCGTAGCGACACTTCACCCTGGGTCCGCGGGCGCGAAAGCTTTTCGAACGCCGGTTCCCACGAACGCCGCAGCCGGTAAATCCATTGGCCCGATCGGTGATGTTGGCGGGAGAGGTGCGCGCATTCGTGGGCCAGGACCCCGGTCAGCTCCCCTTTGGAGAGGCCTTCCATGAGCGGCAGTCCGAGCAGAAGGTAGTTCTGGTGCCATCCGAACACCCCCAACCGCGGCCGGCGCACTACGGCCGCGTTGCAATCGGGAATCATCAACACCCGATGAAACGGAGCGGAGCGCAGCCGCTTGCGCAGTTCATCCAAGGCGGCGTGGAGAGCGGGCGCTTCCGCGCGCGACACCACGCGCCCTTCCGGCGGCGGCAATCGGATCCAAAGAACTCGCCCCGCGGCCCAGCCACCGGCGGCCAGTACGAAGGCGCCAATGACCAACAATACCGCCGCGTCTTGCGGCCAAAGTATGCCCGGGACGATGAAGGCCAGACCGATCGCCAACACCAGGCCGAGTGGCGCCAGCAAGCCGGCGTACCCCAACACGGCCAGCCACACGACTCGCCTGTGCAACGCCTCGGGGTCCCGCCCAATGCCCGCTTCCACCCGCTGAACGAGCTGGTCAAACTCCTCGTGGGTCACGCGATGAAGTCCCTACGGAGTGCCCGCCGTGGCGCGCTGGACCAGGTGATAAGGAAAGGAACGCTCAACGTTAAGCTGGCGGGCCGCGGCGTTTAGTTTGTCGCGCCGGTCCGGATGAGTCACAGCCAGATCTGCAATCAGGGCCGCTTTGAGTGGAGCGGGAACAATGATGTCGGCCAACGACGATGGGGAGGGCGCGGCTCTTCCTTCCAGCAGTGCCGCGGTGCGCAGGCTGTCGGCCCCTCCGGAATGCAGCGTTTTGAGCAGGGGTGCCTGCCACTGCTGCGCCTCATTGGTGTTGCCGGCCATCTGCCAGGCCAGACTGACCGCGAGCAGCACAAGAGGGTCTTTGACGTCGTCCACTGAATAAACCCTGGTGGCCTCCTCCAGCCGATTTTGTTCGATCAGTGCGAGAAATAGCGCCGTCCTACCGGCCGGGGAATGGTCGGCTCGCGCGGCCTTTTCCAACCCGGCGAAGTCGCCAATCGAATAAAGGAAATGGTTTTGAACGGTTCTCCGCGCTTCCTCGGCGAAGGTCGGAAAGCGGCTCCGCGTGGCCCGCGCCAAATCAGCAATCGCATTTTCTGCTTCCGTCCGCCTTCCTTGCGCCGCCAAAACGTCACACAGATGAACGGTGGACTTCAAATCCGCCGGATCGCGCTGAAGCCGGCTCCGAAACTCCTTTTCAGCCTGATCAAATTGCCCCAGGGCCAGGCAGGCCGTGTTCCAAGACGCGCGGAGCTGCTGGTCCTGCGGGCGCAACTCGACTACCCGGTCCAGCAACGGCTTGGCCCCCGGCCAATTGCCAGCTGCGATCTGGTCGTAGGCCATTGCGTAAATCGGGTAGGGATTGTTCTCGTCGGCTTGATGCGCCCGGACAAACAGCTCGGCGCCGCGCGCGTGATCGCCACAGAGCCGGCCGCGCAAGTAAAGCAACGCTGAGTTGTCCGGGTCCGCTTTGAGCAGCTCGTCGTACGCCCCAAGTAGCCCAGCGGCGCCGGGCTGGCCCAAGTGAAGGTCCTGGTAGGCGCGATGCCATTCGATCTGCACGGGCCGATTGGTCAGGCCGGAGCGCAGGAACGCCTCAATGCGAGGCAATTCGTTCGTTTGCGTGGGGCTGGTAACATAGGCTTGAAGCATTTCTTTGTCGTCGGGAACTCGTCGCAGATGCCATTCCGCGAGGTCCACCGCTTCACTTTGCCGGTGCGCGGAACGCAGGCCATAGAAGGCATTGATCGGCTGGGCGCGGAACAACTCGAGCCGGGTCAACATCTTTTCCTCAGTGTGCGACGATAGAGTGACGGTCTTGGGCAAAGGAGTGAAAGGATGCGTGATCTCCGGAAACCGTTGAAAGGTCTGGCCGAAAACGTAGCTGAACGAAATCGGCTTTGGGTCCGTGCTATAGACCGCCCTTTCAAAAGTGAGGATCGCCGCGCCGCCGGGATTCAAAACCCACACCGGCTGGTCGAACCAACGGTCAAAGTAGTTCGCCTGGATGTCCATGCTCACTTCCTCCTGAACCGCCCCGCTGATCCTGGCCTGGTAGTGGCCCTCCGGCAAAGTAACCGCCGTGATCCCGCGCGCGAGTTTCACCGGGCCGATGCCCGTGATTTCCAAGCCCAGGTTGGATCCGAAGCCATTGGCCACATAAAGCTGCCGATGCCGGCGAACGACTTCGTTTCCGCACACCAGCCCAATCACGATCAACACCGCGGCGGACCCGGCGACGATGAGAACCGTTCGGAGTGAAATCGAGCGGGACCCGGCTGCGGGACCGCCGGCCTGACGCTGGAACAAGCGGCGCAGGTTGAATTTCGCTTTGGGAAGGATCGAAGTGCGATGGTTCAACGCCGCTTCAGATTTTTTGACCTCCTTTCGAAACCCGCCGTGCTGGGCGATGGCCGGCAACTCTTCGAGCAGCCGTCCAAATAAAGCGAGGGCTTCGGTGTGTCGCGCCGCCTGCTGATAAGCCAGCGCAAGCTGTTCGAGCGGGGAGAGCGAATAGAGCTGTCCCGCGCCCGGTTTCTCCAGAAAATCCACCAGCCGCCGGGCTTCATCCAGCCGCTTCGCCCGGATATGGGCACAGGCGACGCCGACTCGCGCTTCGGGCAGATCCGGTCGCAGTTCGAGGGCGCGAGCGAAAAAAGGCTCGGCGTCGGTAAATTTACCCAGATGCGTCAGCGCCGCCCCCAGGTAGGCCTGCACCCGGACATTGTCGGGAAATTTCTCGCCCATCGCTTTTTGCAACTCGGCGGCTTCCGCGGGTTGCTGGTAGGCCAGCAATTGCCGGTGGGCCTCGATGGCAGTGTCGGGGGCGGGGTTGGAGCGAAACTTTTCGAGCGCCCCGGAAATCTCGAGCTGTTTGGCCGTCTCCCACTTTCGCAGATCGATCACATAATGGCGGGAGCACGAGGGACAACGATCGATGATCCGCTTTCGGCCGAGCGGAATCACCGGAATAAAAAGGATGACGAACCAAAGCCGGGTGTCATAGGAAACCAAGTTGACCGAGCGGTGGCAGTGCGGACAAACCCCGGGCCGGCTTTGGGGATTGCCGCGGCCGTAATAGTGTGTTCCGACGCCGTTGTACGTGATGGGCATGTGGGCTTGGGGTTAAGGACTGTGGTAGCGTGAAGCGGACATCAGGTCTGGATTTCGTTTTGCGTCAATATCGGGCGATTTCTCCTCATCCAAACTGCAAGTTCGGGGTCAACGAGCGATCGCCCTCCCAACTGCTCTTGGGGAGTGTTGCAGTTCGGATGCTTTGCGTCAAACGTTGTTGGCGTCCTTTGGGCAGCTCAGGCCATGCTGGGCAGCGCAGCCAGGGCTCGGTGGATCGACCTTGCACCTGGCCCTAAAAGGAAGAACATTACCCTCATCAACCGGGCATGAAAAGACTGACTCCATGCGTCCTGGTAGGGGTTGTCCTAATCGTTCTCTGCGTCTTGGTGTCGAGGACTCGACCGCACACATCACAATTCACGGTCAGGTCACCGTTGCCGCCGGGAAAAGTCGCCCCGCAGTTGGTTAGTGCCTGGGACACTGGCGTTCTGCTCGCTCCCGACGGCTCGTTGTGGGGCTGGGGTGGCACTCTATTTCAACTTGGCGCCCTATTCGGTAAACCAACCGTCACCCAGACCCCGCAGCGGATCGGTTCGGACTCGGACTGGCGCGCTGTGGCGCCAAGTCTCAGGTATGTGTTGGCGCAGAAGATCGACGGCAGTCTTTGGAGCTGGGGAGGCAACCGACAGGCCAAGCCCACACGCATCGGAACGGACACCAACTGGGTTCAAATCAGTGTCGGCGCGGGACATTCGCTCGCCCTGAAGAGCGATGGTTCGGTCTGGGCCTGGGGACAGAATGAACGCGGCCAAGTTGGGGACGGCACCATCAGCGATAAATCCACGCCCACACGCATCGGCAAAGACAATGATTGGAAGACGATAGCTGCGGGGGCGTTCAACAGCTTTGCTCTGAAAACCGACGGCACCATTTGGGCCTGGGGACTTGATCCCGTAAGCGGTGGCAAAAACGATGATTTGTCGCCGCGCCAGATTGATCCTGGCGAAAACTGGACGGCTATCTCGGCAAGCGAGTATTTCCTGCTGGGGCTGAAGTCCGACGGCACACTATGGATCGGAGGTCAGAACGCCCGCCTTGCCGCCCCAGCTTCATTCAGCGGCCCCACTCGGAATCTTGCTCAAATCGGGCCGGACGCGGACTGGCGTGAGCTTTACGCCGGACAGACTTTCTTCTTTGCGCGGAAGAAGGACGGAAGTTGGTGGGTTTGTGGCGACAACTCGAACGGTCCTCTTGGCATCGGGAGCAGCGTGCAAGTGGCTGCTCCAAGGCGTCTGCCGTTTGACTTTGAGCCTTGGGCATTCGCGCCCGGTTATGGAAACACCGTCTTATTGACCAGAGACGGAACGCTGTGGACTTGGGGGACCAGGCTCGGCTCCGGCTCCAACAGCCGATCCTTGGTGAACAGGCTCAAGGGAGCATTAGACTCCATTCTTGCCCGCGTGTTGGGACGTCCGCTTTTCGCACATCCCACGCGCGACAGCGACCTCAGCGATCCCGTGCCTCACCGTCTCTGGGAATTTCCTGCCAAGGTGCGGCAGTCGCTTGGAAAAGCGGTGCCGGATGATGGCCGCAAGCGGGCTGGCCCACCCACCACTTCAACGAACAGCCTTCCACAGTGACCTTGGTGCTTACCACTTTGGCGCGGCATTCGTCTGAAGTGCCGACTTCTCGAATGTGTGCGTGCGCCAGCATTAAGTTGTTCCATTTCAGTCGGCGCGGGTGATATTCGGCTACGACCCAAGCCCAAAAGCGACGGTTGAGTTTGTTTAGGCAACGGACCGGCTGGAAGGTCAAGGCGGTCTCGAACTGCGTTGGCACCGTGTGAAAATCTTTCGAGCTGCCCTTTCGACCAGGCATGATATGGAGCGGTGTGGAGGCATTTGATGCCGAGGCTGGGGCAGACGATTTCCAGATGGGGGCGGCGAAAGGCCGGGCCGTTGTCAGTGTAGAGCTTGTCGGGTCGCCCTGTGTGGGCAAAACCCACTAAGCGCAGGCCATGGGCTGCGAAACCATCAAGATGAACTTTGATGTACTTTAACGCTCGATTGTCAGGTCCACGACTGCCGGTCCGGCCAGCGGGATTGGATGGCTTCGAAGACAGGATTCGTGGTGACCCGTTCGGCGCCCGCCCGGTCAACGGCTGTGCGGGCCGGCTACTACTTCTTGAATCGGCCCCGTTCGCCGGCCGGCTCGCGCAAAGCAGGATTGACTTTCCCGGCGCGTGGTGGCAGAATGCGAACCACTGTCACGTCTGTTGAAGCAAGAACTCGGCAATGAACTGATAAACGCGATATGAAACCGATCGTCATCCTCTTGACCATTATCTCACTGGGCCTGGGCGTGAGCATGCTCGTCGAGCATCAACACGCCAGCGACAAACTTAAATTCCTGGTGGACGACAACGTCCGTTTCTCCAACCAGTGGCAGGAAGCCACAGTCAAACTTGACGAAGTCCAAAAAGTCACCGCCCACCTGGAAACCAGTCTCAACCAGCGCACCGAAACCCTCGCCGCCGCCTCCAATGAACTGGCCAGAACCGGCGCCGATCTCGCCAAGGTCCAATCGGACTTCAAAGCCGCCCAGGCGGAGGTGGAGAAGCAGACCACGCGCATCACCGAACTGGAAGGCCAGCGCGACGACTTGACCAAGAAAATGGAGGACCTCACCGCCTCGATCAAATCGCTCGAGAACCAGATCGAAGACACCAAAAAGAAACTCGCCGCCACGGAGGGCGACCGGCAGGTTCTGTCCAACGAACTCAAGCGTTTGCAGGACGAAAAGGCCGTGCTCGTCGCGCAATTCAACGACTTGGCCGCATTGCGCGCCCAAGTCGCCAAACTCAAGGAAGAGGCCGCCATCGGCCAGCGCATCGCCTGGATGAAAACCGGCGTTTACAGCGCGCGGGACAAGAAAGGCGCCGAACGACTCTTATCCACTCCCTTCCTCACCGCCATGACCCCGGATAACCGCCTCGACATTGAGCTGCGACAGAGCGGCGCCGATAAAACCGCGCCGGCCAGCCCGCCGCCCAAGCAATGATCCGCGCCAGCTTGCTCGTCGATTCGCACGGGCGGATCCTGCGGGACTTGCGGGTAAGCATAACCGATCGCTGCAATTTCCGCTGCCTCTACTGCCTGCCGGAAACCGAGGCCGCCCATAATTTCTACCGCGGGCGCTGGGCGAACCTGCCAGTTTCGACGCCAGTCGCCCGCCAATGGCAGCCCCGTTCCCACATCCTGACCTTCGAGGAGATCGAGCGCGTCGTCCGGATCGGGGTCGATTTGGGGATTCAAAAAGTGCGGCTCACCGGCGGCGAACCGTTGCTCCGCCAACAAGTGCCGCGCTTGGTGGAGCGCCTCGCTCGAATACCCGGCCTCACCGACCTGGCGCTGACGACCAACGGCTTCTTCTTTGTGCCGAAGGGCAAAGCCCTGGCCGAAGCCGGCCTCCGGCGCGTCACCTTTAGCCTCGATTCGCTCGACCGCGAGAATTTCAAGAAGATTACCGGACGCGATGGCCTCGAGGAAGTCTTCGCCGGCATCGCCCAGGCGCGGGAACTCGGGCTGGACCCGGTGAAAATCAACGCGGTGATCATCCGCGGCATCAATGACCACGAGATCGAGCCGCTCGCCGAGTTCGCCCAGCGCGGCCACCTCACGCTGCGCTTTATCGAATTCATGCCCCTGGATTCGGCCCGGGCGTGGCTGAAGGAGCTCGTGGTGCCGGGCCGCGAGATTCTGCAACGGCTCCAAACCCGCTTCCCCCTGCGAGAAGTCCGGTCGGACAACGAGTCGGAGACGGCCAAACGCTGGACCTTTGCCGACGGGCGTGGCGAAATTGGCATCATCGCACCGGTCAGCGAACCGTTCTGCGGCCACTGCAATCGGCTGCGCCTGACCGCCGACGGCAAGATCCGCACCTGCCTCTTCAGCGTGACCGAGCACGACCTGCGCGGGCGCCTGCGCGGCGGCGCGAGCGATGAAGAATTGCGCGACTACTTGCAGGCCGTGGTCTGGCAAAAGGAGGCTCGCCATCATATCGGCGAGCCGGAGTTTGTGCCCCCAAGCCGGAGCATGAGTTGCATCGGCGGATAAAACCCAGGGTGGATTCAGGAATCGGCGCGAACGCCGTGTGCGCCGACGTAACGAGGCGGATTTTGCCGGCAAACCGATTCCGCCTCGTTACCTGCGGCTACTCCTTCCCGAATCGGCCCTGCGCTTGCTGGTTGCGCTTCGCCGGTTAAACGCTAATATCCTGCAGCGAGACTCGCTGGTGTGTATATGCCGACCTACGAATACGTTTGCCAGAAATGTGGACACGCGTTTGAAAAATCTCAGTCCATCGCCGACAAACCGTTGACCATCTGCCCGAAGGACCTTTGCGGCAAAGCAAAATGGGGCAAAGGGAGACTAAAAAAACTCATCAGCGCCGGAGTCGGCCTCCTCTTCAAAGGCAGCGGCTTTTACATCACTGACTACCGGAGCGACAAATACAAGGAGGCCGCGAAGAAAGACGTCGCCCCAGTCGCCGCCACCGCCGGTGATGGCAAGTCAGGGGCGGCTGCCAGCGGCGACAGCAAATCCACTTCCGGCGGTGACAGCAAATCCGGTTCCAGTGGCGGCAGCAAATCCGGTTCCGACAGGGACAGAAGTTCCGGTTCCGGCGGCCGCGGCCAGTCCAAGCCCTCATCCGCGAAAGTCGAAAGCAAACCAGCCAAGGGTGGCAAATCCGGATCCTAGGATGTTCGGCTCGCGAAAATTCGGCCCGGAGCAATCCCGTTGCCTGCCGAGAAGCTTTTCTTCTGGATCACCGGGCCGCGCCTGGGCCGCGCTTCCCCTCTGCTTTGTTCCTCTCTTGGCGCCGTGGCAGGCCCCCGCCGCCCCCGGTGGGGCGGAGCCGCGGACGTTCTTCAGCCAATCCGGCCAATTCATCGTGCGCGGCTTCCCGGTCGGGGCTACCTTGTCCAGCGGCGTCTCCACCGCCGCCGTCACCTACGCGCGTCTCGATCCGGCCTTGCTGGCGGTTTCGTGCGAGCGCATCAAGCAGGCGCTGCTCGGCACGATGGCAATGGTCGATGAGTGGCGCGGAACCATTTCCATCCTGTCGCACCCGGTCCGCGAGGACAACGAACCGATCGTCGTCCGGGCCGTGCGCTACGCCGACGGGTGGACCTACCACCTCGAGCTTCCGGAACAGGTGGATAAGGGCCGCTTGATCGAGGCCCTCACGCAGGTGTTATTGCAAGAGATCGCCAATCGCCGGGCGGGCCCGCAGGCCGCGGAATTGCCGCTGTGGCTGGTAGTGGGGCTGGCCGCGCATTTGCAAGCGCTGGGCAACCTCACCCTGGAACCGGCAACGAGGATCGTCCGCCGCGAGCGCCACACGGATCCGATGGGAGCGGTCCGCGAGCTTTTGCGCTCCCACCCGGCCCTCAGCTTCGACGAATTGAACTTTCCGACCCAGGCGCAACTCTCCGAGGCTAATGTCGGCGTTTACGAGGGTAGCGCGCAACTCTTCGTCCACGAATTGCTCCGGTTGAAAGATGGTCGGGGTTGCTTGCGGGAGATGCTCACGCGGCTGCCGGAAAATCTCAACTGGCAAACCGCGTTTCTCAGCGCCTTCAACGCTCATTTCCCGCGGCTCATTGACGTGGATAAATGGTGGGCCCTCAACGTCGTCCATTTTACCGGGCTTGAGTGGATGACCGGCTGGCCGCCCCAAGAGGTGCTGCGCCAGCTTGACCAAAGCCTGGCTAGCCCGGTGCAAGTGCGCCGCAGCCCGGACCAACTGCCGGCCCATTCGGAGCTGAAGTTGCAGCAGGTCGTCGCCGAGTGGGAGTTCGCGGCACAGACCCCCCTGCTCCTGGAAAAGATCAACCATCTCCAGGCCCTGCGCCTGCGTGCTGAGGCCGCCGCGGAGCTGGCCGCGCTGGTCGATGATTATCGCCTGGCGCTCGAATCCTATCTCCAGGAACGTCGCCGGACCGGCACCGGCTCCGCCAAGCACCTCGAGAAGCCCAGCCTGAGACTCATCGTCAATGAGACCCTCCACCGGCTCGACGAACTCGACGCGCGGCGCGAGTCCCTCCGACCCGACGGCCATGCCGCCCCAACGCCCGAACTGACTACTGGGCCAGCCTCTGGATCGGGACGCTGAGGTGGGCCTCATTGCGCGCCCTCGCCCGCACACTGCTAACGTTTGAGCTGCCTCATTCCATCTTTTTCTTCGCCCGCCGTTTAGCATCCAGTAATCGGCCGGTGGTGCTGATCGGTTTCACTTCTGCTTCCGCGCCGGGCTTCGGCATCTCGCCGGATTCGGGTTTGGGTGAAACCGTCATCACCGGACTTTCCTTGTCCTGGAACGCGGCCGGCCTCCGGGGCTGGAACAACTCCGGGCTGGGCTGAGCCGGCGCGGTTTGCGTCGAGCGCACCTGGTCGCGCCGCGCCAGCAACGCCGCCAGCGATTCGTCCGCTGCCACCGGCCGCGGGCGGCCGCGCCAGAAGAACACCAGCCGGCGCAACGTGGCGGTCGCCTTCAGCCACTCGTCGCGGTCGATTTGGATGCGGCGCGCGCCCACGTCCAGCGTGAACAGAATCACGGCGAACTGCAGCAGCCACTCCCACAAATCCCGCGGCTGGAAGGTCTTCTTTCGGTCGTGCAGAAATGGGTTGTCGTTTCGGCTGGACAAGTCCAGCACCTTGCCGCCGCCCGCCTCGGCCAGGCGTTTGAGCAAACTCAAGTTCGGCTCCGGCGCGCTGAACTCCGGCGAGTAGTTCACGCTCGCGCCCACCACCTGGGACCCCGCGAGTTTGCCGTCCTTCGCCTCCAGCAGGTTCAACAAGTAAGCGCCGACTTCCTTGGTCGGAAAATGCGCTTCGTAACGGCCGGGTCCCGTTTGCTCGAGCCGCACCGTTTGCCGCTCACCCTTGGGACTGACTACGACGGTTTGCAGATTGAGGAAGTTACGGTAATCCCCCTTTTCATCCAGCGCCTCGACGCTGATCTGGCCCTCGCCCTTATCGACGGAAACTTCCGTGGTGAAATCCGCGTTCTCCAACCGCCGCAAGCTCCACTGGGCCGTCTGCGAC
>Ga0137380_10002345_pt1 | contig 16030 bp, 18 predicted proteins | sample SagtaG_17_FD_104809 | JGI IMG/M metagenome (GOLD analysis project Ga0137380, IMG submission 104809) | Vadose zone soil microbial communities from Sagehorn Ranch, Mendocino, California, USA - Sage2_L_100_16 metaG | ecosystem: Environmental > Terrestrial > Soil > Vadose zone | place: USA...
AGCGATTCGAAATCGCCCCCCGCCTCGCCGCCCTTGCCCTTTCGCCTGAAAGCGGCGTTGGACCGCAGCTCATCGGGCCACACCGCGGCCTGCGACCCAAGGCGCGGGTCGCCCTGTTGCGGGGCGTCGGACCAGTCCGCTACCGGCCGGTTGTCGGCCCCGCGCCAACGCACCGGGTAGCCGGCCTCGCGCCAGGGCGCGGAACTCGCCTCCGAACCATCGTCCAGCACGTAGGCAAACACGTCGCCGGCGTGATTGAGCACGATGTCCATGATCACGTAGATGCCGCGCGCATGCGCGTCGTCCACGAGGCGTCGAAGCTCGCCGTCGGGATCGGATTTGTCGGAGGCAAATCGCGGGTCGACGGTGAGGAAGTGCTGGATGCCGTACCCGTGATAGCTGCCGTCCTGTTGCGGGCAGTTCTGCAGGACGGGACTGAGCCAGATCGCGCCGACCCCAAGGCGCACAAGGTAGTCGAGGCGCCGCCGCACGCCCTCCAGCGTTCCGCCCTGAAAGCCGCCGAAAGGCTGGTCCCAGGCGGCACGGGGAGGCGTGTCCGGGTTGTTGAAACGATCGACAAGAACAAAGTAGATCCAGCAGTCGCGCCAGTCCTCGGGGGACGGGAACGGGCAGTGGATCTCGACGTCCCGGCCCTCCACATTGACGATGCGCCGAGCCGATGCGCGCGCGCCGGCAAGAACCTCGTCGACTTCGCGACTGAAGACAGACGTCGGCATTCGCCACCTCCGTGTCGCGAACCGGCCGGCACCGGGCGGGAAAACCGCCGGGGCGCCGCAAGCATGCAGCCGAAGTTACGCTGTCGCAAGTTCTGCGCGAGTTCCTCTGCGCGATTTCTTTCGTAGAGTATCGCGTTACCCAACTGCGCGTGGCGCCGCATGCTTGCTCCGCGTCTCGTGGGAGGAAACATGGGCGATTTCACTGTCCCCGCCGGCGTCAAGACCTTGGCGCCCGTCGGCGCGATCAACCCGACCGGAACCTGGAGCGTGGGAACGCGCGCCGGCGATTTCATCTTCGTCGCCGGCATGCGCGGCATCGATCCCGCGACCGGCGTGCTGGTTGAAGGCGAAGAGGCGCGCGTCCGCCAAGCCTTCCTCAACATGAAGCTGATCGCAGAATCTGAAGGCGCGACCTTGCGCGATGCGGTGCGCCTCGTCGTCTACGTCACCGACATGGCCCGCCTGCGTCCGATCGTCAACGCGGTGCAGGCGCAGTTGTGGGGCGGCGGACCTTATCCGCCGCGCACCATCGTCGAGGTGCGCGGCCTCAGTCAGGACGACATCGTGGAGGTCGAGGGGACTTTCTACGCGCCGGCGAAAGAGCGCGGACCTCATGGTGAGGAGGCCCGCGCAGCGGGCCGTCTCGAACCATGCTGATGAAACGCGTCGGCCGCCATGCTTCGAGACGCCCTCGCTTCGCTCGGGCTCCTCAGCATGAGGACTGAGTGCTTAACGCCGCGCCTCACCGCCGCTGCGCCGATCGCGGCTCCGCCGGCGCCACGCGCACGGTTCCGGCCGGCGCAAGCGACCGCAGGTTGCGCCGGCAGCGTTCGGCGATCAGCCGGCCAGCATGGCGCGTTTGATCACGCCAAAACGCGCCGCGCGGTCGTCCTGGCGCACCAGCGACAGCGCATCGATTTCAACCGGCCGGTCGGCGAGCGGCGCGAACGCGGCGGCAAGCGCAATGCGGAAGCGCTCGCGCTCGCCCGCCGGCAGCGGGCCGGTGAGCGTCATGTGAAAACGGAATTCGCAGAGCACGTAAGGGTAGCCCCAGCGGTCCAGCAATTCGATCTGCCGTGGCGTCAGGCCGGCAGCGAGCCGCCGCGCGCGATCGCGCCGCGGCAGCGGCGCACGAAAAGGATCGAACGCGGCGAGGCAATCGGCAGCGAGCCGGGCGACCTCGTCCTGCGGCCCTGCCGGCACCAGCGCAATGAAGCGGCCGATGCGGTCGACCTTGAGGCGGCCGAGCGAAAACGCGGCGCGGTTGGCCGCAAAACCTTCGAGCGCCGCCGTCAGCTCGTCGGCGGATCGTTCGCCGGCAAGCTCGAACGGAGCCACGAGGGTGCCGTGGAATCCGTAGCGGGCCGGCTCGACCGCCACCCGCGCCGCGTCCGCCGGGTCGATGCCGGCGAGCGCGAGGTGCGGCACGTCCTTGGCCGCCTCGCAGTCGTAGCCGAGCGCCGCGGCACCGAAGCGGGCAAGCGCGGAGCCCGGCGCCGGCGTGAAATAGACGGCGAACCGCGCCTGCGACATGGCACCATCATCCAGGACAGCGGCCGGCGGATTGTCCGGCAGCGAAGCGCTAGTGTCCCGATTCCGAAGTTCGCACAGCCTCGCGGCACACTCTGATGCGAACTTCGGAATCAAAGGGACACTGGCAACTCTATGATTCCAGTGCCGCTTTTGAACCCGAAGTTCGCAACCGCACTTGCCGCAATACGCGTGGCGAACTTCGGGTTCGCGGCACTGGTCTGCCGCAGGAAATGCGATCAAAGCAAGGGTGCGCAGCGCGTGAAAGCCCGTGATTGCTCTTGCGCCGTGGCCGCGTGTATGGTCGCGCCCCTTTGCGGTCGGAACGCCTCTGCATGGCCCGTGACCAGGTCGACATGACGCCGGTCGAGTCGCGCGACGAGCTCGTCGCCTGGCTCGAAGCGGGCGTCAAGCCTAAGGAGCGGTTCCGCATCGGCACCGAGCATGAAAAATTTCCCTTCGCGGGCGGCCGCCACGAGCCGGTGCCCTATGACGGCCCGCGCAGCATCCGGGCGCTGCTCGAGGGCATGCAGATGCTGCTCGGCTGGGAGCCGATCACCGATCTCGACAACATCATCGGCCTGTTCGACGTGCCCGGCGGCGGCGCGATCTCGCTCGAGCCGGGCGGCCAGTTCGAGCTGTCAGGCGCGCCGGTCGAGACCGTGCACCAGACCGCGGCGGAATTGCAGGCGCACCTGGCGCAACTGCGCGAGGTGGCGCGCCCGCTCGGCATCGGCTTTCTCGGGCTGGGCATGAGCCCGAAATGGACGCTGGCCGAGACGCCGGTCATGCCCAAGCGGCGCTACCGCATCATGACCAATTACATGCCCAAGGTCGGCCGCCACGGCCTCGACATGATGTACCGAACCTGCACGGTGCAGACCAATCTCGACTTCTCCTCCGAGGCCGACATGGTCAAGAAGCTGCGCGTCGGCCTCGCGCTGCAGCCGATCGTCACCGCGATCTTCGCCAACTCGCCCTTCACCGAGGGCAAGCCGAACGGTTTTCTGTCGTACCGCTCGGAGATCTGGCGCGACACCGACAACCAGCGCGCCGGCATGCTACCGTGGGCGTTCGAGTCCGGCATGGGCTTCGAGCGCTGGGTCGACTACGCGCTCGACGTGCCGATGTACTTCGTCAAACGCGGCGACGAGTACATCGACGTGGCCGGCCAGTCGTTCCGCGATCTCCTGGCCGGCAAGCTCGCCTCCATGCAGGGCGAGCGCGCGACCATTTCGGACTGGGCAAACCACCTCACGACGATCTTCCCCGAAGTCCGGCTCAAGCGCTTTCTCGAAATGCGCGGCGCCGACAGCGGGCCGTGGCGCCGCCTGTCGGCGCTTCCCGCGCTGTGGGTCGGGCTGCTCTATGACGACGATTGCCTCGAAGCGGCGTGGGATCTGGTCAAGGGCTGGAGCGCCGCGGAGCGCCAACAGCTGCGCGACGACGTGCCGCGCCACGGTTATCGGGCAACGATCCGCGGCCGCAGCGCCCTCGACATCGCGCGCGACTGCCTCGACCTTGCGCGCAAGGGCCTGGCGCGGCGCGACCGGCTCGATTGGAACGAGTGCGACGAGACGCGCCATCTGGAGACGATCGAGGGCTACATCGAGCGCGGCGTCACCCCGGCCGAGGAGATGCTGGAAAAATTCCACGGCCCGTGGGGCGGCTCGGTCGAGCCGGTGTTCACCGAATACGCGTATTGATGCGATTTGGTGCGCTCTGGAGGATCGCGGCTCGTCGATCGCCCCGGGCAACAAAGATATCCTCCTTTAAAGGGGTCAAAAAGTAGTATATATTACCACCGAACATGAAGGGTGCATGGTGCATTATGTCCAATATCGAAAAGGTGAGTGTGGCACTCACGTCGAAACAGATTGCCGCGCTTCGCTCAGCCGTGAATGCTGGCGAATACGCGACAACCAGTGAAATCGTTCGGGAAGCGGTGCGCGATTGGCAAATGAAGCGGGAACTTCAGCGCGAGGACGTGAAGCGCCTCCGCCGTTTGTGGGACGAGGGCAAAGCCAGCGGCCTGGCCCGGCCGGTAGATTTCGGTAAACTCAGACAGCAAGCACGGCTGCAGCTCGCTAAAGCCAAAAAGGCCGGCAGTCGTGGCGGTTAAACTGGTCTGGTCGCCGCAAGCACGACAGGATCCCCGGGTCCGATCAGTACAGTAGAGATTATCCGCGTCGTTGACGGGCGGCGGGATCTAGCGAGTCTATTTTGATTGAAGGCTCCCACCTCCGCAATCGGCGCACGAAGCATGGCCAGGGGGACCCCGGCGACGGTCGCGCTGCAGAAGGCCGGCATCGTCTTCACGCTGCACGAATACGACTACGATCCCGGCGCCGAACGCATCGGCATGCAGGCGGCGCAGGAGCTCGGCGTCGATCCCGCGCGCCTGTTCAAGACGCTGATGGCGCGCGCCGGCGCGACGGTCCTGTGCGTGCTGGTGCCGTCCGACCGCGAGGCGAGCCTCAAGCGGCTCGCCGCCGCGGCGGGCGCGAAGGACGCGGCGCTCATGCCGACCGCCGAGGCGGAGCGGGTGAGCGGCTATCGCGTCGGCGGAATTTCCCCGACAGAAGAAGCGCGTGCGCTGTTTGCTCGACAGGGCGGCGCTGGGCCTCGCGACCATGATCGTCAACGGCGGCCGGCGCGGCCTGCAGATCGAGCTTGCGCCGGCGGACCTTGTCCGGCTGCTCGACGCGGAGGTGTATCAGATGTCGGATGACAGATGACAGATGTCAGATGGTACAGGGGCAATTTAATTGCAGTCCGCTGTCATCTGACATCCGTCATCCGACATCTGACATCTGACATCCGACATCCGAATCACTCCGCCGCTTCGCGCGCCTCCGACAGATTGTCCAGCGACGAGACGATGTGGTCGGCGAGCGCCTGGGAGAGCGCGGACGTCTCGTGCGCGTTGCGCACGAGGCCGATGCGGCACGACGGCAGTTCGGGAAATCCGTCGGCCGCGCTGAGCACGCGCATGCCCGGGCGCAGCCCCGATTCCGGCAGCACCGAGACCGCGAGCCCGGCGAGCACCGCCGCCGCCACCGCGCCGGCGTTCGAGCTCGAATAGAGGATGCGGTAGGGCCGCCGCACCGTCTCCAGCCGCTCGATCGCGATGCGCCGCCAGTTGCAGGTCGGCCGTCCGAGCGCAAGCGGCACGCGTTCCTCCTGATGGGCGAGGTGCCGGCTCGACGTCACCCACAACAGCCGTTCGCGGCGAAACGTCTCCGACGGCCGGCTGCCCTCCATGTGGGTGATGATGGCGAGGTCGAGGTCGTTGGCGTCGACGCGCTCGATCAGGTCGAGCGACGGCTCGCAGATCACGGTCAGCTCCGCGCCCGGATAGGCGAGCGAGAACCGCGCCATGATCTCGGGCAGATAGCGGTCGGCATAATCATCGGGCACGCCGAGCCGCACCCGCCCGCTCAGCTCGGCATCGGAGAAGGCGGCGAGCGCCTCGACGTTGAGCTTGATGATGCGCCGGGCGTAGTCGAGCAGACGCTCGCCGTCGTCGGTGAGTTTCGAGGCGCGGCCGTCGCGGGTGAAGATCGGCCGCTCCAGCCGCTCCTCCAGCCGCTTCATCTGCATCGACACGGCCGACTGGGTCTTGTGCACCGCGTCGGCGGCGCGGGTGAAGCTGCCGGTCTCGACGATGGCGATGAAGGTGCGAAGCTGGTCGACGTCGAGCAGGGCGGTCATTGGCAGTCCTCCCATGGTCGCGGGCACGCGGCCGATAATACATCATCCCGACTGATAAGTCAGATTAAAAACATTCGTTTCACTTATCAATAGGCCGGTGCCATGTAAGGGCCGTTCGGGCACATCGGGTGGGCTGTTCGAGGGTTCCGGTCGGAGGCCGGGGCCCCGCCGCACTGCTTTCGAATGGAGGATGCCATGACGTCACATGCCGAGACCTGGAAGGTTGCCGCCGAGCCGTTCGGCCGGACGATCGTCGCTGTTGCCAGGATCGTGACCGTGCGCCTCCGCCAAATCCTTGTCGCCTTGAGGCACCGCCGCGACGCCGCGATCCTCGCCAGCCTCGACGACCGGATGCTCGCCGACATCGGGCTCAGCCGGAGCGATCTTCGCGAGGCGTTCGGCGAGCCGCTGTGGCGCGATCCCACCGTCCTATTGGTGAGCCGCGTGCGCCAGCGCCGCGCGGGGCGCCGCTCCGCTCGCGCCGTGCCGGCGCCCTCGATCGTGCCGCAGATCGGCGGCGCCGGGGTGACCCGCGCCGGCCGCACCGCCTGAGCTTCCCGAGCTGCCCCCAGCTCCCCGATCCGGGTTTCCTGTCCCCCTCTGAGCCCGGATCCTGCGCCCGCCGGCCGTCCCCGGCGGGCGCTTTTTCTTGGCGCTGTGGACAGTTATCCCCAGGCGCGGCGGCGGCCGGCCGGGCCGGCACAGGGTTAGCCATAAATTAATCACCTTTTGAAAGTTTGAAGGGAACGGGTAGAGGCGGGACAGGGGACGGCCTGAATGCGGCTTCGGGCGGGAGCTAGCGTTAATCGCACATTGCGCTATACGGCGATGGCCACGGCGGCCGCTTGTGCATTTACCGCGTGGTCCGTGGACCAGGACAGCATTCCGGCCTCGGCCTCGGCCGACGTCATCGCCTTGCGCTTCCCCACGCAGGCCGAAGCCGTGGCGCCGCCGGCGGAGCATCGTGCCGCCGCGGACCGCGAAGCGGCCGACCGCGCGCTGCTCAGCCCCCGTCTGACCTACCCGCACATGGCGGCGCTGTCGCAAGGCGCGCCGTCGGCGCCGCCGGCGGTGGCACCGGCGCCCAAGGCGCCGCAGCCGCAACCCGCGGCGGCCACGGCCAAGCCGGCCGTCGTCGCGGACCGCAACAGCCACCGGCCCGCGTCCGTTCTCAACGAGGCGCAGATCGCGAGCATGAAGCGGCGGCTCAATCTCACGCCGGAACAGGAGCGCATGTGGCCGTCGGTCGAGGCCGCGCTGCGCAGGCTCGCCTATGCGAAAAGCCACGAGCGCTCGCGCAAGGACAGCGGAAGCGGCGCGATCGACCTCGCCGGCACCGACGTGGAGCAGCTCAAATCAGCCGCGTTCCCGCTGATCATGAGCTTCAGCGACGACCAGCGGCGCGAGCTGGTGTTCCTCGCCCACGTCGCCGGGCTGGAAAAACTGGTCCCGCAATTCTGATCGCCCCGAACGCCGCGGGCGAGCGCGTCAGCCGCGGGCTCACCCCGAAAACTCCGTCTCGTGGCGGATGATGTCGTCGGCCTCCGGGTTGAGCGGGACGGCGCCGCGCTTGGGCTCGCTCAGCGGCTCGTGCGGCAGGGTCCGCCCCGGCAACAGCCCCACGCCGGCGAGGGCATCGCCCGCCTGCTGCAGCGCGAGGCTCTCGAGGTCGCGGCGGCGCACGTCCTCCTCCACCTCGCGCGCGCGCTCGGCGTCGAGCCCGATCGCCTCGAGCGCGCGGCGTCCGAACACGAGAGCGGATTCGTAGGTCTCGCGCAGCTCGTAATCGACGCCCTTGTCGATCAGCTCGAGGGTATGCACGCGATCGTACGAGCGCGCGTAGAGCGTGACGCCGGCGAACTCCGCGCGCGCCATTGCGACGATGCGGGTCGCCGCCTGGCGGTCGTTGACGCACACCGCGATCAGCCGGGCGTTGCCGGCGCCGGCGGCGCGCAGCACGTCGAGCCGCGTGCCGTCGCCGTAATAGACCTTGAACCCGAAGCGGCCGGCGTTCTGGATCATGCCGGCATTGTTGTCGATCGCCGTCACGTCGACGCCTTCGGCCAGCAGGCACTGCGACACGATCTGGCCGAACCGCCCGAAGCCGATCACCAGCACCGAGCCGCGCACGCCGTCGAACTCGTCCGGCTCCGGCGTATCCGGCGTCGCGAAGCGGCGGATCACCGCGTCGCTCGCGAGCGCGGTCGGCGGGCCGAGCAGCATGGTCACCGCCGCGATGGCGGTGAGCAGGCTTTGCGTGTCGGGCGCCAGCACGCCGAGGCCGGCGCCGAGCGGCAGCAGCACGAAGGCGAATTCGCCGGCGCCGGTGAGCACGGAGCCGGCGCGCAACGCATCGCCGCGCCGCACGCAGGTGGCGCGGAACAGCAGCCAGACGATCGCCGCCTTGAGGGCGGTGATGGCCAGCGCCGCGGCGAGGATCAGCCACAGATGGGCGCGCACGACGGCAAGGTCGATCGTCATGCCGACGCCCATGAAGAACAGCGCCAGCAACAGTCCGCGGAACGGCTCGATGTCGGCCTCGAGCTCGTGGCGGTAGCTCGATTCGGCGAGCAGCACGCCGGCGAGGAATGCGCCGAGCGCCATCGACATGCCGACCGCGTGCATCAGCAGGGCGGCGCCGAGCACGATGAGGAGCGCGGCCGCCGTCATCACCTCGCGCGTGCCGGTCTCGGCGAGCAGCCGGAACAGGGGATTGAGCAGATAGCGTCCCGCCGCCACCACCGCCGCGATGGCGGCGACCACCAGCAGGGCCGCGCTCAGCGCCGTGGAAAAGCTGTAGTCCTCGCCGCCGGGCGCGATCAGCGGCAGCAGCGCGATGAGCGGCACCACCGCCATGTCCTGGAACAGCAAGATCGCGAAGGCGCGCTGCCCGTAGGCGAGATGCAGGTCGCCGCGCTCCTGCAGGATCTGCAGCGCGATCGCGGTGGCCGAGAGCGCCAGCGCCAGGCCGGCGATGACCCCGCCGCGCCAGCCGATGAGCCCGGCGGCGACCCCGAGGCCGCCGATCGCCAGCGCGGTGAGCGCGAGCTGGGCGGCGCCGAGCACGAAAATGTCGCGCCGCATCGCCAGCAGGCGCGACAGCTCGAGTTCGAGGCCGATGACGAACATCATCAGCACGACGCCGAGGTCGGCGACCGCCAGCATGGTCGAGGGCGCGCGGATGACGCCCGCTCCCCACGGGCCGACGATGACGCCTGCGACCAGGTAGGCGACGATCGCGGAGAGCCGCAGCCGCCGCGCGATCGGCACGCTGATGACGCAGGCGGCGAGCAGCACGAGCGCGAAGGAGAGGAAGCCGAAATCCGTCGGTTGAGCATTCATGACCGCCGTCCGTGCTGGGAACCCGGGAAATGCCGCGCGCGTGCCCCGCCGGCGCCGGCCGACGCCCCGCGATTTCAGTTGTCGCCGCGATGCGCGCGCTTATCTAACATGAACCCTTGCCGGCCGGTCCGCCCATCCATCCTGACGAGGGCCCATGCGGTACCGATTTTTGCGCGCGGGTTTTGTCCTGGCGACCCTCGTGGCCGCCGTCGTGCCGGCGGCCGCCCAGGTCGGCTTCGACCGGCCGGGGCGCGACTACGCAAGCTTCCCGGTGCTGTCCGGCGACCCGGCGGCCTGCGCGCAGAGCTGCGAGCGCGACCAGCGCTGCCGGGCGTGGAACTTCGCCTATCCGACCACCGTGCTCGCGCCCGCCATGTGCTGGCTCAAGGGCGAGATCGCGCCGCGCGTGGAAAATCCGTGCTGCATATCCGGGGTAAAGGGGGTCGGCGTGATCGAGCCGCGGCAGGGCACGAGCGAGTTCTCGATCGACCGGGTCGGCGGGGACTATCGCAATTTCGAGACGTCGCCCGATCCGGCCGGACAGACCTGCGCGGACGCGTGCAAGAGCGACCCGCATTGCCGCGCCTGGTCCTATTCGCGGCCCGGCTATGCCGGGCCGGCGCGCTGCTGGCTCAAGGAGCGCGTGACGCGGCCGCGCCACGCCCCCTGCTGCGTCTCCGGCGTGGTGCGGTGAGCGACCGGGCGGCGTGATCCGACAGCACGCCGTGCTCCGCCACCCGCGCGTTGCAGGCCGCGATCGCCGCGCGATTTTGTTCGAGCCACCGGCGTTCTTGGTCGGCTGTCGATGGCGGCGGAGACACAGCGCGTTTTGTGTCGCCCTTGTTCATTGCTGCAGCCCCATTCAGAATCCGGTGAAGACAAAATCGATGGCGGCGATGATCGCGTCGCGCTGCTCCGACAGAGAAGCGATCGTCTTGCCGAGGATCCGACGATCAACGGCAAATAGCTCATGGGTGGCGAGCCAGAACTCGCGACCATCAATGTTCACGAGTGGATTCATGCGCGTCGCGCCCGTCATGTCCGCGCGGGACACCAGCGGAGCGATCACCGTGGACGAGAGGCCCGAGACGAGATCGGATTGAAGCACCACAAGATATGGCCGATAGGCCGCCTCCTGCGCGTCCGGGTTGGCAACAACGTCGAATTGGCGGCTCATTCCCGATCCGGACGGTAGCGCAGACGGCTGGCGACGAGGCCATGACGATCGATGAACGCATTGATCGACGCGATTGCGTCGCGGTTGTCCTCCAGCCAGCGGCGTTCCTGCTCCGCCCGCACGATCGTGCGCAGGCGGCGCTCGAGGGTCTCCGAGATATTGATGCGCAGGCGACGTGCTTCGTCGAGCAGTTCGGTGTCGACGAACAGGTTCACGGCGCGCTTCCTGGCGGAACGCTCCCTCAGCATGGCGGCGCCCTCCGTCTATGCGCAAAATCTATGCGCATAATTCCTGAAGGGCAAGGCTCGATCGCCCTGACGCGATCGTTATCCACAGGACGGGCCGGTCCGGTAAGCTCCGGTCCCGAGGCTTTCGCCACCACGATCCGGAGCGACCCATGCGCAAACGCCTGGCTTTCATCGCCGCCCTGGCCATCACCGCCGGCCCGGCCGCGGCCCATCACGGCTGGGGCAGCTACGACGCCGCCAACCCCCTCACCGTGGCGGGCCCGATCCTCATCTCAAAATTCGAGAATCCCCACGTCACCATCTCGGTGCGCGGCAGCGACAAGGTGTGGACCGTGACGCTCGCCCCGACCTCGCGCATGACGAACCGTGGCGCGGTCCAGGCGGTGGTCGCCGTCGGCAACACCGTCTCGGCCTACGGCTATCCATCGAACGTGCAGCCGGACGAGATGCGTGCCGAGCGCATCACGGTCGACAACAAGACCTACGAGATGCGCTGATGGAGCACGACGCTCCGGCAATCTTCGCCGCCCTCGAGCACTCGGCGTTTGCGGCGGCGATCCGCCAATCGTCGTGGCTTTATCCGTTGGCGAATGTGGGGCACATCCTCGCCCTCGTCGCGTTCGCGAGCGCCGTTGCGGTGATGGATCTGCGCATCCTCGGGGCGTTCGCGGGCACCGTGCCCGCTCACGTGTTGAGGCAGGCGCGGCGCGCGGCCATCCTCGCGTTCTGCGGGCTTGCCGCGACCGGATTCATGCTGTTCTCAGCCGAGGCGAGCCACATCGTCGTCAATCCGGTGTTCCGCCTGAAGGCTGCGCTGGTGGCCGCCGGCCTTCTCAACGCGCTGGCCTTCGAGGTGGTGGTCCGCCGCGCCGTCGCGCCCTTGCCGGCCGGCGCGCCGATGCCGCGCGCGGCTCGCATGTCCGCCGCCCTCTCGCTTGCTATTTGGATCGCCGTCGCCGCCTGCGGGCGCAGCATCGCTTATTTTTGAATGTTCATGCTATAAAGTAGGACATGACACGGACTGGCACCAAACAAAAGCGCCGCATCACGATGGCGCCCATCACTGCGGAGGAACGCGTCGCGTTCCTCGCGTCGCTGAAGGGGGCAGAGGCGGAGATCAAAGCGGGTAAGTACACGGAGTATGATTCGAAGAAATTCAAGGATCGCCTTGTCAGGATTTACCGGAGCGTGAAGCGGTAAGACTGCCTCACCCCGTCCCGCCGACCGTAATGCGGTCCATGCGCAGGGTCGGCTGCCCGACGCCGACCGGCACGCCCTGGCCGTTCTTGCCGCAAGTGCCGATGCCGGTGTCGAGCGCGAGGTCGTTGCCGATCAGGGCGACGCGCTTGAGCGCATCGGGTCCGTTGCCGATCAGCATGGCGCCCTTGAGCGGCGCGCCGACCTTGCCGCCCTCGAGCCGATAGGCCTCGGTGCACTGGAACACGAACTTGCCCGAGGTGATGTCGACCTGGCCGCCGCCGAAGCTCACCGCGTAGATGCCGTTCTTGACCGAGGCGAGGATCTCGCCTGGGTCGCGGTTGCCGGCCAGCATGTAGGTGTTGGTCATGCGCGGCATCGGCACGTGCGCGTAGCTCTCGCGCCGGCCGTTGCCGGTCGGCAGCATGTTCATCAGCCGCGCGTTCTGCCGATCCTGCATGTAGCCGACCAAAACGCCGTCCTCGATCAGCACGGTATGGGCGCTCGGCGTTCCCTCGTCGTCGATGGTGAGCGAGCCGCGCCGCGCCGCCATGGTGCCGTCGTCGATCACGGTGACCCCGGGCGCCGCCACGCGCTCGCCCATCAGCCCGGCGAAGGCGGAGGTGCGCTTGCGGTTGAAGTCGCCCTCGAGGCCGTGCCCGACCGCCTCGTGCAGCATCACGCCGGGCCAGCCGGGGCCGAGCACCACGTCCATCTCGCCCGCCGGTGCCGCCACCGCGGTGAGGTTGGTGAGCGCCTGGCGCACCGCGTCATCGACCGCGCCCTGCCAGGCTGCCAGGTCGACGAAGCGCTGATAGCCCTCGCGGCCGCCATAGCCGTGGCTGCCGGATTCCTGCCGGTCGCCCTCGCCGGCGACCACCGAGACGTTCACCCGCACCAGCGGCCGGATGTCGCGAAAGGTTTCCCCGTCGGCGCGCAGAATCTCGACCTGCTGCCAGCTCGCCCCGAAGCTCACCGAAACCTGCCGCACCCGCGGGTCCTTGCCGCGCGCATAGGCGTCGATCGTCTCCAGCAACTTGACCTTGGCGTCGAAACCGGGCGCGGCGAGCGGATTCTCATCGCCGTAGAGCCGTACGTTGGTGCGCGCGGGAGGCTCCGCGTAGGTGCCGGAATAGCCGGAACGCACCGCGCGCACGGCGTCGGCAGCGCGCGCCAGCGCGGCGTCCGAGACGTCGGAGGCGTGCGCATAGCCGACCGCCTCGCCCTTCACCGCGCGCAGGCCGAAGCCCTGGACGGTGTCGAACGTCGCCTGCTTGAGCCGGCCGTTGTCGAACACCAGCGCTTCCGACTGGCGGTACTCGAGATAAAGCTCGCCGTCGTCGGCGCCGTCGAACCCGTGCGCGAGGCGGCGGCGCAGGTTCGTGCGGTCGAGGCCGGCGCGGTCGATCAGGGAGGCGGATGTGTCGGGCATGGGCTCGTTCCGGCGAATTGGGTCTGCCCGCAAGATAGGTCGTGCCGGCCGGCGAGGGGAGGGGGCACCTACCTACGGCAGCTTGTCAAAACCTTCGCCAAAACCCTTGAGGCTCACCGGGATGCCGATGCCCTCTTCCGGCGTCTGGTAGATGATGAAGGTCGCGGTGCCGCCGGAGCGCAGCTGCTTCATCAGGTTGTCGTCCATGACGACCTCGGCGACGCAGCCGTTCGGCAGGCAGCGCACATAGAGCACCTTGCCGATGTCGGCCGAATTGATGCGCAGCCCGAGCCCGTTGGGCAGCAGCACGCCGAGCGGCGCCAGCACGCGCATCAGCCGGTATTTCTGATCGGCGGTCTTGAGCACGATCACCGTGAGGCCGACGTTCGGCCGGTCCTCGGCGGTCACGCTCTGGATCAGCGCGCACTGCTCGCTCTGGGCGCCCGGCGGCGTGTCGCAGCGGACCTGCCAGTCGCCGTGCACCGACTTGACCACGCCCTGCGCGGCGGCGGCAGCAACGAGGCCGAGCAGCGCGGCCGTCGCCAGCGCCAGCGACGGGGCAAGCCCGGCCCGACCGGTCCCGCCGTGACGCCGCACCGCCCGCGTGCAGAAAATGCCCATGATCCCGTTCCTCGATCGCGGCGCCGCCGCGCACGGCCGGCCTCGGCTCGGCGATCACGCAGGCGCTGTGACGCCCGTGGGCCGAATCGCCGCACCGATACCGGCGCGCCGTCTCCCGTACATGCCGGTCCGGCGCTGTCAAGCGCACGCCGGCACCGTCGAGCAGCGAAAAACACCCGCCAAAGCGCGGCGAATGCGTCCACGACACCCGGACGGGACATCGCAAAGAACGGACGCAAGCCACGTTGCGAGTAGGGCCGAATTGTGGTTTGAGAAGCCCGGCTCCACCCACCAGCCCGCATTTGCTTTCGCTCCGGAGCCCGCCGGCGTCCCCCGCCGCGCGCCACGCGGGATCGCAAGGACGCACCCGCGTCAACGGCGCGGTGCAGGGCGGTCGGTCACGGCCGGCACTCGTCGAAGGAGCGGACACGGCGATGCAGGTTGTTTCGCGCTTGATCGGCTCGATGGCGGTCGCCGTCGCCGTGCTCATGGGCGGCGGCGTCGCGCTCGCCGGCCTCGGTCAGCCCTCGCCCTGGCAACTGAACTTTCAGCAATCGGTCACGCCGGTGATGGACAACGTGGTCGCCTTCCACGACGGCCTGCTCTACGTCATCACCGCCATCACGGTGTTCGTGCTGGCGCTGCTGGTCACCGTCATCGTGCGCTTCAACCGGCGGGCCAATCCCCACCCGTCGCGCACCACCCACAACACCCTGATCGAGGTGGCGTGGACGGTGGTGCCGATCATCATCCTCACCGGGATCGCCATCCCGTCGTTCAAATTGCTGTTCTATCAGCAGATCGTTCCGCCGGCCGACCTCACCGTGAAGGCCACCGGCCTGCAGTGGTATTGGACCTACGGCTATCCGGACAACGGCAAGTTCGAGATCGAATCGCGCATGCTCGACGACGCCGACCGCCCCAAGAAAAAGCCGGACGAGCCGCGCCTGCTGGCCGTCGACAACGACATGGTCGTGCCGGTCAACAAGGTGGTGCGCGTTCAGGTGACGGCCGACGCCCAGGGCGTCATCCACTCCTTCACCGTGCCGTCGTTCGGTATCAAGATCGACGCGGTTCCCGGCCGGCTCAACGAGACCTGGTTCAAGGCGACGCGCGAGGGGGTTTATTACGGCCAGTGCTCGGAATTGTGCGGCAAGGACCACGCCTTCATGCCGATCGCGGTGCGGGTCGTGAGCGACGCCGACTTCGCCAAATGGGTGGAGCAGGCGAAGAACGCTTACGACGACACCCGGCCGCCGGCCGCGCTCGCCGCCGCGGCGAGCGCCAAGGCCGAGTGAGGCGATCAACAAGGCGCATCGCAGCGACAAGGTCGAAGGGATCTCGGTATGGCAACAACGGCGACGGCTCATGGCGCCCATGGCGCGCATGAACATCCGACCCCGACCGGATGGCGCCGCTTCGTGTATTCGACGAACCACAAGGACATCGGCACGATGTACCTGGTGTTCGCGGTTGCCGCCGGCGTGATCGGCGGCACGCTGTCGATTGCCATCCGCTACGAGCTGCAGACCCCCCAGCTTCAGCTGTTCACCGAACCCCATACGTTCAACGTGTTCGTCACCGCGCACGGCCTGATCATGATCTTCTTCATGGTCATGCCGGCGATGATCGGCGGCTTCGGCAACTGGATCGTGCCGCTGATGATCGGGGCGCCCGACATGGCGTTCCCGCGCATGAACAACATCTCGTTCTGGCTGCTGCCGGCCTCGTTCGCGCTGCTGCTCACCTCGATGTTCGTTCCCGGCGAGGGCGACGGCAACGGCGTGGGCGCCGGCTGGACCATCTACGCGCCGCTGTCGACCACCGGGCACACCGGCCCGGCCATGGATTTCGCCATCCTGTCGCTGCATCTCGCCGGCGCGTCGTCGATCCTCGGCGCCATCAACTTCATCACCACCATCTTCAACATGCGCGCGCCCGGCATGACCCTGCACAAGATGCCGCTGTTCGTGTGGTCGCAGCTCGTCACCGTGTTCCTGCTGCTGCTGTCGATGCCGGTGTTGGCCGGCGC
>Ga0137380_10002351_pt1 | contig 16012 bp, 9 predicted proteins | sample SagtaG_17_FD_104809 | JGI IMG/M metagenome (GOLD analysis project Ga0137380, IMG submission 104809) | Vadose zone soil microbial communities from Sagehorn Ranch, Mendocino, California, USA - Sage2_L_100_16 metaG | ecosystem: Environmental > Terrestrial > Soil > Vadose zone | place: USA...
TGCAAATCGCGCCGTAGGAGCGCGTCCGCCACGGCGCCAACGCCCTGCAGCGGCAGCATCCAAGCGAGCGCTCGTAGCACTGGCACGAGCGACGGCGCATGCAGTCCGACCCCGACAGCAGGCGCCACTGCCCAGAGCAGTCCAAACAGCGCTGCGCCTCCCGCCAGGGAGAGGGTGAATCCCGTGTGAATGTGCTCAGCACGGAGCTTCGGGTGTTGGACGAGTGCAGGTCCGACTAACGCCTGCGAAATGATGGACATAAGATTCACGACCAGCATACCCGCGGACACTGTCCCGAAGTCCGCGGGCGACAGCAGGCGGGCGAGAACCGCCAGGGACCCAACGGTGACCAGGCCCTGGACCACACCTCCAGCCGAAAGCCAGACCCATCCGCCGAACGCCTGCTCGGTCCGGTTTGGTCTCTGCTGAGTCGGCACTGTGGGCGTCATGTGCGCGTAACAATCCTTGGTCGCACGAGCGGTCTCCCCAACAGCGGTCACACTCACGGGGGCTCCAGGCGCGGCCCTAAACGGGGTGCTTCTCAAGTCTTGTGCCGATGGGCGAGCGGCGGTGCAGAGGTGAGCGCCTGCTCCAATCGCTTGCCCGAGAAAGGATTGCACACCCAGCGGCTGGCGCAACTCGCCTGATCACTAGCGTCACGGACGGAGAAGTGCTCGCTGGCGCGCCGGTTCTTGTAGCAGGTTAGCTACAAGTACCGAGGCTGAACTCCGCCAAGTGGAGCCTCGCGTTTCCGACATCTCCGGTTAATGCGTTGCGAGAGAACCCGTTACCATCGCGCACGCCTCTTGCGAGGGGCCTCGTGTGGAAGTCCGAGTCCTTCACACGCGGTTGGGTCGATGACGTCACCACTGCTCCGCGAAGCACACAGCGACACGCGCCCGACGCGCATGGTGCGACAGGAATTCCTCCCCTTCGCACCGCCTCTGATCGGTGAAGAGGAAATCAGCGAGGTTGTCGCTACCCTCCGCTCGGGCTGGATCACCACGGGCCCGAAGACGAAGCGCTTCGAGTCCGAGTTTGCGGCCTACCTCGGCGCGCCGGGCGCCCTCGCCCTGAATTCCTGCACGGCCGGCCTGCACACCGCGCTGGTCACGCTAGGCGTCGGCCCCGGGGATGAAGTGATCAGCACACCGCTCACGTTCGCCGCGTCAATAAACGTGATCGAACACGTAGGAGCGCGTCCGGTGCTAGCTGACGTCCAGCCGGACACGTTGAACATCGACCCGGCCGAGGTCGAAGCGAACATCGGGCCGCGGACCAAGGCGATCATTCCGGTGCACTTCGCCGGGCATCCGGTCGATCTCGACGCGATCGACGATTTAGCCCGGCGGCACGGCCTCCACGTCTTGGAAGATGCCGCGCACGCGCTCCCAGCCCGATATAAGGGGCGTTGGATCGGCTCAGGCAAGAATCCCGTCGCGTTCAGCTTCTACGCAACCAAGAACCTGACCACCGGGGAAGGGGGCATGCTGACCGGAAGCCCGGAGTTCTTGGAGCGCGCCCGGATAGTCAGCCTGCACGGCATGAGCCGGGACGCCTGGAAGCGCTATGACAAGAGCGGGCAGTGGTACTACGAGGTTCTCCTGCCCGGCTTCAAATACAACATGACCGATATCCAAGCGGCCATCGGGATCTGGCAGCTCCGAAAGCTTGCGAGCTTCGAGCAGCGGCGGCGCGCGGTCGCCGCGGCGTACGACCGAGGCTTCGCCGACGACGACGCCCTCGAAGCGCCGACGGAGCGGCCAGACGTGGAGCACGCATGGCACCTATACGTGCTGCGCCTGCGACTCGAGGCACTCCGGATTGACCGCGATCAGTTCATCGACGAGCTGACGCGCCGGAACATCGGAACATCGGTGCACTTTATTCCCATCCACCTGCATCCCTACTACCGGGAAAAGTATCGGTTCGGGCCCGAAACGTACCCGATCGCGTACTCGAACTACCGCCGCATGATCAGCTTGCCGCTCAATGCCCGTCTGACCGACGCAGACGTCGGCAACGTGATCGACGCCGTGCGGGACGTGGCGCGGACCTACCGCCGATGACCGATCGAGCAGCATCGCGCGCACCCAAGCTGCGGCGCGCACCCTCCCGCTCGAACGTCAGGGTGGTCTACGCCATCACTCGCTCCGATACGATCGGCGGAGGGCACGTGCACATCCGTGACCTCGCGCTCACGTTGCAGGCTCACGGCGATGAGGCGATCGTCCTGGTGGGCCAGGAGGGGCCCTTCACGGAGGAACTGAGTCGGCGGGGTATCCCGTACCACTCGCTGCGCCACTTGATCCACCCCATCCGTCCGTGGAGGGATGGGGTTGCCTTTTTCGAAATCCGGGCCCTCCTCCGGCGCCTCCAGCCCGATCTCGTGTCCACCCACAGCGCCAAGGCCGGGTGGCTCTGCCCCATGGCGGCGGCGTCGCTAGGCATCCCGTCGATTCAGACAACGCACGGCTGGTCCTTCACGACCGGCGTCCCCCCCGCGGCCGCGCTGTGTTACCGCTGGGCCGAGCGGGTCGGAGTAATGTCGGCGCACCGCGTCATCAACGTGTCTGAATACGACCGGCAGCTCGCGCTGCGCTACCACGTTGCTCCGCCTGAGAAGCTGCTGACCGTCCACAACGGGATGCCCGATATTCCGCCGCACCTCCGTGCTCAGCCCGAGCGCGCTCCGGTGCGCCTCGCCATGGTCGCGCGCTTCGAGGCGCAGAAGGACCACGCCACGCTGTTCCACGCACTGGCCCGGCTCGGGGAGTACGCGTGGGAGCTGGACCTGATCGGCGACGGCCCGCTCCGCTCGCAAGCCGCTGCGCTCGCCCAGGACTTGAAGATCTTCGAGCGCGTGTGTTTTCTCGGGGCGTGCAACGACGTGGCTGAGCGGCTGGCTCGCCAGCAAGTGTTCTTGCTGATCACGAACTGGGAGGGCTTTCCGCGCAGCATCCTCGAGGCCATGCGGGCCGGCCTGCCGGTCGTGGCGTCGGACGTCGGGGGGGTGAGCGAGTCGGTGCTCGATGGCACGACGGGGTTCCTGGTGCCGCGCGGAGACGTCGAACTCCTGCGGGCACGGCTGGCGCTGTTGCTCCGGGACCCGAGCCTCCGGAGACGTCTGGGGCGAGCCGGACGGACCCGGTACGAGGACCGGTTCACGCTGGCCCACATGGTCGAGAAGACGCTGGCGGTCTACCGCGAGGTGATCGGGCAACGCGTGGAGGCTGACGAACGGTTGGTTCCCGGCCGCCTCCAACCGGCCTTCGAGCCTCCGCCGATGCGGCTCCGCAAGCGCCTTTGCGACCTGGTCTGGGCGCTGGCAGGGCTGCTGCTGCTGTCCCCGCTGTTCCTGCTGATCGCGCTGCTGATTCGCCTGGATGATGGCGGGCCCATCTTCTACCGCCAGGAGCGAGTGGGCTACCGCGGCAGGCTGTTCCGCATCTGGAAGTTTCGCACCATGGTGACGAATGCCGAGACGCTGGGCACGCTGCTGACGGTCGCCGAGGACCCGCGGCTTACCCGGGCCGGCCGCTGGCTGCGGCGGTCCAAGCTCGACGAGTTGCCGCAACTGTTTAACGTCATGTCCGGCGACATGAGCTTCGTTGGCCCTCGCCCGGAGGTTCCGCGATACGTTGCCCACCTTTCCCCGGAGCAGCGCGCGGTGTTGGCTCTGGTGCCCGGCATAACGGACCCGGCCGCGGTCGCCAACTGGGACGAGAGCGCGCTGCTCGACCCCGCCGATCCGGAGCGCGTCTACCTCGAGGACCTGCTTCCGGCGAAGATTCGCCTCAGTCTGCACTACTCGCAAAGCGCGACGGTTCGGAGCGACGTGTGGGTGATCGCGCAGACGATTGGCAAGTTCCGGCCACAGAGGCTGTTCCGTCGATGAGCCAAGGCCAGTTTCTTGCCTCCTTCGACATCGAGGACTGGTTTCATAACTCGAACGTACAACCAAGCCTGCCGACCACGGATTGGAGCCGTCTCGAGCCGCGTGTCGAGCGGAATACCTACGAATTACTCGATATCCTGGCCGACACCGGAGCAAGGTCCACCTTCTTCGTGCTGGGTTGGGTCGCGCGGCGCTACCCCGCGTTGGTCCGCCGGATCATCGCCGGGGGGCACGAGGTCGCGAGCCACACCGATGGGCATCGCCTGCTGTACCGCCTGTCACCCGATGACCTCACCCAGGATTTGGCGCGGGCACGAGATGCGCTGGAACAGGTGACGGGAGCCCCGGTCCGGGGAATCCGGGCACCGTGCTTTTCCATCAGCGACGTCGTGCTGCGCTGCCTCGCAACGGCCGGCTACTGGTATGATTCGAGCCTGTTCCCGTTCCGAGCACACCACCGGTACGGCAGGATTCGGGGAGTCGCGGATCCCGATCAGGCGGTGCTGGAGATCGCGCCCGGTCTCCTTGAGTTGCCCATGTCGCGGGTGAGGATCGGACCCGTCAGCGTGCCGTGGGCTGGGGGCGCGTATTTTCGGCTCATGCCCTACGAGGTGTTCCGCTGGGGGGTCGTCCGGAGGCTCGAGGCCCGGTCGTGGTTCATGTTCTACTTCCACCCCTGGGAACTGGATGCCGAGGAGATTCCGCCACCGGGGATGCCCCCGCTGCGGAAGCTGCGAGCCTACGGGCAGCGCAGCCGCATGCGGCGAGATCTTCGACGCCTACTGGCCGAATTTGGCTCGGCACGAATCGACGGCGCTCTGCGGGCGCGGGGGTACCGTCCTCCGGGAGAAACCGGGCTCCCGGCGGCGGCGCCACCGCTTCACCTTGCGTCGACGATATAGGCCTGAATCACCCATTTCGACCTCGCCCCGGCACCGTTCGCAATCCAATTGCTCGCCCACAGCACACGGTTGCCGCCCCGGGCGGGGACCGCGTGCGCTTCGCACCGGTAGCACTCGGATGTTTCCGTGCGCGTGTGGGCGTAGCGTTCCACCGCCCCGCTTCCGTCCAGCTTAACCGCAACGATCTCGTCGTTGAAGCGGCGGCCCGGCGCTGGCCAATACGAAACGTACGCCCATCCCGGCCGGTCATAGTTGCGCGTCGAGACGTGATACGGATATGCCTCGTTGGTCGGGTTCGTCAGCGCGGTGATCTTGCCGTCGCGTAGCCGCACCATCATGACGCCGCCGATCAGGACGCCCGCCACCGTCTTGCCCCGGTTCCCGCAGTGCTCTTGTCCGACGATGACGTCCTCGTTGAAGTCAAACGGGTCCATCGTCAGGTCCTGATGCCCAAGGTCATAGATGAACCCCTTAACAGCCGTGCCGCTGCAGTTCGGATAGACGGTGGGCATGGCACGCGGTGTCGCTGCCAGCGTTTTGGGATTGACATCGTAGACCCGCAAACGATCCCCATGGTAGTTCACGACGACGTACTTGCCGGACGGCGCGATCGACACCCAATTCGCGGGGCAGCCATTCGGGAGGCCGCAGTCGGAGGTGAAATCCACCGGTGGGCCGATGCGCCGATCGGGATAGGGCACCAACGGTGGTTGTGGATCCATGTCCACCACGAAGAAGCGCTTGCCGTCCGACAGCGCAATGAACCGGCCGTCGTCGGACGGATTGCCCCCGATCCCGATCACCCGAAACGGCAACGTCCAGTTGCGGGTTTGAGTGCAGGTGACGACGTCGAACCAGCTCAGCGTGCTCGTGCGGTTGACGGCGATGCGTTCGTGCGCATGGGCGAGGCTGGGGTGCCAGCGGTCGTCGTACGAGTCGTCGTCAGGGCACGGCCCGCGCACGGGCTGATACGTCTCGCCGTCGAGGTAAAGGGAGTGGGGGGAGCCCGTATTCTGGAGGACCAGCAGCGTGCCGTCGGCGCTCCAGGGTTGGTCATTCGAATAATGTTGCCGGGAGCCCGCGCCCCAAGTGGCCGAACCAGCGCCGCGCAAGGCGATCCTGCTCCCCGAATCGCCGGTGATGCGGGTCACCTTGAGGTGAAACGGCTCGGGGAAAATGGGCGTGAGGTACGCGGGCTTGGGGACTTCGGGTACCGCAAACACCGCCCACGGATCAATGATCGGAGCACCGCCTAAGCCAGAATCACCTTGGGAGGTTTGGTTCGCGGCACGAGACACAACCGCAACCCACAACACGCACCCCAAGAGCCCCGAGGTAGCAACACGATGACGTAGCGCCAGGCAAGTCACCCCACGAATGGCGTCACGCAAATCTCCAGACCGCCGGTCAGGGAAATTGGCGCGCGAGGCCCGGGCCCATCCGGTTCGCAAGCCCCATAGGCACTCGGCGCCAGAGGGCGGTGGCAACCCGATACAGTGGTCGATTGGGGGACGGTGTGGCGTCAAGCTGGCGCGGCGACCACTGCAGCCAGGGCAGCGGAGCGTCCACTCCCCCCCACTGATGCTTGAACTGGTGCGTGCGTCCGCCCGGCGTGCACCGCCCAAAGTTGAAGACGCGGACTCCCCGCCCGATCATCTGCTCCATGTAGGACCAGTACAGCAGCATGTTGGGCATCTTGTGGTCGTGCTCGCGCAGGGACGACACCCACGTGATCTCGAATTCGCCTCGCCAAACGAGGCCGCAGCCTGCGGCCAGCGGTTGCCCGCGCCAGTAGACCGCCCCGAACACCGCACACCGGGCGAACACGCGTGCGATCCGCTCGAAGAGGCCGCGGGGCAACACCGGAGTTCCGAGATCCCGCATATTGCGGGCAAAGACCTCGTAAAACGGCTCGACCTGATCCAGTCCGAACCGCACCTCCATTTCCTCTTTCTGTGCGCGACTGATCTGCCGACGGCGCGAGCTGGGCAGCACCTTGTGCCACAACACGTCGGCGGAATCCGGGAGGTCCAACAGCACGGTAATCTTCCGGTGGGACACCCGGAGATCGCATGGGACGGCGTGCCGTACCCGGAGCTCCAGCAGGTCCGCCGACGAACGCCTGGCGAGCTCCACGCCCTCCTCCATCAGCCGGCCCTGAGCGTCGGGCGCACCGAGGGGGCCGCCGTAGTTGAGGAACGGCATCGAGACGAGATAGTGACCGAACAGACGGCTCCGGACGCGGACCAGGGGCAGCACTCCCTGCCATGTTCCCGCCTCGTCGACTGCCACCCGATACAGACACTCATGACCAAGCACGTCGCTCATGATCTCGCGCCAGCCGGCCAGGTGGCAGAACGTGCTGCCCTCGGCGCGGGCTACAAAGGCATCCCACTGCTCCGTACCGACGTCGAGTGGGAGAACGGTAGTGGCATGCCGGCGGTGGCTAGGACTGACCGATGCCTGGTGCGTCACGAGAGTGCTGCTCACCGGGACCCGACCCGTACGGGGAGGTTGCTGAGCATCGGCACGCGATCCTTATGAGGGTGCCAAGGTGTTTAGCACGATCCGCGCCAGCCGACCTCCGTCGGCGAGCAGAGCAACCTCATTTCGATGCTGCACTTGGTGTTCGCCGACGCTCAGCGCCGGTCACCGCACGCGTGGCTACCGAGGTAGGACGTCGGATGTTGTAAGCGAACTGCCACAACGGAGCGGCAACACAAGGGCCGCGCCAGCTCCAAGGTGGCGCGGCCGGTTTACGAGACTTGAGTCGGCGAGATCGCCTATCCGAAGGACCGATTACCGACTCCGCGTTACCGTGCGTCGACCAAGTAGTCTTGGGTGACGGAGGACGAGCCGCCCGTGGCGTTGAGTATCCAGTTGCTCGCCCATAGAATGCGTCTCCCATCGCGCGCCGGCACACCGTGGGGCTCGCAGCGATAGCACCCGTTCGAGTCACTGTGGGTATGCGCGTAGCGCTCCACCGCCCCGCTGCCGTCCAGCTTCACGGCGACCAGTTCGTCGTTGAAGCGCTGGCCCGACGACGGCCAGTACGTGACGTACACCCATCCTGGCCGGTCCAAGTTGCGGGTCGAGATATGGTAGGGATACGCCTCGTTCGTGGGGTTCGTGAGCGACGTAATCGCCCCATCCCGCAGTCGCACCATCATGACGCCACCGATCAAGATGCCGTTCACCGTCTTGCCGATGTTCCCGCAGTGCTCCTGGCCGATGATCACGTCCTCGTTGGCGTCGAACGGGTTGCGTGTCACGTCCGGATGCCCCAGGTCGTAAATGAACCCCTGCGCCGCCGTGCCGTGGCAGCCGGCGTAAACCGTCGCCACCGGGCGCGGCGTGAGCGCCAGCGTGCTCGGGTTGACGTCGAGCACCTGCTGCCAATCGCCTTCAAAGTGGACGATCACGTACTGGCCCGACGCCGACACCTGCGTCCAGTCGAGCGTGCACCCGCTCGACACCCCACAATTGGAAAAGTCATACACCGGCCCCAGCCGCTGATTCGGATAGAGCGCAAACGGTGACTGCGGATCCATGTCGACCACGAACACCCTCATCCCATCCGAGAGCGCGATGAACCGGCCGTCCCGCGACGGGCCCATCTCGATGTCCCCGGTCGCCGCGAACGGCAACGGCCAGCTCCGCGTCGTGCTGCACGTCCGAATGTCGTACCACCACAGCTGGGTCCCGTAGGCCTTCACCCGCTCGTGGGCGTGCGTCAGGCTCGGATGCCAGCGCCCATAACCACCGTCGCTGCACCCCCCCGAGATGACCTGGTAGGTGTTCCCATCGAGCACCAGGTCGCTCGGCGACCCGCTGTTTTGGAGCATCAGCAGCGTGCCGTCTGCGTTCCACGGCTGGTCGTCGGAATAGTGATGGCGCGCGTCCGAGCCCCAGGTCCCCGAGCCACCCCCGCTGAACGTGATCGTCGTCCCCGGATCCCCCACGATCCGCGTCACCTTCAGATTGAATGGCCCCGGGAAAATCGGCGTCAAGGCTGGCAGCTTCGAAACCGTGGGTTCAGTGAGCACCGCCCACGGGTCGGTAATGGGACTGTTGCTCGGCGCCGTGACCGTGACGCCGGCGGAGCCGCTCTGACCTTCACTCGTCGCCGTGATCGTCGCCAAGCCCGCTGTGAGACCCGACACGAGCCCCGTTCCGGTTACCGTCGCAACTGTGGGCGCGCTACTCGCCCAGGTCACCACGCGCCCCGTCAGCGGATTACCGGTCGCATCCTTCGGGGTGGCGGTGAGCTGTACCGTCCCACCGACCGTTACGCTCGCCGACGCCGCGCTCACCGTCACTGATGCCACTGGGACGCTCGTCACCGTAATCGCCGCCGTCCCGGTCTGGCCTTCACTCGTCGCCCTGATCGTCGCGCTGCCCACGGCGACGCCCGTCACGAGTCCGCTCCCGCTATTCACCGTCGCGACCGCCCCGGCACCACTCGCCCACGTGACCACACGCCCAATCAGGGGGTTCCCATTGGCATCCTTCGGGGTGGCGGTGAGTTGCGTCGTGCCACCCACCGGCACGTTTGCCGTCGCTGGGCTCACCGCCACCGACGCCACCGGCACGGTCGTTATCGTGACAGCGGCAGTATCGGCCAGCGTGCCGCCGCTCTGGGTGGCGATCACCCGGTAGGTACCGGCGCTCTGGCCCGCCGTATACATCCCGCCGGCTGACACGGTGCCACCGGTGGCAGCGTAAACCACGCTTACAGCAACGCTGTCACCGTTCTTTCTCCTCCCATAGGCGGCGAACTGGAGCGTTCCGCCGAGCAATACGGAAGCGGTGGCCGGAGTCACAATCACATGGGTCAGCGGGCCCCTGTTTTTCACTTGCGAACCACCGGTGACTTGCACGCTAGCAGCGGTTGCCCTCTCTTGGCTGGTCGTGGTTGCCGTCACCTGATAGTCGCCGGGGATCGTGTCTGCCGTGTACAGACCGCCAGATGTGATCGTTCCCCCCGACGCCGTCCAGCGCACGGCGACGGCAACGCTGTCGCCCGCCTGGGTGCGCCCGTATGCCAGGAATTGGCGTGTCTGGTAGGGATCGAGGGTGACAGTGTCGGGAGCGGTGACGACCTGCACTATGGCCGTGCTTGGCACCTGCGGACCGCTGGCTGGGATTTGTTCGCACGCCGCCAGGGCCGCGGCGGCGGCGAGCGGCGCTTTCATGAGCGCCAGGCGCTTCGAGAGCTTGTGCTTGAACGTCATGACGCCCTCCCTAGTGGCACGAGCCGCTGCCGGAGTCCGTGAAGGTCTGACCCGTGATCGGGACGAACTGCCAATCGTAGTCGCCGTCGCGCAGGGTGAGCTTCAGCACACCCCACGTGGTGTTGTTACGCACCTCGCTGTTCGGCAACGGCGTCCCAAAGGAGTACAGCCCCCCGCCCCCCGTCCCCCCCACGAACGAACGAATCCCTCGCGCCGTATCCAACTGGCCATCCGGGGTCTGCGGCGCAAACCGCTCGTACTCGTGGTCATGCCCTGCGATCGCAATCTCCGCCCCGTAGTCGTACAACGCCTGCCACAGCGGCTGCAGGGCGGCGTAGCTTCCATGGACGCTGCCCGAGCTGAAACGAGCATAGTGCATGTAGGCCAGCGTGCACTGCTTGGTGCTAGCCGCCAGATCGGCGCGCAGCCACTGCTCCTGCGGCGAGCCGACGCTCATGTCGATGAAGGTGTTGAGCACGACGACATGCCACGCCCCGAGGTCGTAGCTGTAGTAGTACTTGCCGCTATCCCCCACGAAGGTGCCGTGGTCGCGAAAGAAGTAGCGATAGTAGTCGGCGCCGCCCGAAGTGATGACGTCGTGGTACTCGTGATTCCCCGCCGCCGGGTGCACGAGTGCCTGGTACCGCCCCCACGAGGGAGCCCAGCAGTTCGCGTAATCCTGGTAGTAGCCGTCCGGGTAGGCGTTATCCCCCGCCGTGAACACGGCGCCGCCGACCCGCCCGAGCAGCGCCGCCGTGCTATCATCGGTGCCCGAGCCACACTCCGCGATATCCCCCGCGCCGACCAGGGTCACCGTCGTCCCCGACCCACTCGTGACCGTCACGGTGGCGCCGCCGCTCTTGCCCTCGCTCGTCGCCGTGATGGTCGCCGAGCCGACACCCACGCCCGTCACGAGCCCGCTGCTGCTGACGGTCGCCGCGCTCGCGTTGTCGGTCGACCAGGTCACCGTGCGCCCGGCGAGCGGATTGCCATTGGAGTCCTTCGGCGCGGCAGTCAACTGCACCGTCTGCCCCACCTGAATCGTCGCCGAGGTCGGCGTCACCTCGACCGAGGCGACGGGCGGCGGGGGCGGCTGGTCCTTGGGCACCACCGTGACGGCCGCCGAGTCCTTCTTGCTCCCGCTCGTGGCGAGGATCAACACGTCACCCGCCGCGATACCGTGCGCCATCCCCGACCCGCTCACCGTGGCGACGTTCGCGTTCGAACTCGTCCAGCTGGCCGAGCGGGGGGGCCGATCGTTGGACATAATGATGGTGGCGGTCAGCTGCACGCTGTCGCCCACGACGAGTGTGATGCCTTTGGGTTGGACGGTCACCGAAACCACGCCGAACTCGGGACCGAGTGGCGGCGGCAGTTCGCAAGTCGCCGCGAGCAATGCGGCGGAGAATGTCGCAATCGTCCGGACCTGCATGAACCCCTCCCGGGTCGGAGAGTGAGGTTCGGCGGCTCGACTGGCGTGGCACGCGCTGGCGTGCGGTAGCCTCGGGGCTTTGCGTCGCCGGCTTTCGCCGGCTTTGCCTTTGTCGCGCTCCCTCTCGAGAGGGATGCGATCCTGCCGAACTGCGGTGTTTCGACTGCTAAACGAAAGGCCACCAGGCACTCGGGGGCTTCCCGAGGCGCTGGCGGCCGGGCTGACCTAGCGACCTCGGGTCGCTGTAGTCCCCTTAGCTCTGCGTCGCCGCCTTTCGGCGGCTTTGCTCTGAGCAGCGGATGCGAGGAGGCTTCCTAGACCCAGACTGGCAGTCCCCCTCAGCGGCCAAGCTACAGGGGGTCCTGCTCCCGCTCTGTGACGGACGTCATGCCCGAGCCGGTCTGATGCAAAGGTGACTCTAATCTGTAGCGGATCACTAGCAGGCGCGTCCTTGTACCCGACGCCCCCGCACCCCGCCGCCCCACGCGTCATACGTGCAACGCCATGCAGCACAATCAGCTACGGTCTCGCCCGCGCCGGCACCGGCCCCCTGCCGCTGGGCACAGGACATGACCTACCACCGTCGCAAAGGCCCGTTGGGTTGAGAGGCAGGCGAGGACGCGCACCCCGCCGTACCTGTTGCAGACGGAGATCCCGAACACGATGCAGCTGGCACTCCCGTCACCACTTGAACCCTATCGTCGGGCGTGCATCTTCGGCGTCCACGCCGTCCTCATCGTTCTCGCCTACCTGGCGGCATACGCGATCAGGTTCGATTTCTCGGTGCCGGGGCATGACCTGGCGGTGTTCTGGGTCACCCTGCCCTACCTACTCCTGCTGCGGCTCGTCCTGTTCGAAGGCTTCCGCCTGCACAACGGATACTGGAAGCATTTCAGCCTGCACGATCTGGTTCAGCTCGGACTCGCCGTCTCGCTCGGGTCGCTTCTGTTCGCGGGCGCGCGGGTGTTCCCCGGCCCGATGCAAGCGGTACCGCGCTCGGTGCTGGTGCTGGAGTGGCTGATGGGAATCTTCTTCCTCGGAGGCGCTCGCTTCGCGGTCCGCTATTCGCGCGAGAACCACCTGCCGATGAAACCGGCAAAAGGCAAGCGCACCCTGATCATCGGAGCGGGCGAGGCCGCCGAGCTGTTCTTGCGTCAGGCGCTCCACGACGGGCGGTCGCCAATGTACGTCGCGGGGCTCGTCGATGACAATCCCGCCAAGCTCGGGCGCACGCTCCACGGCATCCCGGTGATTGGCGCGACGCGTGACCTCTCAGCGCTCGTGGCGCGTCACGACATCGGCCTGCTGATCATCGCGATCCCGTCCGCGACCCGGCTCCAGACCCAGGCGATCATGGACCGGTGCCGCGAAACCGGGATCGCGTTCAAGATGCTCCCGTCACTCAAGGAGTTGTTGACGGGGCGGGCACAGATCGGCCAGCTCCGCGAAGTACAGGTCGAGGATCTCCTGGGGAGGGACCCGGTGCATCTCAACCTCGCGCATGTGCGACGGGATCTCGCCGGCAAGTCCGTCTTGGTCACTGGAGGTGCGGGCTCAATCGGGTCAGAGCTCGCCCGCCAAATCGCCTCCTATCGACCCGCGCGGCTCGTCTTGTTGGAGCGCGCCGAGAGCCCGCTCTACTTCACCCATCTCGAGGTCGCCCAGGCCCATCCAGACCTCGAGGTGGTCCCGGTCATCGCGAGCGTGACGAATCCCGAGCGCCTCGAGGAGACATTCCGCGCGTACCGACCGGATTACGTGTTCCACACCGCAGCCTACAAGCACGTGCCCATGCTGGAGTCCAACATGGTGGAGGCCGTGTGGAACAACGTATTTGGCACGCTGCGCGTCGCGGAATGCTCGGCCCGGCACGGCGTGGAAAAGTTCGTCTTGATCTCGACCGACAAAGCCATCAATCCGGCAAGCGTCTTGGGCGCCACCAAACGCATCGGCGAACGCATCGTGCTCGAGCTCCCCACCCTGCAGCAATCCGCTACGGACTTCCGCGTCGTGCGGTTCGGGAACGTCCTCGGGTCCGACGGGAGCGTCGTCCCCCTCTTTCAGCGACAGCTGGCGGCCGGTGGTCCCCTCCGCGTGACGCATCGGGACGTGACCCGCTATTTCATGACGATACCCGAAGCGGTGCAGCTCGTGCTCCAGGCCACGGCCCTCCCGGAAGCCGCCAGGCGGATCTCCATTCTGGAGATGGGTCAACCGGTCCGGATCCTGGCCTTGGCGGAGCGACTGATCCGTCTGTCCGGCCTCGAGCCCTACCGGGACGTCGCCATCGAGTTCACAGGGCTGCGACCTGGTGAGAAGCTCTATGAAGAGCTGGTGGCGTCAGGCGAAGTGATCGTCCCGACGTCGATCGACAAGATTCGGATCGTGGAGCGCAATGGCGCGAACGGCGCCTTCGTGGAAGCCGAGCTGAAGCGCCTACTCGTCGCGGTCGTCCAGGGTGGGCAGCGCGACGTGATGCGTGTGATGTACGAGCTCGTGCCCGACTACGCGCGGCGGGACAATGGTGCCAAAGCGGGGCCGTCACGCGCGAGCGAAACAGTGGCACGTACCGGCCTCCTCACGACACCCGATCGAGCACTAGTTTCGTGACGAAAAACACCCCCGCTCCGCTGAAGAACGCGACCGGCACCTGCCAGCCGCGCTTCCCTTGGAACTCGGGCACGAGGTTCGAGGCCGCGACGTAGAGCGTCACCCCGGCCGACACCGCGAGGCCGTGGCGCACGAGAAACGCGAGCCGGTCCGTAACGAGCACCCCCGCGAGGGTCGCGAGCCCGAGCAGCGCGGCGGCCCCCACCGCCTGTCCGCCCGACCGCCCGACCGCCAGGTACAGGCTGGCGATGGTCACGCCCTCGGGGAGCTTGTGGATCAAGATAGCGAGGAACACCATCACGCCGAGCGACGGCCGCACCAGGAACGCGCTGGCGATGGCCACGCCGTCGAAGAACGTATGCAGCAGCAGCCCCACCAGCGCCGACGTCCCGGCGACCCGATTGACGGCATGGGTCTCCTCTCCGAAGTGGAAGTGCGGCGTGACGGTGTGCTGCGTGAGGTGCACCGCCAGGTACCCCGCGAGCACGAGCAGCGGGGCTGCGGGACCGCTCCGCACGAACGCCTCCGGCAGGATCTCGATAATCGCGACCGCCAGCATGAACCCCGCGCCGAAGGCGACCGCGTGCTCGATGACGAGGAGCCCGCGCACCATGCGGTGCGACACCGCGAGCGCGCCGCCGACGTTGCCGAGCGCCGCGAACACGGCGTAGATCAGCGCGTCAGACACGGGCGAGGAGATACTCTTTCGTGTTGCGGGCCGGGTCTTCGAGGACCTCGTCGAGCAGCCGCGCCAGCGTGGCGCCGACATCGGGGCCCGGCCGGACGCCGGCCGCGAGCAGATCGTCGCCCGTCACGGCGAGATCGCGCACCGTGAGGGGGTCGTGAGCGGCTCGGATCGCTTTCACGACCGCGGGAAGCCGGGAAAGGGGAAAGGGGAAAGGGGAATGGTCGAGCGCCGGCAGCAAAACGAGCAGATCGTCAGCGGACTCGCCGACCTGGGACAACCAACGCCGTACTGCCGGGAAGTGCCGGGGGTCTGGATACGTGTCCCGCCACTGCGCGATCGCGCGGCCCCGCTCGATGTCTCGATTCGAGGCCTTGAGTCGTGTGAGGAGCGACGCCGCGTCCCCGGCGAGGAACGCCGTCACGAGCACGGGATCCCGGGGCAACTTGTCCGTCCCTTTCCCCTTTCCCCTTTCCCCGTTCCCGATCTCGGGAAGCCAAATCCTCGCCGCCCCGACGTCCCTCCAGAGCGCCAGCAGTTTCGAGACGCGCACCGCCGTCGCGATCCCCTTGAACCATTCGTCCCGGACCCGCTCGGCGGACAGCTGCGCCAGCCCGGCGACGTTGGCCTTCGCCGCCTCCAGCGTGCGGCCGTGGATCCGGAACTCGAAGCGCGCGCTGAAGCGCAAGGCGCGCAGGATGCGCAGGTAGTCCTCCTGGAACCGCCAGTTCGGGTCCCCCACCGAGCGGATCAGCTTCTTCGCCAGATCGTCGGCGCCTTTGAACGGATCGCGCCACTCGTGCTTGAGGGGATGATACGCCATCGCATTGATCGTGAAGTCGCGCCGCGCCAGGTCGTCCATCAGCGAGACGCCGAACTCCACCACCGCGTGCCGCCCGTCGGTGCGGATGTCGCGCCGGAACGTGGTGACTTCGTGGGGCCGGCGGTGCCGGTCCAACACCGCCACGGTCCCGTGCTCGATGCCCACCGGAACGGTGTGCGCGAACAGCCGGCGGACCTCGTCCGGCGGCGCCGCGGTCGTGAGATCGAAGTCGTGGTTCGCGAGGCCCAGCAGGTTGTCCCGAATCGCCCCGCCCACGCACCAGGTCTCAAAGCCGGCTTGCTCGAGCTGCTGCGCGATCTTGAACACCTCGGGCGGGATGGGCAGGCGATCCGGGAACGTCATTCGGGGCAGAGTGCGGAATGTGGAATGCGGAATGCGGAATGTAGAGGTAGGCGTCGTGGTGCGAA
>Ga0137380_10002368_pt1 | contig 15974 bp, 13 predicted proteins | sample SagtaG_17_FD_104809 | JGI IMG/M metagenome (GOLD analysis project Ga0137380, IMG submission 104809) | Vadose zone soil microbial communities from Sagehorn Ranch, Mendocino, California, USA - Sage2_L_100_16 metaG | ecosystem: Environmental > Terrestrial > Soil > Vadose zone | place: USA...
ATTCGATGTCATGACGTCGGATACGCTGAAGGCTGATCGCTTGCTTGACGCACTGCTTGGACAGCATATCGCGTTTCCCCCGGAGGAACTTCTCGTCACCACCGTCGGTTACCTGGCCGCGGCGATCAGGCGAGCTAATGAAGTGGGAAAGATCCTTCACTCGCAGCAGATCGAGAAGCCAAAGATCTTCGACGTCATGGTCGAGGATCTTGACAAGGCCCTGGACGACCTCGGCCACATCGATGTCCGTGAGCCGCATGGGACAGCAGGTGCGTAATCGACCGTCCGGGATCGCAGACGGAAAGCCGGGATAAAGCAGCTGCGCCAAGGCACTAACACGGTAATTGATTGACGCCGAGCGGAGTTATACGGTCGGGGAGGAACGAAAGTCCGCTCCCGGTGCTACGTTCCAAGCCGTCTGGCGGCGATTAGAAAACGCCCCCTTTTCAGCATGCCCGCAACCTCCGGCGTGGTCGTGGTGCTTTCCTGCGTCCGGCGGCGTCCTGGCCCGGGCGAGCGGAGCCAGGGGAGCGGTAGGCCGCGATGGACCATTGCACGCAGATCGGCTACCGTCCCGTTAAATCGCGACCGATGGGGGACTTGCCGATGTCACCGCGATTCGGGGCTGCCGGCCAGGGTCCGGCGTACTCGCTGGCTTTCGTGCGGCTGCGCGATCATGCGCTGATCGCGCGGGGCGGGTCCGACGGCGTCATCCGGTTCATCGACATCCCCTCCGGAGAGACCCTGCACGAGATTGACCGTGCGCACCGCGGCGCGGTACGCGCGCTCACGCCGTTACCGGACGGGGAGAACGGCCGCAAGCGGCTGGCGAGCTGCGGCGTTGACTGCGTCGTCCGGGTGTGGGACCTGGACACCTTCGCCCGGGCCAGCGAAGTCAGGCTGGCCAACCCCAAGCAGGATCACGCGCAGATCACCAGCGCCAGGATCGGCGGCCGTGCGCTGATCGCCGCCACGGTGGGCGCCGGCGTCCATATCTGGGATCCGGACGCGCTCGACGAACCCATGCAGCTCGGGCAGCCGACGGACCAGATCTGGTCGCTGGCCACGACGATGGTTCACAGCGAGGTCCGGATCGCCGGCGGCGGCAACGACGGGCGCATCCACCTGTGGGACCCGGTGACCGGCGAGCTCGTCCGGTGGTTCCCTGCCCACCAGTCCACCGTCTGGGCTCTCGCCGGGCACAACGGGGGCAGTTTCCCGCTGCTGGCGAGCGGCGCCGCCGACTCCAGGATCCGGGTCTGGGATCCCGCCACCGGCAGCCTCCAGCATGAGCTCACCGGCCACTCGAGCACGATCCGCACCCTCACCGTCGTCGGATCCCCGGATGGCGAGCGCCTCGCGAGCGGCAGCGCCGACTCGACGATCAGGCTGTGGGATCCGCGCGCGGGCTCACTCGCCGCCGAACCGTTCGAGGGCTACCGGGGCGAGGTGTGGGCGCTCGCCCCGGTCGACATCGGCGGCCGGTGGCAGATCGCGGCCGGGGGAGCGGAGGGCTCGCTGCTGCTTCTCGATCCGCAGACCCGCCATGGCGAGACCGTGCTGGCCGGTTCCACCGGCACGGTGTGGGCGTTGTCAACCGTCACCGTCGACGACAAGGTCCTGGTCGCCAGCGGCGGGGTGGAGGGCTCGATCCGGGTCACCGAGGTCAGCACCGACACCGACGTCCGCACGCTCTCCGGGCACCGCAGCACGGTCAGGGCGCTGGCCTCCGTCCCGGCTGCCGGGGCGTCGCCGCCGCTGATCGCCAGCGGCGGCGCGGACGGATCCGTGCGGCTGTGGGACGCGCGCCTGGGCGGGGAGGTGAAGGAACTGCGGCGCGACCATGTCGGGGAGGTCTGGTCGCTGGCCGCGTTCACTGCGGGCGACGCCCGGTACGTGGTCAGCGGCGGCGCAGACCGGCGGATCCGGGTCTGGGACGCCGACAGCGCCCGGCGCGAACCCAGGCTGATCGGCGAGCACAACGGCTCGATCACCGAGATCGCCGTGGTCACCGGCGACGGCACGCCCCTCATCGCTACCGGCAGCACGTCGGGCATGGTCCGGTTCTGGCACCCGGACGGCACCGTGCCGCTGCCCAGCTACGACACCGGCGGCGTCAGCGTGACGGCGCTGGCCACGTACCCGCACGACGGCGGCTCGCGGCTGGCGTGCGCGCTCGGCAACGGCCGGGTGTTCCTGCTTGACCCGCTGACCGGCCGGCCCGCCGGGGAGCTGGCGCAGTCACCGAGTACCGTGCACGTGCTGGTGGGCTGCCAGACCGACAACGGCGTCGTGATCATGGGCGGCTGCGAGGACGGCGAGATCCGGGCCTGGAGTCCGGTCAACAGATCGCTGACGCACCGGATCCAGTCCGCGCACACCGCCATCGTGCGCGCGCTGGCCCCGGCCACGGTGGACGGGCGCCCGGTGGTGGTCAGCGCGAGTGACGACGGGTCGATGCGCCGCTGGGACCTGACGGTCCTGCGCGCGTACGGCGAGAAGGAGCCGCTGCGCGCGCGCCCGGCGACCAAGGTGGACCCGGACCGGCCGAGCAGCGTCGACACCCTGGAGCGCCAGGTGTTCGTCGATGCCCTGTATGACTTCCTGACCTCGCCGATGACGGATCCGCCCGTCGTCATCGGGGTGCACGGGCCATGGGGGCACGGGAAGTCGAGCGTGCTGACGCAGCTGCGCGACCGGCTCGATCCGCCGTCGCCGGAGCAGAGCGGGACGCCCTCGCACAAGATCCGCTGGGAAGACGACACGGACCGGCCGCTGACGCCGTCCTGGGCCTTGCGGCGGCTGAATGCGCACGCCCGCAATCCGTCACACGACCTGCCGGGACGGCTTGAGGCGGCTGGCCCGGGCGCCGGCGGCGCGGCCGCGCACAACCTCACCGTCTGGTTCAGCCCGTGGATGTACCACAGCCGCGAGGAGCTGTGGGCCGGGCTGTCGCAGGAGATCATCAAGGCGGTCACCGGCGGCCTGTCCCGCGAGGACCAGGTCCGGCTGTGGTTCGAGCTGAACCTGCGGCGCTCTGACCCGGTCCCGATCCGGCTGCGGCTGCTGTCCGCCGTGCTGCCGCGGACGGCCGTCGGCTGGACGACCGCGCTGCTCGCCGTCGCCGCGGCGATCGTGGCAGTCGGCTCCGAAGGCTTCGTTATCTATCATCGCCCAGTCCTTGCCGGGGTCGTCGCTGGGCTCTCTGTGCTGTTCGTCGTCGGCCGGGTCATCTGGTCAGCCATGCGGGGATCGGTGCTCGGCGTCCTGCATCCGCGGATGTTCCAGGGCCCGCTGGGCGGCCTGGGCACCGGTCCCGGCGGCAGCGCGCCGCCGGCCGAGGCCTCCACCGACCCGCTGCACGAGAGCCGGGCCGGGTACCTGTACCTGCTCCAGCACGACATCGGCCGGATCGTCGAGGTCGCCACCGCCGAGCGGCCGATCACGGTCTTCGTCGATGATCTCGACCGCTGCTCCTCGGAGATGATCGGCCAGACCATGGAGGCCATCAACCTGTTCGTCAACGGCGGGGCGTTCCGCCACTGCAACTTCGTGCTCGCGGTCGATCCGGCGATGATCGCCGCGCACATCGAAGCCGACCGGGAGCGCGTCATCGCCCGCATCGCGGGGGACCCGGTGTCCTACGGCGGCATGGACAACCTGGGCTGGAGCTTCATGGAGAAGATGATCCACCTGCCGGTCCGGATCCCGGAGCTGAGCCAGCTGGCGGTGAGCGACTACGCCGACTCGCTGCTGGCGCAAGTCCCCGCGCCAGCTCCCGCGGCCGCCCAGGCGGCGCCGCAGCCGGACGCGGTGCCGGGCGATCCCGCGCAGACCGCCGCCCTGCCCGGAGCCGCGCCCGCACCGCCGGGGGCGGCCGGCCCGCAGGCCGAGAGCGGGCCGGAAGAATCAGCCGACGTCATCAGCCTGATCGAAAGCTTCCCCGAGGTCGCGCAGGCGCTGCGCGAATCGATCAAGAGAATACCCCGGCGCAGCCCGCGCCACATCAAGCGGTTCGTGAACCTCTGGCGGTTCTACATCACCCTCGAATTCCGCGCTGGCCAGCTCGCCGGCGACATCGATGACATGGTGACCCACGCGCGGCAGGTAGCCAGGTTCGTCGAAGTCGTGCTCGGCTGGCCGCAGTACCTCGACCGGCTGAGCAGGGCCACCGACGGCAGGTCGCCGATCCGCGAGCTCGCCGAGGCCGCGGGCGAGCAGGAACGCTGGCCGACGGTCGCCCGCCGGCTCGGCCTCGACCCGGCAGGCGAGCAGGTAGAGGCGCTGCGCGTCCTGCTCGTGGTCGTCGAGGTGGACGCGCTCGCCGACCTGTGCAACCGCTACCTCTGAGCGGCGCCGGTCCGCTCCCGGCAGCGCCTGCCGATCGGCTCAGCCCGGCCAGGCCGGCGCTGCTTGCCTACAGCGCCTATCTCGGCCATGCCCAGCTCGCGCACTCCACGCCGGAATTGCTCCCGCGCAGCCGGGCCGTGCGGCGCGCGTACCTCGACCACGCGCTCCGCGCCCTCGCCGCCCCGCCCACCGCCTGACCTCGGGAAACCGGCCCGCGCAAGGCAGGCCCGGCCAGCGCGCGGTGCCCGGTCGGCTCCGTAGGCCCTCTCACGCTAGTGATCTTGGAGAGTTTCCGGGGTTATTGCACTCACAAGTCTCCAAGATCATGGGAGGGACCGGCCGGCGGCCCGCCGGGCCCGCCGGGGAAGCAGGGGGCAGGCTCGGCCGGAGCGGTCCGGGGCAGGCTAACCCTTCCGGCTATGGCGGCCCGCCCAGCCCCGGCGTACAGTGCGGCGGAGGAAGCCGGGCGGCATGATGCGAAGCCGGGCGGCATGGTGCGAAGCCGGGCGGCATGGTGCGAAGCCGCGCGGCTCGCGGTCGGGCAGCCTGGGCAGCGTGTCATGCCCGTCAGCCAGGGTCTGCATCGCGATCGGGCAACGCACCAACCGGGCCGGCGACCGGGTCCCGCTGGCCGAGCGCTGGAACGGCCGGAGTTGGTCCATCCTGCCCAGGCCCGCTGTCGGCAGGTTGTCCGCGGTGTCCTGCACGTCAGCCACGGCGTGCACCGCGGTCGGGCAAACCTTCCCCGAGGCGGCGCTGGCCGAGCGCTGGAACGGCACATCGTGGGCCGTCCAGCCCACCCCGAGCCTGGCGCACAGCGGCCTGGCCGGGGTGTCCTGCTCGTCGGCAACGGCGTGCACCGCAGTCGGCTCCTACCTCACCGCGGACGACGCGCACGAGCCGCTGGCCGAGGCATGGAACGGCACCACGTGGGTGTTCCAGGCCACGCCCACGCTGAACGATCTCAGCTCGCTGGGCGACGTCTCGTGCACGTCGGCCAGCGCGTGCATAGCGGTCGGGCGGGCGGCGGTCGTCCCGGAGGGGGAGGAGACGACGCCGCTGGCAGAAGAGTGGAATGGCACGAAATGGACCGTCCTGACCGTCCCCGAGCCCGGCAGCGGCGGCTCGCTGGCCGGGGTGTCGTGCGCATCGGCGATGGCGTGCGCCGCGGTCGGCGGCGACACTCGCGGGGCGCTGGCCGAGCGGTGGAACGGCACGGCCTGGGCCGTCCAGCGCACCCCTCGGCCCGCCGCGGCCGTGCTGGCCGCGGTGTCCTGCAGTTCGGCCGGGGCATGCACGGCGGTCGGCGGTTTCGTGCACCGCGCCCGCGGCACCATGGTGACGCTGGCCGAGCGGTGGAACGGCACGGCCTGGGCCATCCAGCGCACCCCGGGCAACCCGGTAGGGACGCCGGATAACGGCCTGGCCGCGATATCGTGCACGACCGCCCGGCGGTGCGCCGCCGTCGGCACGGTCGACCGGCGAGTGCTGGCCCAGCGGTGGAACGGCCGACGGTGGGCCTTGCAGCGCATCCGCAACCCGGCGACGGCATTCGGCGCCATGCTGAACGCGGTGTCGTGCACGTCGGCCCGGCGGTGCACCGCGGTCGGCAGCTACTCGGACCGGGCCGGATCGGTCACTTTCGACCACTCCTTCACGCTGGCGGAGCGCTGGAACGGCGGCCGGTGGCGGATCCAGCGCACCCGAGACCCGCCGGAACCGCCATCATGGCGCTCACCGGGGTGTCCTGCACGTCGGCCCGGCGGTGCACTGCCGTCGGATACAGCGGCAACGGGCCGCTGGCGGAGCGCTGGAACGGCCGCAGGTGGGCCATCCAGCCCATCGCCAGCCCGGCGGCCGGCTTCCTGAGCGCGGTGTCATGCACGTGGGCTAGGTTCTGCATGGCCGTGGGCGGCGACGGTGCCGGAGGGGCGCTGGCGGAGCGCTGGAACGGCCGCAGGTGGGCCGTCCGGGCTACCGCTCCCGGCAGCGACGAGCTGCTGAGCGCGGTGTCCTGCACGTCGGCCACGGCGTGCACCGCCGTCGGCTTCCACACCATCGAGCGATGGAACGGCGCGGAGTGGGCCATCCAGCGCAGCCCGGGCATCAGGGGCAGCCTGGCGGGAGTGTCGTGCGCAACCGCCCATGCGTGCACCGCCGTCGGCGAGGGCATCAAGGGCGCCGTGGCCGAGCACTGGAACGGCAGCAAGTGGGTCATCCAGCGGACCCCGAGGCCGGCCCGGAGGACCCTGGCCGGCGTGTCGTGCACGTCGGCCCGCGTCTGCACTGCTGTCGGCTTCCGCCACCGGGTTTTCACCGCAGGGCGGACGCTGGCCGAGCGCCACTCCTGACCTTGCCGCGATGTTTGGCGGCCAGCGTGCGGGTAGCAATGACGCCATTCATCACCGAGAGGTAGCGGGAAATGGCTGTCATCTTGCTGGCCTTGCTGGTCGTGCTTATCCTCGGCGGCCTCGGGTTCGTCGTTCACGTGCTGTGGTGGATCGCGCTGGTGGCCCTGGTCGTCTGGCTGCTCGGCTTCGTGCTGCGGGTCGGTGAGACAATCGCCAGGCCGCGCCGCCGCCGCTGGTACAACTGGTAGCCGCCTGCCCGCGCTGGCTTCCCTGAGGCACGAAACCGGCCCGTGAAGCGCGGCATTTACCTCCCCCAAGCCAGCTGACACTCCCGGCCGTCCTGGTAACGGCTGGCGGGCAGTGGCGGCCGGCCCGTGCAGGTATACCTGCCGGGGCCCGGGAGCGCAGACTAGAAACTGGCGCTGCACCGGAGCCGGATGGAGGTGCCAGCCATGGGGCTGACCTGGCGGGACGGGCTATCGTCCGTGCTCATGCTGGTGATCATCGTCGCGTACGCGGCGTATCTGGGCGGGACCAGCCTGCTGCTGATCTCCACTACCTGGGCCGCGACCGCGGTGGAACTCGACCTCGGCATCAGCTGCGCCGTCATCGCGGCCGGTGACCTGTACACCAGGCCCCAGCCGCGCACGGCCGGCATCTTCCGCCGGGTCGCAACCGCGATCGGCGCGATCGCGCTCAGCGCCGGCGTGATCGGGCTGATCACCGCCAGCGCGCACGCCCTGGAAGTGCTGGTCGTGACCACGATGGCGGTGTGGGCGACGGCCACCTCCTGGCACGTGCTCACGATCGGGTCGTAGCGGTGAGCCGCGGCCGCGAGAACTAGCGCATCCCCGGCCCGCCGCTGAGCAGGCGCTCACGCTCTTGACATATGCGCACATTGGGTGGAACTTAGGGTGTCATCCGCTGGGGATGCGACGGCGACGCCGCCTTGTCGCGCCGTCTTGTCGCCTCTGGACCGGGAGGCTCCGAATGGATGAGCAAGCTTCGACAGGCATGCCCGATGAGGCCGGCGGTGACGCTGGCCAGCGCGGACCAGCGGCGGCCGCACCCGCCCCGGGCGAGGTGATCAAGACCGGTCTGCGGCAGAACTCGCTCGGCCTGGTCGGCGCCACGATGCAGGCGATCACCCACATCGCGCCAGCCATCGCGGCACTGTTCTTCACCCAGTTCATCGTTTCGCTGGCCGGGATCACGGCGCCGCTGGCGTACGTCGTCGGCATCATCGTCGTGCTGATGCTCGGCAACACGCTGGTCCAGTTCTCCAAGCACCTGCCGTCTGCGGGCGGGTACTACACGTACGTCAGCCGCGCGCTGAGCCCGCGGGCCGGCTTCATCACCTCATGGATGTACGTGCTCTACTCGCCGCTGTCCGGCGGGCCGATCTATGGCTTCTTCGGCTTCATCCTGGCCGGGCAGCTCAAGGCGCACTACGGCGTCGATGTGCCGTGGCTATGGTGGGTCTGCATCCTCGTCGGGGCCCCGACCGTCGCGTTCCTGCAGTATCACGGGATCCAGATCTCCACCAGGACGATCGTGGTACTCGGCATCGCCGAGATGGTCATCGTGCTGGCCCTGGCGATTACCGGGTTCGCGAACCCCGGCCCCGGCGGCGTGTCGCTGAGCGTCTTCAACTTCGGCAACAAGCTCGCGCTGTCCGGCTTCGCGCTGGCGGTCGTCCTCTCGGTGCAGGGCCTGACCGGGTGGGAGGCGGCAGCGCCGCTGGCGGAGGAAACTCGCAATCCCCGGCAGAACGTGCCCAGGTCGGTGATGATCTCCATCATCCTGCTGGGGTGCTTCCTGGTCTTCACGTTCTGGGGGGTCATCACCGGGTTCGGCGTGAAGGCGGTGAACTCGCTGATCAACTCGCCCGTGCTGCCGGGCCTGGCGATCGCGGACAAGCACTGGTCAGCGGTGTGGTGGCTAGTGATGGCCGCGTTCTTGTCGTCCACCGTCGCGGTGTGCATCGCTACGGCGAACGTCGGCACGCGGATGTGGTACGGCATGGGCCGCAGCGGCTCGTTCCCGAAGGCCTTCGCGCGGGTTCACCCGGCCCACCAGACGCCCGTGACCGCGATCCTCGCCCAGATGTGCCTGGCGCTGGGCAGCGGCCTGATCTTCGGCGCATGGTTCGGCGCGGACGTCTCGTTCTTCTTCATCGACGGGCTGATCCTCGTGCTCGGCGTGGGCTTCGTGTACGTGATCGCCAACATCGGCGTCATGCGCTACTACCTGGGTGAGCGCAGGGCCGAGTTCAACGTTCTCAAGCACATCGTGTTCCCGGTCATATCGACGGGAGTGCTGCTGTACGCGGTCGCCATTTCCTTCCAGCCGTTCTGCACCACGACCTGCCCGGCGTCGCCCTACAACTGGGCGCCGGTTGTGGACGGCTCATGGCTCGTGCTCGGCATCCTGGTGCTGGCGTACTACCGGTCCAGGGGCCGGGAGCAGTGGATCGCCAACGCGGGCTCCGCGCTCGGCGAGGGCGAGGAGGAATACGAGAAGGTGGTCGGCGGCCCGTGATCTGGCTGTTCCGCTGGCGCTGGCCGGACGGCCGGACGGCCGGACGGCCGGGCAGCGCCGGGGACGGGGACGGCGCGGGACATGCCTGAGCTCTTCGGCACCCGCTACAGCAGGGCGGAGCTGCTCCGGCGCATCGGGCGCCTGGAGCAGGCGGCCGGGGTGCGCCTGGTCACGCTCGGCGACGGCCAGGGGCGGGGCGTGCGCGTACTCGAGTTCCGCACCGGCAGCGGGTTCGCCTTCGATGTGGTGGCCGACCGGAGCTTTGACATCGGCCGGTGCGAGCTCGGCGGGCAGCCGCTGAGCTGGCTGTCGGCGGCGGGAGCCGTCGCGCCCTGGTACTACGAGCCGGCCGAATGGGGCTGGTTCCGCTCCTGGGGCGGTGGCATGGTCGTCACCTGCGGCCTCGACCACACCCTGGTCCCAGACGAAGACACCGCGGCGCACTTCAACCAGCCGCACGTGCGGACGACGGTCCGTTACGGGCTGCACGGGCGGGTCGGCGGCCTGCCCGCGCGGCTGGCCGGGTACGGCGAGCGGTGGGACGGCGACGAGTGCGTGCTGTGGGCCGAGGGCGAGGTACTCCAGTCGGCGGTCTTCGGCGAGAGCCTGCTGCTCCGCCGGCGGGTCGAGGCCCGGGTTGGCGCCTCGGCCTTCGAGATCCACGACGTGGTCGAGAATGTCGGGCATACGCCGAGCTCGCACATGTTCCTCTACCACTGCAACGTGGGATTCCCGGTGGTCGACGAGTCGTCCGAGCTGCTCGTGCCGAGCCGCCGGACGACCACCGACTACGGCGTGCCGGTCGAGGGATACCAGATCATGTCGGCACCGCTGCGCGGCGCCACCGAGGCTTGCTTCGAGCACGAGCTCATCGCAGAGCCGGGCGGGACGGTCCCCGCGGCGCTGGTCAACCGGTCCCGGGCGCTGGGGGTGTACCAGGTCTTCCGCATCGCCCAGCTCCCGCATCACACCGTGTGGCGGATGATGGGCGAGGGCACGTACGCGCTCGCGCTCGAGCCGAGCACGAACCGGGACGCCGGCCGCCCGGACGCGCGGCAGCGCGGCGAGCTCCAGTGGCTGGAGCCCGGCGAGGCACGCCGGTACGACCTCGAGATCGGCGCGCTCGCCGGGCAGGCACCGATTGACGAGTTCGCGGCCCGGGTGTCACGGCTCGCCGCGCAGGCCGTCCGGGGCGGACCGGACGGCACGTGACAGGGCGGCGGCACCGCCCCGGTGCCGCGCCCCGGTGCGGGCCGCAAGGCGCTCAGCCTCGGCCAGCTGGCGAGCGCCGAGGCCGTCGTGATCGGCCGGGGGCGCCGGTCCTTCCTGCGGCTCCGCGACCAGCAGGGAGTGATGATGTTGCTAAGCCTGGACGGTTACCCGGCAGCCAGTCGGCGGCTGGCCGTCGCCGCTCTCACCCCCTACATCATGGCGCCGGAAGTCCAGCGGACCGGCCAGATCGGCGCGCTGCTGGCCGGCGCCGTGTGGCGGCGGTAACGCCCGGCCGCCAATGCGCCAGGTCAGGCGCGGCGATCCGCGCCGTGACAGCATGGCCAGGGCGGCGGCCCGCTGCCGACGGGTCGGCAGCAGCTCGATGTGGCGCTGCCAGCGCTGCCGGTCAACGGCCCATGCCTTGAGGTAGCTCTCGCACAGTGCTGGCTTGATGAGCGCCAGGCGGCCCAGGGAGCCTTTCAGCGCGGCGATCCGGCGGGCTTTCTCGGCTGGCGCAAGGGCCTCCCTCGCCACCATCGCCAGCACATCCTCGATGAACTGGCGGCGCTTCACCAGGAAGGCGGCCCAGTGACCGGAGTCGGCATCGACGACCGACCGGTCCTGGTCAAGCAGCCAGTAGATCCCCTCGGCCAGCACATCGCCAAGCTCTTCCGCGCGAGCACGCTCGGGATCCCTGAACGGGTCATAGGGATACTGGATGACCTGCCCGGTAACTGCGGTGGGCTGCAGCCGCTTGTCCCCGTCCAGCAGGAAGAACCAGTCGTCGTTGTAGATGTCGGGGAAGAACGAGTTGCTGCGCCTTACCTCAACGGCAAGCGCCCCGCCGCCGATGAACGACTGCTGCTTCCCGCCAGCCTGGCGGTAGGCGTGGCAGACGACCGAGTGATCGGGGAAGCCGCCGATCTGCAAGCCGACCGCGTTGTGCGTGTCCAGCAGGCCGCTCGCCGCCCGCACGTCTTCCGGGTTAAGCCCGCTGATGTCATCGTCCAGGAAGAGGATGCGCGACCAGCCGAGCAGGTGACTGAGCAGGAGGGCCAGATTGCGCTTGTGGCTCAGGTCCGTCCGGCGGGCGAAGACGGTTCCGGCGAGCAGGCGCGAGGTCTCCCAGCACGGCAGCCGCAGCCGCTCGGGCTCTGGCACGTCGATGGCGATCAGATCGACGTCGGCGGGAAGGCGTGGCGCGGCGCTGGGCGCCGATGTCCACTTCCCGCTGTGCAGCGTCACCAGCGTGCAGCCCAGCGCCCGGGCCAGGTCCGCCGCCCCGGCCAGGTACGCCGGGCGCCGCGCGGTCGGCACGATGATGGCGTTGATTCCCCGGCCGGCGGCGAGCGATTCCGTGGGCGCCCACAGCAGCCGACGGTGCGATCCGTGATGATCGGGCGTCTCACTCCCCAGCATCTGCCGATCCTGACGCATCGGCGGATCCGGACCATTCGAAGAGCTTGTAGTCGTCGAGCGTCCAGTCCGGCGTAATGGTGGCCCGGTTGATGATCGGCACGCGCATGAGAATGCAGTACGAGGCACTCTTCCCGAACCGCGACGTAAGATACTCGGTATTACGGTCTCGGAACCGGGCATCCGTCAGGGCCCGCACCGCGGCATAAGTCCCTCTGCCGTACATGCCGTTGCAGATGGTGACCGTTCGCTTCTGGTTGAACGGATTGGCTGCCCGGGCAAAGAGCGCAACGTCATATCGGAGTATCTTCTTGCCGCGGACTTCCTCAAGTACCGCCCTGTGCTGGACCTTACGCCCGTTCTCCTCGACCTCGAAATACTGGCCGTCGGCCCTCGTCCAGTCGGCTACCTGCCGTACCGGCAGCGCAAGCCCCTGGATCACGGACCTGGTCGCCTGGTTCCAGTCGACACCGCCCAGGGAAACCAGGTGGGAGGTGTACTCATCCGGCGTCAGCAGGTCAGCTATCCGCAGGTCGACCTGGTTAGCCGGGTTGGCGGCGCGCAGGTGGCCATACAGCTCGAAGAGCGCGTCGAGCTCTGAGTACCTGTTGAGCTGGATGTAGTCGGGATCATCGAGATCCGTATACGGCATTCGCTCCAGCATGTCCGGCGGCAGCTGGGCGCAGACGATCGTGATGGTGTTCCCGTCCTCGAACCGCCACGGCCCGCTGTTCAGCGACCCGGCGACCATGCTGACCCGGGCGGCGGCCACCGGGCTCGCGAGGCTCAGCGCGCCGGACGGATGCCCGGCTCCCAGCGCGCCGTTCCGCAACTGCACTAGCTCCTGCCTGAGTTCATTCATGGCTTGCCGTTCTTCGTCGTTCATGTCCTTCGGGCTGATGCGGCGAGGCACATCCCCGGTAAAGGACCGGGTGGTGGCGAACAGGGCCGCGTATGCCTCAAGCCGCGGGAACGGCGGGATCTTGGGATTGTTCTGAGACTCCCACGACGAGATGAGCGGCACGCTGAGCGGCCTGTCCCCGCCCAGGGCCCGGGCCAGCTGCGGCTGCGTGATCTTCATGCCGTGCCAGCGTTCCTCGCGGAGAGCACGCAGGCGCCGGGCAAGAAGCTGACGCGGATCGGCGCCGTCCATTCGATGCCTCTGTTCATCTGAAGTTCAGAACCCAAGTAAACACTTCATACCACCCCATAGCTTCGGCGAAACCCCAGGTAGGGAGCGATCCGGTCACAGCTGCCTGAGCAGGTCGATGATGTACAGATGGCCAAGGGTCAGTTCAAACGAACCATCTGGCAAGGGTTGCTGAACTGCAAGCGATGGAAGAAACTTAAAGCAGAAGGGCCGAAGATCACTACAGAACAGCCGAAGGTCCTGAGGAAAGGAGAATAGTTAAGTGAACTTCAGTAACAAGATCCAGCGATCGGGCGCGGATCCGGGCGGGCGGCCAGTCCGGACGGGCCCGCCCCGCCTCCCATCCACGCAACCCATGCGGGCATCCCTGCGCCAACAAGGATGCCCGCCAATCGGAACCCCTGCGCGGTCTCACGCACGAAGGAAGTCCCATGAATACAATAGCGCCCCACCTGACGGTGGCAACCGTCCTCGCCGCAGGTCACCTCGGCCAGGTCCGGTTCCCGGATGCCGCCAGGACGGTAGCCCAGCCGGCTGGCGGGATAGCGACAGCAGTCATCCTCCTCGTCGTGGTCTTCGTGGCGGCCCTGGCTCGCGCCGCCCGCGGGCTGGCCGCCTTGATGTCTGAATTCCTGCAGCTAGCAGCCGCGATGATGTCCGTCTTTCTGACCATCGTGGTAGCGGTGATCGTGGCTGCGATCCTGCTGGCTCACCCGTGAGCGGCGGGCCCATGCTCTCCGGAGCCCATCCGGTTCCGGCTGGCGGGGCACCACCGCCGCTTCCGGCCGGCGCGAGGCGGGTCATGCCCCCTGGCCGGCGGGCCGGGTCATGCCGCATCCGGCCCGCTGGGGGCCGGGTCATGCCGGGCGGGGTCATGCCGCGAGTTCCGCCAGGCGAGACGAGGGCCGGCGGGCACCGGCCGGGCGGGTGGCGGGCCGCGAGCGTCCGGCGTACCACGTGCCCGGCCCGTCCGGCCGGGATGGGCTGTCAGGGCCGCGATCGCGCGGCTCGCTGCGTGCCGGCCGGACCGCCGATGGGCCGCCGGCCCCGCCGTCTCGCTTAATGCGTATCTGATTAATCCTTAGCGAACTTTACTGTAGAAATTGAACGCGCATGCGCGGATGCCCGCCTCTCTCAGCTTGCCAGCCTCGGCGGTGCCATGTCAAAATCGGAGTTCATGCCCGATATCACGCTCCTGGCCCGGCACGAGTGGCTTAGGCTGCGGGATGTCAGGCTATCCGCATTGCGGGAATCTCCGCATGCATTTCTGTCCACGTACGAACAGGAAATGGCTTTCAGCGAGGATCGGTGGCGTGCCGAGCTCGCCCGTGGCGACTGGAACGTCGGCGTCCGCGAGGGTAAGCTCGTCAGCTTGCTTGGAGTCACCCGCGAGCCCGGCGCGCCTGCTGATGAATGCTTTTTGGAATACCTCTGGGTGTCGCCCGAATGCCGCCGCTGCGGTGTCGCATCCAGGATGCTTGCGGTGGTCCTTGGCCGGCTGCGGAGCGCGGGGATGCGGACCGCCTTTCTCTGGGTTCTTGACGGTAACGACGCCGCGCTGAAGTTTTATGAGCGGGCAGGCTTTGTCAGCACTCATCACCGTCAGCCGCTGGCAGCGCGCCCGGGACTGAGCGAGGAACGGATGCGGCTCGATCTGGGCTGAGTCTCGTGCACGCAGACCGGCCGGCCGCGGGATCATTTCACCGTCGGCGATCGCATACCGGTGCGGATCACATCACGCACCCGGTCCTCGCTGGTGAACGCGACCTTCGCGATCGCGGCTGCGTCCATGCCCTGGGCCGACAGCAGCACCACCTGCGCCCGCCGCCAGGTCACCACCGACCCGCTACCCGGCGCACGATCCGCACCAGCCGCCGTCCCTCATCATCATTAATCTCACGCACCCGCAGCCGTTCGGCCACCGGCCCAGTGTCCGGGATCAGGACCCGCAGGCAAGCGCCCGGCCGGCCGACGTGACCTGCTACGCACTAGACTTGAATCATTCGTTGTCTTGTACCATTCGCGTTTATGAGGGTAAGTTTGGCCTCATGACCGCATCCCAGACCCCGACCACCGCCGAGGAGCTGCGCGGTGCCGGCCTGCGGGTGACGGCCGCCCGCGTCGCACTGCTCGAGACCGTCCGGGACGGTGACCACCTCGGCGTCGAGGCGATCGCCTCCGGGGTGCGCGATCGCGTAGGCCATGTCTCCCTTCAAGCCGTGTATGACGCCCTCCACGCGCTCACCGCGGCGGGACTCGTACGCCGCATCGAACCGGCCGACAGTCCGGCCAGGTTCGAGCGACGCGTCGGGGACAACCACCACCACATCGTCTGCCGCTCGTGCGGTGTCGTCGCTGACGTCGATTGCGCGGTCGGCGAGGCGCCCTGCCTGATCGCGTCCGACGACCACGGCTTCTCGATCGACGAGGCCGAGGTCATCTACTGGGGCCTGTGCTCCGGCTGTTCCACCGCCCGCAGTACTTGAGCACTGTGATCCGCCTAGTCCGGAAGGATTTCCCATGACTGAGAACCATGATCCAGTAGTCATCGAAGACGCCACCCCGGAGGGCGGGGGATGTCCGGTCGCGCCCGCAGGCCGCACGCACCCCACCATGGGTGACGCCAACCGTGACTGGTGGCCGAACAAGCTCAACCTGAAGATCCTCGCCAAGAACCCCGCCGTGGCCAACCCCCTCGGCGAGGAGTTCAGCTACGCCAAGGCGTTCCAGACTCTCGACCTCGCGGCCGTGAAGCAGGACATCGCGGAGGTGCTGACGACCTCGCAGGACTGGTGGCCTGCCGACTTCGGCCACTACGGCCCGCTGATGATACGGATGGCGTGGCACAGCGCGGGCACCTACCGGATCAGCGACGGCCGCGGTGGCGCGGGCGCCGGCCAGCAGCGCTTCGCGCCGCTCAACAGCTGGCCGGACAACGTCAGCCTCGACAAGGC
>Ga0137380_10002385_pt1 | contig 15937 bp, 20 predicted proteins | sample SagtaG_17_FD_104809 | JGI IMG/M metagenome (GOLD analysis project Ga0137380, IMG submission 104809) | Vadose zone soil microbial communities from Sagehorn Ranch, Mendocino, California, USA - Sage2_L_100_16 metaG | ecosystem: Environmental > Terrestrial > Soil > Vadose zone | place: USA...
ACGATGGTTGTCACAGGGACAAGCGGGACTCTAGTCCGATCTGTAACGTTTTCGATCAATGTCGTAGACTTTTCACAAAGGAGTATGCCGAGTACCATCAACGTCCAGCAGGGTGCCTCTGGAACATCAACGATCATACTCAGCTCGTTGAACGCGTTCTCTGGAACCGTTTCGCTTACAATATCCGCTCCCTCCGGCATCAGTCTCTCACTGAATACGACAAGCATTTTCTTGGATCAGAGCAGAAATCAGGGAGCTTTTCTCACAGTGAACGTGGGCTCGTTAGTTCCCATAGGCAACTATACAGTAAGAGTCTACGAGGCAAGTGGCTCGCTCCAGTACTCCACCACCATTGCGGTTCAGGTGAGCAACTTCGGCTTGACCGTGACACCTTCTACATTATCGGCTCAGAAGGGCGGGTCCGGCTCCGTCACCCTCGTTCTCACGAGCTTGAACGGGTACTCTGGGCCTGCCTCATTCAGCGTGACTTCTATTCCCGGATGCGTCAACTACGGTTTCTCATTATCCGCAAAAGAAATCCCAGCTTGGGGTACAAATTCCTCAAGCCTGTCATTGTACCCTGGCACGAGTTGTAGCCCCGCGGTTAACACCAGTGTCCTCGTCCAAGCCAGTTCAGGAGCAACTAGTGTCCCCGCGAGCTTCAGCCTCACCATAACCGACTTCAGCATTCAAGCCAGTCCCACATCTGTAACCACCCTAGCCGGCGCATCGAGCACCTCAACCATTACGATCAATCCTATCAACGGCTTCACAGGCACGGTTAATCTCGCCTCCACGACTTCCCAGTCAGGCCTGACCTGCACCCTCTCCCCAACAAGCATCACCGGTTCCGGAACCTCAACACTTTCCTGCAGTGGTACGGTCGGCCGGTACACAGTAACCATCACCGGGACTAGTGGAAACCTTGCCCGCCCTGCAACCGTGGCATACACGGTTCAGGACTTCAGCATTAGCAGCGTTGGTCCCCAGAACGTCATTCCTGGCACAGCCAACATTCCAGTAGCAGTTACGAGCATAAACGGCTACTCAGGCAGCGTGACTCTTTCAACGTGTTGTCTTACGGACGTGCTGACCGGTATGCCTGGATCCGGAATAACATTCACGTTCAATCCCTCAACAGTTGTACTATCGCCAAACGCGACAGTCTACACAACGATGACAGTTACTGTAGCTCAGAACGTCAATGTCGAAACAGACAGCTACATTCTTCTCGTGCTCGGGACTAGTAACGGGGTAACACGGCAGCATACATACCATGTATTCCCAGCAGACTTCTTCCCGACAGCCAGTCCCTCATCCATCACCCTCCAATCCGGCTCCTCAGCCACTACTACCATCAGCATTAGCAACCTCCGCTTCTACTACTCCGCCACGATCTATGCCACCTCCAATCCATACGGACCTAACCTCTCGATCAACCCCTCCCAACTCAACCTCGTAGGAGGCTACGTCAACACCACCACACTGACAATATCCACGCTATACGTCCCCGCAGGAAGCTACACAGTCACCGTAACCATTCAGACCTCCGTCCTCACCCACACAATAACAATCCCCGTACAGGTCACCGACTTTTCAGTCTCTGCATCTCCATCTTCGACCACAATAGCAGCCGGCCGGTCCGGACAGATCACCGTCAGCGCGACCAGCATCAACGGGTTCAGCGGCACCATCACACTATCAGCCGGCAACCTGCCCCAGTGTGTCTCAGCAGCCTTCAACCCGTCAAGCCTCACCTTCACCGGCACAGCCACCCTCACATCAACAATGGCGTTGACAGTCGGATCAAACTGCACCGCATCAACGGCCACAGTACAAGCCCAGGAAACAGCCGGGCCAACCGCCCATTCAACACCCATCACCCTCACCATCTCCGACTACACGATCTCGATCTCACCCCCAACAGTCGGAATCTGGTTCAAGAACACTGCCCAAGTTACCGTGACCGGCACTAGCCTCAATGGATACACGGGGACCGTGTCATTGTCAGCGACAAACCTACCGGCATGTCTATCATCAAGCAATTTCGCGTTCAATACACTAAGCATCATCATACCCGCGGGCTCCAGCGCAACCGACACTCTGACTCTCACATTTGGAAGCTGCGGAACGACGATAGAGACAGTGACGATTCAGGGATCTGATAGCTACATTGCTCGGACTAGCCCGCTCACCGTTGGCTACGGAACCTTCGTCTTGTCGGCCCTGCCAAACCCGACGGTCGGAAACCCTGGCACCACCGCCGCAACAACGATCACAGTCTCACAGATCGTCGGAGGATACTCGGACACTGTCGCCCTGTCGGCTATGTCGAACCTACCTGCTTCCTGCGGCACGCCGTCATTCAATCCCTCCACAGTACCGCTGCCTAGTGGCGGAGCATCCACGTTAAGTGTGAATGTTGGGACGAGCTGTCCGGCAGGAACCTACCAGATTACTGTGTCCGGAGCAACGAAGAAACTTTCCGGAACAACAACCTTCAGCCTTGTCACAACTGGTTTCGCCGTCTCAGCCAGCCCTAACACGATAACTATGGCCCAGTACACTTGCTGGCCTTCAACTATCACAGTGACGGGTCTAAGCGGCTTCTCTGGAAGTGTAACTCTCTCAGCCTCGTCCTCGATCGCTTCAAGCTTCAGCGGATGCGCCGGCAGCCCCGGTACAACCACAGTTTCTGTCCCCGCCTCTGGCACTGCTAGCGCCACCCTCACCTTCAACTCATGCATCGCCGCAGTAGGCACTTACCCTGTAACTGTGACGGCCAACAGCAATGGACTCGTTCACACAACGACGATAACCGTGAACGTGATCGCCTACAATAGCGGTTGTGGAGGAGGAGGTGGAGGCGGGAGCCTCGCCTACGGAACCCTGATCACAATGGCCGACGGCAGCAAGGTCCCCGTGCAGAACCTCAAAGTTGGAGACCGGATGCTCGGCTACAACCCGGCAACAGGCCAGTACACCACCTCAACAATAACCTCGATCAGTATCGTTGATGCGACAACAATGCTCGTCATCAACACCGGAACCGACACGCCTCTACGAGTAGACGCGAGCCCGACCGAGATATTGTGGACGAAACTACCAGACGGCACTACTCTCTGGCTCCCCGTAACGCAGCTCAAAATAGGGGACGATCTGTGGACCCCGAACGGCTGGGTCCCAGTCCTTAGCATCGCCTCTATCAGCGGAGGACACCACATCATGTACGACATCACAGCGACCGACCCATACTTCGCAAGCGGTTACCTAGACCCGCCGTTGCCTTCCTAGCAAACTTACCTCAAAGCCAGCAAGGCGACTTCTATACCGGCTACGATCAGAACGGTACCTGCACCAGGACAGATACGGAACGCAGAAACAACCTCGATCGTCATCGTATCATTCTCGACTCTCAATAACGCAAACCCTGTTCTCACTCCCGTTCTTCTCCATTGTAGCATGGATAATCTATCTCCGCACCGCGCTCGCGGCCGCCGCAGTTGCGTCGGAGCTCTTGAAAACCGTACTGGCGATCCAGGGTGATGCGAGGACGGATAGTAGTAGCGTAGGTGCGGCGATAGTTATCGTTAATCTGAGGGCTATCCTTGCTACGGAACCAGCGGTTGAGGCATCCTTGCCTCCAATACTTGAGGAGATGAACCGGGTCGCCGCAAGTGGAAGCGCGGGTTGAGTCATCGTAGTGAATCCAGCGCATGCCGCAGCGAGAAGGGAGACCTCCTCGATCTGGGAGAGGTTGAGGATTCAGATCAGGAAGACGTAGTAGACAAAGGAGCTGGCGTAGATGACCAACTGCTGGGCTATAATGTACGCCGTTCCGCGTGAAACATCGAAGATGACCCTTGTCTCTGTCAACGAGGACGGGCCGAGCTCACAGGAGCAGTTCTTCTGGATTGCGCTCCAGGCTGTTTACAAAGCCGAACGTGGAGGCAAGTCTCCTCTCCAACTGCAACAGTCTCGGCCACGGGCTCCAGCAGAATTCATGATACACAATGCAAAACATGTGCTTCCGAGCCGCCTCATCCACCCAACCTATACCGTCAAACATGAGCGCGAGACAATCCATCTCATGATTCACACCAGACAAGTTGCACTCCGGAACTCTTAAGAAAAAACCGAATAGCAGGCGCAGTGACAGGGGGTCCGACTCGAAGCCAAGGGTCTACGCCGCCAGACTCGCAGTTCTCCTTCTCTGCTTTACAATCGTTCCCGGGGCCTTCATGTCCACTCCGACGACAATTGTGCAACACGTTGGTCGAATTTCGACGAGCCTCCAAGCCGCCATGCTCCCCAGCAACAGACCGTTCGACTACATCTTGATCATTGTTATGGAGAACAAGAATTTCGGCCAGATAAACGGGAGCGCTTCAGCTCCCTACCTAAACCAACTGGCACATAACTACTCTCTGGCAACACAGTATACAGCGTGCGACCATCCCAGCCTTCCCAACTACATGTGCCTGACAGGAGCGAACAATTACTTCAGTGGACTCGACTGTAGTCCGACTGGACTATGTACGACGTCCAATTCTAGCATAGTAGATGAGGTGGAGAATGCCGGGCTGACCTGGAGAGCCTATCTCGAGGATATGCCCTCTCCATGCTACAAGGGCTCCATAGGCAACTACACCTACGTAATCAACCCGTTCATTTACTACACGCATATTGGAAGCAACTCGACCAGATGCGCCGCGCACGTTGTCCCTGCGAACTCCGGCGGAAGAGGACTGCCAGATGACAATCTTGTCAACGCCCTTGGATCCACGAGAACCGCTTCCAACTACATGTGGGTCACCCCGAACATGTGCGACAACATGCACAACTGCACGACCTCCCGAGGGGACTCCTACCTCAGCAAGCTCGTCCCTTTAATCCTCAACAGCTACATCTTTAGGACTCAGAGAGCCACCCTCGTCATCACCTTCGACGAAGGACTAGGGCTATACCCTACCGATTACGTATACACCGTTTGGGCCGGTCCTTCCGTCAAGACCCACTACCAATCCTCCAACCGGTATTCTCACTATGCCCTCCCCAGCACTATAGAGGCCGCATGGGGGCTCCGTCCACTGACATCAAAAGATGGAGGATCACCCTCTATGACAGAGTTCTTCAATTCGCCCCCAGTGCCACGTCCGACACTCAGTGCTAGTTTCGCGTTCTCCCCCTCTAATCCAGACAAGGACTCCGCAGTCAACTTTACTGGTTCCGCAACCGGAGGAGTGCAGCCCTACAATTTCACATGGTCCTTTGGAGACGGAAATGGAGCAATGGGAAAGAGTGTCGAATACGCATATTTGTACGCTGGAAACTACACGGTAAGCTTGGATGTTATCGACGCGTCTGGACAAACAGCTGTGTTATCCCGAGGTATTTCAATCGACACGAATCCCAGCCCAGCCGGAACATGTCAAGGATGTACAAAAATAAGTTTTCCCAAGAGTCTAGGGCTGATGATTAGCTTCGCCATAGGCATAGCGATCCCGCTTGCCCTATCATTTCTTATCCATCGAAGGCATCAAAGAAGGACAAACGGAGGACTCTAGCCATGGCGAGAACCTCTGTTCGATAGGCTTCGCAAATCTGAACTTCTTGTCTGACCAGTGATCCAAATGGCATGGCGCTACACATAGAGGATGCCTATTCCCGCCCAATCCTGATCAGGGTGGTTGACTATTTCGACGTAACGGTAATTTTCTCTTAGTTCTTTCCAAAGCTTGTGCACCTCACAGTTAGTTTCCGGTGGGTGGATCATTATGTCGTGGAATGCGACAATGCCCCCCTTCCTGACCAAAGGGGAGTACAGTTCGAAATCTGCCTTGACCCCGTCATACGTATGGTCACCATCGATAAAAAGAAAGTCTACCATAATGTCTCCGAGAAGTGTCTTAACTAGTTGAACCGTCGCCGGATCATGGGAGTCCATTCGCAGAGCAACTACTCTTTGGTTGTTCGACGCAAATGACTCGTATAGGCCCTTCTTCCAAAGACTGTAGTCCCCCCCGAATTGGGCGTGATGCTGTCCGATGCTGATAATAGTCGAGGCATCACGAACCCGAGAAAAGAGAAACATTGTCCCGCCGTTTCCCGTGCCAATTTCGAGGATGTACTTCGGTCCGGTGTCGTTGAGCAGTTTCAGCAGATGCTCAATTTCGAACCTGATTTGGCCAGGACGAACTGGCAATCCCCAGATCGAGTACACTAATCTTGTTGCTGGCTCAACATCATGAATTGACCGTATCTTTGGAACGAGTACCCGAAGCAAGATCAGATAGAGCTTACAACTCGCGACGACGCGCCACAAGTATGGCGTCAAGTACGTTACGAGAGTCTTGTTGAATCGGCTAGGCATCGAATAGACCCAGGCATTCATGAGGTCGCTGACTATGGCGGATCATCCTTATGATGAACCTCGTGGTCATCAGGAATGAAGTAGAGTTGCCGTTGTCGGAATATGTACTCACAATCCGCGATCTTGGTGTAACCATACGACGCCATAATTGACGTGACCTCTCGGGGAGCGACCCCACATGCTTCATGCGCTTCCACAATGACGACTCTTGCACGCTTTTCTCCGAGAAACCGCTGTGTACCTCGCAGCACATGCAACTCATGGCCTTGCACATCTATCTTCAATAGATCAACGCGTTCTATACCGAACTTCGAGAAAAGCTGGTCCAACTGGATTCCTTCGACAATTTCCCCATCATCTGAGGCGAGGACGCGCCGGTTCGAATCAATACCTCCAAGGGCCAAAGGCCCCTGAACATCATGAGCTGCGAGTCTAACTAAATCGACATTGCAAATTTCATTGGCATCAATATTGGCCTGCAAGGAAGAGAAGTTTGATGCTCCAGGTTCGACGGCAAGGATTCTCCGGGAAATATTCGAAATTGTCAATGGTAGATCCCCCACACATGCCCCGACATCGACTACCATGTCGAAAGAATGCGTGTTAGGCAATATCGCCTCCAGGGTTTTCATGTAACAGAAGTTAGTCTTGAAAGCACCATAGACAGCGGACTTGAGTTTGTCTCGACTGGCTACAACTATGGTCCCGACAGGGCTAGAAAGTTTCCCTCTGAACCCAAGCAGGTACGGCCAAGAAGCCCAGACCAGGACAAGCAACAGACGAAGGTCTCGAAGAGAGAGTCTCTTCCGGTTGATGGCGAACCACACAGCCCTAGCGAGAGCAATCGGCAAGTAAAGATGGGAGGCAATTGAAGCATGGTCGCTCGCTCTTGGACTTGTCATAGTCTCTCCATTACGCGTGGCAGAGGGAATCCGAGATATAGTCTCGCCATAGAATTGGTTTCTAGACTCCGCAATTGGTAATATTGTTCTTGAAACATGAGTGTGACTGGCCTCATTGAATCTCCACTGATATCGCGCATCATGCTAGCTCTAAAGCGCAATCCTCTGGAGAGTTAGGGCGCATAACGAGTCGACAAGGTTGATGGCTCATTACAGGCACTTGCGGAGGCAGTCAGGTCTAATTTGCAAATAAGTCGATTCAAGGACCGTCCTGTTTCTCACTGGGTTTCATTTCCCGTCGCCGACAAGATTCACAGCTGATTTCGTTCATCTTAGCGCAAAGCTTCGGAGAACAGAGGCGTATGTTGAAGACTCAGTTCAGCTAACATGGATCTTGTAGCACTTTGAACTGCATGAGCACTATGATATCTTTGATGCCATCCCGAAGATCTCAGTTTGGTGGTATCCAAAAGCATTTTTTCAACATCTCCTATCCATCCGCCTCCACCATCAAACTCCTCTCCATACTTGACATTCGGAGCATTGATTCCCATTTCATTTGCGACAATAGTGGCGATCTTGCCTACTCTGATCTGGTCAGTTGAGCCAACGTTGAACACTTCGAACCGCTCGCGGGAACTTTGAAAAACACCACAGATAGCGGAGACACAATCGTCTACGTGAAGATAGGATTTCTCCTGCCTGCCATCGCCCAATATTTCCATTTCCTTGGGATTCCTCAAGAGCTTCATTACGAAGTCGTAAATTACCCCATGGCGACACCGCGGACCGACTACATTTGCTAACCGCAGTGCGATCCCCCTCCAGCGATATGTGTGACAATAGGCCGAGATCAAGGATTCAGAGGCAAGCTTGGACGCACCATAGAGAGAAACGGGCTCCAACGGAGCGTAGTCCTCCCGAGTTGGAAGTGTTCTGGCTTTGCCGTAAACCGTGGAACTTGACGTAAAGACGATCATCTCAGCTTCGGCACGTTTCATCTCTTCCAAGATAACATATGTTGTGAACAAATTCTGTTGGAAGCAGGTATCAGAATCGCTTCGGTCCAGCCTCACTTCAGGGTTGGCCGCTAGGTGGAATACGACCCCTACTCCGTTTAGAGCGTCTCTTACGTCTCGAGGATTTGTGCAATCGCCTTTGATCAGTTGGAGACTGTCACCATTTTCATCCGCATCATCCGCGGCAGAAAGATTTGCACTGCTGCCAGATGACATATTATCCAAAATTCTGACGTGCCACCCAGATCGAACCAGTCTCTCTGCGAGGTGGCTACCTATGAAGCCAGCTCCGCCAGTAATGAGGCACGATGGTATATCGGTTTCCAACCGGCGTGTCATGATCAGTCGCCGCCGAAATATGCTTTCGGAAGCCAGTCAATGCGGATTGTTGATGGCGCAATTGCGAATTTCATGGCGAACAACCGCTCGGTCTCTTGTTCTCGATGTTCTGAGTAAACCCGGTTCGTCCATTTCTTTGGTAATCTAATTCTCTCGGTCTCGTAAAGAGCCTGCTCATTTTGGAGAGTAAACGGGCCGGGACAAGGAGGACCGCAAGGACGACAAGAAAGCTTACCGTCTGTATTGTGAGTAAGATATTTCGTTCCGTTTGACCGGAGAACATTATGTCGACATTTGTGTCGTTCGCGTTCACAACGAATACATTGGCCCAACCAAGGCTTTGATGCTCAAGGATTTTGTTTCCAGAAAAGGCTGTCCAATCAGGATGGAAGTTCATTGCAAAATATAGAAGTGTCGAATTCCCGGCAGACAGTTCGACGCGGTATCTGTCCGGCCCGACCTGCACGTATACAACGGGTTGGATTAGGCCAGCGGTCAGATTGGCACCAAGACCTCCGTTGGTGACGAAGAACAGTGGGAGGTAGTCCAGATTCTCAAATATGGCTAGACTGCCAACCATCTTAAAGAAATGAAAACTGGACGAGTTCATTAAGCGCAAGTAGAAAATCTGAGGATCCCCAATTAACCAGTAAGCGTTCACCTCCTGAGGTTCCTGACGGTAAGTAGAGTTTAGGTCGACAATGACATACCTAACGCTAGCCCTTCCTAGCTGCTCCGCAGCTGCATCGATATGATTCTGGGCCAGTAGATCAAAAGTTTCTTTCACCGCAACAATCGCAGGATAATCTGGCCCTCTGATATCAGCTGAACCGGGAATACTGAACGTGTAGCTATCCACCGCGCCTGACCTCAAATATGTTCCGTAGTCTAATGGCAACCAGAGCGTTCGGAAAAAGTTACTGTGGGTTCGAAATGCGCTCAGCAGGCTTGAAGTCTCAAAATAATCGTCTCTCACGTAGAAGCCTTGGCCATACACCTTGTTTATTCCTCCATAGCCATTCATAAATGGGAAGGAGTAGAATGCTATCGTCGAGAGCGTCAGTGCAACGAGAAAGACCCCTAACATCTTTCTCGCGCTGGCTAGACGAAAAGACCTAGAGTACTCGATCGTCCTATGGATGAGGAGAGCGATTGCGGGAGCGTATGCAAAACTCTGGACGTAAGCGAACTTCGTGGGACTTTCGTATTGATACAAAAGTGGGAAGCTCCTGAATAGTGAATAGGTCAGATTGTCTTTAGTCAGCTCATCAAGCACAGCGATCAAGATGATTAGGGAAAGCAAACTGATTACCATTCTAGAATATCCTTTGACCCGAAGGCTCAAGATGCACCCGCCAATTGCAAGGATTGGCAGTAACCATGTCGACAGCCCCTGCGGAGTCGTCGTCATGTAACCCAAATCCTGTAAAGGTGCTCCTGGCCAGCCAATTGCTATCAGCCTCAAAGAATTTGTGAACGACGCGGAAACGTACGTGTACTGCACGTTCGGCATAGCGTTGTTGGCGTACGCGATCGAAGAAGCGTAACCCCCTATTATGGGAAGCAACGTAGGAGCCAGCAACAGCGGGTACAAAACCGCCACACTGATGATGATACAAGTCGCTTTGAAAATCGAACTGCGCCGCTTGTCAAAGCCAATAAATGTTCCCAGGAACACCAGTATGGGAATGCCCACCACAAATATGACAGCATGCGTCAAGAAGATGGATGCCAGTGCTAGGCATCCCACAAATTTGAGGAGAGTTTTGGCTTTGGTCGATGAAAGAAAACCATTCAAGTAAGAAATGATCGGGGGCACGAGCATATACTCCCAAAGCCCACCGAGGGCTCCTCCTGCAAATTCCTGAAGCGTAACGGGATTAATTGCGTAAAACAGCCCGCCCACGAGCTTCGCCGTGGTGTTCAATTTCAGAGTCTCCAGAAACCGGAACATGAAGAGTCCTGACAGTGGAAGAAGAGAGAAGAACAATAGTTTCTGGGTGAATCCGGAAAATGAGCCGCTCACTAATACTATGAGGGAAACAAAGAGGTCTCCGGTGGTGCTTGCCACGGAGTTGCCCAACCCTTCAAACTGCCAGGCTGAGAAGTACCTGTTCGGAGGAAACCAATACGATGTAAAAGCCCGAAGGTCGCTGTATGAAATATAGCCGTATGAGAAGAGCGAATGCCACATGGGAACGAACAAGGCAAGAAACAGGCCGAGGACTAGGGCCTGATTCCTAGCAGACAGTCAACTTCACCCTGAGAACCCCTCCGCCAGCCCGCGCACGAACCCGAACAGCGCTCTCAATTGCCTGAGAGAACCGTAAGAGATCGCGTTGTAAAGAAAGAAGCCGTTTATGAGCAAGAGTTGGACAGTGAATCCGAAGATGTCGCCCCCAGTGGAAGGTCGGAAATCTTTGGCAAGAAAATAGGCGGAGTCTCGTGAAAGGAAATAGGGGTCGCGAGTTGGCCCTGACGGCGCAACATGATGTCTTACTCTCACTTGCGGATGGAAGATTTGCAGTTGCCCTGATCGTTTGAGCCTTACGAAGAAATCACCATCTATATGGTTGTAGAAGAAGTTCTCGTCAAATCCCCCTAACGTCTTGAGAATTGATTTTCTGAACGCTACGTTAGTAATAGTAAGGTGATCCACTTCAAATGGTTGCTCGAAGTCTTTTGGAGGGCGCCATGTTCCGATACTGAACGCTCCCCATCTTCCCATCCTCCCGACTTGGAGAAAATTGCCTTGTAAGAAAGCTTTTTCGTAGAACGAAAACGCCAGCCTTATCGGAAGCGAGCCCCTCATGTACAACCTCTCCAGTGCGCGCATTTGGGCGTCCTCCGTCGGCCCCCCTACGGCAGCTGCGTTTGGAAACCTTGCAAACCCGTCTGTAATGCCATCGATCCAATCCACTGCAGGCTCAGAGTCATCATTCAAATAAGCAACAAGCTCGGCCGAGGCCTTCCTCCACCCAAGGTTGAAGAGGTAGGACAAAGACCCCTTTGACTCCAGCACCTGAACTCTATCCGAAATCTGGTGGAAAATTGGGTCTAGAGTTCTGCCGTTGTTGATGACGAGGATCTCCTTGGGGAGGGCTGTCTGTTGACTCAAGGCATGAAGACAGCGAGCAAGATCCTTTTGTCTGTCCCTCGTGGGGATCACAACTGATATTTCCATCGCAAATAGCCCGAAGTTTTCTATGCTTCGTCCGTTTAGATTAATTCTTTTTAATGTCGGCGTAAAGCCTGAGATGCAGGCCAGCATTCGTGGCCCAGTCGTAGTTCTGAAGTTTTTGATAGAGGGCGGTTGCAATCCGTAACGATCTGTCTTTGTCGTTAGCTAGCTTCTCAATTGCAGACGCCAATTGATCATGTCTGCCAGGCTCCACGACCAGCGCTTCGTTTTGGTCTCCAAGTCCTATGGCGTCAGCGAGAATCTTCGTCACGATCAGAGGTTTTCGATAGAGCGCGATTCGCATATAGGACCAGGAAGTTGTTCCCACCGTCGAAGTGAAAGGGAAGACTGCGACGTCCGAACTGATGATATGATTCAAGCCTTCGTTATGACCCGCATTAATTAACGCTATTTTATCGCAAAGACCAAGTTCTCCGATAAGATCCTCTACATGTCTGAGATAAGACAGGTACTTTGCTTGGATTTTGTAGAGGATAACTAGTCTCAGATAGGGCATACGACTCGAAAGAAGGCTCACGGCACGGACTAGGACCTCGACTCCCTTGCCTGGACGCAGGTATCCATAGAAGAGAAGATTCAGAGATTCATGGCGATCGAGATTATGGTCTAAGGGCCCCACTCTTCTCAACTCGTCCAAGTCTACCGCATGATTGATCACATGAATGTTGTCGGGATTGAACTTATACCACCGAACCAGTAAGGCCTTGAAGGTTGGGCTTGCGACTACTATCCCGTCCGCTATTCTTATTGTTAAGTAGAATAAGGAGAGACCGAGTCTTATTACAGGATATGGAACTTCTACATTGAATAGAGTTTGGGCTTCTCTTATTTGATAAGGCGCAAGAACATGATGAAGAGTCACGACTACTTTTCTCCGAAGAACCTTCAAAGCAATTATTGCCACAATGATCGAGAAGTTGGAAAACCAGGGGCCGTAGAGAAAAATCTCGTGTTGCACATGAACTATCTCAGGAGATTCAGTTAATGTCTCATGGACCACAGAGAATGGCAGGGTCGAAGATGAGTTGGACTCGTGTACCCTAAGACCTGATTCCCACCCTAATTTGGCTCTCTTCGCAATTTTCGGGGTTACAACGTCGACATGGCATGCTGTCTTCAATAGACAATTCACCAGTCTATGGGTGTAGTCGGCAATGGCGTCGTTGGATGGTGGATAAGTTGACACCATTAGGACTCTCATTTCACTGTCAAGACCTCAAAAGTTTCCAGCAAAGTTGGACCATTCCCAGGCTATGAACCCGGATGTCCTTCAGCAGTCTAACGAGACTGGTCTTGTTCGTTCTGTTCTCCTTCCATTTAACCGGAATCTCTGAGATTCTGAAACCTTTTCTGCGGGCCAGTGCGAGAATCTCGGTGTCCCAGAACCAGTCCTTACTCGTTGTGAGAGGGAGGAGTTCATCAACGGCTCGTTTGCTGAATGCTTTGAAACCGCATTGATGGTCTGATATTCCAGTCGCGAATATTGTGCTGACTATCAAATTGTAGATTCGAGAAACGAACAGTCTGAGAACGGGTCTGCGGACAGACGCGCCCGGAAGATATCTCGATCCCGTTACCACGTCATAGCCTCGCTTGATCTGGTCTATCAGGATAGTGAGAAACCCGAGGTCTGTAGCTAAGTCGGCGTCGAAGAAAACGTAGATTTCTCCTTGTAGCTTCGACCAACCATTTCTAAGCGCCTCCCCCCTTCCGAGTCTTGATTCGCTATGGAAGACGTGAACTCTGGAATCGGATTCGGCGAGTCTCTTAGCAATCTCATAGGTTCCGTCAGTGGATCCGTCTTCGGCAATAGCAATGATGAAGTCGTGTTCCAGTTTTGCCGCACTATCCAGACTCGCACGCACGGCTCGCTCCAGATACTGTGACTCATTGTGAACGGGAATGCTGACTACGAGCGAAGCCATTCTAAACAACTCCCGCGAGGACCGGTTATACTCTCTCGCCTTTGAACAGGTCTGAAGGGGCTAGCATCCGTTCATTGCACGAGGCTTTCAAATGACTTCTACTGATAAGCGTACACCGCCATATTCCCGTCTTGGAAGATTGGTACGAAACCGTTGGGAAGATAAGCTTGGCCATGCCACCCGAGCCCAGGGACCCACCACACAGTCCAGATGGTTGAATAACCATAAGATTGAGCTAACGACACCCCAACCAATGGGCTTGAGTAGACGTAGTCAATGATATTGGCTGTGGAGGGAAGGTATGCTTTCGCCCATCCATACATTGTCTGGTGAGCGATCAGGATCTCATGTGGTCCCAAGTGGGCCGCGACCCAGCCCAAGACAGTTGCTAAGCTTGGCATATCCGATAGAGGTACATTATCTTGCATCATTGAGGTGGGGACAAAACTTGGGAAAATGGCATAGTACCCAGTCGCTTGTTGCGCAGGGAGATCGATGTAGAGAATCGCTGAGAATACAAGAAGAATCGGAACAACGCGAATAACTTTGCCGAAGATGCGCAAAGCCCGTGCTGTTGCCAGAGGAGCGATCTGAGAGAGTCGTGAGAATCCCATGGCACCATAAACGCACATCGGAATGTCAAGTAGCAACACCCAACGATAACTTGGAACAATAAAACCAAAGAAAGGCATCAATGCAACAAGAACAATCGCTGTGCAAAGCGCCATCCATGCTTTCAAGTCAAAATTTGTCAGTCTTCTCATACCAATTACCGCGAGTGGCAGGAGAGGGAAGAATGCGTAGATCAGAAATCCTACGCTTGATACGAGCGCCTCGACTCTCGGGACCTCTGGTTGGGTCTCCACGAGGCTTATTCCAGAAGCAAGCCCAGTATAGAAGACCGCTGCGAACAGTGCGAGAGGTGCGAGCCCCACTCTAGTCAGATAGGCCATGTCGCCCCATTGTCTCCTTCTCAGGCTTTCGAGAAACCGGAACCCAATCAGTCCAAGCGCGAGAACTGCAGTGAGCTGGTCGGACGCCACGGCGAGCGACAATAAAACCGATGACACCAGTTCTCTTCTTGGATTCTTCTCGGCTTGAAGCAGCGGGAGGCTGAGCAGGATAAAGGTCAACCCCAACATATTCCTGTAGAGATCCCAGCTGATTCTCAAGGTCACAAAGTACAACGAGGCCATCAGCGCAGTACCAAACGCCTGTCGTCCCGTCCACCGCAAACCTAACTGTAGAAATCGGAAGAGTGACCAGATCAAACCACCATACAAGATTGGTCCCATGACCTTGAAAATCCAGACTGGGTTGACTCGCACCAATAGATATAGAGGAACCGATATCATGTACATTAATGGCGCCGCTCCCAACATTGCCATCGCTCCTGTTTTTCCCGCCGCCCAGTCGAGCGTGTTGGGGACATAGAAGGATATTGTGTCAAATCCTACCGGGTAAGGTCCAACAATAACTTCCGGGATGGCCCGAATGCCAAGCGGTATCAGGAATGCAGCCAAGGCAAATTTCTTATGACGAATTCTACTCACTAGCGTTGCTACTACTCCAGGCAAGAGTATTCGATCTTCAGTCTTAAGATCAGGCATCTCTGTGGTGGGAGAATGGTTCTGTGGGCAAGAAAGACTGCTTGAAATTTGAAGACAGATTCAATAGTAGAAATTGAGTCTACGAAGACCCCATTCGGATCTGCGTCAGGGAATCTGCATTTCTCGGCGAGGGTTGGCAAGTTCACCCAACCCCCGCCACAGGGATTCGTTGAACCTCCAAGCGTGCGCTTGGTTGTATCCCCATCGGACGGCCAACTTGCTGGCTCTCATCGCGATCGACCTACCGACAGCAAGGACCCGTGCAATGCCATGATCCACTGCAAGCAATAGCTTTTCCAGTATCTGTAACAGCACTTTGGTCATCGTACGATTGCGCACGTTGTCCACCCATCGTATGGTCAGGTCCACCAATCCTCTCTCCATCCGATCCAACGCTCTATACCAAACCCGCATTCTCAACCCGCGAGTCTTTAGTCCGATCAAAACCTCGCGTGTGATAGGCCGCTCCAGCAATTTTTTCGAAAAAGAGTCTGGGACCGAAGCTCGGCTTCCAGAAGAACCTACTATCACCATAACCTTCTGAGACGCCCTTGAAGCGAGCGCTCA
>Ga0137380_10002392_pt1 | contig 15918 bp, 15 predicted proteins | sample SagtaG_17_FD_104809 | JGI IMG/M metagenome (GOLD analysis project Ga0137380, IMG submission 104809) | Vadose zone soil microbial communities from Sagehorn Ranch, Mendocino, California, USA - Sage2_L_100_16 metaG | ecosystem: Environmental > Terrestrial > Soil > Vadose zone | place: USA...
CGGATTAGAACTGGGGACTGACCTGCTCGAGTGGAAATCCGTCCCAGTCTTTCGCGGCTTGAAGTCGTTGCCCATTCAAGTATGAGCATGCCGAGGCGAGGTGAGTGGTGTCCCACGTTCCCACAATACGAACCCCGCCGAACTATTCGAAGGTACGGGCTTCGCCTGGACGATGGTTGCTACGGGCGCCAAACAGTTCGAAGCAGTTGCCGCGGTCAGACCGGTTCGAGCTTGAACACAGTGTGCTGTGGTGCGATGGCGGCGAATTCGGCGTCTGACGATTGCGGCGTGGCGCCAAAGTAAGGCCGCAACATCCGGCCGCCACCGAGAACGATCCTCGCTCGGAGGAACGGTACGCGTTCGGAGACGGGAACTTCCCTCAGGCGGACATCCTCGCGCACGGCACCCCGGCTCAGGGTCACCCGACCAGCCACACGCGCGTTCCTGACGGTGTTCGTTTCGCCGAACACTGCGACCCAGTAGCGGTCACCCGACCGTTCCACGAGCCAGATCGGCGTCGAGTATTCCCTACCAGTCGTCCGGGTGCGAACCGTCACCAGCCGAATGGCCTTTGGTCCCATCCCGCCACGCACAAGGCGAGCAAGCAGCCCGTTCCCGACCCGCTTCCCCATCGTGTGCCTGTATTCCTTCAGGCGCCTAGTATCGCGCCATCGCAATCTCAGAAACCGGCACGACCTTACGTCCGAAGACGACCGAGAATGCCGACAGGTTGCCATCGCGGAGCCTGACGAAGCCGAACATCTGGCTCGAGCCAGGCGGCCAGCAGCACCGTCATAAGTCCCAGGACGAGCGGTACCACGGCCCCGGATCGGATGCCTCCGAAATAAAACATCACGAATCCTATCCCGCCCAAGGCAAGGGCTAGCACGGTGGCTCCGGCCACTCTGGCCGACTGGGACGCAGCGTGATGTCGGGGTCTGCGGGCATCCTGGTGGACTCTATCGACTTGCTTCGACTCTGGCCCCACCTTCCCAGAGGGGCACACGCTCGGCCCCGGTGGCGTGGCGACGGTCTACATAACGAGTTTCGGCGTTATGCGGTCTGTTTGAGATCAGAAACAATGGTGGGCCGCGGTGGACTCGAACCACCTGCCTCCGAGTTAGACACGGCTGGGCGCTGTGCTAACGAGAGTGGAGCCGCGAGCGAAAGCCGTCGAGTTATGTGCTGCGCTCGAAGCCAAACGCTGAAGGGCTGGTGGTGGCCCCAGACATACCCAACTCGAATCCTGCAAGTTCAGAGAGCTCACCTCGGCTTGAGGGGCGATATGCAGGCGCTCGCCGCGTCCGATTACTAATTGACCGCAAGGAACGCCTTTACTACATCGGCAAGAAGGTCTGGGGCGCTGACCATCGCAACGTGCTCCTGCCTTGGCATGACGACGATCTGAGCGTTCGGCAAAGCTCCGGCGATCACCTCCGTACCTACCCGCATGGCAGGTGAACTGGCACCGCCAAGCAGAAGAAGCGTCGGGATCCGAACGTCGGCCAGGCGCCCTGGATCGAGCTTGAAACTGATCTGGATGATGCTGTCGTAAGGGAGTGATCGGGCACATTGAAGCGCCTCCTGCCACATCGGCGTGCCGCGCCTTGCTTCCACGGCAGTGGGTGGCAGTCTGGGACCCTCGAGTAAGAATGTGGCCACCGCGTCGTCAAGTTTGGCCGCCCGAATGAGCTCAAACAATCGATCCGGCAAGTCAGAGGCGCGGGGCTCTTCGACGCCGGGAAAGTAAGGTGGCTCGTACAGCACCAACCGGCGAATCGGGAGTCCAGTCAAAGCGGCCTGGATTGACAGAAGGGCGCCTGACGAGTGGCCAAGCAGATCGGCAGTCCCGCCTGTGGCATCGATGACTGCAGCTATGTCGTCGATTTCACGCTCGGGGGTGTAGCCATTTGCATCACCGCTGCCGCCGCGACCACGGCGATCCATGACGCAGACAGTGGCCTGTCCCGAAAGCAGGTCCGCTACCTTGAGCCAGCGCCGATGGTCATAGAGCGCCCCGCCGACGATTACGAGCGTGCGACCCCGACCGACCCGAAGGTAGGCGATGCGCACACCGTCGGCAGATACCGTTGCCTGGATCCTGCCGCCTGTGCTCACGGATGAAGTCTAGGTTTCGACCAGTACGGCAGGTTTCGAGTTGTGTATGGAAGGATGGGCCGCCGTGGACTCGCACCACGCTCCTCCACGGGTCCCGCCGAATGTTTGGACTCAGGACTTGTGGATGTCCTCGGCAGCGACCAGAGTAACCGTGTCCGATATGCCAGCTCCCGGTTAGTCGTCCCGGTAGACGGCCAAACGATGGAAAGGAGGTTTGACATGGGCGGTGCACTGGAGGCGGCTACCCGACAGTATTTCGATTTCGTCGACCGAAAGGACGCCGAGGCGATCATCGAAGCAGGAACGGAAGACATTCAAGCAGTCGACGAGATCTCTCGCCGATGGATGCGCGGCATCAATGAGCTTGGCACTTACATCCGAGACTTGTTGAAGATGGTCGAGGACGTTCACACGTCGATCAGCAATGTCCACGAAACCCTGCAAGGAGACATCGGGATTTTGACGTGCTGGATCGAGCAGGACTACACATTGGACGGAAAGCGAATACATGTCTCCGCGCCTACGACTGTGGCTTCAGGCGAGAGAGCGGCGCATGGAAGGTGGTCCTCTTCCATTCAGTGCCGCTACCGCGCGCAGAAGAGTGACCGATGCCTTGTGGTCGGGACTGAGCGCACGCTCTGGGGCGGTCGCTCGTTTCTCGCTCGGAACTTTGGTGGGCCGCGGTGGACTCGAACCACCTACCTCCGCGTTAGATCCGCCTGAGCGGTGTGCTAACCGCGCGTTTCGATCTCGGATCACCTGAACGTCATGTGCCGAGTTATGTGGTGCGCGCAGGCTGCGCAACCTCGCAGCCAATTGCCGGACCGCGACCTCGGCCCCCAATGCCGTCTAGCTGTGTTTGTGACGGCGTAATTGCAATCTCTCTATCGCCAAACAGCGAGTTCGCTGCCGGCTGGAGATCGCTCCACAACTCTGGCGGACTTTCCGTCGTCCGCGTCCTCGGTCGTGAAAGTCCTTCCATCCGGTAACGCCGCGACTGAAATGGGATGGTACTTGTCCCGAGCCGGCCACTTGGCGAGCAGCTTTCCGTCTGAAGAGAGCTTTTGGAGTGCGTTGTCTCCCGGATCGGTGACAAATATGTCGCCCAGGTTGTCCAGCGAGATCTCGATCGGGTAGCTGAGGGTTATGCCATTCACGCCTTCCCCCCAGGACGCCAGCTGCTTTCCGCTCGGATCTAGCGTCAGAACACGGCCTCTTTCGTGGTCCACGACGTAAAGCTGCCCGAGAGTACCGACGGCAAGGCCGCGTGTCTTCCCGAATGTCCCGCGGATGGTTTGCGTCAGTTTCCCGCTCGGCGAGAAGACTTCGACTGCAGCGCCGGCCTCATCGGCGACGTACAGCACGTCGTGCGAATCCACAGCCAGCCCGCCGGGTTCGCCGATTTGGGACGCTCCGATGGTCGATAACACCTTGCCTGCGGCCGAGAACTTGACCACGTCGTTAGCGTCCTGGTCTGCGCCGTAGACGTTCCCCTGGCTATCGACCGCCACTCCTTGCACGCCCGAATCGCCAGAGAAGCCGATGAACTGGGTGAGCAACTGCCCGGAAGGCGACAGTTTTGATATACGTGGATTCGGCCCGTCGCCCGAGGAGAGGTAGACGTTTCCCTGGACGTCGAGCGCGATGAATCCGCCCGAATGCAGGGGCGAGTTTGCGATTGCTGTCGCGAAAGGCGTGGGCATGGCCGAGGGCGACACGGAAGCTCCGCCCGGGGAACCACACGCAAGGAGCATCGTTGACGCGCCGATGCATAAAGCTACCGCGCCGCGAACCAGCATTCAGTTCAGAGGCTCCGAGGGAGCATGGATGGAGTATGGACTCCAATCGGCATCGCGGTCGTACCGGGCCAGGGACCCACTGGTGGGCCGCGGTGGACTCGAACCGGCATCACGCGAGTGCCGGCAGATGCGGGAAATTCGGCGCCCACTCCCAAACCCGCGAGTGCCAGCAGAGGCAGGTTCGCACGAGGTCAGACATCGTGGTGGGCCGCGGTGGATCGAACCACCTACCTCCGCGCTAATTGGCCCTCAGCGCTGTAGGTTCGCGAGTGGGAGGCCCGAGGAAATGGCGCGGTGTTATCAGGCCTGGCTCAAGCGTTCTGGCCGGGCGCTTCAAGCACGGTCCAGTTGAAGCGCGCAGCGAAGTCGACGACGCAGGTCGGGCAGACCCAGTAATAGTCGTTGCGTTGACCTGACAACTCCTTCCGCTCGATCACACCATCAGCTCTGTACGCGCGTCCGAGAACAGCCCCGCCAGACTCGTCAGGACGCCGATCCTGAACGGCGTAGCCCTCGATGAGGACGTCCGAGTTCTCAGAGATGAAGCGTTCGTGTTCCGGCGAAAAGTGCGGGTCCATGAACTTGGCCCGGCAGAACTCGCAATGGTCGTGTTCCCAGTCTTCACTCCATGCCTTGTATTGCTTGCGCATCAGAGTCGCGCCGAGTAGGTACTCCTCCTGTCCCTGCAGCCTCCAGTCCTCGTCCTGGCCCACGAAACGATTATTGTGGTGGGCCGCGGTGGATTCGAACCACCTACCTCCGCGGTGCTCGGCCTCAAGCGATCTACTAACTAGAGCGAAACGCCAGCGAAACGACGGGAGTTATCAGGCCTCTAGGTCTCGAAGTCGCCATCCTGTCGTCGATCTAGGAGACCTGCCATCTTGTAGGACTGTTTGGGAGCGGCCCAGATAGCAAAGCGACGACCACGCGCCTCTAACACGAACGCGACTGCTGGCCGCGGTCGTCCGATCGCCACTTCGCGGACGAAGCGAATCGCCGACCACCTAATCGACAGCTCCTCTATGTCGGCGGAGCGAAATGCGGGCCATCGGGTTCGCCGCATTCTGAGCCCAGAGCGCGCAGCCTCGACGACCAGCACTGTTCCGTAGTGGGCAAAGGTTGAGGTGATAAAGCCTCCGGAGCATGACCCGAGCACGTCGTCATCGAGCCGAACCTGATCGTCGTGGAGATCGATCGGACTTGACGAGAGCTCGGCAACTAGCTCGGCAGGGGCAGGCCGTGCACGAACCTCCCACGCGATGCCCACCAGCAAGAGCACCGGGAAAACCAGAACGAGGAAAAGGGTTAAGGCGACCGCCTCCCCCTGTTGTCCTTGCGGGGCCCAAGCGGGCCACCAGCGCGGAATTGGCAACCAAATTGCTAGGACAACAGACGCTATCAGCGCAACCATCGGTATGAGGCCGCCCAGCAACCGAGCCCGTCGCTCCTGGGCACGAATCGATGTGGCCGACGGGTCGTCCGCAGACACGGTGCAAGGTTAGCCCTGCAAGGGCACGGCGACGATCTACATAGCGAGTTTCGGCGTTATCAATCGTTGCTGAACTCAAGTCATGGTGGGCCGCGGTGGACTCGAACCACCTACCTCCGCGTTAGATCGGGCTGAGCGCTGTGCTAATGACCCGTGTTGATCTCGGATAGATCGAACGTCATGCGCCGAGTTATGTGGTGCGGGGATCAGCAGGGGCAGCGACCTCGGTGCTGGATGCCGATTTGTCCGGGCACCATGAGCAGAACCAGGTTCCCGGTTGGTAAGCCAAGCCCGATCAGACCCTTCAAGAGTTGGTCTTGCACCTTGTTCCGGTGGGTGTGTATTAACCATCTGTGTCGCAGCTTACCCCTGCAGCGACAACCATTGGAGTCACGGCAAATCGTCCCAACTTCGATGAGAAACTGTGGCGACGGGTGCCGCCGCATGGTGTCTGATCCGACCCAGCGGGGGATTGCATGTCTGGTCTTGACCAAAGCGACCAGCCGCCCCGTATCACCACTCCGATCCGGCCCCGATGCCGGAATCTATCCAGTCTGCACAGTGGCCGCCTACCCGGTAGGCGGCCCTATCAATCACTCCAGCTAAGTTGGTTCGCCGTCAGTTCTGGATGATTACCGTCACATCTATGGTCTCTTGCAGGGTGTCCGTCGCAGAAACTCCCGGCGGCAGCGGCCCGGTGAAGCCGAGCTCCGAGGCAGTCCCCGTCAGGGTGGAGGTGCAGTGTGTCGTCGCCTGGTTGGGATGCGAGTTGCCGCGGCCCTGGACCTGAGTGCCCGAGAAGATCGACTTACTCGTGGTCACGTCGAAGAGGCCGAACGTGAAGGCCGTCGGCATCCCGTGCGTGCCGGTGGTGCCCACCACCTGCGCGGCACCGAAACCGCCCTGGCCGTTTCCTCCATTGGCGTTGTTCACACTGACGGTCACGGTCCCGAACTGGCCGCAGTCCAAGGTCAGCGTGCTATGGCCGTTGGCCACTCCGCTGGCCTGAGCTGGGATCGACATCAGCAGCACAGCGCCTATCGCGGCGAAGGTCGGAATCAGTCTCTTCATAAGACGCTCCCCAGTTCTCAAAACGCGGGCATAGCAAAGCCCTCTTCCATCTGTAACCCTAGGCTTGCGCGGCCCGAAGTCAATGGGAGCTTTGCCTTGGCAGTCTTGTGGACGTTCTGAACCCCCCTTTACGAATCCAGAGGTGAGGCGAGAGCGCAGGGATGGAGGCCAACGACTCTCGCCCCCGGTTGGAACCGCCAAGGTGAGGGCCGAGGAGCCTGATGGAAACTCGGCCCCCACCGTCGAAGCTGTCGTAAATGAGCCTCGAAGACATGTTGCGCCCCACGTCCTGCTGGCGACGTTGCAAAACTAAGAGTTATGTAGGTTCTGACGCGAGGACTGCGCTGGGATCAGATATCGGTGCGTCTGTCTGGCCGGAACGACGCTGGTGAAGGCGAAGGCGCCATATCGCTCAGTTGTATCGGTAATGCTGTCGCTTGACTCATCCCGCTGATCGCATGAAGCTTCGAGTGAACGGCATCGGCATGCCTCCGCCGACCGATGGTGCCATCCGCGAACTGGTCCAAGTCCTCAAGTTCCGCTTGATCTTGCGCGTGCCTAGAGATCAGATGCTTGAGCAACTCAACCCAGTCCATCGTCTCTCGCCAAGTTTGTGGGTGGGAATGACCTGTAGTCGGTCGCATGTTGCTACGCAAGCTCGTCACCCCGTTCTCGATGTCGAGCACTCCAGCGAGCCACTTGCAATGGTCAGCTGGTTTCGCTCTTCGAGGCGCGCGACCCGAAGCCGTTCGCGACAAATCCCCGACAACTTCACTGGCTGGAACATTCAGCCTGACTCCGTTGTTGGTGTACTCCGTCAAGAAGGAAGCGGCAATCCGCATACCGCCCTATGTCCAGGACTAAAGCCCAACAGGGTGGGAGGACTGGCGGAATGTTTCGGACGACTGGCATGGGCCGAGCTCCAGCTGCTTCGATGTGGAGACGACGAAAGCGGGGATTAACCGCCGAACGGCAGCACCGCTCTTACCGCACGGCTTCCACCGCGCCGCCCTAGAAGCCCTCGATCTCGACCGGCTGCGCTCGAACGGGTACGCCTTGCATCTGCCTCCTCCTCCTAGGGTCTCGCCGCCGGTGCCCCCAAAGGCACGCTGATAAGTCCGACGTCGGGTTCAGCGCGGGTTACGATGCTTCGAGCCGTGGAAGGTCAGCGAGGTGGAGGAGTCATCTTCATCTTGTGGGGCGGAACCTTGCTGTTTGCGGCGTGGAAGCCGGAGTCGCTCCCGGGGCGGTTGTTGGTCGCGGTGACCTGAACCACAGCCGGCTTTGGTCTGTACGTAGATATTGGTGTGGTGGCTTGGGAGTGTTCTTACTCCTCCTTGGAGCTGTTTTCGGAGTCCTCGCCTGACTTCTCGAGATCATGTCGACTCGCGGGGGTCACCGTCCATCAGCCAAAACAATCGCTCGCTGGCACCGCACGATGGCGGTCCCTAGCGCCAGCTTCACGTGCGAGGCGAAAGTTCCGAACGCTTTCCTAGGGCGGCGCCGCTAGCGATGCGCCACCAATCAGGAGCCCGAGTACCAAGCAACCAGCTCACTATTTCTGGAATCCGACCGGGGAATGAAAACAGCCTTCCCTGGCGAATACGGCGTATGAATCCGACCCACCAACTGATAAAGACCGCGGGCAGCAAGATCGCTGCCGCGGCGATCGCTAGTGGGGGAATGTCGAAGCCCAATCCTGCGACTGCAGCCCCGACCAGGGCCAGCTGAGCCGCATACCATCTCATTGCTTCCGCAGTCAAGCCCCAATCCTCAGATCCCTGGCCGACACCTCCCGCGGGTCGCGTCGCTAGGCCCCACCGATTTAATGCGACAGTGACAGAGAGAACACACAACCCGAGATAAGTAGCAGCGACGATTTGCCTCATCGGGCTCACGCGGTCACTGTCGGTTTTGGCGCTTTCGGTCGGGCTTTGGTTGCGGTAAGAGCCGGCATGCAAGCGCTGTGCTATTGCTTCGTACCAGGTCTACTTGGAAACTCGAGTTCAAGATGTGGTGGGCCGCGGTGGACTCGAACCACCTACCTCCGCGTTAGACACGGCTGAGCGCTGTGCTAACCACGCCTCCTGATCTCGCGTCGACGCAACGTAGCGGCCCGAGTTATGTGGTGCGGCCGGCACAGGTCAAGAGTGATTTGTATGCGGCGGCCGGACGGAAACGTGCACGTATTGACTTTGCTCGAGGTCGCGCGGGCCGTTTTTCACCCGCAGTGGCCCAGCGCTGGCGTCGCACACCCGTGGCGGCGCTCCACTGACCCTGTCAACTTCACCGGAGGGCCGCTATGGTCAAGACGGGTTTCCGTTTGCTGCCACCGAAATAACCCAGGTGGATCGAAATCGTACCTGCGGCCGTCTAACGCAGGGTGGCGCGAACGCCGCGCGTCGAGCGCACGGTCGCGTGCAGGTCGGCCATCACCCGCTCGCGGTAGCCGGCCGAGTTGTAGGCACAAAAAGGAATCATCCGGCCGTCAGGGACCAGGAACTCGACGCAGCACTTCATCACGTTCTTGACGTTGAAGGTCCACGGATCCATGAAGTCACGCGTATTGACCATAAAGACATGACGCGCCAGATCAGTCGACCGATGGCTGGAGAGCGGGAGGCCCGCGTGACATGCCGGACAGCTCGGGGTCGGTCCAGCGAGGGTTCGATGCACGTCAGCGGCGGCGGCCTCCGAGCCCACCGTGGCGGAGGAGCTCCAGAGCTGTTCGAGCGTGGCCAGGATCTCGGCGTCGAACGTCGCGAGGGTCTTGTTCTTCAAGTAATCGAGGTGGCCCTGCACGTCCACGAGCCGCGTGATGGGCGTGACGGAATCGCCGCTCAGGAGCGCGTACGTGACGAAGTTGCACGTCGGCATGCAGCAGGGCACGGGAACGAAGTCGCTCAGCTGAAATCGACGCGCTGTCTGCGCCTCCAGCCCTTTCAGCACATCCGGGATCGTCATCCGGCTCATTGGGTCCATCGCTATATGCCTTTGGGCTCGGAACGCCGGCTGGAAGTTGACCCCGAACACCGCCGCGTGACGGATCCCGAAATCGACTATCGCCCCGATCTCGTGATCGTTCACTCCCCTTTCGATCGCCGCGACGAGAACCGCCCGCACACCGGCTTCGGCCAGACGATCAAGGGTCTTCAGCTTGGTCTCGACTAGGTCCGCCCGGCCCCTCAGGGCGAGGTTGGTCGCCGGATCGAAGCCGTCGAACTGAAGGTACACAGTCGGCTTCAGCTCGGCGAGCCGGCCCAGCAGCCGATCGTCATGGGCAAGGCGGATGCCGTTGGTGTTGATCATGACGTGCCGGATCCCGCGGTCCTGTGCGAGCGTCACGAACTCGGGCAGCTGGGGATGCAGGGTTGGCTCGCCGCACGAGAACTGCACCACCTCGGGTGATCCTTCGGCGGCGACGAAGGTGTCCAGCATGTAGGAGACCTGCCCCGCGTCCAGCTCAAAGCCGTCCCTGGCCAGGTGCGTCCCCGAGCTGGCGAAGCACAAGGGGCAATCGAGGTTGCACGCCGAGTTGACCTCGACGAGGGCCAGGCAGGCGTGCTGCTTGTGCTCGGGGCACAGGCCGCAGTCGTGGGGGCAGCCGTCCCGAACCTCGGTCTGGAACTTCAGGGGTAACGTGCCCGGCTTGTTGTAGGGAGCGATGTCGGCATACAGCTGGGCGTCGCCGAACACCAGCGCTTCGAACCGCCCATGGGCCGGACACCGCTTGCGCATGATCACGCGGTTATCCCTGAATAGGATCTGGGCATCGATCACGCGCCGGCATTCAGGACAGAGGCTGCGCGTCAGCTCCCAGAAGATTTCAGGCCGGTCGACGCGCGTCATCATTTGCCCAGCCGGCGGTGGACGCCGCGCAGGATGAAGTAGCCCGGGATCAGACCAACCAGGAAACCAAAGCCGAAGCCGACGGCGCAGGCGGAGTTGCAACCAAATTCGCCGCATCCGCTGCCAGACGCGACCGCGAAGCACGCCGCGGTGCCGGCAGGCGCGTCGATCACGGTCGCGATGAGCGCAACCGCGAAGGCCCAGAGCGCCCCGATCGCAACGTAGCGCCGCGTGAAGGCGAACAGCACGATCAGGGCGATGTTCGCGACGAGCTGAACGACACCGACCCAGGCCGGCACCCAGCCGGCGAGCGTCACGACCACAAGGATCGCGTTGATGGCGAACCAGCCGATGACTCCGGCCCAGAGGTCTCTCCGCTTCTCTTCGACGGTTGTGTACGGCGGGCGAAGGAAGTTCAAATCGGCCTCAGGCCGTGGCGAGGCGCTTCTGATGCAGTACGAACCAGACTCCGAGTCCGGCGAGCAGGACAAGGCAGAAGAGCTGCTGCCCGGTGAGACCCACAAAGATGACTCTGTTGTTGCGCACGAACTCGATGAAGAAGCGCACCACCGCATAACCGGCCAATCCGAACTTGAGGAGGTTTCCGTTCTGCATCGCGGGATGATCGCGCAGCGCCATCAGGAGCAGGAACCAGGCGACGTCAAAGGCAGCGTCGTAGAGCGGAGCCGGATGCACGAGGTAGTTGTTGCCGGGCTGCACGCCCCAGGGCAGGGTCGTCGGCTTGCCCAAACCATCGACGCCGCCAAGGAAGACGCCGATTCGGCCGATGGCGTTGCCGAGCGCCATCGCGGGCGCGAAGGCATCGCAGGCGCAGCCCGGCTTTCCGATCGCCTTGCTGGCGATGTAACCGCCGATGTACGCGCCGCCAATGCCGCCGAGAATTGAACCCGGGCCGATTCGAGGGTCGAACAGCGCCATGAAGGTGACGTGGGGCGCTGTCTGCCAGCCGTTGAAGAAGACGATGGAAAGCCTGGCGCCGACGATGCCGCCGACGAATCCGGCCAGCAGGATGGGGGCCAGCTCCTCTTTCGGCCAGTGGCGCCGGCGGGCTTCGTACAGGACCAGCGTGAGCATTGTCAAGATGGCCAGGAGGTAAAACACGCCGTAGGCGTAAACAGGAACCCCATCGACTTCGAAAAGGACTGGCCTCATTCGCCCCTTCCGAGTCTCGAGCCGGCGCGCGGCCATGATATCCCCGATCGGCTGCCGTGAGCTGAATCCGGAGGTTGGTGGAGACTTGCCCTGACCGGCTTTGACGTGTGCCAAACCGATTTCGGCCAAACGGGCTTCTCGCCCGTCTGCCCACGATTGGTTGTTCGTCGGGAAACCGGATTGCGCGCTTCGGTAAGCGGAAGAGACCGGTCAAACCGAAAACTCCTATTGCCGATCTCTCGAAAGGAGAGTAAGCAAAGGTCCGGAGCGGTCGCCACTCCGGCCGGGCTGGGAGCTCGGAGGTGGTCGTGTACACACAATTTCTGGATTGAATGTCTTGGATGCCTCAGCGTCCAGGCGTAAAGAGGTAGGGGAGATGCGTCAATTGCGCCTACGAGCAGTCGGTGTTGCGGTAGGACTCGGCTTGTCGGCCGCGGGGCTATTCTTTGGCCCGCTCGAAGCAGCCGCCTTCACCTGGTCGATCGTATCCAGCCCCAACGTCGGGACGGATAACAACTACCTCGATGGCGTGGCCTGCGTCTCGTCTAGCTTCTGCACGGCCGTGGGTAGTTACGACAACGGTAGCGGCACCTCCCAGACCCTGATCGAGTCCTTTGATGGCACCAGTTGGTCGATCGTCCCCAGCCCCAACGTCGGGACGGTCAGAAGCGGCCTGGGTGGCGTAGCCTGCCTCTCGTCCAGCTCCTGCACCGCTGTTGGCTCATACCGCAATGGCAGTAACCTGGACCAGACACTGATCGAGTCCTGGGATGGCACCAACTGGTCAACCGTGACCAGCCCCAGCGCCGGAATAGCCGACTACCTCTTTGGCGTGGCTTGCACCTCGCCCAGCTTCTGCACCGCCGTGGGCATCTACTTGCCCAACGAAAACGGCGGCCCGCAGTCCCTGATCGAGGCCTGGAACGGCACCAACTGGTCGATCGTGCCTAGCCCCAACACCGTGTCGCACTATAACTACCTCGATGGCGTGGCCTGCGTCTCGTCTAACTTCTGCACGGCCGTGGGTTGGTACGGCAACGGCAGTGGCACGAGCCAGACTCTGATCGAGGCCTGGAACGGCAGCAACTGGTCGATTGTGTCCAGCCCCAACGGCGGGCCGGGCAACAACCTCCTTAGCGGCGTGTCCTGCCTCTCTTCCAAGTCTTGCACCGCCGTCGGCTATGAAAGCGATCGGACTCTGATCGAGTCCCTCAACGGCGTCAGATGGTCGATCGTGCCCAGCCCCAGCAGCGCGCCCCCCAACATTCTCTATGGCGTGTCCTGCATCTCGTTCAAGTCGTTGAAATCGTGCACGGCAGTGGGTGGGCATGCTGGAGGCCAGACCTTGATCGAATCCAAGAAGGCCAACAAATGGTCGATCGTATCCAGCCCCAGCACCGGCAGCTACAGCACCCTTATTGGCGTAGCCTGCTTGTCGTCCGGCTCCTGCACTACAGTCGGCTATTACGTCAACAACAGCGGCGTCGCCCAGACCCTGATCGAGTCCCAATAGCGGAGAGAGAACTGGCCTCAGGAGGGCAGGCAACGTGACCGTTCCGACGGTTGGCCATGCCCTCGGGCGGCAGTACAGAACCAGTAGTCCCTATCGGCGCAGTCAACGTGAATTAGCGAGCGCCACAGGGGCAGCGCCCGCCGTCCGCGCACGGGCGACCGGAACCGCGTCAGAGTCCGCGACGCGATTCTTGTAAGCCCGCGCCCCGTAGGCCAGTTTGGGGCGCGCCTTTCAGACTCCTTGACAGGCGCCATCGGCAACCAGCTGGTGGTCGAGTCCTACGCGCTAGCTGGCGGACGCCGCGGATCATGCGCATGAAGACCGTCGCGAAGAAGAACCAGATCGCCGCCGTCCCGAACACCACGCGGTAACCGAGCTCAGGCCCGAGCAGGTTCAGGTAGAAGAGCAACTGGCCCGCGACCGCAACCGCCAGCACCTGGGGCAGCGTGTAAGAGACGTGGAACAGCGCCATGTCCTTCGCCCCTGACCGGCTTTGACGTGTGCCAAACCGATTTCGGCCAAACGGGCTTCTCGCCCGTCTGCCCACGACTGGCCGTTTGTCAGAAAACCGTGTTGCGCGCTTCGGTAAGCCGCAAGAGACCGGTCAACCGAAAACTCCTATTGCCGATCTCTCGAAAAGAGAGTAAGCAAAGGTCCGGAGCGGTCGCCACTCCAGCCGAACTGGGAGCTCGGAGGTGGTCGCGAAGACACAATTTCCGGATTGAATGTCTTGGATGCCTGAGCGTCCGGGCGTAAAGAGGTAGGGGAGATGCGTCAATCGCGACTACGAGCAGTCGGCGTTGTGGCAGGGCTCGGTTTGGCCGCCGGGGCACTATTCTTTGGCCCGCTCGAAGCAGCCGCCTCCACCTGGTCGATCGTGTCCAGCCCCAACAGCGGGACGGGCAACAATTACCTCTTTGGTGTGTCTTGCCTCACGTCCAGTTCCTGCACCGCAGTGGGTTCGTACAACGGTGGTGCCCAGGTTCTGATTGAGTCCTGGAATGGCACCAGCTGGTCGATCGTGCCCAGTCCCAGTAGCGGCATAAGTTCCCTCCATGGCGTGGCCTGCGTCTCGTCCAGCTTCTGCACCGCGGTGGGTGGGTACCAGAACAACTTCACCGGTCAGGGCCAGACCCTGATCGAGTCCTGGGATGGCACCAGCTGGTCAATCGTGCCCAGCCCCAACACGGTCGGCAACAATTACCTTTCTAGCGTTTCCTGCGCCTCGTTTAGCTTCTGCACCGCCGTGGGTTCTATAAACAATGGTGCCCAGACCCTGATCGAGACTTGGAACGGCACCAGTTGGTCGATCGTGCCCAGCCCCAATCGCGGAACGAGCCCCGATTTCCTCGTTGGCGTCGCCTGCGTCTCGTCCAGCTCCTGCACCGCAGTGGGTAGCTACCACAACGGCGTTGTCTCCCAAACCCTGATCGAGTCCTGGGACGGAGCCACCTGGGCGATTGTGTCCAGCCCCAACAGGGGGACGGGTGACAACGTCCTCTATGGCGTCTCTTGCCTCTTGCCCAAAACCTGCACAGCTGTGGGCATTGGAACTGGGCAGACCTTGATCGAGCTCCTGAATGGCAGCAGGTGGTCGATCGCGCCCAGCCCCAACAGCGGGACGAGCTATAACTGGCTCTATGGCGTGGCCTGCTTCTCGTTCAAGTCCTGCACCGCAGTGGGTGGTGTTGGGAATGGAACGCAGACCCTGATCGAGTCTGGAAAACACAACAAATGGTCAATTGCGTCCAGCCCCGACATCGGCAACGCCAACGCACTCACTAGCGTGGCCTGCATATCATCCGGGTCGTGCACCGCAGTGGGCTATTACGTCAACAGCAGCAGCGGCGTCTTCCAGACCCTGATCGAGTCTGAGTGAGCGAGGCGGGCGCGGGACCCTTATCGATCTACTACGCAATGGTCTATTTCCGGTTCCGCCGAGCCACGAATCTGTGTTTGCAGGTGAAGGAAACGCCATCGCCGGGTTGATCCTCAGCGTGTTTGGCATGTCGTGCGCCCTTTTGGCGATGGTCTTGTTTATTGCGGCCCGCTCGCTCCGCTAGAGGTGCGGGGGCCGACTCTAAAGCGCGCCGCAGCCGGCATGCAAGCGCTGTGCTACTGCTACACACCAGATCCGATGGAAAGTGAGTTCAGGTCGGTGGTGGGCCGCCGTGGACTCGAACCACGTACCTCCGCGTTATCAGCACGGCGCTCTGCCAGTTGAGCTAGCGGCCCTCTCCTAGACTCCGAGCCGGACCAGACCAAGGGAGTCTAGCTGGGTCGCTTGATTCTACGAAGGCCCTGAAACACGCTGGCCTGACCCCGCGAGGAGCCGGCCAGCCGCCGGTGGGATGAACCGCGATTGGTCAGGTGACGGTCGGCCTCATCACCACTTCTGTCTGGTCGTCGGGCCCCGCGATCGCGTAGGCGATCATGCCGACGATGCCCAGCGCGATCAGGTGCAGGACCAGGACGCTGGCAAACCAACCCCACGCGTGCAGCTGCGCAAGTTTGATCAGCGCGCCAATCCACATCACGACGGTGACGATGCCCGCGACCGCCATCACCAGGTATGCGACCACCACCCCGGGAGGCGGGGAGCTGCTCGCGTGAGGGCTGCGCGAGAGGGCGAACATCGCGACCAACGCCACGAGCCAGACAATCCATGCGCCGATATACCAACGGGTCGTGATCCGCTTGCTCATGAGGGGCCTCCTGGGTCCACCAAGGATGGGTTCTTACTTGGTGAACGAGGCCCCGTGCGGCGCTACTCGCGCGTCAAAAAAATTGGCAGGGGCGGAAGGATTCGAACCCTCGGCCCTCGGTTTTGGAGACCGATGCTCTGACCAGACTGAGCTACGCCCCTATGCGCCTACGGAATTTTACCCAACCCCCTCCGGACCCAC
>Ga0137380_10002411_pt1 | contig 15875 bp, 15 predicted proteins | sample SagtaG_17_FD_104809 | JGI IMG/M metagenome (GOLD analysis project Ga0137380, IMG submission 104809) | Vadose zone soil microbial communities from Sagehorn Ranch, Mendocino, California, USA - Sage2_L_100_16 metaG | ecosystem: Environmental > Terrestrial > Soil > Vadose zone | place: USA...
ACGAAGCCGCAACTGCGCCATGACCGTGAATACCGCAGGCTGGCCAAGCTCGCTGGGCAGCTCGGCGTGGCCGACCGGGTGAAATTCTGCGGCCGGATCGGTCATCACGACATGCCCGCCCTGCTGCGTTCGGCCGACCTGGTGGTCAGCGTGCCGTGGCACACCTCGGCTGGTCTGGTCCCCCTCGAGGCAATGGGGTGCGGCAGGCCGGTCGTGGCGTCCGCGGTCGGCGGCCACACCGATACCGTGGTGGACGGCACCACCGGCATCCTCGTTCCGCCGAGGCAGCCACAGGTGCTGGCCCGCAACATCCGTGAACTCATTGCCAACCCCATGCTGCGCCAGGGTTACGGTATCGCGGGCGCGGACCGGGCCCGGGCGCGTTTCTCCTGGCAGCGAATCTGTTCAGAAATGCTTGCCACCTATGAGCGTGCACGCAGCCCGCGCGTCAAGCGGCAACTGGCAAGCGCAGACGTGCCGGCTAGTGGCTTGTAGGAGGAGGGTCCTGCGACTAGTGCCCGGCCATGCCGGCGCGAAGGAACAGGGGCGGGCACAGCGCGGCCCGGGCCGGCGCGGGGGCGCCACGGTGTAGCGAGTGTGCCGCGGCCGGCCTCGCCTTGCATGCGTTCGGGCCACTGGACCAGCCACCGATCAGCAGCGCGGCACACGTCGCCGCGAGCGCGACCGGAGCGATAAGGATGACCCGCAGCCGACTAAGCGCCGACCTGCGCAGTTGCCGTCCACGTGTCGTCAAGCGGTCTACCCGGACCCTCAGCCGCTCCAGGTGAGGCATCTCCTCCTCCTCACTAAGCTGGGAGAAGGTCGCGAACAGCGAAGCCAGCTCCGGGTCCGAACGGTTGAGCGAAGCTTGAATCCCGCTCAGGCGCCGCCGCTCACGGGCGGGCAGGCTCATGAGGACCTCCGACGTGCGGCCAGGTGGTATGTACCTCTTTTCACCTTGCCGCGAAATTCTTGATCAATCGCTTCCTTCGAAGAATTGACCAAAAATTTTTCCAGAAGCGCCGTGGGTATTCAGCGCACGGTGTCTTCGGGCGCCGACGGCTCAGCAACGCCCGTCTCAACGAGACGGCGTGCTACCTCGGTCAGCTTGATGTGCTGTGTCTGCGAGATGTGCCGCAACCTCTCGAAGGCTTCGTCGGCATCGCAGCGCAGTGCATGCATCAGGATCCCCTTGGCCTGATCTACCACGGCGCGGGCCGCGACGGCGCCCTGGAGCTGCGAGGCCGTCCGTTGCGCATCGCCGTACCTGGAGGCGTTCGCGACTCCAGCGGCACCGAAGGCGGCAAGCATTGAGGCCAGCGGCAGCTGTCCCGGATCGAGCGAGCGTGGCCGCACGCTGTAGAGCGTGAGCGACACGGCCATGCCGTCGAACTCGTGGATCAGGCAGGCGCAGCAACGGACGCCCTTGCTCAGGGCGGCGGCGGCGAATTCCTGCCACCTGTCGTCGGCGAGGGTGTCAGCGCATCCGCCGGGCTGCTTGGTGCGCAAGGTCTCGATGAGCGGGCCACTGCGCGTTTCTATCTGGAGCGAGGTGAGCGCGGCCACGTCGGGATCGCTCGCTGCCATCGTCACCATCTCGCCGGCTTGCCACAGCGCGGCAGTGGCGCCTGAGCAGGCCGGAACCCGGCGTGCCACAAGCTCGGCTAGCTGACGAATCGACTTCGAGCCGGTCGGATCAGCAGCGGCGAAAACCTCGGCCGCTTCGCGTGCGAGTTCACCGTCAGCTGTCATGGGGTACCCCACTCGCCGGCATCTCATCCGGCGGCTCAGTGGCGCGCAGCACCATCATCGTGATGTCATCGCGCAGGCAGTTCTGGCTGAACTCAAGCACACAGTCACGGATGCCGGAAACCACATCGCCTGCGGGCCGTCCGGAAAGTCCTACCAGCTCGTCGGCGAGCCTGACCTCGAAGTACCCCCCTTCCGCACTGCGGGCCTCTGTGATGCCGTCTGAGTAAAAGAACAGCAGGTCACCCGGCTCAAGATCAACTTGTTCCGCAGCGGGGTGAGCGTCATCGAAAACGCCGAGGGGCAGTCCGCCGCCTGAGAGCTTGCGGACCCGGCCGTCCGGCCGCACGAGCAGCGGTACGGGGTGCCCCGCGCTGGCCAGGACAACGCGCAATAGACCCTCGTGCCACCCTAGTTTCGCCGCGATTGCGGTGACGAATTGTTCACTGCCCGGCTGGGATTGCATGACCTCGTTGACCATCCGGAGCACATCGGCCGGATCCGGATTCCAGTGCGCGAACACCCTGATCGCGTGGCGGGCCATGGCCGTCACCGCCGCAGCCTCCTCACCCCTGCCGCGCACGTCTCCGATCGTCAGGCCCCACCCGCACTGACTCTGGTACAAGTCATAGAAGTCACCGCCCACGTCCGGGTCCTCGGTGGAAGGCAGATACGCGGCGGCGAGCTCAACGCCGGGAATGCGGGGCAGCTCACGTGGGAGCAGGCTCGCCTGGAGAGCCTCGGTGACGGCAGACCGCCGCATGAACATCCGGCCCACCTTGATCGCGATGGCAATGTGCTGGGCGATTTCCTCTGCCAGCTCAAGATCAGCTGCGGTGAAGACACCCACATCGGGGCGGCGAGCGAGGGTGACGGTTCCGTAGCGGCGTTCACCGCCGGTGAGCGGTGCGCACAAGACCGTGGTGGCGCCGAGCAGGCGAAGCACCGGCACGCCTGACAATGCGGTGCCGAGGGCATCAGGATCAGGCACCCCGGCCAGCAACCGAGAGCGTCCGGAGTGGTACACCTCGAAGGGAAGTGAACCGGGTTCCGGGTCGCGACCCTCGATCGCTCCGGCAAGGTCGGCGAACTGCTCGCCGACGGGGCCGGTCACGAAGATGCGACGCAGTTCCTCCTCCTGCTCGACATCCACAAAAACCCAGGCGGACAGTTCCGAAGCTAGCAGCGAAGCACACCGCCGCAGCATCACCGATTCGCTGAATGTGGCATTTTCGAGCAGCAGCCGGGTTGCCGCACTCATCAGATCGAACCGCTGTGTGGCCTCCGCGATGGCACGGCGCGACGTGAGCGTGCGAGCAGCCGCCGACGTCTTGCCAACAACAGGATGCGACAAGGCCGTCGCGGCGGGCCCCACGACCGCCATGACCAACGGCCCGGCATCGCCTGGCCGGTCCACCAGGTCGATCGTGAGCGAAATTTCTACCAGCCCGGTTGCCCCGAGCAGCTTGCAGCGGACGCTGCGCGGCCTGCGGGTGCGCGTCACGGCGGTGAGCTGCTTTTTCACCACAGCCCGGTCAGGCAGATGAATGAGCGAGGTGAAAGGCCTTCCGCTCGTGGAGCCCGGGTCGATACCAAGTAAGGCAGCCGCCTGCCTGTTGACACGCCGAACCAACCCGTCGCGCTCAAGCAGGAAGATCGGCGCCGGAACCTCCTGGAAGACGGCGCGGAGCAGCCTGCGCTCTGCCTCGGCTCCCTCGGCGCGGTCCACTTCGCCAGGCTCAAGCGCCGATCGCAACCTACCGAGCATCCCAATGGTGAGGTCCAGTTCAGCCAGCACGGCATCCAACGTGGGCCGCAGCTCAACTTCGGGCAGCTCAGCCGAATAGCGCAGCGCCCCGACCCTCTCACGCAACCCGGCGATCTCGGCATCCCGATCCACGGGTAGGGGCGACGCGGTCCGTTCCGCACTCACCTGGCCACCTCGCTCTGATCCGGATTCCCATGCTGGCGGGCACAGGTACAGGCCGCGCCTAAGACCGTTCCGCGCTGGACGTCCACTAGGTGCGTATGAGGCAGACTCGCCCGGCTCAGTGTGCTGAACTGTTGAATAACTTAAGAGTACGCAGCAGCGATAGCGCGGGTCAACCAGCTTCGTGAGTAGGAACTGAAGATGTTTTGGCCCATAGATGCTCGGCAGGTTATCATTCCAGAACAATGGCTGCATCCAGTCAACCCATCTATAGTATCGGCGCCGTTGCCAAGATCCTCAACGTGCCGACCGCGACGCTGCGTACCTGGCAGGACCGCTACGGCGTGGTGCTGCCGACTCGAAGCGCGGGTGGGCATCGGCTGTATTCGCGCGACCAACTGGAACATCTGCGGTTCCTGGCCGACCGGGTCGCCGAGGGCCTGCCGCCTGGAGATGCACACCGGCTCCTGCAGCAAAGGCTCGCCGACGGACCCGGCGTCGGCGACGCCAAGCCGGAGGGCAGCAAGCTGCTGATCCTGCTGGCTGAGCGAAACACATACGCCGCCGATTTCGCCGAGTACTTCTTGCGCACCGAGGGCTACGAGGTCGTGATCGAACTTGATGCAATGGGCGCCCTCACCAAGGCGCTGGAGGTGTCACCAGATCTCGTCAAGGTGGACCTGCTCATTTCCGGCGGGCGCGGGCTTGAGCTTTGCAGGAAGCTCAGCGCGCGCAGCGATTGCCCGATCCTGGCGATCTGCACGCTCGAACTGCGGGACGCCGCGCTCGAAGCGGGGGCGTCGGCGTTTCTGCAGCGGCCCATCGAACCCTTGCAGCTGGTCTCGACCGTCCAGGACCTGCTCGGCCGCAGCGCGTTCATCCGCCGTGGCCTCGCCGCGCCATGATAGAGCGGCTCACCACCGGCACGGACCGTCTCGATCGGGTGCTGGGTGGCGGGCTGCCGCGAGACGGTATCTCGCTGGTCATCGGCGTCCCCGGGTCGGGCAAGACCATTCTCGCCCAGCAGTGTGTGTTCAGTAACGCCGACCACGATCATCCGGCGCTCTATCTATCCACCGTGTCGGAACCGCTTGAGAAGATGCTCCGCTACGGGCAGACGCTGTCGTTCTTCGACCCTGCGGCAGTCGGAGCAAGCGTGTTCTACGAAGACCTGGGCAACGTGATGAGCGAAACGGGTCTAGTGGGTGTGCTTGAGCGGGTACGCGAACTCATCCGAGAGCGCAGGCCAGCCATGATCGTCATCGACAGCTTCAAGGCGTTGCGCCCGTACGCGCAGACGGCCAGGCAGTTCCGCAGATTTCTGCACGACCTCGCCAGCATGCTCAGCGTCCTACCTGTCACCTCGCTCTGGGTAGGTGAATACGACGATGAGGAGATCGCTGTGGCGCCTGAGTTCGCGGTCGCCGACGCGATCATCGCCCTTGGCACCAGCCAGACCGCCGAACGAGCGTCGCGGGCACTTCGCGTTCTGAAACTTCGCGGAGGCGGATTCCTGTCAGGCAAGCATGCGTACCGGCTCTCAGCGGATGGGATCGCGGTCTTTCCGCGCCTGGCCGACCCCGCAGAAGCCGCGGAGTACAAACTCGGCCCGCAGCGGACCTCTTCGGGCATCGAGGCAATTGATGACATGCTTCACGATGGATATCTGCCCGGCGCGTCAACCCTCGTCGCCGGGCCGACGGGCATCGGCAAGACCTTGATGGGCTTGCATTTTTTGTTCCATGGTGCGCGCGGTGGTGAGCCAGGCCTGATCGCGACCTTGCAGGAGAACCCGACGCAGCTCGAACGCATCGCGCAAGGATTTGGCTGGTCGTTCGCGACGGCCGAGGTCAGCCTCATGCACCGCAGCCCGGTCGATCTGTATGTCGACGAGTGGGTCTACAACCTGTTCGACACCATCGAAGCAACCGGCGCCAGACGCGTGCTCGTCGACAGCCTCGGCGACCTCCGCGCGGCCACGCCGGATGTCGGCCGATTCCGCGAGTACGTCTACTCACTGCTGCAGCGCTGCTCACGCCAGGGCGTCGGCATCATGATGACCTACGAGGTGCCGGAGCTGTTCAGTTTCACCCAGCTTACAGAGCACGGCGCCTCGCACCTTTCCGACAACGTGGTCCTGTTGCAGTACCGGCGAGCCGAGTCCGGGCTGACGCGCACACTCACCGTGCTCAAGACCCGCGCTGGCCATCACGACACCCGGATCAGGGAGTTCGAGATCACCGAAACAGGCATAAGGCTCAAATTGGGAGACTGAAGGCCGGCAGTGGATCCAAGCGGCTGGTCCTATTTAGCCCTCCGTCTGTTCCCACCGCAGGCCAGGCGCGTCGTCTGTGTTCACTGCGCGAAGCAACTCACGCAGGTGGGAAGGCATCCGTCGCAGCACAAGCAGACGGCCGCTTGCCAGCCCGCGCGCGGCGCGGACCAGGAGCCGCGCGCCGTCCATGTCGATGAACTCCAGGCCGGACAGATCCACCTGAACGTCGCCACTGCGCTGCGCGGCGGCGGCGAGTGCGGCCGCCAGCCCGCTGCGGTTACTGACGTCGACGGTCCCTTCGACAAGAAACCCGTTGCCTTGCGGCAGCCAGGTGATGCGCAGCATGCCGTCGTCGTAGGCGGGGTCAACGGGCGACACGGCAGTCATTGATCAGGCTCCCTCCACCCTGAGGACCGTCGTGGCCGAAGCGGCGGCTTCCAGCCACTGCCTGGAATGTACTCGCGAACCACCTTGGCTGGTACGCCCGCCACCACGCAGCGGTCGGGTACCTCGCCACGAACCACCGAGCCGGCGCCGACCACGACGTTGCGGCCAACACGCGCGCCGGGCAGGATAATCGCGCCGGCACCGAGCCATGTGCCCGCACCAATGGAGACGGTGTCATTGCATGGCCACTGCCGTCCTATAGGGACCTCTGGGTCCGCGTAGCCGTGATTTTGATCCGTGATGTAGACGTAGGGCCCTGTGAACACGTCGTCACCGATCTCGACTGACCGGTGCGCGATGATATGGCTGCCGCGCCCGATCACGCACCGGTCACCGATTCTCAGCACCGACGCGACGCCGAGATCCAGGCCGGGCACCAGGCCGGCGGACAGGGTGACGTGTACCCCTATCAGCGTGTCATCGCCGACCTCGATCCACCGTTCGCCGAATACCGAACCAGTCGGAAACGCCATGCTGCTCCCGCGGCCGAACCGGGCGAACCGGCGGCCCGCTGTGGTCTCGGCCGTGATCAGCGCGGTCGACTGAATCATCTGCCAGCCTCGGTGCAGGAGATCGGCGAGCACGTCACGCAGCAGTGCCCGCGGCGCCCATCTGGCACGTCGCGGCGGCGCGATCAGGGACACCGCGGTTCACCGCGCCGATTCCCGGGCCGATGCCCGCGCCGATGGCTGGGCGGAGCCGCCGGACGCGGCTAGCTGACCGCACGCGCCGTCGATCTCGCGACCGCGCGTGTCTCGCATGCTGACCGGCAGACCATGCGACTCAAGCCGCCGTACGAATCTGGCCGCCACGTCCGGCGCCGACGCCATCCACCGCGACCCCGGTGTAGGGTTCAGCGGGATCAGGTTCACGTGGGCTAGCCGACCTTCCAGCAGTTTGCCCAGCATTTCGGCCCGCCACTGTTGATCGTTAATGTCTTTGATCAGGACGTACTCAACCGACACCCGGCGGCCAGTCGATGCGGCATATGCCCACGCCGCATCGAGAACCGCGGCAACCTTCCAGCGCGCATTGACTGGCACGAGCTCGTCGCGCAGTTCGTCGTCGGGCGCGTGCAGCGAAACGGCGAGCGTGACGCCCAGGTTCTCTGCAGCGAGCCGCTCCATGGCGGGCACGAGCCCGACCGTGGACACGGTCACTGAGCGCCGTGAGATGCCGAGTCCCTGCGGGGCCGGATCGGTGATCCGGCGCACCGAGCCGACAACGCTGCGGTAGTTGGCGAGAGGCTCGCCCATTCCCATGAACACCACATTGGAGACCCGCCCCCGCCGTCCAGACACCAGGCCCTCCGCCAGCCAGCGATTGGCCGCGACAACCTGCTCAACGATCTCTGCCGTGGAAAGGTTTCTGGTGAGCCCGGCCTGGCCGGTCGCACAGAACGGGCACGCCATGCCGCAGCCTGCCTGTGAGGAGACGCACACCGTCACCCGGTCCGGGTAGCTCATAAGCACCGACTCGAGGTAGGAGCCGTCGGATGCCCGCCAGAGCGTTTTGTGCGTGGCGCCAGAATCGCAGGACACACGCCGCTGCGCAGTGAGCAGCGTCGGCAGCAGGGCAGCCGCGAGCGTCTCGCGTGACCTCGCCGGAAGGTCGGTCATCTGGCCGGGGTCACCGCTCCACCGGGTGAAATAGTGGCGGGATAGCTGGTCCGCCCGAAATGGCGGCTCACCAAATCGGGCCATTGCCGCGCGGCGCTCAGCCGGATTCAGGTCCGCGAGGTGACGCGGCGGTCGGCGGGCATGACCAAGCTTCGGCTCGACTGAAAGCGCGTTGCGGGTCACCCTCGCTCCATTCCGTAACGCCCCCTGTCACAGGATAGGCGTTGCAAACCCTTAACGATGTCGCGCTGGCGTATGCGGTGACCTGCGGCAAGTCAGTAGATTTCAGCCATGCCGACGCTGCGCCACCGGTCCGCTTCAATCCAGGCATCGCAGGTCATCCTGGAGAGCATCAGCCCATACGAGAGCCGTCGGCTTACGGTGGAATACGACGGCGTGACCACGGCAGCCTACCTCCATGATGACGCCTCGGCCATCGCAGCGACCTGGATCGCTAACCATCAGCCTGCGGCGCCGACCACCGACCTGGGCAGGCTCAACGTCGGCAAAGCGCCGGTCATGCCCGCCGCGCACACTAAGCATCCGCAGGGACGGCCGCCCTTCGAAGCCCGCACACTGCAGGCCTGGTGGTTCGAGGAAGGTGACGGCGTCGCCATTCTCGAGTCCGGCCAGCTACTCGCGGTGATCCCCGGCTGGGGCGACATGACACGAGGAATGCCCGGCTACAGCAGGGATGTGATCGGGCAGACCCCGTTCGGCTGGTCGCTCGACGACGCCATGGAAGGCCTGCAGCCCCGGGTTGACCAGGCCAGGGCGTTTTGGCAATGGCGCGCCGATCAGGGGTCGTGGGGGGCCTTTCAGCAGGCGGCCCTTGGCCACCTGCTGGCCAGGCTCGGCCCGGGCGCCCACTACTGGGACGCGGGGAATGGCAAGCAGCCACCGGTCGGCGTGACCGAACGCCCCCCAACCTCATTGCGGCCTTACACGGTGCTCTCGACGGTCGGGATGAGCTGTCAGCGGATGCCGGTCGTTGAGCAGTTCGTCGAAGATGTGAGCGGTTACGCGCGAATCGAACTATGCCTGGCGACCACCTTGCCAAGCGCTCATGCGGCGCGGATATTCCTGTGGCTCGCGCAGTACCCTTGGCGTTCGGTCACTTGGTTCGGCCCGGGTCACAGCGTTCGCTGGTACCACGAGCCGACGACATTTCCGCTCGGCGGCGGAAATGAAGCGGTCCTGCTGCTTGATGAGCCAGGCGGCCTGCTTGGTCCCGAGCCACCTGACCTTTCCGGCTTTTCGTTCGGTGGTGACGCGGTCCGCTGGCTATGGGTGGTCCCGATCACCGAACGGGAACGCCTGCTGGCGAAGGAGCGTGGGTCGGCGAGCCTGGTCACCCAGCTTGCGGCGCAGCGTCGCAGCTTTGTCATCGGGCGCTAGGCACCAAGGGCCGCCGCCTTGTCAGCCATGTATATGCAGGTTTACGCCGAGTAGGACCAGGAACCACAACAGGACTGCGAGGATCGCCGACGCGAGAGCCTTGAGGAAGCCGAACGTAATGTAGTGGTGCCTCCAGGCAACAACGACACCGACGACCAGATAAATTAGTACAATAAGGCTGAAACTGCGTATCCTCACTGCCCGTTGCTCCATCCTCCCCCGGTCGCACGCGTTTGGGATCGTATGCCTTTGCCACATTTGTGATTTCCGGGGATTGTCCCCACACCAGATGGAACGAAACGCGTTCGGAGTATGGCGCGCCGCAGCGGCAGCCGTTAAGGCTGTATTGCCCCGGGGGACGACTCCCGGGACCCCCGCAGACCCGCCGCGGCGACACGCAGCGGCAGCCGTTCAGGATAAGTCGTTTGCGGCGGCTTAGCGGGCCCCAGCCGGAACGAAGATGGCAAGCAGCAACCACGCCACCGGCGCGTTGAACAGCAGTGAGTCCAGCCGCTCGAGTAGCCCGCCATGGCCGGGCAGGACCGAGCCCATGTCCTTGATCTCCAGATCGCGTTTGATCATCGATTCCGCGAGATCACCCAGGGTGGCCGCGGCGACCGCGGCCACACCGAGGATCATCCCCTGCCAGAACTTTCCGCCGAGCAGGGCAGGCACCAGCCCCGCACCAGCACCGACGCACACCACAACCGAGCCGCCGAGGCCTTCCCACGTCTTCTTTGGGCTGATCGCGGGGACCAGCGGATGGTGCCCGAAAGCAGTCCCGGCGAAGTAGCCGCCCACATCGCTGCAGACGGTGATGGCGACGAACACGATAGTGCGGTCCGCGCCGTCGGCAGAGGCGAGGATCAGCACCGCGAACACGGCCATCAACGGCAGATAGGCAAGCGCGAAGATGCTCGCGGTCATGTCGCGCAGGTACCCGGCCGGCCCGCCAGGCAGCCGCCAGACGATCACCGCACCAGCCGTCAGCGCGGTAGCCGCGAGCGCCGCCCGCGGGCCGAGCCAGTACGCGCAGGTCCAGATGGCTGCGCAGCCGGCCGCCAGCGGAGGTAGCGCGATCCGGATCCCGCGGACCGCCAGCGCACGGCTGAGCTCGAACCCGCCGATCGCGACAGCAGCCGCCATGTACACCATGAACGTTGCCTTGATCGTGTACAGCGTGAGCACGACCAAGCCACCCATGACGAGGCCAACCGCGAGCGCGACGGGCAGGTTACGGCCGGCCTGCGGCCGTTCGCGCCCGTTATCTTCCGCTGCGGCGCTTTGCGGTCGCTCGTGGAGATCCACTAGACCTCAAGAAGTTCTGATTCCTTGTGTTTCAGCAGCTCATCGACTTGCCCGACGTAGGCATGGGTGAGCTCGCCCAGCTCACGCTCGGCGCGGCGGCCCTCGTCCTCACCCGTCTCGCCGTTCTTGACAAGCTTGTCGAGTGCATCCTTGGCGTGGCGGCGGATGTTGCGGATGGCCACCCGGCCCTCCTCGGCCTTATGCCGGGCAATCTTGATGTACTCCTTGCGCCGTTCCTCGGACAACTCCGGGAAGACCACCCGGATGATCGTGCCGTCGTTCGACGGGTTCACACCAAGATCGCTGTTCCGGATCGCCTTCTCGATCGCAGACAGCGATGACTTGTCGTATGGCTGCACAACGACCATGCGCGGTTCGGGTATGTGGAAGGACGCAAGCTGGTTCAGCGGAGTCTGCGTGCCGTAGTACTCCGCAGTGATCTTGCTAAACATGGCGGGATGTGCCCGCCCCGTCCGGATCCCAGCGAAATCCTCCTTGGCGACCCCGACCGCCTTTTCCATTTTCTCCTCAGCTTCGAAGAGCGTGTCCTCTATCACTACGGCTCCTGTGCATCGTGATCCAGCCTGATTCGGCTTGCATCCATGGTGCCTCGCCAGCGCTGCGCGATGCCAGGAATGCGGTGCTCGCAGTCCACCCGGTCATGGCTAGACGCCGGACGGACATATCAGCGTGCCGATCTTCTCACCCCGTATCGCGCGAACGATGTTCCCATCGCCCATCAGGGAAAAGACGACGATCGGCAGGCCGTTGTCGCGGCAGAGGCTTACCGCGGTCGCGTCGATCACCTTCAGTCCCCTGTTGAGCATCTCACCGTAGTCGAGCTGCTCGAAGCGGACGGCTTGCGGGTTTTTGCGCGGGTCGGAGTCGTAGACACCGTCGACCTGGGTCCCCTTCAGCACGGCCCCGGCGCGGATCTCTAGCGCACGCTGGGCGGCGCAGGTGTCGGTGGAAAAGAACGGGGCACCGAGGCCGGCTCCGAAGATGACCACGCGGCCCTTCTCCAGATGGCGGATCGCGCGCCGCGGGATGTACGGTTCGGCCACCTGGCCCATGGTGATCGCCGTTTGCACCCGGGTGTCGATGCCAAGCTTCTCAAGCACGTCCTGCAGCGCAAGGCAGTTGATCACGGTGCCCAGCATGCCCATGTAGTCGGCGCGGGCACGGTCGATGCCCCGGTCGGCGAGAACCTGGCCGCGGAACATGTTGCCGCCGCCGACCACCGCGGCGACCTGTACTCCCTCCCGCGCCGCCGCCGCGATCTCCGCGGCGAGGTGAATAACGACATCGGGATCGATGCCGACAGGCTCAGCGCCCGAGAAAGCTTCGCCCGACAGCTTCACCACCACCCGCCGCCAACTCCCATGCGTGCCGTCGCCTCGGCCGGCGGCACTGTCACTGTCCTGCATGGCCGCGGCCTCCCTCTTTCGGGGGTCCGGGGGTCGTCCCCCCGGGCTAGCACTGTCATAACGGCTGCCGCTCAGCGCGTCGCGGCTGAGGTGCGCGACGCCTTGCGCATTCATGCCTCGCCAATTTTGAAGCGGGCGAATGCCCGCACGGTGGCGCCTGACTCGGCGAGAAGCTGCTTTACCGTGCGCTTTGAATCCTTGACATAGGCCTGCTCCGTCAGGGCGACATCCTTGAGGAAGGAGTTCAGCCGACCTTCAACGATCTTCGGGATCGCCTTCTCGGGCTTGCCTTCCTCCCTGGTGATCTGCTCAGCAATGCGGCGTTCCTTGTCGAGCACGTCGGCTGGGACGTCCTCGCGGGTCACATAGGCCGGCCGCATGGCGGCCACCTGCTGTGCGAGGTCCTTTGCCAGCTGCGGGTTTTCCGCGTCGAGCTGAACAAGCACGCCGACAGTCGGCGGCAGCGACGGATCCGACTTGTGCAGGTAGCTGGCGATGTATCCGCCCTCTAGCCGCGCGAACCTGCCAAGCTCGACCTTCTCCTTGATCGCCGCGCTTGCCTCCTCGATCCGCTGCTGCACGGTCTTGCCCTGCTCGACCTCCGCTCCGAGCAGTGCGAGCCGGTCCGTCACACCGGACCGGACGGCGGTGGCGAGTATCTCCGCCGCGACCCGCTGAAAGCTCTCGTTCTTCGCGACGAAGTCTGTCTCGCAGTTCAGCTCGAGCAGCACCCCGATGCTGGTGCCCTCCACCTCTGCGGCCACCAAGCCGTTCGCTGCGACTCGCTGCGCCCGTTTTGTCACGTCCTTGGCACCCTTGAGGCGCAAAACCTCGACTGCCTTGTCGACATCACCCGCGGCTTCTTCAAGGGCCTTCTTGCAGTCGAGCATTCCGGCACCGGTAAGCTCGCGGAGCCGCTTGACCTCCGCGGCTGTGATGTTCACCATATTTCGGCCTCTCGCTATCTGTATCTGTTTGGGAATGTATTCCCGCCGACCGGCTGCCGGGCTTGGGTCGTCCGGCGTCATCGCTGACTGCCACTGCTCGGTCTGGTCCGGTCCTGCAACCACAACCTGTGCTGCGGTGTTCCCGCGCCGCCGCGTTCGTGTGCTGCGGTGTTCGTGTGCTGCGCTGTTCCTGTGCTGCCGCGTTCGTGTGCTCGCGTGTTCCTGTGCCGCGGTGTTCCTGTGCCGCCCCGTTGCGGCGACCCGTTGCCAGACCTTGGCGAGCCCGCCTGTCGCTCGACCCGGTCAGCCTTGTGCGGCCTGCGTTTCTCCCTCGGCGCCGACCTGGGTGTCGGCTTGGCTGTCAGACGCACCGGCTTGGGTGCCGGGCGCGGGAGCGTCGGTGCCGGCCGCGGGAGCGTCGGTGCCGGCCGCGGGAGCGTCGGTGCCGGCCACGGGAGCGTGGTCGCTGGCCGCGGCGTGGTCATCGGTCTCCCCCGCACCGTGGTCCGCAGGTTCCTGGTCCGCAGGCTCCGTTGAACCCTCTGCATCTTCTGCGCCCTCCACGACCGGCTCGTTTTCGCGCTGAGCACCCTCGAGAAGCTCGCGCTCCCATTCCGCCAGAGGCTCCTCGGCGCCAATTTCCGCGCTGGCACGGTCGGCATGCGGTTTCTCCTCGCCCGAGGCTGCTCCTGCGCGGGCGATCAGCCCGTCGGCCACGGCATCCGCCACGACACGAGTCAGGAGCGCAACGCTTCTGATCGCGTCGTCATTGCCAGGGATCGGGTAGGTGACCTCGTCCGGATCGCAGTTGGTGTCCAGGATGGCCACCACGGGGATGCCGAGCTTGCGCGCTTCGCTAACCGCGATGTGCTCCTTCTTTGTGTCGACCACCCACAAGGCGCTCGGCACACGTGACATGTCGCGGATCCCGCCTAGCGTGCGGTCGAGCTTGTCGCGCTCGCGCTTGAGGTGAAGCAGCTCCTTCTTGGTCATGCCTGAGCCGATCACATCGTCGAAGTCGATCTCCTCAAGTTCTTTGAGCCGCTGAAGGCGCTTGAAGACGGTGGAGAAGTTGGTGAGCATGCCACCGAGCCAGCGCTGGTTCACATACGGCATGCCCACGCGGCGCGCCTGCTCGGCGATCGCCTCTTGGGCCTGCTTCTTTGTGCCGACGAACAAGACTGTCCCGCCGTGCGCGACGGTCTCCTTGATGAATTCGTAGGCGGTGTCTATGTACAGGAGGGACTGCTGAAGGTCGATGATGTAGATGCCGTTGCGTTCGGCGAAGATGAAGCGCTTCATCTTCGGGTTCCAGCGACGGGTCTGGTGACCGAAGTGAACTCCGCTCTCCAGCAGCTGCCTCATGGTGACGACGGGTGCCATGCCCGCGGTCCCTTCCTCTCGTGCGCCGAACCCGCTGGGCACGGCACTTCCCGGTTTCTCCTGGCGCCCGTATGCACCTGCCGCCAGAACCTGCCTTCTGCAGCTGCCGGACCGAGAGGTGCGTCCCGCCAGTCCCCTATCTCGAACCGTTCACCGAGTCCAGCGGCGGGCGGGCGCGCGAATTAGGCCATTAAGAGCCGGTGGCCAGTGTACCGGGTCGCGAGCTGGGTCCCCGTCGCGCGGTCACCCACTGGTTCACTGTCGGCGGTCTGTCAACGCGACCCGCCCACAGCAGCGCGGTCTGCCACCGTCCACCCACCCACGGGAGCGCCACCTGCCACCGGGACGAGACTTGGGGTCACTGTGGTCCGCGATGGCCCGCCCTTCTCACTCCGGCCAGGAACAGGCCCTACTCGGGCCTGCGGCGGAGTTTGGTTTTGCGCGGCCGAATGTCTTTGAGCCGGGCGAATTACTATTTGTGTCCTGCTCTTACTATCTGTGGTCGATATTGCTATTTGTGTCCGGCATGGCAGTTGGTGACGGCAGGTGAGCCGCCGGTGGAGAGCACTTTGTATCCCAGGGTGTCGTTAAACCGGACATTCCGAGGGCTCTGAACAACACTCTGGGATACAAAGTTGCTCCGAGCCGAAGGTTTGCCGCGCTCCGCGCCTGGCTCAGGCACACGCTGGCTACGCTACGTAGTCGCGAACCGCGATTGGCGACCCGTTTGCAATCGGCTTCAGTTCAGGCCCGGGGTCGGGCCCGGCGTCGGGCCCGGGTTCTGGCCCGGGTTCAGGCGCGCGGGTGTGCGCGCAGGTAACTTCCGAGCAGCCGTTCGGCCGAGACGTGGGTGTAGATCTGGGTCGTGGCGAGCGAGGCGTGGCCCAGGATCTCCTGTACGCTTCGCAGGTCCGCTCCGCCCTCCACCAGATGGGTGGCGGCGGCGTGGCGTAGGCCATGAGGCCCCGTATCGGGAACCCCTGGGATGTTGGCAAGGGCGGCGTGCACAATGCGGCGGGCGACGCGCACATTCAGGCGGCCGCCGCGAGCGCCGAGCAGCAGCGCAGCCCCGGTACGCGCCGTAACAAGCATGGGGCGGCCCACCGCACACCAGCGATCAAGTGCCCGCATGGCGGGAAGTCCAAAGGGCACAGTGCGTTGTTTCCCGCCCTTGCCAAGTACGCGGACGGTCCTGCGGGCCGGATCCACATCAGCCAGATCGAGGCCACATAGCTCGCTGACCCGAATACCTGTGGCGTACAACAGCTCAAGCACTGCAGCGTCGCGCAAGGCGATCGCGGGTTCGGCCGCAGCAGCGCCGCCGGCGTCCGTACCCTCCGCAGGGCCGAGATCCGCCGGACCCGCAGCCGCAGCCGCGTCGAAACCGTCCCC
>Ga0137380_10002417_pt1 | contig 15858 bp, 10 predicted proteins | sample SagtaG_17_FD_104809 | JGI IMG/M metagenome (GOLD analysis project Ga0137380, IMG submission 104809) | Vadose zone soil microbial communities from Sagehorn Ranch, Mendocino, California, USA - Sage2_L_100_16 metaG | ecosystem: Environmental > Terrestrial > Soil > Vadose zone | place: USA...
TCGTTCCAGGCCGGTGAGAAAAGCCTGTGGAACCGCCTTTACCGACGATTAGTTGACGACATGCTGGCCCGGCGCCACCGCCTCGTCGACTTCTTCTTCTCGCTGGCGCCGCTCGAACCTCCGATCCGCCTGCAACGGATCTTCTCCCTCGCTCGCCGGTACGTCGTTGAGGTGGAGACACATCCGGTCCACCCGGAGGAATATCGCTTCCTCACTGGAGGTGAAATTTTCCGTTGGGCTAGGGACGTCCGGATCGTGGCGCCGTCGTCAGTACCGCGGCACGGGCGCACCCGGAAAGGAGTGGACCCATGAGGAGTCCGGACGCCAAGTGCGCAGCCATGGCAGCCAATGATCTTGAAATCAGCGTGAGGGGGAAGTGGATCAAGGTGCCGGCTTTGGATATCGATGGTAAGACCGTGGTTCTTACGGGCAGATGGATCAAGATGGCGGCCATCCATGACGGCGAGTGGCTAGAGAGTGAGCTTGAAGATCCTGAGGGATGCATCTGCAGGTTAAAGGAGTGCGAGTCGCACGGCGTGAGGGCCGATATCTTCACTTTCGCGCAGAAACTGCCTGCGACGAGACCAAAGTATCCTTATCCCTTCGAGTGGGATAACGTTGCTGCAATTCGCCTTCCCAGCTTTAAGGACTGGTGGGAGAGATTGCCGCATGAGACTCGAAAGAATGTGAGAAGATCGGCACGGCGAGGCGTAGTCGTTAGAATACAGCAGCTTGATGACGCCTTGATTCGAGGGATAGTGGAGATAAACAACGAGTCGCTAATAAGACAGAACAAGCCTTTTGCTCACTACGGGAAGAATTATGACGAGGTAAAGAAGGATTACTTGTCATTTACTGATCGAAGCGACTTCATTTGTGCGTATCTTGGTGATGAATTGATTGGCTTTATGAAGATAGTGTACGGCGCCAAAGTGGCTGCAATAATGCAACTGCTCTCAAAGACTATTCATTACGATAAGAGACCGTCCAACGTTCTGATTGCAAAGGCAGTTGAGTGCTGTGAACAGAAAGGAATTTCCTACCTAACGTATGGCAAATATAGTTACGGCAACAAAGCAAATAGCTCATTAACGGAATTCAAGATGCGAAATGGGTTTGAAGAAATATTCGTGCCGCGATTTTATATTCCCTTAACACCAAAAGGCAAGATATGCATGACGCTAAAGCTCCATCGCGGTCTTGTCGGAATACTCCCTGAGTGCGCAATACGCTTTGGCGTTAATGTTCGTGCGAAGTGGTACAAACTGAATCTGTCAGCGAGCCGGTGTAGCTCAATGTAAGAGCGGCCGAATTGTGATCGGCAGATGGAGTGTACAAATCCTCTCGCCGGCTCCAATTATCACTCCTGAGATATCACTGGATTGATACGGAAGCCTTCGGCGTACAGCGTCCAGACTCTATGGGGAGGTACTAGTCTGCTCACAGTTATAGTTGAAGAGCTCAGCCTCATGCCGCGCCAAGGAATGAGGGATGAGTACGTTTATTGCGCGCCCGCCCTCGCTTCTTGAGCGGTCGCATTCCTAGCAATACGCTTCTGGTCCTTCTGGTCTGAGGGTTGATGAGTCGTTGGGGGTGTACGTCGCGTGCGTTGTGAGTCTGCCAGCGCCGCCTGTTCACGGATTTCCCCTTAGCTGATTCAGGATTCTGCCTGATTTCCTTCCCCGCTCAATACTGCCAGGATCGTAGTGAGGATGACCGTACCGATCGCGGATGGTAGTCGAGGAGCTTCTGGGTCCCAAGGAGCAGGTCCCGAACGTAGAGCGGAGAGGTCGGAGATGAACAGAAAGGCAAACTTCCTCGTAGTCGTATCTGTCTTTACCCTTGTCTGCGCTCTGGCCAAAGACGAGGCGGCTGCGCAGGCCATTACCGTCACTCCGGCCAATCCCACCATTTCCGTCGGTCAGACCCAGCAGTTCACGGCGACCGGAGTCGACATTGCCACCGCCGGCGCCGCCGGCGACTATCACACCTGCGCCCTTCTTCAGAATGGCGCGGCGCGCTGCTGGGGGCTGAACAGTACAGGCCAGCTCGGCGACGGGAATACGACCAATTCCGCCACCCCGGTGGCGGTCGTCGGAATCGCCGGCGCCGCTGCCGTCACGAGCGGCGGCGGCCACACCTGCGCGCGCTTTCCCGACGGCACGGTGGAATGCTGGGGACAGAACGACGTCGGCCAGCTCGGCAACGGGAGTACGACCAACTCCGCCACCCCAGTGACAGTCAGCGGAATCACCACCGCGACCGTCGTCTCATCGGGCTACTTTCATACCTGCGCGGTCCTTCAGGACGGCACGGTGCGATGCTGGGGAGACAACACCTACGGTCAGCTCGGCGATGGGACTACGATCATTCCTCCCGCCGTGAGAGGCGGACCCAGCACCGCCCATTCCGCCACCCCGGTGACAGTCAGCGGAATTAGCACCGCCGTGACCGTCTCGGCCGCCGACGGCTTCCACACCTGCGCGGTCCTTCAGGACGGCACGGTGCGATGCTGGGGAGACAACAGCACCGGCCAGCTCGGCAACGGGAGCACGACCAATTCCTCCACCCCGGTGACAGTCAGCGGAATCACCACTGCCACCGCCGTCACGGGCGGCGACTACCACACGTGCGCGCTCCTTCAGGACGGCACCGTGCGCTGCTGGGGGCTGAACTACTCCGGCCAGCTCGGCAACGGGAGTACGACCGATTCCGCCACCCCGGTGACAGTCAGCGGAATCAGCACCGCCGTGGCCGTCTCGATCGGCGTCATCCACACCTGCGCGTCCCTTCAGGACGGCACGGTGCGATGCTGGGGAGACAACAGCACCGGCCAGCTCGGCAACGGGAGCACGACCAATTCCTCCACCCCGGTGACAGTGAGCGGAATCACCACCGCCACCGTCGTCACATCGGGCTACAACGACGCCTGCGCCCTCCTTCAGGGTGGCTCGCTGCAGTGCTGGGGGATAAACAGTTACGGCCAGCTGGGCAACGGGACGACCACCGATGCTCACACCCCCGTAGCGGTCGCCGGGATCGGCGTGACGTGGACTAGCAGCGACTCGACGGTGGCCACTATCAATGCGACCGGGTTGACCACGGGGGTCAGCCCGGGATCGACCACAATCACCGCCACCTCTGGCGGCCGCAGTGGGAACACCACTCTCACAGTCGTGGGCCGCCCCACCCTCTCGGTGGTCAGAGCGGGCAGCGGCAGCGGCACCGTGACCTCCAGCCCCCCCGGGATCGACTGCGGGACCACCTGCTCAGCCGCCTATGATAGCGGCACGGTGGTGACCCTCACGGCGACGCCTGCCACCGGGTCGACCTTCACCGGCTGGAGCGGATGCGATACGGTCTCTGGCACGACCTGTTCCGTGACCATGAATGCATCGAGGTCGGTCACCGCCACCTTTACCCTGCAGCGCTTCACCCTCACGGTCAACAAGGCGGGCACGGGCAGCGGCACCGTGACTTCCAGTCCCTCCGGGATCAACTGCGGGGCCACCTGCTCAGCCGCCTATGATAGCGGCACGGTGGTGACCCTCACGGCGACGCCTGCCACCGGGTCCATCTTCACCGGCTGGAGCGGATGCAATGCGGTCTCGGGCACGACCTGTACCGTGGCCATGAGTGCGGCAACGTCGGTCACCGTCACCTTTACCCTGCAGCGCTTCACACTCACGGTCAACAAGGCGGGCATAGGCAGCGGCACCGTGACCTCCAGCCCCCCTGGGATCGACTGCGGGGCCACCTGCTCAGCCGCCTATGATAGCGGCACGGTGGTGACCCTCACGGCGACGCCCGCCACCGGGTCCATCTTCACCGGCTGGAGCGGATGCGATACGGTCTCGGGCACGACCTGTACCGTGGCCATGAGTGCGGCCAGGTCGGTCACCGCCAGCTTCCTGGGAATGCCGCTACCATGACCATCCCTCTTGTAGCTTTCGGGCGCTAGCGTGGCTCAGGCCACCAGCGCGGGGTGACCTGCACCGCCCCCTGTGTTGATTCAGGATCCTGCCTGATTTCCTTCCCCGCTCAATACTACCACGATCGTAGTGAGGATGACCGTACCGATCGCAGAAGGCGAACGAGGAGCTTCTGGAGACCAGGAGCAGATCCCGCACGTAGAGCGGAGAGGTCGGAGATGAACAGAAAGGTGAACCTCCTTGCTGCGCGCAACGAACTTGCGGCCGCCGCGCCGGGTCGGCCCACGTTTGGCGACGCGCCGACGTTCGGTCCTGCAATTATGAGGCCGTGCGTTCCTCTCACTCCCTAAAGGAAACTCTGTAGCAAAGCCATGCCAGGAATCGTCGGTCTTGTCACGAGAATGCCACGCGAACTGGCGGAGCCCGAGCTGTTACGGATGGTCGCGGCGCTGTGCCATGAGCCTTTTTACTCGACAGGAACCTGGGTGGACGAATCGCGTGGGGTGTACGTCGGCTGGATCGTGCGGAAGGATTCCTTTTCCGACGGAATGCCGCTGCGGAACGAAGAGGGGGACGTCGTTCTCGTCTTTTCCGGGGAGGAGTTCCCCGAGCCGGGGACGGCGCGCCGCCTCAAGGAGCGGGGACACCGGCTCGACATGGCGGGGCCCTCCTATCTGGTCCACCTCTACGAGGAGGATCGCTCTTTTCCGGCGGGACTGAACGGAAGGTTCCACGGACTCCTGACTGACGGAACCCGTGGAACTACGACGCTCTTCAACGACCGGTACGGGATGCACCGGATCTACTATCACGAGTCGAAGGAAGCCTTTTACTTCGCCGCCGAAGCCAAGGCGATCCTCGCGGTGCGTCCTGAACTCCGCCGGGTGGACCCCCGGGCGTTGGGGGAGTTCGTCGCCTGCGGCTGCGTTCTAGAAGGCCGATCGCTCTTCCAGGGCGTCCACGTACTACCCGGCGGCGTGGCGTGGGTCTTTCGGAACGGCTCCGTCGAGCGGAAAGGAACGTACTTCCAGCCCCGGGAGTGGGAGGACCAGGCCCTCCTGGAGCCCGAGCCATATTACCAGGAGATCCGGCAGATCTTTTCGCGGAACCTCCCTCGGTATTTCGAAGCGCGGGAGCGGATCGGGATGTCCCTGACCGGGGGACTCGACACCCGGATGATCATGGCCTGGCAGAAGTCTCCCCCGGGATCTCTTCCCTGCTACACCTTCGGGGGGATGTTCCGCGACAGTCAGGATGTCCTCGTGGCGCGGCAAGTGGCCCGCGTGTACGAACAGTCCCATGAAGTGATCTCGGTGGGAGAGGAGTTCCTCTCCCGCTTTCCCCACTACGTCGAGCGTACGGTGTACCTGACCGATGGATGCGCCGACGTGAGCCGTTCCCCCGACCTCTACGTCAACGAGAGGGCCCGCGAGATCGCCCCCGTGCGGATGACGGGAAACTATGGTGGGGAGGTACTCCGCCGGGTCCGGACGTTCAAACCGGTGGAGCCCCTACCCGGGTTGTTCCGTCCGGAACTTCTTCCCTACGTTCGGCAGGCAGGAGAGACGTACACCGGGCTCCTTCAGGGGCACCCACTCTCCTTTGCCGTCTTTCAGCAGGCGCCCTGGTACCACTACGGGATTCTCGCGTTGGAGCAGACCCAGATCTCCCTGCGATCCCCGTATCTCGACAACGACTTCGTCCGAACGGTCTTCCGCGCGCCGCAGTCGGCCCTCGCGGGCAGCGACGTTTCCCTGCGGTTGATTGCCGATGGAAACGCGGCTCTTCGGGAAATCAGGACCGACCGCGGGGTTGGCGGAGACTCCGGACGTCTGTCCGCGGCTGCCTCTCGAGGCCTCCTCGAGCTCCTGTTCAAGGCGGAATATGCCTACGACTACGGGATGCCCCAGTGGGTAGTCCGGATCGATCGTCTCTTCTCGCGTTTCCACCCCGAACGTCTCTTCCTCGGGAGGCACAAGTGCTACCACTTCCGGGTCTGGTACCGGGACGCCCTCTCTGGGTACGTTCGGGAAGTGCTGCTGGATCCGCGCACTCTTTCCCGGCCGTACCTCGAACGCAACAGGCTCGAGGCCGTGGTGCGGGGCCACCTCACGGGAGATCGGAACTACACCACCGAGATCCACAAGGTGCTGACCCTGGAGCTCCTCCACCGTCTTTTCCTGGACCCGAAATGATCTCCGGCTTGTGTAAGACCTGCTTAGGAGGGCGGTGAATGTCTCCGGAAATCGCGACGGTCGTTTATGGTTTTGTCATCGTAGCGCTCTTTCTGTTGGACCGCGACCGCAAATCGCGGGTGTCATCGGCTCTTTGGATTCCCGTCGCATGGGTGTCGATCGGGGCGTCCCGGATGGTCTCACAATGGTTCGGAGTTGCGCCCGCGATGGAGTCACCCGACCAGTATCTGGAAGGGAGCCCGCTTGATCGGCTCATCCTGACCGGGCTTCTGGCGGCCGGTTTGATGGTGCTCGTCGCGAGAGGACAGCGCGCTGGAATGTTCTTGCGAGCGAATGGACCGATTCTCCTGTTCTTCCTTTACGGCGCCGTAAGCGTCCTCTGGTCCGACTATCCCGACGTGGCCTTCAAACGGTGGACCAAGGCCGTGGGGGACATCGTGATGGTCCTGGTCGTCCTGACCGATCCCGACCCGTCCGCCGCCGTGAAGCGGCTTCTCGCGCGGACGGGTTTTCTGCTGATCCCGCTATCCGTCCTGTTCGTTAAGTACTACCCCGAGTTGGGGCGTGGGTACCACCCCTGGGACTGGATCCCGTACTACACCGGCGTCTCCACCGAAAAGAACGGTCTCGGCCTCGTCTGCCTGGTCTTTGGACTCGGATCCCTGTGGCGTTTTCTCGAGGCGTTCTACAGCGAAGAGCGTCCCCGCAGGGCCGGAACGCTGGTCGCCCACGGCGCCGTTCTGGCGATGGTGATGTGGCTCTTCCAGCACGCCAATTCCGCCACCTCCCTAGGCTGTTTCCTCATAGGCGGCGGCCTGATTGTGCTCACAAGGCGGCGCGGGTCCGCTTTCCGGCCAGCGGCCGTGCACATCCTCGCAGTGGGGATCGTCTCCCTCTGCTTGTTCGGCCTCTTCCTCGATTCCGATGTGGGCCTCGTCCAGGCGATGGGAAGGGACGCGACGCTCACCGGTCGGACTGCGCTCTGGGATGAACTCCTCCGCATGACCGTGGACCCGTGGTTCGGGGCTGGCTTTGAGAGCTTCTGGCTTGGGCAGCGAGTCGAGACGATGTGGAGGAAGTACTATTGGCACCCGAACCAGGCTCACAACGGCTACCTTGAGGTTTTCCTGAACCTGGGATGGACCGGGGTGGCCCTACTCGGCTTCCTCATTGTCTGGGGATACCGGCAAGTCATCGGCGCGTTCCGCCGTGATCAGGAGGCAGGCAGGCTCAGACTGGCGTATTTCGTTGTTGCGCTGGTCTACAACCTGACGGAGGCGGCGTTTCAAGTGTTGCATCCTATGTGGATCGCCTTCCTGCTGGCCGTAACCGTCATTCCGGAACCCTCGCGTCGGGAGGACGGGTGAAGCCCTTCGACGAGAATGGCGCCTTCCGGCCCGCCGCGGACGGCGACGGGCTCCGGCGGCTCGCCGAGCGGTGCTCTGAGATTCTGGCTGGGGAACGTGGACGTCCGGTGCAATGAGCGTGCTGCGTGGGGAGGCTGTCGCACAGCGTCAACAATGCTGCCCCGTTGAGTCTATTCGAAGAAGCGGGATTCGACTGTGTTGTGGGCCAAGGAAGGCCCTTCATTAGTCATGCTTGACAACGTCGTCCTCGTGATGAAGGAGTACAATCACGACCGGGCTCACCGCAGAGTGGAAAATCGAACCCCGCGCGAGGTATTGCTGGCTTTCACCGCTGTACTAAAAAACACGCGCCCAACTGTACGAATTTGAAAGGTCCACTACACATGGACATCCAAACCATCATCGACAAGAAGAATGAAGTTATCGCCAAATACGGGCCCTGGACTGCTCACAACATATATTTGCAAGACGATATCTACACCATCGCTCCCAGGATCGTTGGTGACGAGGTCAAGTTGAGGCGCATTGTGCAATGCGTCTTTGACCTCACAGGAGGAACAGTAGAAGGCCTACGCATCCTTGACCTGGCGTGTCTTGAGGGCCTTTACGCGGTCGAGTTTGCACGCCACAAAGCGAAGTGCCTGGGAATCGAAGGACGCGAGGCAAACATCGAAAAGGCGCGATTTGCCAAACTGGCGCTGTCACTTGACAATTTGGAGTTCGTGCAGGATGACGCGCGTAACCTCAGTGCTGAGAGGTATGGCCGCTTCGACGTCGTGCTGTGCTTGGGGCTCCTGTATCATTTTGACGTGCCTGATGTGTTCTCCTTTGTAGAAAGGCTTAGCGAGGTCTGTCGAAAGATATGCATAGTTGATACGCGAATTACGCTGAACCCGAGGATCCGCTATACCTATAATGATAAGACCTATTGGGGGACTAAGAGCGAGGAGCATGATCCCGGGGACCCGAGAGAAAGAAAGATGGCTAGGCTTTGGGCCTCGTTGGATAATAACCAAGCTTTTTGGCTCAGTCGTGCGACACTTTACAACGTTCTGTCGCATGCAGGTTTTACAACGGTGTATGAGTGTAATGTTCCCGCAGAACCTGAGAAGCCGGTTGATAGGATCACGCTCGTAGCGATAAAAGGGGAAGCTTGCCGCCTTCTCAACGCGCCTCTAATGGCGGCGAGGCCTGGCGATGACATACCGGAACGCGCTCGTCGTGAGAATTCCGTGGCATTTGACTCGCTGAGAAAGATCAGCACTCTTCTGCCTCCCAAAATCAGGAAATTCGGCAAGACATTGATGGGCAGAGACAACAAGCTGACGTAGTGCGTCTTTCAGTTTTGCACCATCCTGACCTCCTACATGAGATGGTCTCAGGCATGGATGCTTCTGGCAATAGGAGAGCGGACCGAAATGGTCTCTAGTTATCTTTGGGCGAGAGTTCAGGGCCGCTACCGAAGGAGTGCCGCCGCTTTCTTTTTCAGACGCCCCTTTGCGATCAACAGCCCGACGCCTTTCATTTCCTTTACGTTTGATGATTTTCCGCGATCAGCATTGCTCGAGGGCGGTGCCATTCTGAAGCGGTTCGGGCTATCAGGAACCTATTATGCCTCTCTCGGCCTCATGGGTAAGAATGCGCTAAGCGGCCCTATTTTCGTGCCGGAAGATTTGAAAGCGCTTGTAGAAGAAGGTCACGAACTTGGATGTCATACGTTTGACCACTGCCATTCGTGGGAAACAAAGACGACTGTGTTCGAGAACTCGATCGTCGAAAACGAGGCGGCACTACAGGAGCTTCTCCCTGAGGCTTCTTTCAGAACCTTTTCTTATCCAATAAGCCCGCCTCGGCCGCAGATAAAGCAGAAAGCAGCCAAGCATTTTGTATGCTGTCGAGGCGGAGGTCAGACTTTCAATGTTGGAACGACGGATCTCAATTATCTTCGTGCTTACTTCCTGGAAAAGGGCAGGGACCACCCTGAGACCGTGAGAAATCTGATTGAGCAGAATCGACGGGCCCGGGGATGGCTTATTCTTGCGACTCATGACGTCTGTGCTGACCCGAGTCCCTTTGGATGCACTCCTGACTTCTTTGAAGATATAGTGAGGTGCGCCGTAAGCTCAGGCGCACGGATCTTGCCAGTTGTTCAAGCCTGGGAAGCGCTTCGCGCTTCAGACCCTCGTAATCTCAACGTCAACGTGCAAATCGGATGAAGCCCTTCGATGAGAATGGCGCCTTCCGGCCCGCCACGGACGGCGACGGGCTCCGGCGGCTCGCCGTGCGGGGTGCCGGGGTCACGATGCTCTCCCAGAGCCTGGTGGTCGCCATCCAGATGATCGCCACCGTCGTCCTAGCTCGGCTCCTGACACCCGAGGATTTCGGGCTGGTGGCCATGGTCACCACCTTCAGCCTGTTTCTCCAGAACGTCGGCTTTAACGGGTTTACGGAGGCTGTCCTCCAGCGGGAGGAGATCGATCACGGTCTGGCTAGCAACCTTTTCTGGGTCAACGCGGGCCTGAGCCTTCTTCTGGCGATCGGGTTCGCCGCCGTGGGGCCTCTGCTAGCGGGATTTTATGGGGACCCGCGGGTGGCCGATCTCTCTGCCACCGTGGCCGTCACGATTTTCTTCACCGGACTTTCGGTCCAGCATCTGGCCCTCCTCACGCGGGCGATGCGGTTCTCCGAAGTCGCTTTTAACGACATCCTCGCCCGTGCTGTTTCGGTGGCCGTGTCGATCTTCCTCGCCCAGATGGGGTGGAGATACTGGGCGCTGGCCGCGGGAACCGTCGCGCTACCGCTGGCCACAGCCGCGGGAGCGTGGGTGCTGTGTCAATGGATCCCGGGTCTCCCCCGGCGCGGTGTCGGGACGGGTCAGACGGTCCGGTTCGCGATGAACACCTACGGGCAGTTTGCGATGAACTACTTCACCCGGAACCTGGACAACCTCCTGGTGGGATGGCGCTTTGGCTCACAGCCTCTGGGGTTCTACAAGAAAGCGTACGACCTGTTCGCCCTTCCGGCCGGCCAACTGTCGGCCCTCACAGGGGTCGCGGTGTCCACTCTGAGCCGGCTGGCTGGCGATCCCGCGCGGCACGAACGATATTTCCTGAGCGCGTTGTCGACCCTCGCGTTTGTGGGCATGGGGCTGGGGGCGGACCTCACCCTGGTTGGCAGGGATCTAGTTCTTCTGCTGCTGGGACCCGGGTGGGAGGTGTCGGGTCAGATCTTCACGTTCTTCGGGCCCGGAATCGGGATGATGCTCCTCTACGGCACCCACGGCTGGATCCACCTTTCCATCGGAAGGGCGGACCGGTGGTTCCGCTGGGGCGTCGTGGAGTTCGCCGTGACCGGCCTGCTGTTTCTCGCAGGGCTCCGCTGGGGTCCCGTGGGAATCGCCGTAGCCTGGGTTGCGTCTTTCTGGGTTCTCACGATCCCCGCGCTCTGGTACGCGGGGAGGCCAATACACCTTGAGATTGCCACGGTGATCGGCGCCGTCTGGAAGTACGTTCTTGCCTCCGCGCTGGCGGGCTACGCATCCGCCCTGATCATCCGGGGGATCCCGTCTTTGACCGGGGCGTCGGGATGGAGTGGGGCAATCGGCCGAATCGTTGTCGTTTCTTTCTTGTTCGGAGCGCTGTACCTGTGTGCGGTCATCCTTTTCCACCGGGGATGCGACCCCATCCGTCATGTCGCGGCGCTCTTGCACGACATGGTCCATTGGGGCAGCTTCTCAAGGTCATCCCCGGCTGTCGCTGCGATCCCGCGTTACCAGCATGAGCGCGGCGTTCGCCCCGACCAGCGCAAAGGCAACGAGCTAGTGCCCTGAGTCCCAGACCCTAATGATGTGGAATAGTCAGAGGAGCCGTAACTCACCTGGCGGCCGACATCGGGACGAGAAGTCCAGAGCCTTCGGCCGAGAGCTCAACGTCTGCAAACGGCTCCGCGGGCGGCGGCGCGAGGTGACATGCTGAGGGTCCAGGTCAACGGAACCGTTCCTAGGGGGAACGCAACCATTTAAGTGCCACCAGCGACAACACGGACAAGAATGGGCCAAGGATCAAACTGGCAGCGCCATTTCCTCTATAGGAAGGAGTCGATCAAGACGACGTGGAAGTTCCGCCTGGCAATGCCCGTTGTAATCATTCTTATAGGGTCTTTGACACGGGGGTTCTGGGTCCCGACGATAGGCCAGAGCCTTGTGTGTGCGGCGGCGGTTGGTCCAAGCGACATCATCGTTGTGGAGAACTTCAATCCGAACTACCTCCTCTTCGAACGCGCGGCGGCACTGCAAAGGGGGGGATTTTCTGCTAGAGTACTCGTCCTCACTCAGGCCTCGCGTGATCCTGAGGTGGCCAACACCGTCTCCAAAGGCATTGCGGAATTGATGGCCCGGCTGGCGCGGGTGCAAAACTTGGAGATCATTCCAATACGGGAAATCGAACCAGTTAGTCTCAACGCCACCTATCAGATCCGCGACTATCTTACCAAGGAGCATCTCAGATCCGTCATCGTTGTGACGGCCGGCCTCCGCAGTAGGCGCTCGTCTCTCGTCTACCATGCTGTGCTGAAGCCTGCTGGCATCCAGGTCTACTGCACACCGGTTTTCGGACAGCACACTCCAGAGAACTGGATGGACAGTTGGCATGGTATCCAGGACGTCACCCAGCAGTTTCTCAAGCTCCAATTCTATCGATTCTATGTCCTGCCGCTCTCCACTAGAGGCGATGCACAACAGTATGACGGCAGTCCGTCCACCGCTCACCGGGCGCGGCCCAGCTCCTCCTCGATCACGCGGGCGAAGCTCTCCAGCGACTGAGCCCCCGTCAGCGGGCGGCCGTAGATAAAGAAGGTCGGCGTCCGGTGATGCCGGCCCGGATCCCCTCGTCGACGTCCTTCTGCACCACAGCCTAGTGCGTTCCACCGTTCAGGCAGCGGTCGAAGGCCGCGAGGTCAAGCCCCACCTCCCGCGTGCCCTCAGTGGCGTCATCCCATTGTGGAATATCAACGGCCGCAAGCTCTTTGAGAGCCTCGAGGATCGCTACGGTACTCTAGCAGTTGTTATGGCACGATCCTGAGGTTCTTCGGAGGGGCGGGGCTTGATCCGGAATTTAGGTAGCAGTTATTCGCGTTGAAGAGCAGCATGCCACGATCGGCAGCGCCTAGATAGTTTAAGTCGATGGACGAATTCAGGTAACAGAGCTGCGCAGGAACAATGTAAGCGAAGCCGCCAACGCCCAAGATGTTGCCGCCCGTCACATCAGGACCGATCGCGGGCCACCGGGGCGTGCCCCACGGTGTCCCCCACCAAGACGGCCTCGCAGAGAGATAGAATGAGGCCGGCAGCGTGTGACTCGCCGGCACCGGGTTCGCATACTGGCTCAGCCCGCTCGGAACTTCAGCGGCGTTCCAACGAACAGCCGCGTTTACTGTGTCGTAGTTGCCCCAGCGCATGAGGGTGGAGGCGAGCGTCGTGTCGTTGTTGAAGCCGCCGTAGGTCCCCTGGTTGCCGGAAAACCCAAGGCTGTAGATTGAGACGTTCGATGTGCCAGTGTTTCCGGAATCAGTTGCCGACAACGGGTAGACCTGGTAATTTGTGTGATACCCCAATGTTCCTAAGACATTGCCGATGATATTGAAGTAACGGTTGTACGCCTCCAGAATAATGGCGTTGGTCTGCTGGCTTTTAGGTGGACTGGCTGCGGTATCAAGGCCGCTCAGATAGTTGCGGAATGCCGTGATGAAGTGGTGGCTTCCGTGGATATCGTCACCCACCAAGCCTACTCCCTGGTTGCCTTCCCACAGAATATAAGCGTCGCCTACAGAGTGTTCATACAACGGAAATTGCTGCCATTGAGGAGCGCTCCCGTTTGCCGTGTAATAGTCGTCAATCGCATAATTGTAAGCGAACACGCAGCCCACGCAACCTTCGTTTATCATTCCGGTGGCGATGTGCTGGAAAATGTTGTTCTCGATAAGGTTATCAGCGCCGTTGTAGGTATCCACGCCGTAGCTTTCGGACGCGGCGTACCACGAGCCATAAAAATAGCTGTCCCGCACAACATTTGCAGCGGACTGGTAGAACCATATGTGCTTGTGCTGGCTGTTGATGTCACGGATGTTCTTGAACCAGATGTTGTATCCATTGTAGACAAAAGAGCCGGCCGCGATGTTGCTGCCCGTGTTGGTATGATCCATCGAGAGGTCCTCGACGCCATCATTTGAAATTGGCAAGCTGTTCGACCACCACGCCTGGGGGGTCTGGCTGGAGCGCCAGTTTGGCATGCGTATGCCCGGAGAGATGCCCACCGTGTAGGGTCCGGCGCCGGCAACGGAAGTCACTTTTACGGGCTGCTGCTGCCCACGGCCTGGACGCCCGTTTCCAGAGCCGTTCGCCTGCGCGCACACATTTGCGGTTTGACAGACCCAGATTTGCCCGGTATCGGTGTTGCCGTCGTCAGTCTGGTCCAAGAAGATCAATTGGCCGACCGCTGGAGGCGTACTGCCATGAGTCAAAGCGCTTAAAGTGATTGAAGTTGTGCCTTTCGAATATCCTGCTGTCCAGTTTGCCACGTTGCTGGCACCGCCGCAGCCACCGCAATCGGGGGCGCTGTTTATCATGCACAGGTCCCCGCCCAAACCGCCGCAGGAATTTCCGCCGCTGAATATAAGAAACGTCTTATCCGGTCCGGCCCCTCGGAGCGTGACATTGCTTTTGTTGTTGAAGATAATACCGCTTGAGAGGTTATATGTACCGGCATTCAGTTTTACGACTTGTCCACTAGGACAGCTCGCAATGGCACTGTTGATCTGCGCGGCCGTCGCCCCCGGATTGAGCGTGCTGCAGATCGTGGTCCGATTCGGAATACCCCCGACGATACCGGGACTGGACCAATCAACTGCACGCGACGGATCGATGATCCCGGACCATAGCTGGGCATGGGCTGGCGTAGAAAGGCAAAGCAAGATGAGGGAAAACAGTAGTAACTTCTTTCGTCTCATTTTACCCCCTCCTTAACGCCCCGATGAATACAGAACCAGCGTCGTCGCCCAATCGCATTTTAACACGGAAGAAATATAGCACGACGTCCGCTTCCTCACGGGACGGCAGGCCGTTATATGGAAGTAAGCATCGCACCACGCATCATCCTTTATTGGTCCTAGTCCACCTGCGAGTCGCTGGGTTCGTTGGTGGTCCAGGACATGGCGGCGCTAAAACGCAAAGACGGTGACAGTGACGGTGACGCTGCTCGACGTGGCGGTATTCCCGGCCGCATCGCGGGCCACGGCGGTCAAGATATGAGCTCCGCTCGTGGCTAAGGTGGCATTCCAGGAGACGGAATAAGGTGCTGCGGTATCTTCCGCCCCCAGGTTGACCCCATCTAGCGAAAACTGCACGCCTGCTACCCCTACGTTATCGGAGGCTGAGGCTGAAACCGTGACTGCGGTTCCGGAAACTGTGGAGCCGTTGGCCGGAGCCGTCATCAAGACCGTAGGTGGCGTGACGTCTGCTATGGCCTTGCTCACCTCATTAGAAAAACCACTCTCATTCTGGCTGACATTATAGGCCGTTGCGGCAAAATAATAGATTTGCCCTTCTAGGAGACCGGAGAGCGTATAGCTGGTGACGTTACCCACATCCACACTAAATTGATAAGACCCGCTGGAATTACCGTAGTAGAGCTTATACCCAGCAAGGTCCGGATCGGTGTTTGCATCCCAGGCCAATGTGACTTGAGCGGCGCTCGATAAGGCAGGCGCAAGAGAGCAGAGCACAGTGAGCACGCACGCGACAAACAAGGCCCGGCGGAGTTGGCCGGCAAGCGTGCGGCTTCCTGATAACTTTCCTGATAACACAGTGGCCTCCCTGAGTCGGGGGCCGAAGACCACCATGTTCCCGTGGAGCTCTGGGGTACCCCCCTTCGGCAGCCAAGCTATCAGGCGCGTGACCTGATCCAAGGCTTTGCGCCCCCACCTCACAGTGGGTTTGCCTTTATCGGGAAAGGGTCCTCGGCAATGTATGCTCCAGAGACTAATGAGCGTGTGTAAGAGTCGGGGGAGAGGCTGGTTAGGAGCAGGTAAATAGATGGTGTAAAGGAGTGTTCAATCTGCGTCGCGAAGACGCGGTTTGTGAGAGGAAGCGAAAGGTTTCGGGAGCGGGAATAGTCTGCGAGTCGAGCCGTCTCGACGAGGACCTACTCTAATGCCGGGGCTTGCTCGTCCTGTGATCCAGGATTCACATGTGGCGAGGTGGTGTCCAGCCGGTACCCGACATTCCGTACGGTGAGGATCCGAGTCCCTTCAGAGCCGAGCTTCTTTCTGAGGCTTCTGATGTGCACGTCCACGGTGCGGGTTTCGATCTCA
>Ga0137380_10002429_pt1 | contig 15833 bp, 20 predicted proteins | sample SagtaG_17_FD_104809 | JGI IMG/M metagenome (GOLD analysis project Ga0137380, IMG submission 104809) | Vadose zone soil microbial communities from Sagehorn Ranch, Mendocino, California, USA - Sage2_L_100_16 metaG | ecosystem: Environmental > Terrestrial > Soil > Vadose zone | place: USA...
CCGCTCCCCGCGACACACGCCAGACCCGGTCATAACACCGTGGCCACAGCCCGCTTAACCTGTGGGCACGCCCCCAGTCAGCTCGCATCGTCCCAGGTCAGCGCCAAACGTGAAGACCTGACCAAAGCACTCATTTTCGAACCTCGGGCCCAATGATCATGTCCGGGGCTTGTTGCGCTACGGGCCATGGCCGCGTGGAAGTCCTCGGAGACGAGGGTGGCCCAGGGCTCTTGCAGGACCGCTCCGGCGACCTGAGCACCGTCTTCGGGTTCTTCCGCAATGAGCAGCTTCTCGAAGAAGAACTGGTTGGACAGGCGGCGGACCTGCGGGCCGCCACGCCGGTAGACCTCATCGCAGCGACCAACGAGGGCCAGAGCGCGGTTCAGCGTGTCCTCGATGCGCGCATAGATCATCTGTGCCGCTGTGAGGGTCTTTTGGGCCTGTTCTAGCTCCTGAGCTATACGGTCATGCTCGTCGCGGGCCAGGTCGCCAGGGATGCTGCCATCGACGACACCACGAGCCAGTCGCTTGCGCTCATTGGCCAACTCCCCGGCGCTTCCATCTTCTTGGCGACAAGGGCTTTGGGGCGTTTTGGATGCCGGTCTTCATAATCGCGGATAGGTGGCAAGAGCCTTGAGCCAGTTCTCCACCATTGGTCGCTCTGCCGCTGTGAGTCGGTATTGCCGGGCCTGACAGTAGGCTCGGGCGCCGGGGGCGAGCGTCGAGGTGGTTGCTATCACGCCGCGCGTGGCCGCTGCTTCGTCGATGTCGCTCCAGAGCGCTTTGACGGTCTCGATGCCGACCTGCCGGTCATCGCGAAGCCGCTTGGCCTGGATAAGGATGAGTTCTGGTCCGACTATCCCTTGACCACGCACGGCCCGTACGTCCACGCCACCGTCGCCGCTCGGAGGCGTGACGTGCACGTCGTAGCCGCTGCGACGAAAGAACTCACCGACCAGGAACTCGAACTGTCTCCAGTGCATGCGCGACAAGTCTTCGGGTTGTGCGTGGAGGTAGTCGATGAACCGCTGGTCAATCAGCGCTGCCGAGGCTTGGTCGGCCGTGAGACCAGCGCCGAGGTCGCCGAGGTGAAACAGCTCCCGCAACGGAGCGCTGCCGTCCCACGAAACTCGATCGGTCCGGAACATGAGGTCGATGATCGAGCGGCGCTTGAAGTCGGTGATGAGCTTTCTCAGCTCAGCGGGTGTGGTCTTGGTAGTTCTGCCGCTACTCACGAACCAGAAGAAGCGGACCCACGGCGTCACCGGCAAGGGGTACTCATCCTCATCCGGCGACGGCGGAATGCTGTCCACGATCTCCGGATGCTCCGAGGCAAACTGCCGGACCAGCTGCATCTGGTTCCATGGGCTTGGTAGCGCGCCGACCGCGTAAAGCAGCCGCATGACCAGTGACTCCAAGTCCTCGGCGCGGACCCGTACCCACTGCTGGGGTGCATCGTGAATCCAGTTGCGTGGCGAGTACCACCACTCTGATTCGTCCGAAGATGCAAGGTCGCGTTCCACCAAACGAACGACGTCGGCAGACGTGACGACGAGGCCCGCCATCAGGCCGACGTAGTCGCTCAGCTCATCGGTCAGTCCGGCCACTGAGGAGTTGATATTCAAGCCGTACACACCTCCTGCATCAGCACGCTACCGGCGATGCCGGCACACTTGAGCGCCTCAGCATCGGATCACCCTGACATTCGTGATCATCCCTGGCTTTGGTTGGAAAAGATCTTGGTCCCAGGACCTTGATGTTCGTCCCCGGTTCGCCCACCATCAACCCGAGGTCCGAGCAAAATCGGGCAAGATCACGACGGAAGGATGATCGATGCGGCTAACGTTCCTGGGCACACGCAGGGTGGCAACTCACCGACGCTGTGGGCGACCGACGACGACCAGTACGTTATCCAGGGCTTCACGCTGGATGCTGAAGCCCTGGAGCAGGTCGGTGCCGTACCGGAAGGCGAGGCCGTCATCCGCGTCCCGAGGAAGCTCATGAAGCACCTGAGGGGAGGCCATGGAGCCACTGACCTATGAGCAGTTCAAAGCCGTAGTCCGCGGGTGCAAGCGTGCCTTCCACCTGGAGCAGAAAGACACCTACAACGTCGCGGCTGAGGATGAGCCCTTCGGCAGGTGGCAGCGCGGTGAGCCGGACGACTACGCCTGGCATCAGGACTGGCTCGGCTTTCTCCGCGAGATGACCACGGCTGGCGTCCAGTTCCAGCGAGTTAGGTTGGTGAGCACCCCGCACACCGCGTACACCCGCTGGGGGCTGGACATCGCCCGCCTCAACGCCGAGGCTGGCGAGGACATGCGCTACCTGCCGCGTGACCTGGCCAATGACGTCGGCTTCCCGGAAGACGACTACTGGCTGCTCGATGACGACAAGCTCGTGCTGAGCGTGTTCTCCGAGGATGGCCGCACGGGCGGGTTTGCCGTTGGCGCCGGCCCGCAGCTCCTGGCTCAGTGCCTGGCCGTTCGGGACCAGGTGTGGGACCGAGCCATTCCCTACGCTCAGTACCTCGCATGAGGGTCCTGTTAGCTTGGCCACATCAGCCGACCAGGCCCGAGCGTCCCTGGGCATTCGCCTTCGCGACATGCGCAGGGATGCCGGGCTGTCGGGTACTCAGCTGGCACGGCTCGCCGACTGGCTGCCGTCAAAGGTCAGCAAAATTGAGCATGGTAAGCAGACGCCGACCGAGGAGGACCTGCGCGTTTGGTGCGAACACTGCCGCGCGCCGGGTCAGCTGGCCGACCTGATCGCTGCTGTTCGGAGCATCGAGACGCAGTTCGCCGAGTGGCGGCGCATCATGCGCGGCGGCACCAGGCGTCGCCAGCAGGCCTCCGCAGCCGCCTACGAACGAGCCCGGCTGTTTCGGATCTACGAGCCCGCTGTCGTCCCCGGACTGCTGCAAACCCATGACTACGCCGTCGCGGTCTTGTCCACCTTCATCGACTTCGTTCGCGTTCCTGATGACGCTGATGAGGGGGCGGCTGCCCGGCTGGAGCGGCAGAGGGTGCTGACACACGGTGACCGCCACTTCCACATGTTGCTCGGTGAGCAGGCGCTGCACACGAACGTCGGCGGCCCCGAGGTCATGACGGGCAGCTCAAACACCTGCTAGCAGTCCTGACGCTGCCACGTCTGCGGTTGGGGATCATTCCGGCGGGTGCGCCCTATCGGGTGCCGCTCAATAACGGGTTCTGGATTCTGGATGACGCGCTCGTCCAGTTCGACACCTACAGCGCGGAGCTGTCACTGGTACGGCCCGACGAGATCGCGCTGTACGCGCGAGCCTTTGAACGTCTCGCCGCCCTGGCCCTCTACGGGGCGGAAGTCCAGAAGATGATCTGCGGCGCGCGCGACAGGATGATTGCCAGAAGATCTTGAAGCAAAATCGAGCAAAATGCTTGGCCGAATGGATGCCCGTTCGTACTGTCCTGATCATGCAATGCGAGGAGGTCCCCACCGACGCGGGACGAGGGCCAGCCTGGACTCGTCTCCTGAGCCGTGCTTTCGTGCCGCCTCGGCCTCCTCAGTTCCGAGCAGCGACGATCGCCGACGATTGGCCGCTCCGGACGTCACTCGAACTTGGCGCGTTGCCCGGTGCGGTGCCGTGCGCGCGGCTTCACACCCGCCAGGTGCTGTGGGAGTGGGGGTTCGCTGCACTGGTCGAGACAATCGAGCTGATTGTCTCCGAGCTGGTCACGAACGCGATTCAGGCCTCGGAGGGTTTGACAGGTGGCCGCTATGACGGTCGGTGGACGCCGGGAGTACCACCGGTCCGTCTCTGGCTTCTCTCCGATCGGCAGCGCGTCGTGATCCGGGTCTGGGACAGCGACCACCAGGTGCCAAGGCTGCAGGACGCGGAACTCGACGCCGAGGACGGGCGCGGGTTGCTGCTCGTTGAGTGCTTGAGCAACGACTGGGGCTCATACTTGGCGGAGAACTCCAGCGGCAAGGTGGTCTGGGCGCTGATCGAGCAGTCGCAGTAGCGCCAGAACCGAGCCTGAGCTGCGCCTTCATGGTGTGAGCACCTGTTTAGCCTCCGCTCAGACAGGCCATCGAACTTCCGCACCATGTCTGGCGGCTCGCAAGCTGTTACAAGATGCCGTTTGTCTCATGACAGACAACGGTGCGCAGCGCGCGAAATATCGGCAGCCAGATGCCAAGATGAGGCGGGTGACCGCCTTCGACCTCCAGCAGTGGCTGCGCACACAGTGCCAGGAGTACGTGTACGACCTGCGCGGCGTCTTCCGCGTTGCTGGCAGCACCTCATGGCCCTTGACAGCGACGGACGCTGCAGATCTCGAAGCGCAGCTGCAGCGTCACGGCCATCTCCTGCCGTTGCCCAAGGAGCCGGCGGCGCTGGCCAACGTGCTGGAGGTCAGCATCGCCGATTTCTTGCTCGAACGGGTAGCTGCCTCCGATGGCGCGCTGACCGCGACCAGGGGCGGCGAACGTTTCTACCCGGACCTCGAGATCTCGGGGCCCGAGGCGGGCGGCGGCTTCTATGCCGTTGACATCAAGGTGGCGCAGCGCAAGATCCTCAAGAAGGCTACCCCCAGGCAGACTCAGAGCCGGATCACGCTCTACACGGGCAACACCTACTTCGCATATCCGACGCTTCACTGGGACGGGACGTTTCGGCCCTTCGCTGACTACGCCCAGCACCTGGACGTCATCGCGATCTACACGCTGAACCGGACCAGCGCCGCTCGCGTCGACGACCTCGAACTGATCGTCCAGGAGCCGTGGAAGATCGGGAGTCACAAGCGCTCGTCGACCACCCGTGAGTACATCGGCGCTGTGCAAGGCCTGGACGATCTTCGCCAGGGCCGGGGCGAGTTCAAGACAGCCGGGGAGTTCTACAAGTTCTGGCGGGCCTACAACTTCCGCATCGGGGCCACCGTCCGCAACCAGCTCAACAAGCTCCTCGCCCAGCAGAATCAAGGGTCCGCGAGGGCATAGCCGACCACGTTTGTCCCGTCCGGTGCGTCGTGGCGCTACTGTCACTGGGGCATGCAATCCTGGCTGGCATGGCAGATGAACCGGTGGCGATCTCACTGTTCTCTGGCGCAGGCGGTCTTGATCTTGGGGTCGAGGCGGCCGGGTACCGGGTGGCCGCCGCGCTCGAGCACGACGCCGACGCCGCGCTCACGATGGAGAAGAATTTTCACCATCTGATCTCGCCCGTCATTCGCAAAGACATCCTGCAGACGCCCACCGAAGAGATTCTGGAGAAGGCGGGCCTTCGGTCTGGCGAGCAGCCGGATCTGCTGGTGGGCGGTCCACCCTGCACACCGTTCTCCAAGTCGGGGTTCTGGCTGGAGTGGAAACGCGCCGGGCTTGATCCGGACGCCAGCCTGCTCCAGGCCTACACGCGCGTTTTGCGGGAAGCCAAGCCGCGGGCCTTCATCCTGGAGAACGTCTACGCGCTGACGTACAAGAACAGGGCCAGCCGTCCGGCCTACGAGCGGCTGCTGCGCGAGATCTACGAGGCGGGATACAGCTTCGACGCTAAAGTCCTCAACGCCGCCGACTACGGCGTGCCGCAGGTCAGACCGAGACTCTTCATCGTGGGAGTGCCCAAGGGGTGCCCGGTGCCCGAGCTTCCCGAGCCGACGCACACCGGCATGTGGGAGCGTCGGATGTCGGGAGCGGGCACGACGCAACACGTCACAGCAGGCCAGGCTCTCGCTGGCCTTGAGACCGAGCCCGAACCTGGCGAGGTACTCCGTGGCCAGTACGCTCACCTGCTGCCCGGTATCCCGCCTGGCGAGAACTACCTCCACTACACAGCCGAGCGCGGTCACCCTGAGCCGCTGTTTAAGTGGCGGAGCCGCTACTGGTCGTTCCTCCTAAAGCTCGATCCGGAACGGCCTTCTCCCACCATTCAGGCTCAACCTGGCCCAAACGTCGGACCCTTCCACTGGGAGAATCGGCGGCTGCGCGTCGGCGAGATCAAGCGGCTGTTCACCTTTCCCGACGAGTTCGAGCTGGTCGGTTCACGTGCCAGCATTCAGGCACAGCTCGGCAACTCCGTGCCTCCACTGCTCGCCGAGAGGGTGGCCAGGCAAATCAACCAGGTTGTTTACCAAGTATAAGTCGGTACAGAAGTGTGATATCAATTAGAGAAGTAATTCGCAAAGAAGCAGATCGCATACTGGAATCTGCCACATATGCCTCGGAGACACAATTCCAGTACGCGAAGCGGTGGCGGCGCGTCGATCGCTGGATTGGTGGCGCCGCCGCCGCCCTGGCCGCGGTGGCCGGGATCGGTGGGCTCTCGCAGGTGCTTTCGGCCAGGTGGGCTGGGCTTGTCGCTGTGTTGGCCGCTGGAACAGCTGCGGTTGCGGCTTCCATCGGGGCACCCCAGACCAAGGAGAAGGCCGCCGGTTCTGCCACGGCGTACCGTTCACTTCAGCAGGATGTTCGTATCTTCGTGAACATTGATCTCCCGAACTTGCCCGACGCCGAAGGTCGGGACCAGCTACACCAACTTGTTCAGCGTTTGCAGCAGCTCAACCAAGCAGCGGAGGTACCGTCCGCTGGAGCTTGGCGACGCGCCAAGCGATCGATTGAACACGGGGCCCAACGTTACGAGGCCGACAAGCACGAGGGTGACGAAGATGGCTAAGACGGCCAATGAAGGCTTCGACACGTTTCTTCGCCGGATCACGCCGAGCGATACCGAACGCGCCAAAGCTGCAGCTCACCGCTCAGGGATCGAAGCGAAGCTCGAAGCGAAGTTCGGTCTATACCGCTTGTTTGAGAGTGGATCGTTTCGACACGGGACCGGCGTCAGCGGCCATAGCGACGTGGACCTGTTCGCATCGCTCAAGTCGTCAAAGCCCGTATACGGATCAAGCGCACTTTCTGCAGTGCGTGACGCACTGAAGGAGCGCTACCCATCGACGTATATCCACGTAGCGAAACCTGCCGTCGTCCTTGATTTCGGTGCCGGATACGAGCGGGTAGAAGTTATACCAGCCTACTTGCTCCAGAAGGTTGGTGATCACATGAAGTACAACATCCCTGGGGTTACGGCCAACTGGATGCAGTCTACGCCCGAGGCACACCTTGATTACGTCAACGAATCCAACACTATGTCGGCCAAAGGGAAGGCGAAGGCTCTGGCGCGACTCATTAAGGCCTGGAAGTATTATCGAAACGTGCCGGTGTCGTCGTTCTACCTTGAGATGAGAGCAGCCTCGTACACTCGACACCAGAGTTCAGTCGTTTACTGGATGGACCTTTGCCTGCTTCTCGAAGAGCTGCAGCAGATCGAGCTAGCGTCGATGAATGACCCAACTGGAACAACCGGCCGGATCCATGCCTACTCTTCCGAGCCACTTAAGCACGACGCGCTTTCCAAGCTTAACACGGCCGTCATCAGGGCGCGGAAGGCGTATGACGCCGCAGCCAAGGGTAATCTCAAGACGGCTTTTGAGCAATGGGATCTGCTCTTCGATGGTCACTTTCCAGCCTATTATTAGGGCATTCTTGGCTCGCAAATAACCATTTGAATAGGGCAGATTATGACTACGCCGGCGAATGTGTGCATACATCGTAACCGTATTCTCCTGAACCCATGGGAACTGTTGCGCAAGTATGTATGCAGCGATTGTTCGGCGGTCATGACCTGTTCGTGCGACCGAGACATCGCGACCTATACCGTGCCGCACCAAGCAATGATCGGTACCGACCCACATACGCGTGATGGCATAAGTGTGATGCATCCCCTGACACCAGGCGTATGTGCTCAGTGTCGTGGCGAACTCCCGACGGCCTACCCGAAGGCGGCTCACCGAGGTTCAGCCAGCCTGGTTCATAGGTACTACTGGCATGAAATCTGGCGGGAAACGGAGCTAGAGTTTCTGTCGTGGTGTAGAGTTCAGGGGCTCCCATTGCTCGACAAGAACGGCAAGACGCTGATCTTTGAGCATCGGCGCGAGCATGACGATAAATATGCCGAGATCGAGAGCGCAGTTGTTGACCGTATAAGGATTGCGCACGAGCAGCATCCGAAGTACGACTTCACCAGGCCCTCAGACTCGGATGTCATCAAGGCCTGTGGAGTGCCTATTGAGCGTGTTGAGGCTTGTTATCTCGCCCGTTCGGCAGGTCCGGCCCTGGTGCTTCCACTTGACGTGAGCGACCCGGTCCAGGCCGTCCAAGTGGAGGAGTTCGTCGCGCGGCGTCTCCGAGCCCAGGGTCGCGAAGTTCTGTTCTGTGAGAGCCGACCTTTGCAGGCGCTCTATGGCAGCCTGATGTGGTTGTGGGTCCAGTCTCCAGACGACCCTCGTCTCAGGGTCTCTGGGTTCGGTGGCCGCGACGGTGTCGGCGCCGACGAGCACGGAATGATCTGGTGCCAACTCCCTCATGACTTCGGCAGCGCTGCGCATGCCCGTCGCCGCCAGCAAGCACTGGATGCTCACATGGATATGCTGCCCGACGATACGACTGAGATCCTGTGGGCCTACGACTACTTGCAAGAGCCATCGCGTGCACTGCGGCAGTACTTGTGGGCATACACAGAGGAGGACAGGCAGCGCGCCCAGCAACTAATAATCGTTCTCGGCGCCCAGCTCGTGAAGCAGATCTTGCGCTACTTGGCCGAGTCATACTGGGAGCGCTTCCTCGGTTGGCCCGACTTGGTAACTTGGCAAGAGACAGCCGATGGGCCGAGGGACGTTGAGTTCATCGAGGTCAAGTCAAGCAACGATAAGCTCAGCGATGACCAGCGCGTCTGGATCAAGGGCAACCATGAACATCTCAAGCTGCCGTTCCGAATCGTTAAGGTTCACCGCACTAAAAGGCTTGGCGCGACTACCGAGGCGACGTAAGGGCAAGCTGTGGCATACACGTGGCAAGAGATCGAGCAGGATTGGCTGGGCGGCAGCGGAGGTATTGCCGCGGCACCCGACGAAATACTTTCAGGCTTCAATGAGGTCACCGGACGCTTCGGTCGGGATTGGGTCGAAACTACGCGGACCAGTAACGGGATCGTCAGCCGTGGCGCCTCGCCGACGTTGTACATTGTGACGCTTGCCCGGCTTCTGCGCGCTCTGGACGGCGTCCCCAGCTCTGCTGCGTTGATCGAAAAGATACGGCAAGGAAACTTGGATGCTCGTGCGGAACTCATTGCGATTTACCTTCTGCGGACTGATAATCCAGATGCTCTTGTCGAGGTCGAGCCGGAGGTCCGAGTTGGCGAACGTGATCGAAAACCAGATTTCCGCGCCCGGGCGGCTCACGAGCCGTGGGTGTATGTGGAGGTCACGAACCCGAACACTTCCGATGCACAGGCCGACGTTCTTCGAGGCCTACAGCGGCTTACTCGGCTCGTGAACGACTGCTCCGGAAGCTTTGCACTAGAAGTCTTCCTCAAGCGCGAGCCGACTGCCGCGGAGTTGGACTTGATCGCAGATGCAATCCCGCAAGGACATCAGACTGCTGGACAGTCGGCAGTTGAATTGCCATCGGGCTTGGGCACCCTGTACTGGAACCAGCATCCTCCCGGCACCATCGTGCTGGATGATCACGGTGAGCCTTATACTCCGAGGTTGAGCAGAACGAGCGTGATCGCTGGCGCTGACCAGCACCGCCATATAGCGGTGCGCTGGCCTTTTACGGATACAAGAGCGGAAACCTTCATCAGGCACGAGGCCAGGCAGCTGCCGACTGATGCACCGGGGCTCATCATGATCTACACGTCGGGCACCGTTGGAGCTATGAAGGCGTGGCGTGAGTTGATCGAGCGCAGACTTCAGCCCGGCCTTCATACACGTGTGAGCGCCGTTTGCCTATTTAGTTCAGGACAGCGGCCAACAGAACAGGGTGAGGACTGGCGTATTGAATGCAAGGTAATCCTTAATCCTCATGCGCGGCTTCCGCTTCCAGAATGGATCACACAACAACTGCAACGTTTCCCGTCCGATCAAAGGGGCATATAGCAGGTCGAGTTCCAGGTGCAGATGCGAATGATTGAGATTGCTGAACATGACTGTGACATTCTATACTTAGTAGGGGTTTTCGGGGCTACGGCTATGCGCGCGATTAATTGGACGGAATTATTTAAAAACACGATGGAGGTTAGTGGGTAGCTTTGAAGGATGCTCAGAAGACGGTCATCGCGGCAGGCACTGAACTTGCGCAGGTGCGGCGCGAGCCTGCCGGAAGGGCCATCCCGATCTCATCTTCACACGGCAATCGACGGAACTAAGGTATATTGTCGGCCGCGTTGGGTGAAGTCCCATGGCACAGCGAAAAAGAGGCAGGAGCATGCGCAAATGAAGAGAGAGAATCAACTATCGGGAGGAGATCTGCCAGAGCAAGCGACAGACCAGGCCCGACCTGGTCACAGCGATGCACAAGTGCCCGCAGACTGGAACGGCGGCGCAAGACGTGCAGCTACAGAGGCTCTGGTCGTGCGGCCTCGGAGGTTGCGCCGCACCGCGGCGATACGCCGCCTAGTCGCGGAGACGGCGATCCGGCCTGCCGAGCTGGTTCTGCCGCTGTTTGTCAAAGAAGGGATCGACGAGCCGCAGCCGGTCGCGTCTATGCCCGGGGTGGTCCAGCACACCAGGGAGAGCCTGCGCAAGGCGGCGGCGGACGCCGTGGCGGCGGGCGTGGGCGGGCTGATTCTGTTCGCGATCCCAGCTGTCAAGGATGAGCGCGGATCGGCTGCCGACGATGCAGTCGGTATCGCGGCACTGGCGCTAGAGGACCTGTCCGCCGAGGTCGGCGGCGATACGGTGATCATGGCCGACTTGTGCCTATGCGAGTACACGGACCATGGCCACTGCGGGGTGCTCACGCCAGACGGCGAGGTCGATAATGACGCCACCCTGGAACGCTACGCCGAGATCGCAGTCGCCCAAGCCGCTGCCGGTGCGCACGTGATAGCGCCCAGCGGCATGATGGATGGCCAGGTTCGGGCGATCAGGACGGCGCTGGATGCGGCGGGCTACGGCAGTGTCGCGATCTGTGCCTACTCGGCGAAGTACGCGTCGGGCTTCTACGGCCCGTTCCGGGAGGCGGCCGAATGCGCTCCCAAGTTCGGCGATCGAGCGTCCTACCAGCAGTCTCCGCCCAACTCCAACGAGGCGCTGCGGGAGGTCCTGCTCGACATCGATGAGGGCGCCGACATAGTAATGGTTAAACCTGCGCTAGCGTACCTGGATGTGATCGGGCGCATCGCAGCTACTGTCAACCTGCCCGTCGCCGCCTACCAAGTTAGTGGTGAGTACGCGATGGTGGAGGCGGCAGCGGCCAACGGCTGGCTCGACCGGGACCGGATCATCATGGAGACGCTCACCGCGATCCGCCGTGCTGGCGCTAGCATCATCCTGACCTACTGGGCCGCGGAGGTCGCACACCTCCTCGGCTGAAGGGTTATCCAGATAGCCGGAATTGGCGCACACCCGTAACCGGTACAGTACTCTGTACGTAAAGTGACCGATTAATAGCACATTTAAACAGAATACGGCAGCGTTAGAAAATGACAGATTCTCTTCATCTTACTGTCGGCACACGTGGCAGTCAGATGGCGCTCGTGCAAACAGACCTGGTCGTCGAGCCACTTAAGGCGAAGCATCCTGGTCTGGCCGTGACAGTGAAAGTAATCACGACCAAGGGTGATATAGATCACTCGGTCATCCCGGTCGATACCGTCGGCAAGGCTTGGTTCACCAAAGAGATCGAACAGGCGTTGCTCGACGGCCATGTTGACCTTGCGGTGCACAGCCTCAAGGACATGCCGCCCAACACGCCTCCCGGGCTTGTGGTGTCGCCCGTGCTGGCCCGTGACGATCCGCGCGATGCGCTCATTGGCAAGACCGGGCAAAGCCTGGCAGACCTGCCGAGAGGTGCGATTGTCGGGACCGACAGCTTGCGCCGCAAAGCCATGCTGCTTGCGCAACGGCCCGATTTGATTGTCCGAAGTGTCCGCGGCAATGCTAACACCCGGCTCCAGAAGCTCGCTTCGGGCGATTATGACGCTCTGGTCCTGGCAGCAGCGGGGTTGCGTCGTATCGAGCGTGCGGACGACATAACCGAGTATTTTGACCCCACAGTATTCATCCCAGCGATCGGTCAGGGGGCACTCGCGGCCGAGTGGTCGACAGATCGTCCTGAGGTCACGAGTTTGATGGAAGCGCTCGAAGATCCACCGACATGCGCAGCCGTGGCCGCCGAGCAAGCGTTCGCTCAAACTATCGGCGGTGGGTGCAAGCTGCCCGTCGGATGTTACGTGTACCTTGCTGCTGACTCCGTACACATATACGGCATGGTCGGCAGCATGGACGGCAGCCTATCGGTTACGAAAGCCAGTACCGGACCGGCTGACCAAGCAGTGGGACTTGCTCGTGCACTTGCCACCGAACTTGCTAAAGAGCCGTTCGTGATGCAATAGGGCAATCTCATTTGTAACCTGCCCACATCCGCACGCGCAGGACGGTACTGGAGGAACTCGGATTGGCACGGCGTTGGTGTCTGTTTGGAGGAGTCGATCTACCGTTTGTCCGAATTGCCCGTTCGTAAGATGTTGGGTCAGGGGCGCCTGCGAAAATACCAGGTCAGGGCACTGACGGGCGATCGCGCTGCTCCTCGTTCGCTTCGATTGTGCCTGTTCGTGCCACACTCGTGCCACGCGAGTTCGCGGCATCGAGTTCGGTGCGGGCGCGATCGGCTACCGCCAGGGCGAGGGCACGCTGCCGGGCGTCGGTGGACTGAAGGTAGATCAGCGCGGCGCGGCTGCTGGAGTGGCCCATGCGTCCATCAGCTCGCGCAGGTTCGCCCCGGCGTGAGCGATGAGCAGGTTCCCGGCGTGGCGCAGATCGTGGAAGTGGATGCCGGTCGTGCCGGTAGCAGCCAAGGCGGGGGCAGCGCCCCAGGTACTTTCTGCCGCTTCAGCCCGATGCCGCGCCGATCCCGCGATACATCGACGTCCTGATTCATGCGATCCGGCACCTACGATTCCTGCTGGACACCGACAGCGACGTCGCCGACGCACTCGGACCCGAATGGGCACGGCACCTACGGCAGTTCGAGCCGGTGCTGTCGGGTCTTTACACCACCTGAGCCAGTTCGCGGGTACCGAGTCCCGGCCGCAGCTCGCGGAGGCCATGTGGAGGCCATAGCACTGCCGAGACTCACTTGATGCGCGACGGATTGGCCTCACTTGATGCGCGACAGACCCTAGATGTTTCTGTCAAGCTGGATTTCGGCTGGGACCGGAGGCGTGCCAACCATGTCCTCCAGTCACGCGTCTCCTGGCTGGGGGTGACTGCGCTGCAGCCCGGCAGGCGGTTTCCGAGCAGGGAAGGAAGCGGCTGCCTGTGAGGGTGATGAAATGCCTAGGTGGCCTCAGGGTCGCGGGCGCAACATTGATCACGCTGTGCCTGGCCTGGTGCTGCACGTCCTGCTCGCCCGCGGTCAGTCGGCTGTCCGCTTCGTCCAGCGTGGCGTCGGTGACGCCGGGCAAGCAGCTGTGGGCCAGCACGCTGCGGGATGCGGGCACGCCGGTCGAGGCGGCTAGCCCGGACGGGACGAGGCTGTTCGTTTCGGGCCAAGGTAAGGTCGGCTTCGAGACGGTTGCCTACAGCGCTGCGACCGGCGCGCAGCTGTGGGCAAGGGCCTATCAGCCCGCGACCTACAGCAACCCGACCGCGATCACCGTGAGCCCGGACGGGGCGAGGGTCTACGTGACCGGCGATACCGCCAAGGGCGGTGCCACCGTCGCCTATGACACCCGCACCGGCAAGCAGCTGTGGGCGCGCCGGGCCACGTTGACTGCCTACGCCGCCAGCGAGCTTGCCGTGAGCCCGGACAGCGCGACCGTGTACGTGGCGGGCTCTGGCTTCGGGGTGATCGCCTACGCTGCCGCGACCGGCAAGCAGCGGTGGCTGCGCTCTTACACCAAGGCGACCGACGCCTGGTCCGTTGCCGTCAGCGCGGACGGCAAAACGGTTTACGTCACAGGCTCCGGCGTCCGCGAGGTGGAGTCCACCGGGTCGACGGGCGAATCCGTCCTCACCGTCGCCTACACGGCAACCGGCACCATGAAGTGGGCTACCCGGTACAAGAACCCCTATGCCGACGTCTACGACGCTGGCACTCAGGTCTTGGCCGGACCCGGCGGGAACATCGTCTACGTCGTCGGACGGGCTGCGAACAAGTCCGGGCAGCACGACATCGCGACGTTCGCGTACCGCGCGGCCACCGGCAAGCAGCTGTGGCTGCACCGCTACCACGCGGAACTCGGAGGAAGCGCGCCGCGGATCGCCGTGACTCCCGACGGCCAGACCGTGATCGTCACCGGAGCGCTGAGTAACGGCCGCACCGGGTACGCCGCCCTGGCCGCCTACCACGCGAGCACCGGCGAGACCCACTGGACAGCAAAGGCGCCGCTCGTCGCGGGGCCGACCGGGCTGGTCATCGACCCGCACGGGAACACGGTGATCATCGGCGGCCGTCGCATCGCAGCCTACTCCGTCGCTCACGGCACCGTGCTGTGGACGGCCAGCTACCCGGCCCGCCGGTTCCCCACCGCGATCGCGCTCAGCGGCGACGGCACCCGCCTGTTCGAAACCGGCTGGAACGGCCGTGGCATCACTGGCGGCATCACCACCGTCGCCTACCACACGTGAACGCGGCCAGCCGCGTCTTCACCGCAGGCCGAAGCATCAGCGGCAGCGTCACAAATCAAATGAAGCCACCGTGCAGCACATCAAGCGGAGCCGGACATTGTGCACCGTTGTGTGCCACAGCACCCCTGTGACAACTTTCTCTACGGCTTCAAGGGCGCGGTCGGCGCGCCGGGCCGCTCGGCCGAGCCTCGCCCAGTCGCACGTGCACTGGCATCGCCGGGCGGGATCACGCAAGCATGGCGGAGGCCCGCCAGGCAGCAGAGAACGGAGCTGACCAGGGGAGCGGCACGCAGTGGGGCGGCAGCCTTGCCCGCTGCCTCTGCGCTGGACGGCGCCCGGCGCGGGCGGCTGCCGCGCGTGCGTTCCCCCGCATCCGCCCGCGCCGGGCAACTCGCCGCAACGCGCCCCTCGGCGACCGGGCACGGCATGAGCGATCGGGCGTCGGACCCGCGCCAGTCGGCCTGAAGCGGCAGAAAGTACCTGGGGCGCTGCCCCCGGACCCCCGGCCCTCCCTCAAGGATGAGCGGTTAGGTGGTCATCCCCTCGCCCGGTCAGGCAAAGCCCTACGCCGGAACCCCGGGAGCCGCAAGGGCTCGCTACGCTCTCGGCAGACCCTGGCGGCCCCCGGGAACCCGACGCAGCCCGCAGGGGTGCCCGACCGAGGGGATGACCTCAGGAAGCCTCGAAGCGTGCCACACTCGTGCCACACTCGTGCCACGACGATGCACTAGCAGCGCACAGTCAGGGGTACTCACGCGTGGTCCAGATCGCCGCTGAGCTGGCATTTCGCAGGTTCCCGCAGGGCGCGAGACGTTCTTCTAAGCAGCGGGTCGCAGCTTCGATCCCTGCCAGGCGCGCAGGCAGGCTCAATCGGGTCATAGCTGGGTACGCGAGCCTATGGAGGACGCTCAGTGAGAGGACTCTTCCTGTATAGCTCGGCGGCCCGCCCGGGCGGCCTGGCGGATTAGGTGGTCGCGCTCGGCGACGTTCGTGGCCCGGCGGGCGGCCGCGGCGTACGCCGTGGCGGCGGCGGGCAGGTCGCCGCCCAGCTCGTGCAGGTGGCCGCGGACGGCGTGCCAGCGGTGCCGCTCGCCGATCACGTCGCGCAGCCGGTCGGTCTCGCGCAGCCCGGCGGCGGCGCCGAGGACGTGGCCGACCGCGACCGCGCGCCCG
>Ga0137380_10002433_pt1 | contig 15830 bp, 14 predicted proteins | sample SagtaG_17_FD_104809 | JGI IMG/M metagenome (GOLD analysis project Ga0137380, IMG submission 104809) | Vadose zone soil microbial communities from Sagehorn Ranch, Mendocino, California, USA - Sage2_L_100_16 metaG | ecosystem: Environmental > Terrestrial > Soil > Vadose zone | place: USA...
CTTGCACAACTGAAAAGGGGCGAGTATTGGATTGGTACGGATGAGAATTTGTCAGTCCCTCGCCATTACAACCTGCTCTACCTGCATGCACGACGCCAGACGTTTGTAACCTACGATGAAATCACAGCGACCCTCTTGAAGGGGTGGCCCTGGGGTGAGCAACGCAGCGTAAACGAGCTCGTCCACAGCTTTGGCCCTCGGTGGTCCGAAACAGAAGTAGAAGCTGCTGTATGGAAGCTTGCAGGGGACGCTGCCGCAGAAGGACGATTACTCGTCGATCTCACGGTTGTGGAACTGTCCCGCTCGACACCACTGGCACTTCTTTCGCCTGACCTTCCTCCTATCCTCCCTAATCCTCTTCCTTCTTCATTGGAAGAGCATGGCGGGGCGGAACGTTCGAACGAGTCGCTCTCTGTGCATCTTGAGGAAGATACCGCATTGGAGCATCAGGGGATCATTCCTGGACCGACCTTTGATGCATCGGTGTTAGAAAAGGCAGAAGATCAAGCACGCTTCCATCGCAATGTAGCAGCAGTGACTGCCGTCTTGACCGGGAAAAAGTTGCAGAGTGTTGCAAAGGTGCATCAGATGGCTCCCTCCACACTCTCCTACTTAGTGAAACGCACGAAAGAGCTTGGGCAGATTGCTTGTGTTCCTCATGGGTCTTATCATCGCGAGCGCGTCTTACGCCCTGAGTTTCAGCAGTTGATTCGTAAGCTCTACACCAACCCAATGCGACCTACTGTGATGGCCGTGTATGAGGATGTTCGGCTCAAACGCTTGGCCGAGGAATTGAGCCTCCGCGAGGAGACGCCTGTTCTCACGCCAACCTATCGGCAAGTCTGGAAGTTCTTGAAAGCCATCACCCATGAGACATCAGTCAAAGAGGCTCGTTCTGGTCTTAAACACCCTCCAAGAGAGGTGATGTCACCGCACTCCTTTGTGCTCTCCATTGCCTATCCCGCATTCATCTGCCAAGTAGACGAACATACCTTCGACCAGTTTGTTGTTGCCAAAGATGGGACCGTTATCACCCGTCGAGTCCACGGAGCGGTTCTCATCTGTGTCAAAACGGGGGCAATTCTGGGTACAGTGCTCGCCTTGGATAATCTCAAGGAAGAAGATTACATGCGCCTCCTCAAGGTAAGCCTGGAACCAAAAGATCGCCTGACAGCGCTCTACGAGTGCAAAAATCTGTGGCCGTGTTACGGCCAACCGGCTATCATCTTTCACGACCGGGGGAAAATCTTCACGTCTGAGCGAGCGACCCAGGTGGTGGTAGATCGCCTGGGTATCACCACAGAACAAGCACCTCCTTTTGCGCCATCAGCAAAAGGAACCGTCGAGGCTCTTTTTACGTGGACTACCAGGAAGTTTGAGCATCGCCTTCCGGGAACATCGAAGTCCACACCGCAAGATCGTGGGGCTTACGACAGTCTGCGCGAAGCCGAAAAGGCAGGGATCACCCTTGATGTGTTGGAGAAGCTGTTCATTCAAGCCATCGTAGACGGCTACATGCAGGAGTGGAACACCCTTCGACGACAGACGCCAATAGCCCTGTGGGAAGCGAGTGTTCGAGAGAAGGGGATACCGCGCTTCATGGGATCACAGGATGATCTGAAGCTCTTGCTCATGAAGGCAGTGAACCGTAAAAACCTCTCAACGGGCCGCTACACCCTTCATCCACATGGTGGCCTCTCTTTCCTGGGACGCCGCTACACCAGTCCGGGGCTTCTGGATCGGTTGCGCGGAAAGGAATTTGACATTTACTACGACCGGCGCGATATTTCCGTCATCTACCTCTTTGTCGATGGCCTGTTGGTTGGAGAAGCCCTCTGTACGGAGTTCATGGGACGCCGCGTCAGTGTTTGGGAAGCTGATGCGGAGCGCCGTGCTGATGCTGTTCTCAAAAAGGGTGCGACTGCCGAGAGTCTGGAAAATCGACAACGTATTCAGGAAGAAGCAACATCTGGTAAGCGTATCCATTCGCTTGAAACCAAGCGTTTGGAGAAAAAACGGCAATTGGATCTCCAGCGCCAAGAAATTCATCCTGAAGCGGTGCAAACCCGTCTCCAAGGGCGTATCTCTCCACCGAAGCGTCCTCAAAAGGGGGGTATCCTGCCCCCGGCAGTACCCCAAGATGACCCACCAGGAACAGAAGTCATTCATTTGCCGATACGAGAGCGAGGGACGAACTATGACTGATAGCTCAGGCGAACAGCATCGTCCTCCATTTGTCGTGCATGACAACTTTCTGGAAACGCCCTTTGCAACACGTTTTCAAGGACTCTTACGGCATGCTTTGGAGCACCATTCCTGGCATATCATTGCGGCCATTCCGGGGAGCGGCAAGTCATGGGCAATTCACGACCTCCTATTGCACAGTGGAGCCTACAAAGAAGCTACAGGGAGAACTCGACTCCCTCTTCTTTTCATACGCGCACCAGCAAATCAAGCACACGAACTGAATCTGGCGACGGCCTTCGCCGGTGCTTTCGGCATCGTCCCTCGTATGACAGGGGCCGCGCTTCGCGTCTGGCTTGTGCGGGAGATGGCATGTGATGGAGTTGAATGCATCATCATTGACGATGCACATGAATTAACACTTAAACACCTTGCGCTTCTCAAAGAATTGACGGATAATCTAGCAGCTCCTCCGTATCAAAGGCGGGTTGGTCTCTGCTTGGTCGCCGCTACAAGCGGAAACATCGTTCCCTTCCAAGAAGTCCTTGCAGAGCCGAAGATTATCTGGCGACAGTTCCGCCATCGCATGGACATAGAACATCCCTATCATATTGTTTCTGGCCACACGGAGCAGGAGGTGCGTCATATTTTAACCACCTTTGAGGATCTCTATCGACCTCAACTCCCAGACTTGCAGTTACGTCGCTGGGCCACAACCATCTATGAGTGGTTGACCAACCCGATCCTCGATCCCGACGGGACCAAGCGTGTGACGATGGGCAACATCACCAAGCTTGTGGTCACCACGCTTCGGCGTGCCTACAACCGGGGAGCGACTGATGTCGATGCCGTGACGCTCCAAGAAGTGGCAGAACTGATGATTGTACGCCATGATGAGATTACTGGAATGGACGGAGATTCACCTGATCAGTTGCCTCCCGAAGAAGGAGTAGGCTGATGATGCCCATTGTTCTTGGTGATCTTGCCTGGCAAACCACGTTTCCGCACCGAGTTGCGCCACTTCCCGATGAGTGGCTGACAGGTTTGCTCCTGCGTTGTGATGAGGTCAATCATTGGGAAAGTGGGGAAACCTTCCGGTATCTTCTGCATTCGACAGATCATCCAGGTTTTGGTCCCGATGCTTCTCTGCTCGTCGTGCCCTTTTCACTTCTTGAATGCCTTGCTCAATTCCTGATGGTCTCTCCGAAACGTCTTCTTGCCACGACCTATTCTGCCGAGCTTGCACGGCTCTATCCTTCCGACGAACCCCATCCCAAGTTCCTGCTCGGCCCTCAGTACCATTCAGAAAAGCGGTTAAGAAGATTCAGGCGTGGACAGCGAGAACTCAGCAGGAAGCGCCCAATCCATCTTTGCCCGGTATGTGTTGCTCAAACACGTATTATCAAACGCACTGAGGCATTGCCACATCTGCACTATTGCCCGATTCACCATGTCGCGTTCCAAGGGCGTTGTTCCTGCGGAACACCCCTCTCCTTCTTCTCTCGTGGGACGCCACCATTTGCCTGCTCTGGGTGTGGTCTGGATTGGGGCGAATTCCCTCACATTTCGATTTCCCCAGATCGATTGAAGCTGGAACACGATCTCTATGCACTCTATGAGTTTTTCCTTTTGCAAGGAACAGATGAGTTGAAGGGAGCTGCCTTGCGTTTGGCTCGTCATCAGATCAAGAAGCACGAATCGCTCCAATCGAAGCTCAGCGGGAGAAGGATCATGCTTAGAAGCATCCCTATTTTGGACCACCTTTCCCTAGGGTATATTGTTGACATTCTCGTGAGTGTCGGCATTTCTCCGAAGGATATTGCTGAGGTTTCATTGTGCTAGATTTTGCTATGCGAGATAGTGATGTGAATGCGCCTGCTTGGCAAAATACCTTTCCTCATCGTGTGATGCCTCTTCCTGATGAGCGGATTCCCGGTTTACTACTCCGTTGTGATAAGGTGAATCACTGGGGTAGCCGAACGACACTTACCCACCTCCTTTCTCCTGGACCAGAGAAATTTCACCGCTGCTGGAGGACAGAGATGCCCAATCTCATCTTCTGGTTGGAGATCCTGTAAAATTCATTCGAAAATTGAGGTCAACATTTTTTACTCCAATCTTCGAATGGGTCACCTTTTTGTGCTCAGTTTTCTTCGAAAATTGGGGTCAAGTATCACACGTGCCTTGGCAGCGGTGGAAGTACTGCCAAAATAGGTGCAGCTTGTCTCTGTATTCATCCTTCTTGCCCTGCCGGGAAGCATCCCGAGGAAGAGGAGGTTTCTCCATTGATTTCCAAGCAGGAACTCGGCGTTCCTTTTCTCCTAACGGATGAGGCATGAGAGACTCTCATCAAAAACACGCCAATGCGACGCGATAAAGGCGAGCCACAACGAATACTCTCTTTGAGCGAAGCGGCGCTCCAATACGCCCGCGACGGCTGGTTCGTGTTTCCCCTTTTCGGCAAGGCACCCTTGAAGGGCAGCAATGGACACCGAGATGCGACCACAGATTTGGAGCAAATACAGAACTGGTGGCGTCACTACCCAAGGGCCAATATCGGGCTTGCCACTGGCAGTCTCTCGGGTCTCATTGTTCTTGACATTGACCCGCGTCATGGAGGACATCAAAGCGTTCAAATCCTTGAGAAGCGATATGGCACGATACCAGAAACACGCATGAGTAGGACCGTCCACGGAGGCCTGCATCGCTTTTACCAGCACCCAAGAGACGGGAAGCACTATCCTAATGCCATTGAGTTCGAAGGACTGCCAGGAATTGATGTACGCGGCGATGGGGGATATGTCGTCCTGCCACCCTCAAAGCTCTACGGCAGACTCTCCTATGTCTGGGGGAATACCCAGATCCCCATCGCGCCAGCACCGCCATGGCTTCTGGAGACCTTGACTCGAGAGAAGAACCGACAGGAGAGAACCTTCCAGGAGGCGGACTTGACCCAAGTGGCTGGTGAGAAATGGTTACAGGAGGCAGTCGAGAAAGCTAGAGAGGGGAACCGGAACCAGGTCGGGTTTCAGCTTGCCTGCCAATTGCGAGATGACGGCTTGTCACAAACGGAGGCGGAGAAGATCATGCTCTCCTATGTTGATCAGGTCGGCCCAGGCAAAACCTCCTACACCGCAAAAGAGGCACGTGCTAGTCTGCGGAGTGCCTACAGAAGGCCTCCAAGAGAACAAGCCAGACGCAGCCACTGAGCGCGAAGCGACGGGCAAAGCCCGATTGCGAGATAGGAGATGGAAGGGAACGTTGCTGGCCATATTTCGCCTTGAGCGCCTTCTTCTCGGGGAACTGTGCATCGATCATCGGCGTGCTTGGCTCCCTGCGCATGACTTGATCCATGAGCCAATCATCCCGCGAGGCGTCAAGCTGGGAGACCTTCATGACGATCCTTTCTCATGAAAAATGAGGTATGATATTATAGTATTGGGTAGTGGATACCTAAAGGCTGATGGCCCTTTCCAGATTGTAGCGATGAAGAAACAGGTCCAAACAAGCAATATGCATCAGTGTAGATTTAGAGAAAGAGAGCGTTTTGCGAACAAATCTTCCCAAGCGCTGCCGCAGTGTATTATTCCAGCGCTCGATATGAGCAGTTTCACCTGTTTCCTTGCCCACTGCTGTATGTTGCTCTTTTGGAATAACTGCTTGGTATGCTGCCCAAAAATCTGAATAACAATGTCCTTTTCGATACACTTCTGGAATGTTATTCCATAGCTCACGACAGGTCTTCTCACTTCTATCACCAACAGCTCGCGCAACAACTTGTCTCGTCTTTCTGCATAACGCAATCCATATCCAAGACTTATTTACCTTCTTCATTACAAATGACCATAATTCATCTAACTCTAATATCGTTGCTTTTGGATCATCTGCATCGGGCTCAACAAGCGTTTCGCTCAATGGAGGCAATTCGTCTGCCTTTTTTTTAGCCATTCTGCCACCGTATAGCGCGAGACACCAAATGTCCGCTCAATCCCTCTTAAACTACTGCGCTCTTGATAGGCACGCAGTATTTCTTCCTTACGTTCTTCTGAATATCCACGACGTGTCGGATTTTCTCTGCTATATCGCTTACACTCCTTGCAGAAGTATCTCTGCTTTCCGTTGGAAGCATGCCCGTTACACACTAAATCATCGCTTTCACAGTAAGGACATAAAAGGGTGACTGTAACCATTCTCTCTTCTCCTGCTTACTTTTTTGATGGTCTTTATTTTACTCCATCAGCCTTTAGGTGTCCACTACCTAGTATTGCAACATATGGAGCTATCAATGGGAGCTATCAGAATAAGAGAAGCATCCTGCAACTGAGGTGTTTCTCTTGTATTTGCCAGATGCTACTTGACCCGTTTCCACTCGTCGAGGAGGCTGCGTAAATCCTGGACCAGTTTCGGCTCCAGTTCAATGACCAGGCCATTGCCTGCGAAATTGACCACCTTCTCAACGAACGTGTGCATATCCATTTCCTGAGTCCCTGTCAGGTGCGCCGGTGGTGGGCCAGGCACCACCCAGATCTTGCCGAACTGAGCAAAGAGCGATAACTGTTCACTATAGCGCTCAACTTTGAAGGCTAGATGAAATACAGTACGAGTCGGCTTGCGCATCTCAACACGCAGGCCGATAATCATGCTGCGCGAGCCCGCATTGCCATAAAATAGTGTACAAATGCAAAAGCCCTCCTCCTGTTCATGCTGGGCGGCCAGTGTTGCGAGATCCGGGCGTTCCTGGATATCCACCCAGACAATGACAATGCCGTCAGTTGGGTCAATGATGATCCGATCAATGTCGTCGATGGGAAGCGCTGATTTGAGCGCAAGAGCTAGGTCTTCCATAGATAATCCTTTCTTTCATGCCTATCAGGTTCATATGGCTGCCGGAGGAACAAATCCTTGCCATGGTTCAAAGCTCGAGCTGTTCTCTCTTCACGCGAAGCGCCGCTTTGAGCTGCAGAATGTCTTTCTGTTGCTTCACGATGATCTGGTCTTTCTCTTCAAGGTGTCTCCTCAGCTGCTCTATGGTCTTGTCTCGCTCTGCTATAGCCTTGTCCCTGTCTGCAATCCTGCCCACAAGCACCGCACGCTGTATTGGTTTTTTGCGTGTTGTCTTTTTCTGTTCTTGCGTACTACACAATGCGGCAAGCGCTCTGGCAACATGCTCCAGGCGATCAATCGTTAACTTGTCAGTGGTACCCAGATACACGCTGAATTGCCTGCCCTGACGGCGATAGGCGTACCAGTAAGACTCCCCTCGCTGGCGTGTCTCTTGCCGTGCCGTGAAGTGGCCTTCTTTGCCTTTGAAGCTGAATGAAGGCAGAGTTGCGAGCCACTGGAAGTAGGCGTCTGAATCGGGTTCGAGATCGTGTCTGGAAAGCGGCAGGCCTTCACTATCCTCTTCCCAGATCTGGTAGTGACCAAGCTTTGACCACTTGATCTCGTTGACGAGTCGCTTCGGCACTATTGTACACTCCTTTCATTCTATACTACACAACGAGTATATACTCACTTAGCAAATTTGCAAGTGAACAACAAAAAGAGCCCTAGATAGTGAGGTTGACTATTCGTCGCGACTCGCTATACGAAGACGCAGTGAAATGAGGTGCTAACTTAGGCTAATGATGTGTTTGCAATAAAATCTGCAAAAGTAGCATCATATATAAGGATGCGATATCGGTGGCGTAGAGCTACTTCATGAATGGTGAGAAAAAAACTAGGGTGGCAAACTGAGGGTGGAAGTGATAGACTGAGGGTGGAAAAAGTGTAAGCTGTGCAGGAGAAGTGTGATGGCCCGAAAACAAGCACGACCGTTAGCCACCAAGCACGCCACGCTCGACCTGTTGCAGAAGACGTGTCGAGAGTGTGGCAATCGGCTCATGGTGGCACGCCATAGTCACCGGAAGGTCACGCGATTAGATGGCGTGTATGATCTGAGAGTCAAAGTCTACCAGTGTCTCAACCGGGAGTGTCCGCGCTTGCGGCAGGGGTGTCGGTCAGAGGAAGAAGGAAGCTGGGCCTTGCCCCATGGAGAGTTTGGATTGGACGTGATCGCGCTGGTGGGGGCGTTGCGCTATCGAGAACAGCGGAGCATCCCCCAAATCCACCAAGAGTTGTTACGACGAGGGGTCCAAGTCGCCCAACGCAGTGTGACCGATCAACTCTATCGCTATGAAGAACTGCTGGCAGTGAATCTGGCCGATGTCAAACGGCTCAAGGAGCGACTCAAAGGACAGAAGCAGGTAATTCTGGCTCTAGATGGGTTGCAACCAGATGTGGGGCAGGAGGTTCTCTGGCTGTTGCGCGACTGTTGCTCGGGAGAGGTCCTCTCAGCACACAGCCTTTTGGGAGCAACAGAAGACGATTTGGTCCCGCTGCTGCAAGAAGCGGCCAGCATCTGCCAAGAACTCGAGATCCCCATTACAGGAGTGATTACAGACGGACAGCGCTCTATCCGCAATGCCGTCGCTCATGCCTTGCCAAAGGCGGCCCATCAGCTCTGCCATTTTCATTACCTGCGAGAAGCTGCCAAACCCATTGCTGATGCCGATCGGCATGGAAAGTATGAACTCAAGAAAAAAGTCCGTGGGGTGCGTCCCATTGAACGAGCCCTGGAAGGACGAACCGATCCAGATGCCAAAGCGGTTCGTGGCTACTGTCTGGCTGTCAGGAGTGCGATCACTGATGATGGGAAACCGCCTCTGGAGGCCGACGGTCTCAAGTTGCAAGAGCGGCTCCAAGCCATCGATGACTCGATTCTGCGGGTGGCCGAAAAAAGGGGCTCCCCGATGAGCTGAGCCGTTTGCAGAGGCTTGTGCAAATGGGACTGCGAGCCACAGAACCCATGTGGCCTGCCGTCCGGCAAGCCTATGGATGGGTCTATCAGGCTGCCCACTTGCTTGCCAATGCCCATGAGCACCCGGTGGAGACGCTTGAGCAAGAGTATAGACAGTTCTTGGAGATGATCAAGCAGCAACAGGCGCAGCTGGGTGATCTTGCTGAAGCCATCACCCACTTCTCTCAGGTCACTGCCAGCTATTGGGATGGGCTCTTCCAGTGCTATCGGGTCAAGGATCTGCCTCGGACCAACAATGATCTGGAACAGTTCTTTGGCACCGCACGCCATATCGAGCGGCGCGTGACCGGGCGCAAGAGTGCATCGCCAACCTTGGTGGTGCGCGGCTCCGTGCGCGTGGTGGCTGCTGGGATCAGTCAACTTTACCCCATCTGTGCTGCTGACCTGCAGCTCTCCGATGTTCCCGCTTGGCGTGCCCTGCGTCAGAGCTTGGACTATCGCCACGAGGGCCGCCGCTGTCTGCTTCGCTTCCGCCGTGATCCACTGGCCTATCTCTCCGCCTTCCTTGGAGCTCTCCCTGCTCACTCCTAGTTTGCCACCCTAGAAAAAAAGCCTCCCAGTATTGCTGAGAGGCTTTCCTTTACTGAGAACCTGTACCAGGAGCTTTTTGAGTGACTAATTTCTCCAGTCATCATCTCCATCACCTGAATGAGGCCCCTGATGAGAGAAGAGGTCGATTTGCATCATCATTTAGTTCTCCCCTTTGTGTTTTCATTCTCCATCTTATGTCAGAGGACAGATGCCTCTCAACTCTGAGAGGCATCCAGGTGCAATGGTGAGCAATTGGGGTTAATCCCAATCACCATCGCCGCCATCTTGTGGACCTGTCCCGTTTGGATCGTTGCTGAAGAACACGAATTTCATAGACCCTCCTGTGTTATGGCTGGCAATCTGTCCAGTCAATAGGATACCATATGGTTGGTACCATTTTCAACTCTTTTTAGCGTACAAGTGAAACGTTGCGTACTTATAAAAGCACTTTGTTCTTACACCAGCAGGAAGATGGTATGCTGTGAAAAGCATCACGTGGATAACCTTTTTTTGATAGTATCACGACGTTATTCTGATACCACCAGAAAGAATCACTGCTTTTCTAATGTGAGAATATGTTCAAACAAATGAGGATCTTTAGTAAGGTGCAGATGTTGAATGGTTGGTTGTACCATGTGTAAATCCTCCATGGTACCTACATCGTCTATACTAATAGATCCTACAAACAGACGTTCTATTGGTGTTGTGGCGATCTTTTCTGAGACTTCTCTATATCCTTGCAGGTACACTCTGTCCTTGAGGTTACATACTCCAGAAACATCAAGATCAGGAATACCACAAAACGTACGAGATACACGCGATAGGGAATCTTGCCATGCTTTCTCTTGCGCATCATGAACGGTCTTATACCTGCCAGACTGCAAATGGTTAGCGAGAAACACGTTGTTGAAGAACTGATGCAACCCTCGAAACGATTGCGCAGGAGTAAGCACTCCTGAAGCTATACCAGGAGCCAATGTTGTGATCCAGGCATGCTTTTTTTCTAACTCATGGGCCGCCATCATCTCTTGGACGGCAAGAATGGCAAGTCCCTCCTCTGTGGGCAAAAATCCACGAGTCCCTGATCCAAGCAACGCTACTTTTGAGCGTTTTCCTGCAACTGAACGCAAGATGTGCGTCTCAATTTCTTCTGCCAATAGTTCCGCAGTCGTCAGGGCTGTAAAACGATTCTGTGTTGGAAGATACATTTCGCACAAGTCTAGATCAAGCGAGATGGTATCTCTATCTGGTGAAGGGACAACACGCCATTCAGTAAAGCCATAGGTTTGGAACGCTTCCTGATAGAGCCGTTGAACTGCCTGAGAGGAAACAGGAGTATCACGCCACTGCTGAAGCTTTTGAGACGCAACTCTCTTTTCTGATCTCTCCTCTACAGAGAGAAAATCTTCTGCCGATAGGTGCCATTGTTTGAGCTGTTTGAGGATTGATTCCGCAACCTCTCTGGCTTGCGGGTGGCTCCGCGCCCTCATCAGCATTTTGAAGCATTCGCGCAACGCGATCACCATCTCATCTCTGCTGATTTTGCCGTAGAGCATCTCATGGCACCTGTGTAACGTCTGCATATCATGATTGTGGGTGGCTTCTATGAGACGCAGACCAAGCACCTGCTCCTCAATCTTGTCTAAGTACAGACGACGGATAACCAGATTGGTTTCCTTTTGTGCGATCTCATCCTTCAATGCACCAAAATCTTGGATACGCCCATGAACATCATCAATGTCAATGGCAGGATAATGAATATGCGGCAGACGACCCAGAGCAGCACTTTGCTGAAATTCCCGTTGCCTGGATCGACCAATGATCTCTGCGAGTTGTCTTTGTGCTGCTGCCTCCTTGCGTCGTGGGTACCAATGGTCCCAATCTCGTTGCTCTTCATCACTCAATGGCCCAGCTTGTGCAAGCCATGTCAGATCATCAAACTGCGCAATTGGAAGATACCGTTGGTACCAATGGCTATCTAACTGATATCGGAGCGAAGATTCTTCAATCACCTGGATACGAGCAAGCCGTTGTTTGGCTTCGGTACGAAAATGATCGCGCTCATCATTGAGCAGAGCCAAGGCTTCGTGCAATACCTGCTTTTCTTCTTCTAATCTTCCTTGCATTTCATAAATGTGTGCTCGTTCAACAAGAAGCATACCCTTATTGCCTAAGATGGATGAATCGTCTTGGCGGAGCTGGTTGAGGAGGTGCAGCGCTTGCTGGTTTTTTTCGTCCGCATTGCGATATTCCCCTTTGGTGACAAGGATCTGTGCATATTCACTCAATGAGATAGCTAAGGAGCCTAACGAATCAGCCTTCTTCTCACCCTTCAAGTAGAGGCACTCGGTAATGGCTTTCTCTGCCTCATCATATCGGTGCAGCAGACGAGCGTAATACGCCAGGTCATTTAACCCTCGCGCCAGTTTAAACTCGTAATATCTCTCTTGCACTGGCAAAGCCCGTTTCAAACAGCTACGCAGTGTTTCGACGACCGTAGAGAGCACCGTCACACATTCTTCGGTGAGGCGTGTTGCTTGGTGGGTATCTGATGTCGAACGGCTCCATTTCCCGAGCAAGTACGCCTTATTGTAAAGAAATGAAGCCAATACATCAGGAGTCATTCTATTCGCTTGAGAGATGCGGTCAAACGTATTTTGTAAGCAATCATAGGCTTCTTGATACCGTTTTTCGTGAATGGTACGCTGCATCAGCGTATGGACAAGATAGATCTGTGCATGAGGATTGAGCACGATCTTGCCGTCAAGCACCAGATGGTGAATCTGGCGAAAATCTGTATCGCGAGCACGTGGATCTATCTTGTGCCCTACTTTTAATCCAACATGATACTGCAACAATAGTCTTCCAGCCTCATTAACTTCATCTTCATCTTTTCCCCGATCCTGATAGATCATTTCCTCGAACACGCGGTGGATTCGACTCACCTGTCCAAATGTTGCGCACAACCAACCGAACGATATGAACAGATCAGCAGCTTCGAGCAGTTGCCTGGCACGAATGTATCGCACGACCATTTCAGCGATCAGTGCAGCTTTTTCGGCATCGTCGCGGAAGTCTTGCAGCGTTGTCAGCCAATACGCATACCACTGCGTGACTTCTTGTTCTCCCTCAGCTTTGCGCTGTGCCGTGAGAGATTGCAGCACGGCTTCACGAACCAGCGGAACCACAGCTGCCCGGCCAGTCGCAGCCATGCTCAGATCAGCGAAGGAAGCTTTGACCAGATCCTCAAAAGACTCATCGCCGTGGTCAAACTGATCGAACAGGATCTCGAAAGGCACGCCGAGCGGGGCAAGGGCGAGAAATTCGACCAAACGCATCGTCTCTCCGCTGAGACGATTGGAGAAGACGTGGAGCAGTGCCCGGCGAGATTTCTCATCGAGATTGCCCGAGAAAAGCGTTTCACCTGCAAGTAACTTTTTTATGCTTACTGTATGTGGATTGTCAGTACTGTTAGAGGAACTTCTATTGCCCCAGGTCATGGAGAAACCACGACGCCTGGCCTGAAATGCCAACATCTCAATCGTCTGTGGGTTCTGACCGCAGCGCTGACAGACCGTGCGCAGCAAATCATCAGCGACATCATCAAAACCTTGCCGTTTCCACAGGAGTATCCCAGCTGCGACCGACAGCTCGGGCAAGTCATCTTCTACAAGAAAGGAGCGTTTCCGTTCATCCCAGCGGGGCCACGTTCGAGTAAACACGTACATGGTTGTAGGATGTGGTTCACTCATGAATGTTTCAAAGAACTGATGCCAGGACGGGGACCACTCACCTGCTGAGGGAAACATTTCTTGTGCGTCATCCAGAAGCACCACCACTTTTTGATCGAGTGCGCGAATGGCGTTCAAGACTTGGCTCATGCGTTCGGTGAGGGAGCGCTGTTTGGCCTCATCTATGGCCCTCATCGTGAGGTCAGAATAGAGGGTCGCCAGAAACTTATCTAAATGGTCATCAACGGTCATCGTTTCACTGTGGAGAAATCGGTATGGAATTAAGAACAGATCTTCTCGTTCAGCTAATCGTTGAATAAGGAGTGCCAGTGCATGAGATTTTCCAGCACCCATTCCTGCCTGGATAACCCCAACCTTCATTTGGGGGGCACGATCTGGATAGATAGCCACCTTGTCGACCCACTGCTCGCGCTCAAGCAGATGTGAGGTATCCTCTTTGAGAGCATCCCCAATCGCTTTGCGTCTGCGAGAGTCAGGCGATTCCAGAACAAGCCTATTTGGAGCACCATCAGGAACAAGATGGAGGATGGGGCGTTGGTGGCCACCTGCGAGCTTCATCAACGCTTGCTCGATCTCATCCCATTGCTCTTTGGAGACAGTGGGGCGTTTTCTTTGCTTTTTCTCGATGAGCGCTTTCCCCAGACGGAAAAATGTTTCCGCTTCAATCACTTGCATCGGAGGCAGACGCTTATCGCTGTGAAGGCCAACGAGGACCTCAAATATGGGGACGAGTTCATCTATCTGTGGAGCACGACGTTCACGCTCGAGGTACCCATAGGTTTGCCCTGTAAGCGTAGGAAGGAGTTCCCCCATCTCTTTTTGGGTGAGCCCAAACTGCTTGCGTTTATTTCTCAAGTAATCGCCGAACTTTTGATACCCAGCCAACGAGGAGAGCTGCAGCGGTGAAGAGGGCGGGTGGTGCTTGCTTGAAACAGGTGACGGTTTTACTACCATTGGTGTGTCCTTTTTTCTACTGATCGCCGCGTGTGTCCTATTCTCTGTCCATCGTACCATATCGGCAACCAGAATAGTGAAAGAAAAGTTTCAATAGGACCGCCTATTGAAACTTTTTGCAAATTCAACACATCTCTTTTTTGCCAGGTTAGGATGACGCGGCAGATGGCACTGGTGCTAGGAATGACCGAGAAATAACGTGTGCTTTTCAGACGACTTGAGGAATGGCCCGATAGTTCCATTGGCCCAAAAAGTCATCAAAAACGATGGGCATATGTTGCCTGAAATCCTCACTTGCTTTTCTAGCAGTTTTATAGACTTTATCTTTTATAGATGTAATCACCTTTAATCCCGTAGATGTAGAAGTTTTATTCATAAGTTCTTTCACTCGTTCAACACTGGTAAAGAGTGTACCTGCACAAGCTCTCGTCACATGACAAAAGAGTCTGTGTTCGATTGGGTTGTATTTTGATGTATATGGAGGATAATGAGCCACTCTAATCTCTATGCCAATTTCATTGGCTAATTTCTGCAAATCTTCTTTAAATATGTATTGTCTGCTTGAGTTACTTCCACCTCCATCAGCTGTGATCAAAATGCTTGAAGCTTCTGGGTATTGTATCTTTCCATGCATCTCCCACCAGTCTTTGACACAGTCACAGCAAAACTCACTCGTATCCTTGCTCGTATTTAGTGTCATATAGCCCACATTTCTTTTTACGTCATAGATTCCATGGGGGATAATGACTTCTTTTGCGCTAGAAAGGAAATCATGATCGTTCACCTTGACCGACTCGGTACAATAGATCTTCCCCTCCCGGTAAAAGGTGCCTACTGCCTCTTTTTTTTGACATCGAGACTGATGACAGGATCACCCTTATTCATGTGCTCTTCCTTTAACATATTGATATTCTTAAATTGATCATCTCTATGCTCTGCCTCTTTCACGGTTTTGGTCTTTTGCATTTTCCTTTGCACATACTTGTGCTTCTTTAACAGCTGCTTGACCACATGTTCAGATACATTATACCCTTTCTCTTGAAATGCAAGAGATAGAGCTTTTTGCCCCAAATTGGTCCATTTCACTGCTTCATCCATCGGACTTCCTGCTGTATGATCCTTGACAATCTCCAAAAATATCTCATCGATGTTTTCTATCTTTTCCATGATTTTTCTTCTTCCACCTCCAGCTCTCCTTATGTGGCCTTTGGGAATCGGGGATCCATGCACGATTTCTTCTCTTCCTACCCTGAGTGTGGTTGGACTACATCCCAGAAGCATACAGATATACTTTTGTCCCCCATGCCCCAATTTCCCTGCTTCTAGAGCTGCATATCTCCTTTTCTCTTTCTCTGAGAGCGTTGTATAAAAACTCTTCATCTGTTCTTCTACTTCTTGTGAATATTTTCCTTGGAACACTGTTTTTCCATCTTCCTCTTTTTTTCTCTCGCACGTGTTCCCTCGCTCGCCTTCACTTGCCTCTCGTGCGAAGCCCTCTCATTCTTGCACGAGTCCCTTCAAACTGTCAAGTTAATTTTCCGTCATTCCTA
>Ga0137380_10002434_pt1 | contig 15829 bp, 10 predicted proteins | sample SagtaG_17_FD_104809 | JGI IMG/M metagenome (GOLD analysis project Ga0137380, IMG submission 104809) | Vadose zone soil microbial communities from Sagehorn Ranch, Mendocino, California, USA - Sage2_L_100_16 metaG | ecosystem: Environmental > Terrestrial > Soil > Vadose zone | place: USA...
GGGCACTTCGGCGTGGCTACCGGCAGGTAGCTCGGTACGGGGTTCGATGAAATCGATCCGCACTTCTCCTTCCAGGCAGAGGAGAAACTCATCGTGCGGCTGCAGGCGCCACTTGGGCATGGCACCCTCGGCCACCATACACTCGATCACATAGGGCCCGTTCTTGGCTACAGCCAGCTTCTCGTACGGTTTGGCTCGGGCGCCGATCTCGTAGACATTGGAGTAGACGTAGCGCCTGATGTGCTCCCGAGGGTCAACAATATCGACCCCACCCTTGGCGTGCTGGGCCATACTGCCAGACAACGGGGTGTCTTTGCTTGCCTTCATACTCCCTCCTGACAGAGGCCGATAGCTGACCGCCGAGGGTTCAATGCTTACTCTCCAGATTCTTGCTGTGTCGGCACTTGATCCTTTGTGGCTTCAGCACCTTTGTGGACAAGCTCTTTGACGATTATCGGCAGCGGGCTGTGCTCGTAGCGTTTGGTAAGCTCGGGCAGCAACGCAGTCAGGAAGACGACCAAGAGGCCCAAGAGGAAGAGAAAGCGTATCACCTTGCTGACCGCTACCAACAAAGAGATGGCTCCGCCCAGCAGGATCAACTGGAGTTTCGACAGACTGAGCAACCACTCCCAGGCGTACTGTAAGGTTTCCGCACTCATTCCCTTCTCTTCTTACACTTTTACAGCGTCATCAGCACTCCCCCAAAGAGACTGGGGTGGTACGCGCGCACCACATAGAACACGACCAGAGCAACCAGTACGACCCCCCAGCGCAGCTCACTCAGGTTGAGCGGCTGTTTTTTATTGATAATCGCGGCAAAAGGGAGAAACGACGTCGCCGCCTTAAACTCGGCATAACCCGGCACTTCCACGACCTTGCGCATATCTTGGTGCCAGGCTCCGATCCAGGCGAATACAGAGAAACCCCCAAAGAAGATCAGATCACCGAGAGAGCCATTCACCAGGCAGTGGGCTAAGCCGAAGAGGAAGAAGGCGGCGAAGGTTGGGTGACGGGTGATGCGGGTGAGCCCATAGGGTTCCGGCGTGCTGCTGCTCAGCATGGCACTAGGCGGTCTGGATACCAACCCGCTGATGAGCAGCACGAAAGCCAGCGCCATGAAGATCAGGTTCAGGTCCCGAGCGAGCAGATAGGGGCCAAACGTCCTCCATAACTGCGGGCCAGCATGCTTGTGACGAAAATAGTAGCCAAACAGCGGGACCAGGGTGGCAAAAGCGACCAAGGAGTAGAACCCTTGAAAGGGACGCTCCCCCAAACGTGCCACCAGCCTGGGGCGTAGGCGCGGGGAGGACAGGGCGATATGCGACCCACCAAACAACAACCACCACAGTAGCACAATAAACGATTCCTTCATGCCGCCTCCCTTACGCTAACGGGCAACATACTCCTGGTCAATAACAAACGGCGCGTCGGTGGCAAACAGAGACAGAGATAGGGACAGAGACCGCTCCGCCCTTCTCTGTCTCTGTCCCTATCTCTGTCGCAAGTCTCTAGTCTCTAGCTTCAAGCCTCAAGCCTCAGCTTTTCAATGACCTCTTGCGCCTCTCGCACGATGTCGCGCACGATCTGGGCTGCGGGTTTGATGTCGTTCACCAAGCTACACGACTCGCCCGCGTAGAGTGCGGTATACTCCATGTCACCGGTGAAGCCAGGCATGGGTGGGAAGACTCCGTATCTCACCGCTGCCACCGTGGTCCCTGCGAGGGGCATGGTGCCAATGACGCTCCCCTCGCCTGGACGCTGCCCGCTGGCCGGCCGGCCGGCGGCCTCCCACTCCTCGACCGCCTTATTACGCAGGATGCGATGGGCCGCCTCAGGCCAGCCTATATCGAAGAGCAAGGTATAGACCGTGTCTTCGGCTTTGCTCTTCACCACCCGTTCTTTATATGCACGGATCACGCTGGTCTCCTCGCTGCAGAGAAAGCGGGTTCCCATGGATACTGCCTGCGCGCCTAGGCTGAGCGCTGCTACCACACCTCTGCCATTGGCAATTCCTCCCGCAGCGATGACTGGCAGGGGCTTCACCGCCTCAACCACCGCGGGCACGATGGTCGTGAGCGAGGTTGTGCTTTTCACATGCCCGCCGGCCTCGACCCCTTGCGCGATGATCGCGTCTACTCCAGCTTCGGCCGCGGCCCTGGCTTCCTCGACTGACCCTACCTGTACAAAGACTTTTGTGCCATGGCGGTGGGCCTCCTCGACATAGAGCTTGGGATCGCCCCAGAAGAGAACGAGGATGGGAACCTTCTCGTCGAGACAGGCTTCGATCTGCCCTTCCTGCAGAAGTGGCAGGAGGATATTCACCCCGAACGGCTTGTCAGTGAGCGTGTGTAGGTGTTGAATCTGCTGACGGATGTACGGGGCGGGCAGCCCGCCCATACCGAGCACACCACAGGCGCCGGCATTGGACACAGCCGCCACCAGTGCCGGCCCGGCCATACCGCCTCCCATGCCCACAGAGAAAATTGGATATTCAATCCCCAGTTGCCGACAAAGCGCGGTCTTCAACATCAGACCCTCCGCTGAAAAGCCTGCCAGGGCTTTATCACCAGAAGGGACAGGAAATCAACAACGTGCTAGTCAAAGAGGTTCATGGCCACTCTTCTCATTATCGACGGATTCAATGTGCTCCATGCCGGAGTCCTGCTCGGGCGCGACCGCGCTGGCTGGTGGCAGGAGCCAGCACAGCGCCGTCTTATCGAACGGGTAGGGCGGTTCGCCGATCCGCGCTATCCAGAGATCTGGGTCGTCTTCGACCGTCGGCCAGGTCAGGACCAGAGGCAGGGTGCCGTCGTAAGCGACGACCTACGGATTCACATGGTCTACGCACCCTCGGCCGACGACTGGATCGTGGAACAGGTGAAGGCGCTCTGCGGCCAGCGCCCGGTTACCGTGGTCACTGCCGATCGCTTGCTCCGCGACCGCGCTCGTCACGCCGGTGGAGAGATTCTCTCTCCCCGCCGGTTCCTGGCTGCCTGCGGCTAGAGGGGGGATTGCAGCCGAGGGTGTCGATTCGACACCCTCACAAATCGCTATAACCCCTTTCTCTCCCTCCGCTCCCTGATAATATATACTGCTTAGGGTGGCCCCCTCTTTCCCACAGCAGGAGGGGGCGAAGAGGTTATGGAGCGAGTCTATCATCTGATTGTTTACAAACCTAAGAGTGTCCTTTTCCTCATCCTCTTGCTCACCGGCTTTTTTGCCTATCATGCGCGGCATATCCGCCTGGACAGCTCAGTCGACAGCCTCCTTCCCAAGGAAGACCCAGAAAAGCACTACTACAACGAGGTACGCCAGCTCTTTGGCAGCGATGAGATCGGGGTGATCGGCCTCATTACTGACAACGTCTACACTGCAGAGGTACTGCAGAAGATCAAACGCCTCACCGAAGAGATTAGAAAAATCCCCCAGGTGAAGAGCGTGGTCAGCCTCAGCAACGCCCAGGACATCATCGCGAGTGTGGCGGAAGAACAAGCCCTTCTCGTTCCGGATATACCGAGGACGGCTGTAGGGTGGGACGCACTCAAAGAACAGGTGAACGACGTCCCTGTGTATGTGAAGAACCTGGTTTCTCCAGATGGCCACGCTGCCGCCATTATCATTACCTTCCTCGACGGTCTCAGTGATGAGGAGTTCAGGCGACGAGGCATTAATGAAACAATCCAGGCGATCGTGGACAAAGAAAGTGGGCCCGAGCGGCTCTACTACACCGGCCTCCCCTACTTTAAGACCCACCTCGCAAAGTCGATGCGAGAGGACTTAACCCGTTTTGTCCCGTTGACCCTGTTCCTCATCGTGGTGATCCTGTTCGTGAGCTTTCGCTCTCTGCGAGGGGTGTTACTCCCCACCCTAACCGTGGTAGTCAGCCTGACCTGGACCCTGGGAATCATGGTGCTCGCCGGCAGCCGCCTGAGCCTGGGCAGCATCGCCCTCCCTCCCCTGCTACTGGTGCTCGGCACGATGTACTCCCTGCATGTGGTCGCCGAGTACTACGAACTGGCCCAGCCCGGCCGTTCGGCACGCGAGGTGGTACTGGAGACTCTGCAGAAAACGAGCGCGCCCACCTTCATCACTGCCCTGACCACCATCCTGGGCTTCCTCTCACTCCTGGTCAACAGCATCGTTAGCATTCGCGAGATGGGCATTTACGCTTCCGTGGGCATCACGGTCGCGTTTGTGCTCTCGCTTGTCCTCATCCCGGCGCTGCTGGTTCTCTTGCCCTTGCCAACCAGAGCAGAAGAAATCTTTTCTCCAGTGTTGAGCGCGGCGCTACAAAGGGTGACTCGGGTGGACATCCGCCACCGGGGCGGCATTATCGTCGCCTGTCTCCTCATTTCCGTCCTCTGTACCTGGCTAAGCTTTTCGATCCAGGTAGACTCAAATTTTCAGTCCTTCTTTCGCGAGACTGATCCTATTCGCCAGGCCACCGATGCCATCAACCGTCATCTGGCCGGCAGCACCGCCTTTTATGTGGTGATTGATGGCGAACAGAAGGACGCCATCAAAAAATGGGACACGCTGTGGAGGATTAAAAACCTCCAACTCTACATTGCTTCTCTACCCGGAGTAGAGAAGACTATTTCTTTTGTTGATTACTGCGAGATGCTGGACAGAGGATTGCAGGAAATTCCTTCTGAGGAGAAGAGACTCTCGAATTCTTCGCTTGAGGAACAGACGACCTTCTGGGAAAACCCTTCCCAACTGGCCGGGGTTATGCAGCTTATCTATTTGAACGCCAATAATATCTCTGGCGTGATCAACCACCCGGATTACTCACGGACGAACATCTTGGTGCGAACAACTCTCTCCCGTGCTAGCGACGTGGCCGCCATCGTCGAGAAAATCCGCTTGTTCGCGCAGAAGACTTTCCCTCCTGAGCTCACGGTTCATCCGACCGGCACTTTGATTCTTCACACTCGGACAAGGGGGAACATCGTCACCGGACAGATAGAGAGCCTCGCACTATCGACGGGTGTCATTTTTGTCCTCATGTCGGCTATGTTTCTCTCTATCCGGTTGGGGATCATTGCTATGATCCCCAACCTCTTTCCTCTTCTCGTTTTCTTTGGCCTCATGGGCGCCACTGGCGCCGTGCTCAGCCTGAGCACCAACATCATTGCGTCGATCGCCCTGGGTATTAACATTGACAATGAGATCCACCTTATGCACCGGCTCAGCGCTGAAGTGCGGACCACGCCTGATCAGGAACAGGCCCTCTTGCGGACGCTCTCCACCGTGGGCAAGCCTGCCTTCTACGCCTCTGTCCTGCTCGTCTTGGGTTTTTTCGCGCTCTGTTTCTCTACCCTCGTGCCGATCCAGGAGTTTGGCTACCTGTCGGCTGTCACCATGCTCGTTTCGCTGGGTGCCGACCTCATGCTGACGCCCGCTCTCCTGGCCACGACGCGGATCATCACCCTGTGGGATCTCCTCTATGTCAAGCTGGGGAAAGACCCCCATAAGACCATTGGCATCTTTGCCGACCTCCGCCCCTACCAGGCCAAGATTGTGGCGCTCATGGGTGAGCTGAAGGCCTTCCCGCGTGGACACGCCATTATCCGTCGTGGGGAGGTGGGCACTGAGATGTTCGTGCTGCTGAACGGCAGGGCAGAGGTGCGGGTGAACTCCGCTGGCCAGATCCGGCCGTTGTGGGAGTTCAAGCGGGGTGACGTGTTTGGCGTGACGAACCTCATCCGCAGTGAGGAACGGGTGACCGACGTGGTCGCCCTTGAGGACGTAGAGGTGCTGGCCATGGATGAGCGCTTTCTGACCCGGCTCTGGCGCTACCCGCGCATTGCCGCCAGGATCTTTTTCAATATCTCCAGTTTCCTCCTCGACCTTCTGCAGGACGAACTGCAACGCGAGAGAATTAAGAATGAAGAATTAAGAGTGAAGAATCTCTAACTCTTTCACTTGTCATTCTTTTACTTCCCTCGTTTCATCAGCTCTGACTGCGTAAAAATTTCCTCTGGCAGGCCGACCCCAAAGGAGAGTTGCTGCCCCTGTTTGAGGGGTAGTTCTACCGTGGCGTAATTCCGTTGCTCGTCCACCGACAGGGTAAAGTCCGGCTGAGCGACGGAGAAATCTCCTTGGGCCGTTTGCCCTAGCGAAACGGAATTGAGCAGCATGCGCCAGAGCCGCCCGTCTTTGTCGTAAGCTTCTTTGTAGTACCCCACGTACAGCTCTCTATCGATCCACAGCACCTGGCGGCTGTAGGCGTACTGCGCATCTTTGGCTGTGGCCTCGACTACCCACACGGGCCTTTTGACAAGGCTATAATTAGTCGGCCACCAAGCCTTCCCTTTCCAGCCCTCTTTCTCCCAGCCCATGGTGAGGAAGTCTGTAGGGTTCTCCAGTAGGTAGCCTCGCTTTGCCGGGCGCAGGAGTTTGGGGTTGGGCAGTGTGTAAGGCACGAGCGCTTCTTGGACACCAACGAGCTTCCAGGTGAAGTACTGCACTTTGCCGGAGAAGAGGTAAGGGTCGTCGTGGGCGAGGTCCAAGCCGAAGAGGCTGTCGGAGCCGTTGGCAGCGTTGAGCCGCCGCACCCGTTTGAGCGCCGGGATAAATGTCCACAGCGAATTCCACTGCCCCGGATCGAGATAGACCCATTCTAAGGTCACCACTCCGACGACTTCATACGGAGCGACCCCAGCAATGATGAGCTTCCGCAGTGTGGCGTCTGGGTTAGCGATGGGGCCAGAGAAGCGAGACCCATAAAACAGAATCTGTCCCTGAAACTCGATGTAGTGGTCTAAAGCTGAGGGTGTCACTCTATGCAGGTTGCTGAAGCGGTCAGCGTCGTCAGCCTGCATGAGCGTATAAGAGAAGTTGTACATCACTTTGGCTGCGGCCTGGGGGTCTTTGCTGTCAATCTGAGGAAACGGGTCGCCATAGAGGAACGCAGGGTAGGTGTGTGTGGTGTTGTCGATCAAAGAGCCATTGGCGTCAACCGAAAACTTGCCAGCGTTTGCTGCTGAGGCGGCTTTGAACTTGCTGCCCCAGCTCAGCGAGGCCGGAAGGGCAATGACCTTTGCCTGGTAGCTGCTGTCCTGGAAGCGACGGAGCACCGGGTCCGGCATCCGCCCCTTGGCCTCTTGCCAGTTCGCTTGGCCGAGGGTGTCCCCGGAGTTGAGGTCGGTCCAGGCGGGCAGGTTGCCAAAGAGACCGAGGAAAAGAAAAGCGAGGATGACAACTGCCGTAGGAGAGTTCCTTCTCATGCAAAGTCTCCTGATAACCTGCTGCTATGCCTTGCTTCTCCCTCTCCTGCTTTGCAGGAGAGGGCCGGGGTGAGGGTCTGTCCCGCCGTGCTGCTCCCGCGCGCTCCCTCATCCTGACCCTCTTCCACAGGGAGAGGGAACTTGTGCTTCACCCTTCTACAACCGGAAAGACAATATGTGATGGATGCGCCGCGTCATGGTAGATGGTGTTTTCGGCCCCCACCATCCCGCCCGGCTCGCCCAGCGCGCCGCCGGTGTTGGGGTTCACGTCGAAGCGAGGGAAGTTGGACGAGGAGATGTCAAGTCGGATCTGATGGCCACGCACGAACAGGTTGCTGGTTGGGTACAGGGTGAGGGTGAACGGAGAGACCTCGCCCGGAGTCAGCAGTGCCGGGGTGGTCCACGAGTTGCGGTAGCGGGCGCGGATGATCGAGTCGCTGAGATTCAGGGCATAGCCTTCAGGATAGTCCGCGCTCGGTGGGCAGACGTCAATCAGCTTGGCAGTGAAGTCAGTGTCGCGCGCCGAAGAGGAAGCCCAGAGCGTGACCGTGATCGGTCCGGTCACTTCGAGGTCGCGCTCCAGCGGCGGTGTGGCAAAGACCAGCACGTCTTGCCGGGCAGCCAGGGGCAACGAGTCTTTCTGGGCGAACGCGCCGGTCCGGGTGCGCTGATCAAACCCACCCGGCGGCATGAACTCGAAGCCTACCGAGATACAGCCGCCGACCGTTGGCACTGGATCGCGTGGGTCGAAGCGATAGGTCGTGCAACTGAACGGGGTCCTAGGCATCTCCGGCGACAGGACGCCATTCTCGTGCAAGTAATAAGGGGTAGAGCGAGCGCGTGCCAGCGGCCACTCAGGCTCCGCCCGCCAGTGACCACCGTGATGCAGGCGGCCGGCTAGACCCAAGACATCGAAGGTCTTCTTGCCGCTGCCACCGCCCATGACAAAGATGTTCACCGGCGGTTCGTCCATGATGCCGGTGTCGAAATCCTTCAGCCAATAGTCGAACCAGCGCAGCCGCAGGCCATTGTAATGATCGACCGCATCCGGGCCGAAAGTCACATCCCCGGAGTACTCCTGGTCCATCATCACGCCATGGGTCCAGGGTCCCATCAGCAATTTTTGCGGGCTCTTCTTCAGTTTCGTCAGCGCGGTGAAGTTCTCGGCAGTGGCGCGAGCGTACGAGTCGTACCAGGCGCCGCAGTAGAAGGTCGGGACATCAGCATGCTCGGCGTAGTATTCGTGAATGGCATAGCCACGCTGCTGCCAGTACTCGTCATAGTTACCATGAATCTGCAGGTCGAGCGCCCACTGCTCGTAACTCGGCAGCAGGCGCAGCGGGGAGGCCCCTTTCTTGAGCGGCAGCTTACCCAGCCACCAGCCCAGATTATTGCGGGCCTCCAGCAGAGCCGCCCGCAGAGCCGGGTTCGCGCGCGCTTCTTTACTGGTCACGGCCATATGAAAGGCATAGATGAGGAAGCGTTGTTCCAGAGCGCCGTTCTGCCGCATGGAGCACGAGTAGTAGTCTGACGGCCCTTCGGTGACGAACATCGCCTTGAGGTGAGGCGGGTTGAGCGTGGCGGCCGCGCTCTGGACCGCGGCCATGTAGGAGGTGCCCATAGTGCCGACCTTGCCGTTGCCCCAGGGCTGAGCCGCGGCCCATTCGATGGTGTCGTAGCCGTCCGGCGCCTCGCGGGCAAAGGGGTACCACTCGCCTGCAGAATTGCCCCGGCCGCGCACGTCCTGCACAAGCACCACATAGCCGTGCCGGGCGAAGAAGCGAGCGTGTAACACAAAACGAGTGGCGTCCTTATCGTAAGGGGTGCGCTCGACCAGGACAGGAAAAGAGCCGGGTGCCAGCCCGTTATGGAGTGCCGGAAAGTAGATGTCGGTGGCGAGCCCTATGCCATCCCGCGCCGGCACTCTCACGTCGCGTTTAACCTGTACCTCGAATGCCTGCCAGGAGCCCTGATACTGATGTGCGGACATATGCGTCTCCCCCAGTGCTGACTTTTTGTCAGAGAATCTTTTCCTCCCTCTTGCTGAGCAAAGTCAATGGGTCGGCAACCGCTGACCGTTTGCTCTTCTCCCCTCCCTGATATATATAGCGGTTCTCAGTCGGATGTGTCCTCACACTCATTGTAGGGGCGAAGCTCGCATTCGCCCTGCTATCTTAACCAAGAACCGCTCTAGGCTGCTCGGGGCTGCGCCTGCTTCTCCACACGCAGGCCGGGAGCAGTTATGAAGCGGGTCTATCCCCTGATCGTCCATCGGCCAAGACTCGTCCTCTTGTTCATTCTTCTGCTCACCAGCTTTTTGGGCTATCACGCCCGGCACCTGCGCATCGACAGTTCGGCCGAGCATCTCCTCGCCACGGATGATCCCAACAAACGGTACTACGACGAGATACGTGCCCTCTTTGGCAGCGACGATATTGGCATCATCGGTCTCGTGACCGAGAACGTCTACACCCCCGCCACTCTGGAAAAGATTCGCCGTCTCACTGCCCAGGCAGAGAAGGTCGATGGGGTGCAAAGCGTGCTGAGCCTCACCAATGCCCCTGATCCGATTGCCAATGTGGTCGATCCGCCTTTGTTGATTCCCCAGATCCCTACTGACCCGGCTGCCCTAACGGCGCTCAGACGCAAAATCAAGGAGAACCCCATCTACTTGAACGTCGTTTCTCAAGACGGGAAAGGCGCGGCCGTTATCCTCTACTTCAAGAACCTCAGCGATGATGAGTTCTTACATAAACGGGTGGACGAGCACCTCCAGGAGATCATCGCTCGCGAGCAGGGCCCGGAGAAACTCTACCTCACCGGCATGCAGAGTATTAAAGCCAACTCCTTCAAACTTATGCAGCAGGACCTGTGGACGTTCACCCCGCTGAGCTGTGTCGTCATCATGGGGGTCCTGGGCTTCTGCTTTCGCAACCTGCGGGGGGTACTCCTGCCACTCCTCTCTGTACTTTGTGGGGTGGCGTGGACCCTGGGATTCATGGCTCTCACCGGCGAGGCCATCACCATTGGTACATTAGTGCTGCCCTCCTTGATCATCGTCATCGGCAGCACGTACTCTATTTATGTCATCGCGCAGTACGAGGAAGAAGCAGGGCAGGGGGGTACTGCGGCGGAGGTCGTGCTACGAGCGCTCGCGCGCGTCAGCCTTCCCGTTACCGTGGCTGCCTTCACCACCATAGTCGGCTTTGCCACCTTGCTCCTCAACCGCATCGGCACCATCCGTGCTCTGGGGTTGTACGCCGCGGTCGGGTTTGCCAGTGTCACTGTGGTTGTTCTGAGCTTCATTCCCGCAGCCCTCGCCCTCCTGCCTCTGCCGCGGTCCACCAAGACCAGGCAGGGGGCAGACAGGCTCACCACCCTGCTCGCCAAGGTGGGGCACTTTGACCGCCGCTACCAAGTGCCGATTATGGTGGCGGCTGCACTTTTGGTTATTCCTTGCTTCTTAGGCATCGCCCGCATCCGCGCCGACTCGAACTTCCTGCAGTTTTTCAAGAAGAACTCGCCAGTGCGCCGCGCGAACGAGGTGATCAGCGAGAAGATTGGCGGCACGCAGAACTTCTACGTGGTGGTGCACAGCGGCAAGAAAGGGGGGGCAACAACCTTTGATCTTCTGGAGCGGATCAAAGGCCTGCAGCGCTACCTTGCCACCCGCCCTGGTGTTGACCAGACTGTCTCTCTAGTTGACTACTGTGAACTCCTCGATCGGGCGATCCAGAGCGGCGGCCCCGGAGACGAAGCCCTCCTCGGAGAGGAAGGCGGAGTGCCCCCCTCGCCGCCGGTTGCCCCCAACACACCGCTGACAACCTTTTGGGAGCGGCCAGAACAACTCAAAGCGGTCATGGCAATTGTCAGCGGCACACCGAAGACCTTCTCTTCTGTGGTTAGCCCGGACTTCTCCACCGCCAATATTCTGGTGCGCACCCGGCTCACCAGCTCCAGCGATATCGTGCGCACGGCTGAGGAGGTCCGCCGCTACGCCAAGGATCACTTTCCTCCTGAGGTGGTGGTGCGCCCGACCGGCAGCCTCATTCTCCTCAACGAAGCCACGGAGGACATCGTCTGGGGCCAGGTCAAAAGCTTGGGCTTTGCTCTGGTTGTGATCTTTGTGGTCCTGTCGCTGATGTTCCTCTCCGCTAAGGTCGGCTTTCTCTCCCTGCTGCCCAACCTGCTCGCTATCCTCATCTTCTTTGGCGTCATGGGCTGGACAGGGGTGACGCTGAACCTCGGCACCAGCATCATCGCCTCGATCGCTATCGGCATCGCGGTCGAGGACGCCATCCGCTACCTAGCCCGCCTCAGCGCCGAGATCCAGGCCACGCACGATCAGGAGCGGGCGATCTTCCAGACTGTTTCGACCGTGGGGAAACCCATCATCTATGCTTCGACCGCCCTGGGGTTAGGCTTCTTAATGTTCCTTTTCTCCAACTTTGTGCCGATCCAAAAGTTCGGCTTTCTCACTGCCATCACCCTGGCCGCAGCCTTTGTGAACGATCTGGTGCTGCTGCCCGCTCTGCTGGCCACCACCCGCATTATCACTCTGTGGGATGTCCTCTCCCTCAGGCTGGGCGAAGACCCGCACAAGACGATCGGGCTGTTTGAAGGGCTGCGGCCTTCACAGGCGAAGATGGTCACGCTCATGGGTGAACTCAGAACGTTCCCGCGCGGGCAGCCCATCATTCGCCAGGGCGAGGTGGGGAATGAGATGTACGTGCTGATCAAAGGCACGGCGGACGTCTTCATCAACTCTTCTTCTGCTCAGCCTCAGTATGTACGCAAGCTGAAGCGAGGCGACGTCTTTGGCGAGATGGGGCTGATCCGTCACCACGAACGCACGGCCGATGTCATTGCCGCCGAGGATGTGGAGGTGATCGCCGTCAATGAGCGCTTCCTCTCCCACATGCAGCAGCGCTACCCGCGCATTGGCGCCAAGATTTTCTTAAACATTGCGAAAATCCTCAGTGACCGTCTACAAGACCAATCGCAGCGGGTATGAAGGCTAGGGGTGGTATTAATCAGGTACTTGGAGCACGAGACCATGAAGCCCCTGTGCCTGAAGCTCTTCAAGGAAGTTTGTTGCCTCGACAACGGAAAAAAAACTGCCAATACGAAGTCGCACGAACCGACCTTCCTCAAGCATGCTCATTGCGGTGGAGTATCCCTCTCCACTGAAGTGGTCAGACCAGTGTTCTGCCTCCGTTCCCTCTAGGAACGAAAGCTGGATGAGGTATCCTCGCATGACTTGGGGGGGCTGTTGGGCTTCTAGCAGAGGCGCAGGCGCCTGCTCTTTCAGCCGCAGGCTGTCCTGTCTCGCTTGCGTGGCTACTTCCCCCTTCGCCTTTGCCCTTTCGCCTTGGCCCTCTTGCAGGGGCAGGCCGTCCTGTCTCGCTTGCGTGGAGCCTGCCCCTTTCGCTTTTGCGCTTTCGCCTTGGCCCTCTTGCAGGGGGTCGGCCTTCTTTTCTTCTACCTCGGTCTTGATCATACTTGTGGGAGCCTGGGGGGAGGTTGCGGCGGTCTCTTGCTGAGTCGGAGCCTCAACCTCTGAGTGCTGGGCCTTGGCCAGTGGAGCCGAAGGCGCCGCCGGGGGGTCGGCCTTCTCTTCTTCCTCCTCGGTCTCAATCTCGCTTGTAGGAACCTGGGGGGAGGTTGCGGCGGTCTCTTGGTGAGTCGGAGCCTCAGCCTCTGAGTGCTGGGCCTTGGCCAGTGGAGCCGAAGGCGCCACCGGGGGTTCGACCTTCTTTTCTTCTACGTCGGTCTTGATCACACTCGTGAGAACCTGGGGGGAGGTTGCGGCAGTCTGTTGGTGGGTCGGAGCCCTCACCTCTGGCGAAGGTGTTGAGGGGGGATGACGGACCAGTTTGGCTGGATGCTCCCCCTGTCTAGCGAAAATGACCGCTTTACCAAGGATCTCTTCCGGCTCGATCTGCTGAGTCACCAGTCTACGGGCTTCCTCCTTCGGAACATAGACCACTGCCCCTTCCAGGGTCATGTGGGGTCCGGCAGGAGTCTGGGCAATGCTCCTCCAAGAAAAGTTCAAGCCGTACCCCGCCACCTCTTTATCGTTGTAGATCTCCATATCATTGGCCAGAATAGCGAGAAGCTCTCGGCCATATTGAGAGAACAACCGCTCGACCTTCGCGCGTAGGTCCGTACTTTCCTGCAAAATATCTGGCATGCCGAGCAGGACCTCAAGGTAGCGCGCATCAGGGGCCTGACTGGCCGAATGGGTAAAAAACCCCATGCTGACTGAGACAATGTTATTGGCAAACTCTAACCTCCCCACCGGACTGTCGACGACCTGCTCCATCAGTTGGTCCAGATGGCGACCGTACTTTTCTCCCAGGTATCTAGCCTTTTGGGTACTGTAATAGGCAGTGTAGTAAGAGGGCGGGGCCACGGTCACCCCGACGGGAGCGCCATTGTCGCTCAACCCCTCGCCTAGACTACAACCACCGCAGGCAAGCGCAAGACAAGCCAGTATGAGAAAGCGCGTATGAAGTCCCACTGTGATCCTCCCCGCCCCTGGCGCTTTTCTTGGCAACCATGGCTCGTGAATGACAACTCATCGATCTAGAGCGAGGACTATTTTATACTAAAATACGTTTAAAGATACTCTTTCCGCCGGTACTCTTGCCAAAACTGGCACGACTTTTGACAAAAATGACAGAAATGACACATTCGTCCTTTCGATATCCAGATTCCCCCCCTCAAGGCACGGAATTAAAGGGTGAAAGCGACACGGTTTTTGCCTTCTGCCTGGCAAAGCGGTCAGGAGGGGTAGGCCCATTTTTTGCACTCATTTGGGACCATGGCAGAAAGGGAGATAGGCTGATCCGGATTCTGCCAAAATCCTGTTGTGTAAGGGCCTCAAACGGAAGGCTTTGCACGAGCCTCATACAAACTTTCATTCACTTGTGTCGATAATCCTGACAGGAAACGTCAGCGTCTGAAGAGAGAAAAAACAACTCTGTAGAGGAGGGCGGTCTGATATGCCATTAGGGAAGATGTTGCTTGCAAAAGAGCTGGTCAAGGCGGAGCAACTGAAGGCGGCTGTAGCACGCCGGAGAGTGGCCGGAGGGCGCCTGGAAGAGAATCTTGTTGCCCTCGGTTTTCTTACTCAAGAAAAGCTCGATGCCTTCCTACAAGAACCACCACCCGTGCCCACCACTATCCGTGACACCGGCCTGGATACGTCATTCCTCGTCAGGGCTGTGCTCAAGATCATGCATACCTCAGGGTGCCAGACCATTCCTGAAATTGCCCATTATATTAGATTGTCCCGAGGTATTGTAGAAGCAGTACTTGAAATTATCAGAAAAGACAAACTCGTCGAGGTACGCGGGGCAACCGACTCCAACTTTGCTATCCTGAGACACACGCTTACCAGTATGGGACGGGAACGGGCACTTGAGGCTTTACAACAGTCACGGTACGTTGGTCCTGCCCCGGTCTCCCTGGCCCAGTATGGGGGCCAGGTACAAAAACAGACCGTGGCCAACGAAAAGGTCAACTCCGAGGTTCTGTCCCGCGCCCTTTCTCATCTCGTTTTGCCCCCGAGGATTATCCGGCAGCTTGGACCGGCAATCAACTCAAGCAAACCAATCCTCCTGTACGGTCCGAGCGGAAACGGCAAAACCTCCATCGCCGAAGCCCTCGGACAGGCGTTCCAGCAGACGGTCTATGTTCCCTACTGTATCGAGGTAGACGGACACCTCATCAAGGTCTTTGATCCGGCTGTACATGAAGAGGTGCCTTCTAACCTTCCGTCAGAGGAGTGGGATGCGAGTCAGATCTCCCTCAAGCCAGCAGAGTTTGATCCCCGGTGGGTGCGATGCCGTAGACCGGACGTCGTCTCGGGAGGCGAGCTGACCCTGGAAGCGCTCGACCTCAAGCTCGACCCCCTCTCGAATGATTATGAGGCGCCCTTGCAAATGAAAGCCGCAGGGGGAGTCTTTGTCATCGATGATTTCGGCCGCCAACTTGTGCGCCCGCAGGAGCTCCTGAACCGCTGGATTATCCCTCTGGAAAGGAAGATCGATTTCCTGACCCTACACTCGGGTAAAAAGTTTATCCTTCCCTTCGATGAACTCGTGGTTTTCTCAACCAACCTCTCGCCCGAGGATCTTATGGATGGGGCGTTTCTCCGCCGCGTCCATTATAAACTCCGGGTGGACCTGCCTTCGGTAGAGGACTACAGGACCATCTTCCGCAGAGTCTGCGCGCTATATGAGCTAGAGGTTCCTGAGATCCTCTCTTACGTCCTCAACGTTTTCTACCCAGAGACTGGCACGCCGCGCGCAGCCTTTCACCCGCGGTTCATTATCGAACATGTCATTGCCGCGTGCAATTATGAAGGTATCCCTCCACAGCTCACCCACAATCTGGTGAACGCTGCCCTGCAAAACCTGCGCATTGTCAAGCCTGCTACTGTGGAAGGGTAAGCGCCATGGGGAAATGTCAGGTCTTGTTGGTGCATTCACCCAACATGCCCTTCAGTCCAGTGCAAAAACTGCTGGAAGATCGCGACTTTGCTATCCTCCTGAGCCGCAACTGGGAGGAGGCCGAACGTGCCCGCGCCC
>Ga0137380_10002439_pt1 | contig 15813 bp, 13 predicted proteins | sample SagtaG_17_FD_104809 | JGI IMG/M metagenome (GOLD analysis project Ga0137380, IMG submission 104809) | Vadose zone soil microbial communities from Sagehorn Ranch, Mendocino, California, USA - Sage2_L_100_16 metaG | ecosystem: Environmental > Terrestrial > Soil > Vadose zone | place: USA...
ACGGAGCCGGGCCAGACGGAGCCGGGCCAGACGGAGCCGGGCCGGGAAGAGCCGCGGCGGCCGGGCGGGCGGACGGCTCGACCGGCAGGCGTTCCGCCTCCTGGATCCGGGCCACCGCCGCGGCACCCACCTGGTATTCGGTGGCGACCGAGACCAGTTGCTGTATCGGCGACATCAGGTAGTACACGTACAGCAGGAACGCCACCAGGGTGCCTACGGTGATCGCGCCCGAGGCGACCCGGGCACCGCCGGTGGCCAGCACCGCGATGAACGCGCACTGGATGGACAGGCCGGCGGTGTTGCCCGCGATGGCCTGCCATTTGGCGGCCCGGATATCGGCCTGCCACGCCTCCCGCGCGGCGGCGTGGATCCGCGCGCCCTCTCGTTCCTCGGCGCCGGACGCCTTGACCGTGCGGAACGCGCCGAGCATCCGCTCCAGTGCCGCGCCCATCACGCCGACCGAGTCCTGCGCCTGCCGTGAGGCGCGGCCGATCCGCGGCACCACGCCGCCGATCACCAGCGCCGCCAGGCTGAACACGCCGAGCGTCACGCCGAGCAGCACGGGGTCCATCAGGCCCATCAGCACCAGCGTCGCGACCAGGGTGACGCTGCCGGTGACCAGTCCCACGAGCGATTCGGTGGTGACATCGCGCAGCAATGTGGTGTCCGAGGTGACCCGGGACATCAGGTCCCCGGGCTCGGACCGGTCCAGCGCGCCGATGCTGAGCCCGAGCAGGCGGTCCACCAGCCGCCGCCGCGCGGCCAGCACGACCGACTCGGCGGTGCACCGCAGCACGTAGCTGCCTACCGCGCCCAGCGCTGCGTTGCCTACCACCAGGACCGTCATCAGCACCAGCACGACCGTCACCGAGCGGTGCTGGCCGAGATCGCTGATCAGCCCCCGGACGACCAGCGGCAGGGCCAGCCCGGTGGCGGCGGTCAGCAGGCTGAGCACCGCGCCCGCCAGCAGCGCGAGCCGGTGCGGGCGGACATATCCGTACATGACCCGCCAGGTGGCCCGTGCCCGCCTGGCCGTTTCCCCCACCCGGCGGGCACCGCGGGGCGGCGTGTCGGGTGTCACCTGGACCCTCCGCATCAACGGGCGATAGCGCAAGTCTTGCCGCAACCCGGGCCCGGCGCCAAAGCGTTTACCGCCCCGGGCCAGGCGCCAAAGCGTTTACCGCACGGCCGAAGGCGGCGCGGGGCTCAGGTCGTGGCGGTCACCTTGCTGAGGTGCGCGGGGGCGTCGGGGTCGACGTGCCGGGCCCGGGCCAGCTCGTAAGCCAGCTGCTGACCGCGGGTGACCGCGGCGATCACGTGCACCGCTTCGGGCAGGCCGGGGGGGACCGGCAGCGACGCCGCCCGGGCCTGGCGGCTGGCCAGCAGCGCGCGCAGTTCCTCCAGGTCGGTGTCGGCCGGGCCGCCGCCGTCCACCAGGAGCACGGGCGCTCCGGCGTACACCGCGGCGATCGGCCCATGCAGCAGGTCGGCCGTGGAGATCCCCTCGGCCAGGATGCCCGTGGTCTCCTTCACCTTGAGCGCGGTCTCCAGCGCGGCGGCGTAGGCCAGCCCACGCCCGGCCACCACCAGCCGGTCCAGTTCCCGCCATTGGCCGGCCAGCCGCCGCACCGGGCCGGGATCGCCGAGCACGGCGGCCACCGCGCCGGGCAGGCCGTCCAGGGTGCCGTCGGGCCCGGGCGCGGCGCGCAGCGCCGAGGTGACCGTGCCCAGCACCGCGAGCTGGGCGGTCACCGTCTTGGTGGCCGGGACCGCGCGCTCCGGCCCGGCGTCGGTGCCAAGCAGCAGGTCCACCGCGTCCGCCAGCGGGCTCATCGGCTCGTTGGTGATGCCAAGCACCACGGCGCCGCCGGCCCGGACCGCCCGGCAGGTGCTGATGATCTCCGGGGTGGCACCGGACTGGCTCAGCGCCACCACCAGGTAGCCGTGCCAGTCCACGCTGGCGTGATAGCGCGTGTACAGGCTCGGCGCGGCCAGCCCGGCCGGGCGGCCGGCCCGCAGTTCGGCCAGGTACCGGCCGAACACCGCCGCGTTGTCCGAGGAGCCGCGGGCCAGGAACACCACCCCGGCCAGCGGGCTGGGCAGCACCGCGCGGACCGCGGTAGCGTCCGCCGCCGCCCGTGCCCTGACCCTGGCCAGCACCTCCGGCTGTTCGGCCATCTCGGCCGCCATGAGCTGCCCGGTCATGTCATGGCCTCCCTCGCCGGACGTCGCGCCGGAGGCGCGGCCGGTAGCGCGCTCGGTCGTGCCGCAGGCCCGGCGGGCCAGCACCGCGCGGCGTCCGGCCCGGCGGCGTGACACCGGCCGTGGCCGGCGGCGGGTGGCTCACCAGGTTTCCCCGGAGTCGCCGTCGGCGGCCGCCAGGCCGGGGGAGGGGGCCGGTCCCGGGCCCGGCACCCCCGCGAGGCTCCCGGTGAGCTGCGCCCAGGCAAGCTCCGCGCCGGAGGCGAGGCAGCCGTCGACCACCGCGTCGGTGCCCAGCGCGCTGACCCGCACGTCCGGCATGACCGGCGCGATCTGCCGCAGTTCCGCGGTCACCGCCGCGGCGAACCCGGGCGCCTGGCCCACGCCGCCGCCGAGCACGATCAGCTCCGGATCCACGATCGTGACCACCGCGCAGAGCACCCTGGCGACCAGCGCCGCCTCCTCGGCCACCACCGCGGCGGCCCGCTCGTCGCCGCGGGCGGCCGCGGTGAACACCCGGCGGGCCGAGACCTGGCCGCGCATGCCGGCCCGGCGCGCGGCGCGCACCACCGCGGGCGCGGAGGCGGCCGCCTCGAGTGCCCCGCGCTTGCGGGCATCCGCCGGGTCGGTGCCGTGGCCGCCGGACATCGGCATGTAGGCGATCTCGCCCGCGACCCCGTGCGCGCCACGGAACAACTGGCCGCCGATGACCAGGCCCATGCCGATGCCGGTGCCGACGGACACGAACGCGAAGCTGTCCACCTCCCGGCCGTGGCCGTGCGCCCGTTCGGCCAGTGCCGCGGCGTCCACGTCGTTCTCCACCACCAGGGCCTGCCCGAAGACCTCGCGCAGCCGGGTCAGCACGGCCGGGCGGTCCCAGCCGGGCAGGCCGCCGGCCAGCGCCATGGCGTTGCGGCGGGCGTCGTAGATGCCCGGGCTGCCGATGACCGTCTGGGTCACGTCCGGCAGCGCCAGCCCGGCCTCGGCGCACAGGCCGGTGGCCAGGCTCACCAGCTCCTCGACCCGGCTGCGCCCGCCGGACGCGTGCGACCGGGCCGAGGACCGGGCCCGGACCTCGCCGGCCAGGTCGGTGAGCGCGCCGCGCAGGTACTGTGCCCCCACGTCGAGGCCGAGCACGAATCCCGCTTCCGGCCTGATCTCGTAGAGCAGCGCGGACCTGCCCGGCCGGCCGATGCGCTGGCCCGCCTCGCGGATCAGGCCCGCCTGCTCGACGGTGGCGAGGGCCAGGGACACGGTCGGCTTGGACAGCCCGGACAGCCTGGCCAGGTCGGCACGGGAACAGGGGCCGTGGTCCCGGATGTGCCCGAGCAGCAACTGCTCGTTGAGCGCGCGGATGAGCTGGGGACGCGCGGCCGACATAGCCCCTGGCATGCCAGCCGACATGACCGTCACTGCCACCTCCGGCGTCAATCCTGCCCTAACTACTACCGTCAGCACATCCGACGGGCCGGTCGTTTGTCATGGTTGTGGAGCCACGACAAAAGAATGTCGTCATTGCCACAACGATCGCAAACGCCGCCCGGCTGGCGGGCCGGGGCCACTGCGGTGGGGCACCCGGCGGCCGGCTGTTGCCAACCCGTTGCTTCGTGGCCTTGTAGCCACTTGATAGTTAGGATACTGTCCTAACAAAATTGGGCAAGAGGGTATCCCCCGGCAAGCGGGCACGTCCCCGGAAATGCGCCATCCCTGGTGGGGGCGTCACCCCGGGAAGAAGGCGCCGTCGGCACGAGGGTACGCCCGCTACTGGGGCGCCGGCCCCGGAAGGGTTGTCCGTGGCAGACTCGCCTGTCGTGCTCGGCCTCGACTTCGGCGGCACGAAGATCGCCATGGCGGTGTGCGAGCCGGATGGCGAGTTGCGCGCGTCCACCACGGTGTCCAGTGGCGGGGAACTTGGCGCCCGGGCGAGCTTCGACCGGGGCATCAAGGCGGTGCGGGAGGTGCTCGCCGCCGCCGCGCCGGGCCGGGAGGTGGCAGCCGTCGGCGTGTCCACCTTCGGTATCCCGTTCGACGACCGGGTCGAGCTGGCGCCCACCATCGAGGGCTGGGGGGATCTGGCGCTCGGCCACGAGGTGCGGTCCGCCTTTCCCGGTGCGGAGGTCCGCCTGGTCACCGACGCCAAGGCGGCGGCCGAGGCGGAACTGCGCTGGGGGGCGCTGGCCGGCTGCGACCCGGCCATCTATCTCAATCTCGGGACCGGCCTGTCCGCGGCGATCATCGTGGGCGGGAAGGTGTTGCACGGCAGCGACGGGGCGGCCGGTGAGATCGGGTACAACCTGCGTGTCCCCGCGGACGTGGGTACCCCGCTGGCGGCCCGGACGATGCTGGAAGACGAGATCAGCGGGCAGGCGCTGGCCCGGCGCGCGGCCGGCCATGCCGCCCACGGCGAGCCGATGGGGGCGGCCGAGGTCTTCGAGGCGGGCCGGGACGTGCCCGGGCTGGACCGCCTGCTGACCGAATTCGTCACCGAACTCGCCTTCCACGTAGTCAACCTCGCGATCGCCATCAACCCCGTGCGGATCGCGGTCGGTGGCGGAATGGTCCGGTCCTGGGATCGCCTGCGGCCGGGCCTGCAGGACGCACTCACCGCGGGAGTGCCGTTCCCGCCGGAACTCGTCGTTGCCCGATTCCCGTCCGATGCCCCGTTGATCGGCGCGGTCGGGCTTGCCGTGGACGCGGCCCGTGAGGGGGGCATCCACGGCGCAGGAGTCACACTCCCTGCTGTTTCGCTCAGTGAAGGGCTACCACTATGAGAGCCAGACGCATCACGATTGTCGCGGTCCTCGCCACCGCCGGGCTGCTCGCCGCCGCCTGCGGTGGCAGTTCCTCGTCCTCCGGCACGTCAAGCTCAGGCCCCAGCGGGGTCCTGACCATCGACAACGAGAGTGGCGGGACCTGGACCTGCAACTTCAACCCGTTCAACTTGTCCTACATCTCCTACTCGATGGGGAACGTCTACGAGCCGCTGGTGTTCATCAACACGCTGAATAGCGGCCAGGCAAGTCCCTGGCTGGCCAGCAGCTGGGCCTGGGGCAGCGGCAACAAGACGCTGACCTTCACCATCCGCAGCGGAGTGAAGTTCTCCAACGGAGACCCGCTGACGGCCGCCGACGTGGCGTACACCTTCAACCTGCTGAAGGCGCACAAGACCCTCGACATCAACTCCGTCTGGTCGGTGCTGTCGAGCGTCACCCAGCAGGGGTCCGACAAGGTGGTCATGACGCTCAAGAGCGGCGCGGTGCCGTACTTCTACTACATCGGCGATCAGGTCGCGATCGTGGACCAGAAGGTCTGGTCGAAGATCGCCAACCCGGTGACCTACCCCGACAAGAACCCGGTCGGCACCGGCGCCTTCACGGTGAGCAGCAAGACCTGCACCCCGCAGAACATCAAGTACACCGCCAACCCGCACTACTGGCAGAAGGGCCTGCCGAAGGTCGCCACGGTCAACTACCCATCGTTCCTGACCAATGACACGGCCAACACCTTCCTGGCCAACGGCCAGGCACAATGGGGCGGTCAGTTCATTCCGAACATCCAGAGCTTCTACACCTCCAAGAGCCCGAACTACCATTACTGGTTCCCGCCGGTGGCGAACGTCTCGCTGTTCATCAACCTGACGAACCCGATTCTGAAGAACGTGGCTGTGCGCCAGGCCATGGCTTACGCGATCAACCGGCAGAAGGCGTCCACCATCGGTGAGTACGGCTACGAGCCCCCCTCAAACCAGGCCGGGATCGTCACCCCGACGTTCCGTTCCTGGCTGGACTCGGCAGCGGCGGCCTCCTACGGCAACGACTACGCCTACAACCCGCAGAAGGCGATCTCCGTCCTGGAGCAGGCGGGCTTCAAGAAGGGCCCGGACGGGATCATGGCCAAGGGCAGCCAGAAGCTGTCGTTCACGATCGTCAACAATGGCGGGTACTCCGACTGGGTGGCCGCTGTCAACGTCATCCAGCAGGATCTCAAGGCCGTCGGCATCCAGGTCACGCCCCAGAACCTGGCCCAAACCAGTTGGCAGTCGAAGGTCTACACGGGCCAGTTCCAGCTCGCTTACAACAGCGAGACCGGCGGCCCCAGCCCGTACTACGAGCTGCGCCAGTGGCTCTACTCGGCCAACTCGGCCCCGATCGGCACGGCCGCCGGGTCCAATTGGGAGCGCTACAGCAACTCGGCCGCCGATGCGCTGATCAACCAGTACGCCGCCACCACTGACCCGGCCACCCAGCACCTAATCGTCAACAAGCTGCAACAGGTCATGCTCAAAGAGGTACCGGTCATCCCGGTCACCGAGTCGGTCGACTGGTACCAGTACGACACCGGCAGCTTCACGGGCTGGGTCACCCCGAACAACCAGTACGCGCTGCCGGCTCCCTGGCAGTACCCCGACTGGGGCCAGCAAATGATGCGCCTGGCGCCGAAGAGCTAGCGCCGCCGCCCCTGGGGTGCGTCGGCCCGCACCCCAGGGGCCACGCCATCCGGCGTGGCGCTGCCAGCGCCGGTGGCAACGCTCCCTTGCGGGACCGTTGCGGGTGAGCGAGCGTGGTGAGGAGGACCTATGAGCGTCAGGAGGAGCGCATGAGGTTTGTGCTTCGGCGCATGGGTTTCTTCTTGCTGACTTTGTGGGTGGCGCTCACCCTGAACTTCGTGCTGCCGCGGCTGATGCCGGGCAACCCGGCCCTGGCGATCATCGGCAAGTTCCGCGGCGGGATCAGCCCGCAGGCGGTCAAGGTGCTCGAAGCACAGTTCGGCGTCGGCACGCACCAGAACCTGGTGGCACAGTACTTCGGCTACCTGGGCAATGTCGCGACGCTGAAGTTCGGGACCTCGCTGACGACCCAGCCCGGGGCATCGGTAGGGCGGATCGTGTTCGACGCGATCCCGTGGACCCTGGGCCTGGTGGGCATCACCACGATCCTGGCGTTCGTCCTGGGCACGGGGATCGGTATCGTCAGCGCGTGGTGGCGCGGCGGGCGGCTGGACAGCCTGATGCCGCCGGTATTCGTGATCATGACGGTGATCCCGTACTTCTGGATCGGCCTGATGCTGATCCTGATCTTCGGGGTGAAGCTACGGTTGCTGCCGTACTTCTTCAGCTACAACTATGCGCTGACCCCGGGCTTCAACGCGGCCTTCATCGGCAACGTGGCCGAGCACGCCATCCTGCCCGCGTTCACCCTGCTGATCACGACGATCGGTGTCTGGATCCTGACCATGCGCAACACCATGATCACCACGCTCGCGGAGGATTACGTGCGGATGGCCCGGGCCAAGGGACTGCCCGCCCGCCGCATCATGTTCGACTACGCGGCGCGGAACGCGATCCTGCCGAACCTCACCGGCTTCGCCATGTCGCTCGGCTTCGTGGTCGGCGGCGCGATCCTCATCGAGGAGGTCTTCAATTACCAGGGCGTCGGCTACCTGCTGCTGCAGGCCGTCAACAACGAGGACTATCCGCTGATGCAGGCGCTGTTCCTGCTGATCACCGTGGCCGTGCTGGTCGCGATCCTGCTCTCGGACCTCGCGACCGCCATATTTGACCCGCGGACCAGGGGGGCGGGTTAGCCATGGCCACTCTCCGCACGCCCCCCGAGGCCAGCAAGCCGGGCACCGGCCCGGGTTCCGGCGCCGCGCCCGGCCTCCCGGCCGGCGCGGCCGGTCCCGCGGCGGCCGGGCTGCCGCTGGCAGGCGGAGGCTCGATAGCCGGTGCCCGGTCCATCCGGCGGATGGCCCGCGCCATCACCGCCAACCGCAAGGCCACCGTCGGCACCGCGCTGCTGGTGCTGTTCATCTTCGTGGCGCTGTTTCCCGGCCTCATCGCGCGCGACAACCCGCAGGCCGAGATTTACCCGCGCAGCCAGACTCCGTCCGCACAGCACTGGCTGGGCACCACGTCCTTCGGACAGGACATGTTCTCCCAGGTGATCTGGGGAACGCGGCCGGTCCTCCTGATTGCCTTCGGGGTGGGGCTGCTGGCCACGGTCATCGCCATGCTGATCGGCGTGGCCGCCGCCTACCTCGGCGGGGCCTGGGATGGGACGCTCAACGTGATCACCGACGTGCTGCTGGTCATCCCGCTGTTCCCGCTGCTCATCATCATCGGCAGCTACCTGCACGGCGCCGGCACCTCGGTGATGATCGCGGTCATCGCCGCGACCGGCTGGTCGTACACGGCGCGGCAACTGCGCGCCCAGGCGCTGTCGCTGCGCAACCGGGACTTCCTCAGCGCAGCGAAGGTCCGGGGCGAGCGCCCGCTGTACATCATCTGCGTGGAGATCATCCCTACGATGACGTCGCTGCTCGTGGCCGCCTTCCTGACCAACGCGCTGTACGCGGTGCTGTTCTCCTCCAGCCTGCAGTTCATCGGGCTCGGCGACCCGAACGTGACGAGCTGGGGCACGATGCTGTACTGGGCCCAGAACAACGAGGCGTTCCAGACCGGCCTGCCCCTGTGGATCATCGTCCCCGGCCTGTGCATCGTCGCGCTGGGCGCGGCGTTCGCGCTGCTCAACTACGCCTTCGACGAGATCGGCAACCCGGCCCTCCGGCCGGCCCGGAGCATACGGAGGGTGCGTGCCCAGCGTGCCAGGTGACAGTTCCCCGGCCGGGCCGGCCGCACCGGCCTCGGGCACCGTCCTCGAGGTATGCGATCTGTCGGTCTCCTACCTCCTGGAGCAGGGCACGGTCCTGGCGGTAGACGATGTCAGCTTCGATCTCACCCCCGGGGAGTTCCTCGGCATCGTCGGCGAGTCCGGCTGCGGCAAGTCCACCCTGCTGTTCGCCATCGCCCAGCTCCTGGTGCCACCGGCCGAGATCACCAGCGGCAGTGTGATCTTCAAGGGCCGCAACATGGTCGGGCTCACCGACCGGGAACTGACCACGGTCCGGTGGAAGAATCTGTCAGTGGTCATGCAGAGCGCCATGAACGCGCTCAACCCGGTCAAGTCGATCGGCGCCCAGTTCGCCGACGCGATGCGGGCGCACGGCGTCGCCTCGAAGGGTGAGATCGCCGATCGGTCGGCCGAGGTGCTCAAGATGGTCGGCATCGACCCGGTGCACCTGAAGAGCTACCCGCACCAGCTTTCCGGCGGCATGCGGCAGCGCTCGATGATCGCGATGGCCCTGCTGTTCACCCCGGATCTGGTGATCATGGACGAGCCGACCTCCGCGCTCGACGTGGTGGCGCAGCGATCGCTGATGGTGCAGATCAAGGAACTGCAGGAGCAGCTTGGCTTCGCGATCATCTTCGTCACCCACGATATGTCGCTGGTCAGCCACTTCTCCGACCGGCTGATGGTGATGTATGGCGGCGTGGTCGCCGAGTTCGGCGCGACCAGGCAGGTCTTCGACACGCCGCTGCACCCCTACAGCATCGGCCTGATGGAGGCATTCCCGTCGATCCGGGGCCCGCGGGTGCCGCTGACCGGCATCCCCGGCAGCCCGCCCAACCTGGCCAGCATCCCCCCGGGCTGCCGGTTCGCGGCCCGCTGCCCGAAGGTGATGGCCCGCTGCGAGGCCGAGCCGCCGGAGCTGTACCAGGTGGACGGCACGCTCGTCCGGTGCTTCCTGCACGGCGGGGAAGGCCCGGGAGATGACTGAGCCGCTGCTCCGGACCGAGGGGCTGACCAGGCACTTCAAGATCGGGGGCGCCATGTCGCGGCGCGCCCTGCATGCCGTCGATGACTTCACCCTGGCCATCGGCGAGCGGGAGATCGTCGCGCTGGCGGGCGAGAGCGGCAGCGGCAAGTCGACCGTCGCGCGGCTGCTCGCCAAGCTCCTAGATCCCACCGCGGGTGAGATCTACTTCCAGGGCAAGCCGCTGTCGGCGCTTCGCGGCCGGCGGACGGTGCTGCGCTACCGGGGCGACGTGCCGATGGTCTTCCAGGACCCATTCGCGTCGATCAACCCGGTGTTCCGGGTGTCTCACGGGGTCATGCGCTGCCTCAAGCTGCACCGGCCGGAACTGTCGGCCGCCCAGCGTGGCGAAGAGGCCGAGCGGGTGTTCACCGCGGTCGGCCTGACCCCGGCCGCCGAGGTGCTGCAGCGGTTCCCGCACGAGCTGAGCGGCGGCCAGCGGCAGCGCGTCGGCTTCGCCCAGGCCCTGGCGATGCGGCCGAAGCTGATCCTGGCCGACGAGCCGGTCTCGATGCTGGACGTCTCGATCCGCATCGGGCTGCTCAACGTGATGGCCGGCCTGCGCGACACCCAGGGCGTGTCCATCCTCTACATCACCCACGACATCGCCAGTGCCCGCTACGTGGCCGACCGGCTGATCATCATGTACGCCGGGCACATCGCCGAGGCCGGGCCCACCGAGGAGGTGCTGAGCCGGCCCAGGCACCCCTACACCCAGCTCCTGCTGTCCGCGGTGCCGGATCCGAGGGCCCCGCTCAGGGTGGGGGCGGAGACCGACCGGGGCGAGCCGCCCAGGGTCATCGACCCGACCCCCGGCTGCCGGTTCCGCTGGCGGTGCCCGCTGGCGATCGACGAGTGCCAGACCGTCACCCCGCCGCTGCGGGAACTGCTGCCCGAGCACAGCGCCGCCTGCCACGTCGCGCGGGCGGACGCCGAGACCGAGGCGTTCCGGTGACCCGGTCATGGACCTGATCGCGTTCGGCTCGGTCTTCCTTGAGCTGGTCTTCGGCCATGTGCCCGCGCTGCCCGGGCCGGGGCAGGAGATCTACACGGACCAGTTCGCCTTCTCCATCGGCGGCGGCGCGGTCACCGTGGCCACCGCGGCCAGCCGTCTCGGCGTGCGGGCCGGCATGTCCGCGCTGCTCGGCGACGACCTCGGTTCCCGGGTGGCCGAGCAGCACTGCCGCCGGGCCGGCGTGGACATGACCGCATGCCGGTACGTGACCGGGCCGGTGACCGGTGTCAGCGTGGCGGTGAACTTCGACGGCGACCGCGCCTTCATCTCGCACCTGCCGCCGCGTCCGGCCGGCGAGCGCCGGGACACCGGCCGCTGGCTCGAAGTGCTCCGCGAGCACCGGCCCCGCTGGTGCTACGTGCACGCCGGGCCCGGTGTCGCGCCGTTCGTCCGGCAGGCCCGGTCGCTCGGCATGCACGTCGCCCTGGCCGTGGCGCACAACGAGATCGACGACGACGCCGCGGCCGTCGTCGACTGCGTCCGCGAGGCCGACATCTTCCTCACCAACGAGGCGGAGCTGATCCAGCTCACCGCGGCCGCCTCGCTGCCGCAGGCCATGACGGCGGCGACCAGGTGGTGTCCCTGCGTGGTGGTGACGCGGGGCGCCGACGGCGCGGTGGTGGCCAGGCCGGGGAGCACCACGCACGTCACCGACGGCATCGAGCCGGTGCAGGCCAGGGACCGGACCGGTGCGGGCGATGCGTTCGCCGGGGCGCTGCTCGGCGCGCTGTGCCAGGGCGCGTCGATCACCGACGCCGCCGTGGCCGGCAACGCGGCCGGCTCGCGGACCGTGACCCTGCTCGGCGCGGTCGGCGAGGTCGAAGTGGACGGGCTGAGCGGGGAGGTCCCGATCCGATGAAACTGGCGATCCTGGGCGGCGGCGGCGTGCGGATCCCGCTGTTCGTCCGCGGCGTCCTGTCCCGCCCCGGCGAGGCGTTCGGTGAGATCTCCCTGTTCGAACCGGACCCGGCGCGGCGGGAAACCATCGGGCGGCTGTCCGTGGAAGTGGCCGCCGCCCTGGGCCACCGCGATGTCGTCCGGGTGACCGCGGACGTGCAGGAGGCGTTCAGCGGCGCGGACTTCGTGTTCTCCGCGATCCGGGTGGGCGGGGACCGGGGCCGGCTCATCGACGAGGAGGTGGCCCTGCGGCGCGGCCTGGTCGGCCAGGAGACCACCGGCCCGGGGGGCTGCGCGATGGCCCTGCGCACCATTCCCGTGGTGCTCTCCTACTGCGAGGCCCTGGCAAAGTACGCGCCCGGCGCCGTCCTGATCAACTTCACCAACCCCGCCGGGCTGATCACCCAGGCGATCTCGCTGCACGCCACGGTCCGCGCGGTGGGGGTCTGTGACACCCCGAGCGGGGCGCTGGACCGGCTGGCCGAGTTCCTGGACGCCGACGCCGGCCAGGTCGGGTTCTGCTACGCCGGCCTGAACCACCTCGGCTGGATCTCCTCGTTCACCGTGGCGGGCGCCGAACGCATCGGCACGCTGCTGGAGCGCTACGAGGAACTGCAGCGGTTCGACCACCGGTTCGCGGCGTTCGACGCCGGCCAGGTGCGCCGGCTCGGCGCGATACCGACCGAGTACGACTACTACTACTACGACCCCCAGCGCTACGTGGCAGCCGTCGCCCGGGCGGGCGCCAGCCGCGGCGCCGACGTGCTGCGGCTGAACACCGGGCTGCTGGCCGAGGTCGGGAAGGCGTTCGACGCCGGCGACGTGCGCGACGCCTGGCATGCCTACACCACCCAGATGGGCATCCGCCGGGCCAGTTACATGCGCACCGACATGCAGGGCGAGGGCATGCCGCTGCCGGTGCCCGCCGCGGGCACCCCGGCCGGCGCCAGCGGCCCGGGCGAGACCAGCCACGACGCCACCAGCCACGACGCCACCAGCCATGACGCGGCCGGCCGCGATGCGGGCGACCTGGGCCCGGCGGGCGGCACGGCGGCCCGCCCCGGCGGCTATGAGGGGGTCGCGCTGCAGGTGATCGCGGCGCTGTCCGGCCGCAGGCCGGGCGCGGTGATCGTCAACACCCGCAACGGCGCCAGCCTGCCCTTCCTCGACCCGGACGACGTGGTGGAGGTGCCGGCCCACATCGACGGCGGCGGCGTCGCCCCGCTGGCCGGCGGCGCGCTGCCCCGGTCCGCCCGGGGCCTGGTCACGCAGGTCAAGGAGTACGAGCGCGAAGTTGTCAATGCCGCGATGACCGGCGATGCGGAGCGGGCGGCGCTCGCCCTGGCCCTGCACCCGCTGGTGCCCGGCGTCACCGTCGCGAGGGAGATGATGAGTGAGTACCGCGAACGGCACGGTCCCGACCTTGCCTACCTGCAGTAACGCCCGCACCCCGGCCCCGGCCCGCCGCCGGCCTGCCCGCCACTGCGGGGTGGCGGCATGAAGCTCGCGGTCATCGGCGGCGGATCCACCTACACGCCCGAGCTTGTCGACGGCATCGCCCGGCTGTCCGGCGACGTGGCCGTCGAGGAACTGGTCCTGGTCGACCCGGACGAGGCCCGGCTGTCGGTGGTCGGCCCGTTCTCCGGCCGGCTCATGCGGGCGCACGGCCACCCGGGCCGGCTGACCTGGACCACCAGCCTCGACGAGGGCCTGGACGGCGCGGGCGCGGTGCTGCTGCAACTGCGGGTCGGCGGCCAGGCGGCGCGGCACCGCGACGAGACCTGGCCGCTGGAGTACGGCTGCGTGGGCCAGGAGACCACCGGCGCGGGCGGGTTCGCAAAAGCTCTCCGCACCGTTCCGCTAGTGCTTGACATTGCAGAACGATCACGCCAGCGTGCCCTGGACTCCGCATGGATCATCGATTTCACCAACCCGGTCGGGATAGTCACCCGGGCCCTCCTTGACGCCGGCCACCGGGCGATCGGGCTGTGCAACGTGGCGATCGGGTTCCAGCGGAACTTCGCCGCCCTGCTCGGCGTGGATCCCGCCCGGGTCATGCTCGACCACGTGGGCCTGAACCACCTCACCTGGGAACGGGCGGCGCTGGTGGACGGCACGGACGTGCTTCCCGATCTGATCGCCAAGCACGGCGAGGAGGTAGCGGACCACACCGGCCTGCCGGCGTCCGTATTGCATGAAACCGGGGCGGTGCCGTCGTATTACCTGCACTACTTCTACGCCCACGACGCCACCGTGGAGCGCCAGCGCCACGAGCCGACCCGCGCCGAAGAGGTCGCGCGGATCGAGCGGGAACTGCTGGCCGCCTACGCCGACCCGGCGCTGGCGCACAAGCCGGAGCTGCTCGGCCAGCGCGGCGGCGCGTTCTACTCGGAGGCGGCGGTCGCGCTGCTCGCCTCGCTGGTGAACGGCACCGGGGACGTGCAGGTGGTGAACCTGCGCAATCGGGGCACGCTGCCGTTCCTCGGCGACGACGCGGTGATCGAGGTGCCGGCGGTGATCGGCACCGCCGGGGCACAGCCGGTGCCGGTCGCCCCGCTGCACCCCGCCATGCGCGGCCTGGTCGCGCACGTGTCCGCGTACGAGGAACTGGCCCTGGACGCCGCGCGGCACGGCGGCCGGGACCGGGTGGCGGCCGCGCTGCTCGCCCACCCGCTGGTCGGCCAGTACGAGCTGGCCGGCCAGCTCGCCGACCGGCTGCTCGCCGAGAACGCCGCCTACCTGCCCTGGGCCAGCGGCGATGGCTGACCTCCCGGCCGTGCTCGCCGTGGACGGCGGGAACAGCAAGACCGACGTGGCGCTGGTCGCCGCGGACGGCTCGCTGCTCGGCACCGCCCGGGGCTCCGGGGCGATCAGCGCGGAAGCGGCGGAGGTGCAGGCGTGGCTGGACGTGCTAGCCACGCTCATCGAGCAGGCGCGGCGGCAGGCCGGCCCGGCCGGGCAGCCGGCGGGCGGGCGGCTGGCAGCCAGGCACATCTCCGCCTGCGTGGCCAACGCCGACCTGCCCGAGGAGGTGGAACGGCTGGCCGCGGCGCTGCGCGTGCGCGGGTGGAGCGAGACCATGCAGGCGCGCAACGATACGTTCGCCGTGCTGCGGGCCGGCCTGGACGGCACCGCCGCTCCGGGGGAACCGCACTGGGGCGTCGGCGTCACCTGCGGGGCCGGCATTAACTGCGTGGGCGTCCACCCCGACGGGCGGACCACCGGGTATCTGGCGCTCGGCGGCATCAGCGGCGACTGGGGCGGCGGGGAGGGCCTGGGCAGGGCGGCGCTGTGGTGGGCGGTGCGCGCGGAGGACGGCCGCGGCCCGCAGACCGCGCTGCGCGACGCGGTGGCGGCGCACTTCGGCGTGCCCACGGTGCGCGACGTCACGCTCGGCATCCACCTCGGCAAGATCAGCGAGGAGGCGCTGCTCGGGCTGGCCCCGGTGCTGCTCGCCGTCGCGCGTGAGGGGGACATGGTCGCGCGGGACGTCGTCTGCCGCCTGGCCGAGGAGATCTGCGTCATGGCGGTGGTCGCCATGCGGCGCCTGGAGCTGACCGCGGAGCCCACTCCGGTGGTGCTCGGCGGCGGGCTGATGACCGCCCGGGACCCGCTGCTGCTCACCGAGATCACCGAGCGGATCACGGCCGCCGCCCCGCTGGCGTCCGTGGTGGTCGTGGCCGTCCCGCCGGTGGCGGGCGCGGCCCTGCTGGGGCTTGATTACGTCGGGGCGGGGCCAGAAGCGGAGCGGCGGCTGCGCGCCGCCCACCACGGAAGGGCCGGGTCATAAAGCGGGCACAAGATCACGCTGGGGCCGAGGGTGCTGGCCCCGGCGAGCCGGCACGACTCCCCGCTGCTGGCCCTCACGCTGGACAAGCTCGACGGCCACGGCCCGCTGCCCGATGACATCCAGGTGCACCTGGATGCCGGGTACGACTCACAGAAAACCCGCGACGAGCTGGCCGGGCGCGGCATGACCGGGCAGATCGCCCACAAGGGCGAGAAGGCAAGGGTGAGTTGGCGGGATGAACCCCGCAGGTGAGCCC
>Ga0137380_10002445_pt1 | contig 15792 bp, 16 predicted proteins | sample SagtaG_17_FD_104809 | JGI IMG/M metagenome (GOLD analysis project Ga0137380, IMG submission 104809) | Vadose zone soil microbial communities from Sagehorn Ranch, Mendocino, California, USA - Sage2_L_100_16 metaG | ecosystem: Environmental > Terrestrial > Soil > Vadose zone | place: USA...
GCCGTAAGCTCGGAAGTGCGCTCGGTGAGACGCAGTGGTGGCACGGGCGCGCCGACCTTCCCGCAAGAAGCGGAGATCAGCGCTATGCTGAAGCCAACGGATAACAGAACGTTATAGCAACATTGAGGACGGCGAATCGCTCGCGGGAGGTGGCTCACAGTATATATCGACTTAGGTCTTCGTTCCTGACTATTTCGGCCAGTTGCTTGTGGACATACGCCGCATCGACGACGACATTCTTCTCCTCGAGGTCGGGCCCCTCAAAAGAGTATTCATCCAGCAGGGTCTCCATAATCGTGTGAAGCCGACGCGCGCCTATGTCTTCAGTCTGCTCGTTGACCGAGAAGGCGAACCGCGCGATCGAATCAATCGCATCGTCGGTGAAGCGAATGTCTATGCCTTCGGTACCAAGCAGCGCTGTGTATTGCCTGACCAACGAGTTCTTCGGCTCGGTGAGGATGCGCTTGAAATCATCGATCGTGAGCGGCTTCAGCTCGACTCGGATCGGGAACCGACCTTGAAGCTCAGGGATCAAATCCGACGGCTTCGAAACATGAAACGCGCCAGCCGCGATGAACAGTATGTGGTCGGTCTTGACCATGCCGTAGCGCGTGTTGACGGTTGTGCCCTCGACGATCGGCAGGATGTCGCGTTGGACGCCTTCGCGCGACACGTCAGGACCTTGCCCTCCTTCGCGTCCGGCGATCTTGTCAATCTCGTCGAGAAATATGATGCCTGCCGATTCAACTCGCTCGATCGCCAGCCGCGCGACTTGATCCATGTCGATCAGCTTTTGTTCCTCTTCCTGGATGAGATATTCGCTGGCCTCATCGACCCGCATCTTTCGAGGTTTGGGACGGCCGCCGAACATGTTAGGAAACATGTCGCGCAGGTTTATATCCATTTCCTCGATGCCCTGAGGAGTGATTATTTCGAAGTGTCCCGGGTTGGTCCGCTCTTGCACCTCAAGCTCGACGATGCGCGAGTTCAAGCGCCCTTCTCGCAACTGCTGACGGAGCTTCTCGCGTGTGCGTTCGAATTGCTCGTACGAAGTCTCACTCTCAGGCTCTTCCATCTGCTTGGTGCGAGGCAAGAGCAAATCGAGAATGCGTTCTTCTGCGTTTTGCTCGGCCTTATCGGCGACCTCGGCGATTTTTTCTTCACGCACAAGATCGACGCTGATCTCGACCAGGTCGCGGATCATCGACTCGACGTCGCGTCCGACGTATCCGACTTCGGTGAACTTTGACGCTTCAACCTTCAAGAACGGCGAGTTTGAAAATCGCGCGAGCCGCCGAGCGATTTCGGTCTTACCGATGCCGGTTGACCCGATCATTATTATGTTCTTTGGAATCACGTCTTGCGCGAGGTCCGCTGGAAGCTTCTGACGCCGAATACGATTGCGAAGCGCGATTGCGACCGCCCGCTTGGCGGCATTCTGACCGACAACGTACTTGTCCAGCTCCTCGACGATTTGGCGCGGAGTCATCTCATCGAGTCTTGGCTGGTCCTTCGTTTCCCCGGATAAATAGACAACCATGATTGTGTTTCGAAGCGCGGCTTAAATTATAACTCCTCGATGATCAAGTCGAAATTGGTGTAGATGCAAATCTCGCTGGTGATCTTCATCGCCTCGAGGGCAACTTCTCTGGCAGAGAGGTCGGTGTGTCGAAGCAGAGCACGAGCCGCGGCAACGGCGTATGGTCCTCCCGAGCCGATGGCGACAACGCCATCGTCGGGTTCTATGACGTCGCCGGCGCCGCTCAGCACCAAAGACGCGTTTTCATCGGCGACAATCAGCAGCGCTTCGAGATGTCGAAGATATTTGTCTGTGCGCCACTCTTTTCCAAGCTCGACGGCTGACCGCTGCAATTGTCCGTGATACTGTTCGAGCTTTGCTTCGAACCTTGTGAAGAGGGTGAAAGCGTCCGCGGTTGAGCCCGCAAAGCCTGCGATGATCTTGTCGTTGTAAAGTCTGCGCACCTTTCTCGCGCGCGATTTCATCACGGTCTTATCGAATGTGACCTGACCGTCGCCCGCCACCGCGACTTGGTTGTTCTTTCGCACTGCCAGTATTGTTGTGCTGCGAATTCTTGATCGCGGCAGCGGGCGGGAATGCTTCAACGGCATAGATGGCGAATATAATCTGCACCCCTTGTGATGTCAAGAAATGCAGTCGCGTAGCACAGGCTTCAGTCTGTGTCCCTCGCGGGATGTCTACAGACTTAGTCTGTAGAATACAACTTCTCGCCTTCGCACAGCTTCCCGTATTCGCTTGTGTAATGCAGAGGGATTTCTCGGTATTGACTGGTCTCCAGTGAGTAGACCAGGCAGCGGTCAAAGGGTCGGGAGTAGATGTGCAAGCTTACCGCGCGACCGCCAGACTCGGGGAGGTTCAGCACCTGGTGCACCGGTTCGATGGGATCAACCTCGGCCGGCTGCAGCCTGTGAATTTCCAAAGAAGTTGTCGGCTCGAGCCGGCAGTATCCGGTAGCCTCGTTTTGCTCGACCACGCGGAAGTTCTGCACGAGCAGTCTGCCGACCGGAATAGCCATCCAGCAATTTTGATTGTGATGATTATGGATCTGTGAGACCTGCCCCACTTCCCAGCAAATCGCCATCAACTCGAACAGGTCATTCTTGTAGATCAAGTTGCGAGTGTAATGGTTCTTGCTGAAGAACAAATATCGAGTGAGCGAATCCGAGTCGACCGGATGGCTCTTAAGGTAATCGTAGACATCGCCGACGTGAAAGTTCTCTTCGGGAATGGCGCACAGTCCATTGATTAATTGGTCGATGTTCACCGACTGCATAGCGTTTTGCGAGCCACACCTGATCCGAGCCGGCTTGGCGCGGACGCCTAAGAGCCAACGGTTTGGATTCAAGCGCCGGAGTTACTCGTCCTGCAGCAATGATCTCAGTTGCTCGCGAAGCTCTGGCGTGTTCTGGTGTCCGTGGCTTGCGACTGCGTGCTGAGTCGCAATCTCGAGAACCTCGTCTTCCGTGCCGGAGATCTTCAACGAGCAATTTCTTTCGCTAGGATAGTTCCTGCAGTCAATGTACTTTCGTCGGGGTTGCGGTGCCGACGTAGACATAAGCGGTCCTCCCAGACTCCCGTTGCGGCAAACGGAACTGATTTCTCTATTCTTCTTGTCTACTTCTTGCCGAAAGCACGAACCTTGGCGACCAAGGCTGCGATGTCGGCGTCGCCCAGCTTAAACGCGGGCATCTTTCCCTTTCCGTTCTTTATCGACGCGGTAAACTGGGCGTCTGTTCTCGACTTCTGCCAGTCGGCGTTTGTGAAATCCGGTTGGCCTTTAGCGCGCCAGTTAGGCGTGCCTCGCCCGTCCTTGCCGTGACATATCGCGCACTTCGCCGCGTACAGCGCATTGCCATCTGCTGCGGGCCGCGCGCTGCCATTCACCGGTGTGCCTGCGAGAATGTACGAAGTGATCATCATTGCTGTTAGAAGAATTAGTCCTTTGAGCTTATTCATGTTCTCTCGTTTTCCTCCCAAGATGTAGATCGCCCTTCAGCCGCCGATGATAACAAGAAGAAATCGAAAAGGGCAACGGCCTCAAACTACATGTCGGGCGGCACGTGTCCTACTAGGCTGCGAATCCTTCAGCCAGTCCGAAAAGTCCGAGCCTAATAGTACTTGGAGTTCTTTTATATCATCGTTGAATTTTGCCAGCAGATAAGTCCTGTCCGACGACGACATCGGCTCATAGCGATTCGAATAGATCTCGGCCGGTTGGATGGAATGAGCTCTGCGCACTTCTAGAAAACCGAATATGCGATCCAATGTTGCGGAATGATTTCTTCTAAGGTCCTCGTTTCTGACAAACAGCATCTGGGAAAGCGGGAAGTATCGAAGCAAATACTTGATCTGCCGGGCATAGTAGCCACGGTCAACATATGAGTGCGATCTCGACTGCAGCGGAAAGTTTTCAAGCTGGCGAAGACCCTCGAGGCGGATCGCAGCGGAAAAGGGGAGCGACTCCTTCTCCATCACTCTACGCGCCCAGTTGTAATGTGAATAGGCGCGGTCAATTGGATTGCGGAGTATGAAGATCAGCTTGATTGACGGATTATATTGTTTAATCCGCCGGGCGGCGGGCGTCCAATACATATAAATCGGGGTCGCCTCGCCTACGATCTTCGCCCGGGACGGGATATCCAAACCGGCATGATAGGAACCGTAATCCACTGCTTCGAGTGACGACGCGAAGGCTGTTTCGTCATCAAAGAAGTGCATCTCTTTGCGTTCGGGGATGTAAATCTCAGGATGTTGCATCAGAAAGTATGTGAGCGCGGTAGTCCCCGACTTTTGCGCGCCCATAATCAGGAAGTTTAGCCTGTCGCCTGTTTGCATAATCCCGTAGTCGATCTCACAACCTGGTGGCCAGCCTGCCGACCTGGTTGGCCACCAAGCCTATAATCAGCGCGGCGCTTTCGACAAGTCCTTATTTCATGATAGATTGTCGGGGCAATTAGGATGCTTTCCTGCCGAGGCGTCGCATTCGGGTGGGTGGTTGCGGGAACTGCATCCTCGTTCCTGGGTGTAAGGAATCTTCGGAAACGTCATATCAGACTGAGGACAGGACTCAAAAAGGAGAAAGAATATGCTCGCAGGCAATACTCAGACGGGTTTGTCGAGAGGAGCCCCGTATCCCCTGCTCTTCGATAAGATTCCGCCGAAGCCGCCGCCCAAGGCTCCATCGCGCGACGACGATCAGCGGATTCCACCGAAGCCACCGCCCAAGGCTCCATCGCAGGCTTAGAGCTTAGGTCGCAATGCAAGCGGAAGGATTGGCTGCCTGAGGTAGTTAGATGGTGGCCGACGCCATTTCCCATTACCGAATAGTTCGCAAGCTAGGCGCTGGCGGAATGGGTGAGGTGTATCTTGCAGAGGACACAAAGCTCAACCGGCGGGTAGCGATCAAACTCCTGCAACAAGACCTCATCGGCGACGAAGATGCGAGAAAGCGTCTCGTCCAGGAAGCTCAGGCCGCGGCCAGTCTGGATCATCCGAACATTTGCGCAATTCACGAAGTCGGGGAAGCTGAAGGCCAGTGCTTCATTGTAATGCAGTTTGTGGAAGGCGAAATGCTGGCCGAAAGGGTCAATGCCGGTCTGACCTTGGAACAAACCCTCGACATTGCTATTCAGATTGCAGACGCACTCAGCGAGGCGCACTCGCGCGGCATAGTGCATCGCGACTTGAAGCCGCAGAACATCATGATTTCAACAAGCGGACGCGTGAAGGTGCTCGATTTCGGACTGGCGAAGTTCTCACGCCCGGATGCGCTTCTGGACAGTCAGGCTGGAACGATGGCGATGACCGCGCCGGGTGTGTTAATCGGCACCATTCCTTATATGTCGCCGGAACAACTGGAAGGTAAGCCGGCTGACAGTCGCAGCGACATATTCAGCGTCGGGGTCATTTTGTTCGAGATGGTTACAGGGCGCCATCCGTTTGTAGGCGACACGGCAGCTACAATCGCCGCGAACATATTGATGAGGGATCCACCGAACGTGTTTGAGCTTGCTCCTCACACGCCTCTCGAGTTGCAGCGCATTATCAGCAAGGCCCTGGCCAAGAGTAGAGAAGCTCGATACCAATCGGCAATCGAGCTGCTTCTGGACCTGCGCGACCTCAGGCGCAATATTGAACTGAACGCGGATTCAATCAGCCGACAAGCAATGGCGTCGTTCCGGTCTGCTGCATCGTCGATTAATACCGGCCAGGTCGCAGAGCGGCTGACGGAAAGTCTTCGGCAGACGCCGACTGGAGAGGTCGCGGCGCACTTGCGGGCGATGATCTTCAGACCAAAGGTAGCGATCCCATTGGCCGCCATAATAATAATCACCGTCGCCGCCGCAGTAGCGCTTAGATCCACGAAGAGTCCAACAAACAGGACGATCAATTCCCTGGCGGTGTTGCCGTTCACTGAAGCGAACCCCGACCCCGAATCGGAATACTTGAGCGACGGATTGACCGAGGGTCTGATAACGAGCTTATCGCAGTTGCCAAGACTCAAAGTGATTGCAAGCACGTCCGTGTTCCGTTATAGGGGACAGGAGATCGATCCTCGGCAGGTCGGGCGGGCCTTGGGCGTTGAAGCGATTGTCACCGGAAGAATGGCGAGACGAGGAGACTCCCTCGCGATAACCGTCGAGCTTGTGGATACGCGAGACAACAGCCGCATCTGGGGCGATACGGTCACGAAGAAGGCCTCGGAGCTTTCCACGATACCCTCCAGTCTCTCCGTCCAAATCTCCAATCGGTTGCAACCGAAGGCCAGCAGCGAAACTCAAACGCAAGCCAGCCGGCGCCAGACGGATAATCCGGAGGCCTACCGCTACTATCTCCAAGGCCGCTACTACTGGAACCGGAGAATGGGCGGGGCTTTGAAGAAGGCTATCGAGAATTTTCAGAAGGCTGCTGAGATCGACCCGAGTTACGCGCTGGCCTGGGCAGGCGTCGCCGAGAGTTGGGTGCTGGGAGGAGGCACCTCGCTTCCACCAAGCGAATACATTTTCAAGACCAGAGAGGCTGTGGAAAAGGCCCTAAAGTTAGATGATAGCTTGCCAGAGGCCCACGCTGCTCTCGCAAAGCTGAAGGCAAATTTTGAGTGGGACTGGGATGGGGCTGAAAGAGAATTCAAAAAGACCCTCGAGCTTGACCCAAATTATGCCGGGGCATATGCGTGGTACGCAGAGTACCTGATGACGATGCGGCGGCTCGACGAATCTGCGGCGATGCTGAAGCGCGCTTATGAGCTGGACCCGTTGTCGTTAGACATCAACACCAGTCTGGGAGACCCGTTGTTGTACGCCGGCGACTATGATGGGGCCATAGCAGCATACAAGAAAGCGTTGGACATCGACGCGAACTTTCTAGTGGCTCACCATAAGCTCGCAATTGCATACGAGATGAAAGGAGCGCACGAAGCGGCTGCATCCGAATGCCAGAACGTGCTCAATGTTGCCACGAGATACTACCCGGCGTTGGCGCTGCTCGGATACTCTTACGCGAGAGCAGGGAGGATGGCAGACGCCAAAAAGGTCCTCGACCAATTGATGGATATTTCCCGCAAAGGGCATATTTCAACGTTCAACATGGTGGTGATCTATGCAGGTTTGGGAGACGCGGATCAGGCTCTCGACTGGCTCTCCAAAGCGCACGAGGCGCGCGACTCCAACCTGATCGACTATGGGATGGTTCCGGTAATCGCGAGCCTCAAATCGCATCCTCGCTTTCGGGACCTGCTCAGAAAAATGAAGCTGCCGCAGCCGCAGTAATAATCCCAGGAGAAACCGGACCGCAATGAGACTCAAGAAAAGCCCCTTCGTCTTTGCGCTGCTCGTGCTGTCGCTGCCCATGCCGATTCTCGGAACTTCCAACTTGATTCAAACTCGGCGCGCGCCGCGCAATCACCAACTGGGTAACGAGGAGGAGTACACGCGCGAGCACATAGACAGCTTCATGAAGGAACGCTTATACGGAAGTGAAAACATCGACGAGTTAGCGAGACTGGAAGCCTGGAACGCCGCTCTGTCGATGCCTCACACTAAGCCGAAACAACGTTACATCGGCGGCAAGCGGATTCAGATCACCGAGCGCTGGCGGCCGGTCGGACCGATCGGCATTCTAACCGGCAAAGGCAAAGCGAGCGGCCGTATAAACACGATCGCTATATCTCCGGCCGATCCGAATCTGATGCTCGTGGGAGGCGCCACGGGCGGTATATGGCGATCGGTTAACGACGGTAGAACTTTTTCTCCGGTCTCGGACAACATTGTCGGCCTGTCGGTCGGGTCGATCGCGTTTTACAAGAAGGACCCAAGCATCGTCTATGCTGGAATGGGCGATCCAGTCTACGGCTATCTGGGCCATGGAGTTTTGAAGTCGACTGATTCAGGCCGAACGTGGACGAGGGTCAATAACGCATCGTTGAATGCGCCTTGCACGATCTCGAAGATCGCAGTGGATCCGACAAATCCGAATAGGGTCTACGTAACTCAGGGTTCCTCAATGAGCAGCAGCAAGTATAAGAATAGTGGTTTCTATCTGTCGACGGACGGCGGAATTCAGTGGAGGCAAACGCTGGGTGGCGAAGCTCTCGATCTCGCAATCGACACGACGAGCTACAAAACCTTTTACGTCGCCGTTGACTCGGGCGCGGCCACGTCCGGCAAGCCGGGAATTTATCGTTCGACCGACGCGGGCGAAACGTGGACACACATCCTCGACCTAACAGGCGGCGCCTCTCCGGTAACGTTCGACAGCGGGCAGAGCCTTTATGTGAGAGTTGCAACGGCCGGTCGAGACCCCGGCTTTGTCTATGCCCTTGCCAGCGGCACCATCAGCAATCAGGCTACAAACCGATTGCTGATCAGCAGCGACGGAGGGACGACGTGGACCTCGATGAACGCCGACAGCATCGACGCGGTGCAGCCGTACTGGGATTTTTATGTCGCTGCAGATCCCCGGAGCCCGGAAACGCTTTATGCCGGCGCGATTGACATCTACAAGAGCACCGATCGCGGCGCGACCTGGACGAATCTCACTGGTAACGTCCAAGTGCAAAGTCCGCCCTCCAAGGTTGTTTTCTCGACCGCTCCCGGGCTCATACATGTGGACCAACACTCGCTGGTCTTTTCGCCGCATGATGCTGGTGTAATCTATGCTTCTAACGACGGGGGTATCTTCAAGTCGATTGACGGCGGGACATCATTCAAGTCGCTGAATCGGAGCCTTTCTCTTACCCAGTTTTACAGTCTGGCCTTGGACCCCGGCAACGCAAAATTCGTCTTCGGCGGAACACAAGACAACGGCACGATTATGTGGGCGCCCAACGTTCGAGACCGTACCTGGACGAGGGTTCTTGGCTCAGACGGGGGACGCTGCGCGGTTTGCCGTTCCAGCCCGAAAAGGGTATTTGCCACGCGGCCTTCCGGACCAATATCTGTGGTTCATCACGGAGAGCTGAAGGCCAACGTCTCATTTGGATTCGAGGGCGATCGCAAGGCGTTGATTTATCCGATCCTCACCGCTGGAAAGAATAGCAAGCTCTATGTCGGCACGTATCGGGTCTGGGTCAGCCGCGTCGGCTGCAACGAGCTGAACCCTAACGACCCGAAAGCCTGGGTCGCACCCGGCGGCGACACTGATTTGACCAAAGGAAATCCCGATAAGCTAACCGCGATCGCAGTTGCCGATTCGAACTCCGATGTGATCTACACCGGCTCGGGGCAGGCTCGTGTGATGAGGAGCACAGATGGCGGAAAGAACTGGACTGACGTTTCCCAGGGCCTGCCCAATCGTTTTGTCTCAAGCATAGTGGTCGATCATTCGAACCCACGCATTGCATTCATCACGTTTTCAGGACTAAATTGCAGTCACGTTTTCAAAACCAGCGATGCCGGAGCGTCCTGGATCGACATCGCCAACGGTCTGCCTAACATTCCGGTGAATGCATTGATAGTTGCCCCGCGCGATCCAGATCTGCTGTACATTGGAACCGACATCGGCGTGTTCAGATCCAAAAACTGCGGCGGGCACTGGGAATTGTTCAACAACGGGATGCCGCCGGTCATTGTGAAAGCGCTTGCGATCGGGCCCGGCGGGCGGATTGTGGCTGCAACGTTCGGGCGCGGAGTATACGTTCTCGAGACTCGTTAAAAGACCGTTCGTAGCTAATTACGGATGGACGACAAAACCTTCATTTTTTTGGGCGGCTTGCATCGCAGCGGCACGTCGCTGCTGCACCAGATAATGCGAGGCCATCCGTTGGTCAGCGGCTTCCAAAATACTGGAGCGCCTGAAGATGAAGGACAACACTTGCAGACGGTATACCCGCCGGCAAGCGAGTTCGGCGGACCCGGGCGCTTCGGATTTGATGAACGATCGTTTATGAGCGAATCCCATTCACTTGCCTCACCGTCCAACGCGGGGAAGCTGTTTAGCGAATGGGGCAAGCGTTGGGACCTGCGCCGCGATTATCTCATCGAGAAATCGCCTCCCAACCTCGTTCGCGCCAGATTTCTGCAAGCGATCTTTCCGCGCTCGATGTTCATAATGATCACCAGGCATCCCATCGCTGTGGCGTACGCGACACAAAAGTGGAGTGGCACGTCGATAACGTCCTTGATCGAGCACTGGTTGTTGTGTCACGAGCGCTTCCTCTCTGATCTGCCACGTCTTCGCAAGTGCTTTGTGATTCGTTACGAAGATTTTGTAGCGCGACCACAAGAGGTGATGGATGAAGTTTATCGATTTGTAGGGATCAACTCCGTACGGTTGAACCGCGACGTTCACAAACACCTGGACGAGAAGTACTACAACGAGTGGAGCAAGGATCACCAAACAACGAGGCTGCCGCTGAGCTATGAGGAGCGAGCCAATCGCTTCGGTTACAGCTTCAGGAGCCTGCGTGCAACAGCGACTTCAAGCCCGAAGCATTTCTGAAGTCGCGACGTGGCTGCTCAGGTTTTGATTAATTCAGGACGCCTTTGGTTCGAGCTTTTTCGAGGCGCTCCTCCATATCTCTCTGGTAGGCGTAAAGGTCAGCAACCTTTTCGGAGAACATAGTCACTTTGTGATCCTGCCTGCGAAAGCCTTTCTCCATCTCCGCACGAAGGTCGACGATCTGCGATTGAACCGCTTCCCACATTGGACGTGTATCGTAGAGGCGCTGCTCGACCTTCTGCTCAAGAGCGATAAGGCGTTCGGCCATTTCACGTTGCCGCGCGTCAAACTCTCGAAACAACCCGACGAGCTCCAACAGCAGGGCGTGATCATCTAGATTTTTGGTTGGATCGTCGCCGCTCATGATCATTCTTTTCTCTCTAATACTTCTCCATAATGTGATGCCAGTCTAAGACACTCATCATACAAAAGACAACTTCAATCTCCAAGCACACTGTAGTAGGATTTTGCTTCTGGAACCTTGAAGTACAATTGGGAGGATCATGGATCGAACCTACATTCGGGACGTGTCCAAACACGTCGGCGAGGAAATTACAATTAGAGGCTGGCTTTATAACCTGCGGTCGAGCGGCAAGCTGATGTTCCCGCAGATACGAGACGGCTCGGGCATAATCCAGGGCGTCGCGTTCAAGAAGAATGTTTCCGAGCAGGTGTGGAGCGATCTCGAGAAACTAACGCAGGAATCGTCGATCGTAGTTCGAGGACGCGTTCGCGCGGACGAGCGAGCGCCCGGCGGCTACGAGCTTGACGTGACGGATCTAGAAGTCTTGCAAATAGCCGAACCGTATCCCATCACGCCAAAGGAGCACGGCGTCGAGTTCCTGATGGACAAGCGCCATCTGTGGCTTCGCTCGAAGCGCCAACACGCGATCCTGAGCGTCCGCGCCGAAGTCATTCGCGCCGTGCGTGATTACTTCGACTCGAACGGTTTCGTGCTGATGGACACGCCAATCTTCACTCCCGCCGCTTGCGAAGGCACGACGACGCTCTTCGAGGTCGATTACTTCGAAGACGCGAAAGCGTACCTGACGCAATCGGGGCAGCTCTACAACGAAGCGACCGCCGCCGCTTTCGGCAAGGTTTACTGCTTTGGGCCGACGTTTCGCGCCGAGAAATCCAAGACTCGCCGGCATCTGACCGAGTTTTGGATGGTCGAGCCAGAAGTCGCCTACGCCGACCTTGATGACATAATGAATCTCGCCGAGGAGTTCATAACGTTCATCGTCCATCGAGTTTTGGAGAACCGGCGAAACGAGTTGGCGGAGTTGGAGCGCGACACATCGAAGCTTGAAAAGATCGAGCCGCCGTTTCCGCGGCTGCAATACGACGACGCCGTGAGGATGCTCCAGGAGGCGCACGAGAAAGGCGAGATCGAGCAGCGGTTCGAATGGGGCGGAGACTTTGGCTCGCCTGATGAGACGTTGATCTCGAGTCAGTTTGATCGCCCGGTTATGGTGCATCGTTATCCGGCTTCAGTGAAAGCTTTTTACATGAAGGCCGACCCGGAGCGGCCCGAGCTTGCGATGTGCGTGGACGTGCTTGCGCCCGAAGGCTACGGCGAGGTGATAGGCGGAGGGCAGCGCGCGGACGACTTGGATTACTTGCTGAAACAGATTCACGCGCACGGCTTGCCGGAGGAGGCGTTTGATTGGTACTTGGACCTTCGCAAGTACGGGACCTTCCCACACGGCGGCTTCGGGATGGGCATCGAGCGCTGCACGGCGTGGCTATGTGGCATTGAGCACATTCGCGAGACGATTCCGTTCCCGAGGATGGTGTATCGGTTGAAGCCTTGAAGCGTGACTGAAACGCGAGGTGAATGTTGAGCGAAACAGCGCCGGGAAATCGCATAACCATCTTTGGCGGCTCGCGCTGCGCGCCGGATGCCGACGAATACCAACAAGCGCTCGAGCTCGGGCGCTTGCTGGTCGAAGCAGGTTTCGATGTCTGCTCCGGCGGCTACTCCGGCATAATGGAAGCGATCAGCCGAGGCGCGCACGAAGCAGGTGGCCACGTCATCGGCGTTACGATGGAGCAATTCAAAGTCGCGCCTAATCCTTATCTCAAAAAGATTGTGCCGAGCGCAGACTTCTACGCGCGACTGCAAACCTTGATTCGGCAGTCAGAGGGTTACATCGCGCTGCGCGGCGGGATGGGCACTGTGACGGAAATCTCGCTGGTGTGGAACAAACTCCAGATGAAAGTGCTGCCGCCTCGCCCGCTGATCCTGCTCGGTGAGTGCTGGCCGGGCGCGATCAATTGCTTGCGCGAACACCTGGTCATCTCGGATGATGATATGGCGCACTTGCAATTCGCCGGGACGCCGGAGGAGGCGGTCGGGATTCTGCGAGAGCGCATCGGGACGCAAAACATCAGGGGTTAATGATTATGAAGAAGACAAAGACCAAGACCCGAGCTGGCGACGGCAAGACGCGACGGGTCGCGAAGACAAAAGAAGTCCCCAAGTCTCAATCAGCACCTGACACCAGTCTTGCAACCGACATAAGAAAAGCCTACAAGAATCGACTGATCCGCGACTATTTCAACAGGTCGCACTAAAACCCGGGAGCGCAGGCAATCAACCTTGCAACCGAGCTAACGGAGCAGACAAGGATGCCTGCGCTCCCAGGTCGCTCCCACTTCTTGCAACTTTCTTGCAAGTGATCCACACATCTAGACGGCCCCATCCACCCCTGTTACTATCATAGTTACCCAAGGGTAGATTACAGAACGAACAAGGGGTAGGGGTGATGATGTTGTCCACAAGTAGACGGCTTCTCAGAAAAGTTCACACCCAATAAGTAACAATTTCAGATAGATACTGAAGCTTAACAAGGCGTCCCAAGCGTTGTTACAAAACAGGAGTGTCAATGAAGCTGAACCTGTATCGTGTCCCAAGCTCGGAAAAACTTTCCACCAAACAATTGATAATCAAGAAGATCCTCTCGACCGCAGTCATAAGCCTGGCGATGGCAGGGGCCACCGTGGTTTTCAACTCTGCCCGGCGACACTGGATCAAACCAACAACGAACGTTAATGCTGAAGGTGAAGCCGATGCCACGAGCTCAATCCCGCAAGGGCTGAGTCGGCGGCGGGGCGCCTTCTACAAGGCGGTCGAGATATTAGCGGAAGCAGCGGCAGAGAAGCCTCAACTTCTCAATTACTACAACCGTGTCACCAAGCGCGTGAGAGGTCGCGCCGTCGAAGGCGAAGACACTTCGGGTGTCGCGGTAGTCAAGCCGGTTCGCAAGATCAACACGCAAGGTATTGACGCGATGACCGTCAAGGCCGGGGCGGCGATTTCTGATGGACTCGCAGCGTTTGCTAAGAACCTGATTCTTACGTCTCCGGCGACAACGGATGAATCAACGCCTCAAACCGAGGAAGTTCAAACTGAACAGCGGCAGTTCACAGTCGGAGATATGAGTTTTGATACCAACACGGCAATCGAGCATTGGATGAGCTATTACACATCGACGCCGGGCGGGCGACGGACGATGAAGATCGGCATTCAGCGCTGCGGCTCTTATTTGGACATGGCGCGCGCCGAGTTCCGCAGCGCGGGAGTTCCCGAAGACCTGGTGTGGCTGGCGTTTGTGGAGAGCGTCTGGAACCCGCGAGCCGTTTCACCGGCGGCCGCCGGCGGTCTTTGGCAGTTCATTCGACCGACCGCCACGGATTACGGTCTCAAGGTTGACAACGGCATTGACGAGCGCGCTGACCCGATCAAGCAGACACACGTCGCAGCCGTTTACCTTCACGATTTGTACACGATTTTTGGCGACTGGGCGCTGGTGATGGCCGCTTACAATTCCGGCGAGCCTCGGGTGGCTGGCGCCATCGCAAAGAACGGCCGCGCAGATTTCTGGGAGCTGTACGACAAGGAGCTGTTGCCGAAGGAGACACGCGATTACGTGCCGAAGATTCTTGCTGCCATAAAGATCGCAGGCCGAGCCGAAGAGTACGGGCTTGCGCCAAAGGCCGAGACTGAAACCGCGATTGGAAGCTAACGCCTCTTGCTAATCTCAGGTTTGACGCCCTGGAGGCTGCGCCCGCAGCCTCTTTCTTTTTTTTGACCGAGTCCCCCATCCTAAAGCATCCAGTTGCCACTCATTCTGCGCAATGGGAGAATGATCTGGAGTGAGTAAGAAAGCGAAAATCATCGGGGTGCCGATGGATCTTGGCGCGGGGCGTCGCGGAGTCGATATGGGTCCGTCGGCGATTCGCATCGCGGGACTCAATCAAGCTGTCGCGCTGCTCGGCTACCAGGTGACCGACGCCGGCAACGTCCACGTTCATCCACCGGAAGCGGTCGAGGAGATGAATCCTCGCGCGCGCTATTTGGCGCAGATCGCCGACGCTGCTGAGGAACTTGCCGGCCGGGTTGAAGCCGCGCTCGAAGAGGGTGCGTTGCCGATCATTCTGGGAGGCGATCACTCAATCGCGATTGGCAGCGTTGCGGGACTCGCTTCTTACCATCGCAAGCGTGACGAACACGTTGGCATAATCTGGCTGGACGCGCACGCGGATTCGAACACGCCGGAGACTACGCCGTCAGGCAACATTCACGGAATGCCGTTGGCTGCGCTCTTGGGATACGGCGCGCGCGAGTTGACTCACATTGCGGGTTTCGCTCCGAAGGTGTTGCCTGAAAACTCGGTCATCATCGGCGCGCGAAGTATCGATCCGGGCGAGCGCGGCTTCATCAAATCGCACGGCATTCGCGTGTTCACCATGAGCGAGCTGGACGAGCGCGGCATGGCCGGCGTTATAGCGGAGGCGGTCGAGATTGCAACGCTCAACACAGCGGGGTTCCACGTCACGATGGACATGGATTTCTTGGATCCGTTCTACGCGCCCGGCGTGGGGACGCCCGAACGCGGGGGCGCGACTTATCGCGAGGGGCATCTGGCGATGGAAAAGATCGCCGACTCGGGCCGGGTGCTTTCGGTAGAGCTGACCGAGGTGAATCCTGTATTTGACGTGAGCAATCAAACGGCGCAGCTTGCGGTGGAGTTGATACTGTCGGCGCTAGGGAAAAAGATTCTTTGATAGACCACTGATGAGACGGATTCGGCGGATTAACGCGGATCATCCGTGCGCATCCGTCGAATCCGTGTCATCCGTGGTCCATTTGATTTTGAGGATTTGGATTGGATAAGAAGCTTCGAGTTGGTGTTATTTTCGGCGGTCGATCGGGCGAGCACGAGGTTTCACTACGCTCGGCCGAGTCGGTCATCAACGCGATGGACAAATCCAGGTATGAGATCGTGCCAATCGCGATAAACAAACAA
>Ga0137380_10002446_pt1 | contig 15785 bp, 12 predicted proteins | sample SagtaG_17_FD_104809 | JGI IMG/M metagenome (GOLD analysis project Ga0137380, IMG submission 104809) | Vadose zone soil microbial communities from Sagehorn Ranch, Mendocino, California, USA - Sage2_L_100_16 metaG | ecosystem: Environmental > Terrestrial > Soil > Vadose zone | place: USA...
AAAACTGCTCAGGAAAACCCGTTTCACCAAAAGGTATATCTCACTTGAAGCAACGGGCGTAAACGTATCTTGAACGATGATTTTATCTAGAATCGATATTCTGCGCCGGGCGATCAGCAAGAGAATGACGGAAAAGGTGATAATGCCAAGCCCTCCCAGCTGGATCAGACACAGAATGATCACCTGACCGCTCCGAGTGTAGAAGGTTCCTGTGTCAACGACTGCGAGCCCCGTGACGCAGACTGCCGAGGTGGCTGTGAAGAGCGCATTGATAAACCGGTTTTGACCCCCGGTCGTGCTTGTCGGAGACATGAGGGCCAAGGCCCCGACAAGGATCGCAGCGGCAAAGCTCACTAAGAGAAGGCTTGCCGGGGTGAGGAACCTTTGCAGCCAGTGCCTGGACCCGCGTCGGGGGCGCATCGACCGCGCATTATACCAGACACCGCAATCGACGATTTACGAATGACGATTGAAAGATCTCGAGGGTCCTATCGCCTTATTCCTCATTCGTCACTCGACGGGCAGGCGGTGGAGGCGGTGGGTGTAATCAGGAGTACGCCCGCCCCGTCTATTTGCCATTTGTCATCGACCGTTTGTGGATCGGCGGCTTCGTGCTGGAAGTCTTAGAGGAACAGGGGGGCTAAGACCAGCGTGATCGTGCTGAGAAGCTTGATGAGTACGTGCAGGCTGGGTCCGGCTGTGTCCTTCAAGGGATCGCCCACGGTGTCGCCCACTACCGCAGCCTTGTGAGTGTCCGATCCCTTGCCGCCGAGCTTGCCCGTTTCAATGTACTTCTTGGCGTTGTCCCATGCCCCCCCGCCGTTATTCATCGCGGTGGCCAGGAGGATGCCGCTGATGGTGCCCACCATCAAGAGCGCCGCCACGCTCTCCGCTCCCGGGAGTCCGTAGGGCGAGAGGAACTTGAAGAAGTAGCCCACAGCCACCGGCACGGCAACCGCCAGAAGACCGGGTACTGTCATGGCCTTCAACGCTCCCACGGTGACAATGTCGACGCAGCGACCGTAGTCCGGTTTAGACGTGCCTAGCATGATTCCGGGATTCTCTCGAAACTGGCGGCGGACCTCGCGGATCACCGTGAAGGCGTCTTTCCCGACGGCTTTGATGGCCAATGCCGAGAACACAAACACCAGAGTCGCGCCTAGTAACGCTCCAACGAAAACTGGAACGCGACTGAGATCCACTCGCATGGGTTGTCCCGTGATTTTCTCCACTTCATCCAGGTAGGCGCGAAAGAGAAGAAAAGCGGCGAGAGCGGCGGAGCCAATCGCGTATCCTTTGGTCAATGCCTTGGTTGTATTCCCCACTGCGTCCAGTCGATCCGTCCGTTTGCGGATCTCTTCAGACGCGTGGGACATTTCTATAATTCCTCCCGCGTTGTCGGTGATCGGCCCGAAAGTGTCCATGGCCAGAATGTAGGCGCAAGGAGCCAGCATGCCCATTGTTGCGATGGCCGTGCCGTACAGTCCCGCGCCGGCCACGTTGGGAAGCGCCTGCTTCCCGCAATAATAGGCCGCAAAGATCGCCGCGCTGATGACCAACACGGGCAGACCGGTGCATTCCAGGGCGACCGCAATACCGGTGATGATATTGGTGGCGGGTCCGGTCTGGCTGGCCTCAGAGATCGACTGAACGGGACGAAAGCGATACTCCGTGTAATACTGCGTGATGAAGACGAAGGCGAGGGCCGTGAGAATGCCGATGACTCCGGCCGCAAAGAACCATAGTTGATCCCGCAGCAGCCAGCGCACGGCCAGATAGAAGCCGCCCATTGCTATTGCCGTCGTCACAAAATAGCCGCGGTTCAGCGCCGCCATGGGATCACCGGATTCACTGGTTCGGACAAACTGAATTCCTATCATGGTCGCCAGCAACCCGAAGGAGCGCGCGAGTAAGGGAAAGAGGATGCCTTCGATCCCAAAGACGGGGAACAAAGCAATCCCCAGAATCATGGCGCCGATGTTTTCCGCCGCCGTCGATTCGAACAGATCCGCCCCCCGGCCGGCACAGTCTCCAACGTTGTCGCCCACCAGATCCGCGATCACGGCCGGATTTCGCGGGTCATCCTCCGGAATTCCCGCTTCGACCTTGCCCACGAGGTCCGCCCCGACGTCGGCGGCCTTGGTGTAGATCCCGCCACCCAACTGCGCAAAAAGAGCCACGAAGCTGGCTCCGAAACCGAAGCCCACAATCTCGAGCGGGACCTGCTCCGGCCTCTGCATGCCCCCGTAAAGATAGAAAAGACCGCCAACGCCCAGGAGGCTCATTGCCACAACCGTAAGGCCGGAAACCGCTCCGCCCCGAAGAGCAATCCTGAGCGCGCGGTCCAGCGAAGACGTCGCCGCCGCGGCTGTGCGCAGGTTTGCGCGAATCGAAACAAACATGCCCACACAGCCCGAGACCGCCGAGCATGTGGCCCCGATAATAAAGGCTGCCGCCACCTTTGTAGCAATGCCCGGCCCCAGGTCCCGGATATTGGGGCTCGAGCTCAATGCGTAAAACAGATAGATAATTACCGCGAGGACCACCGAGAAGATCGCTATGGTTCTATACTGCCGCTTTAGAAACGCCTCCGCTCCCTCTTTGATCGCTGCGGCAATCTCCCTCATGGCGTCGCTGCCCGTGTCGGCTTGCAAGACCTCGCGGGCAAGCCACGCGGCATACCCTAGCGAGAGTATTGAGATTCCAAATACTATGCCCTCCACACTGGATGCCATAAATTCGCCCTCGTCACTGTTTTATCTGTAGCCACCTGCCGGAGATCCGCAAGCAAGGGGAACCGTGAGAATAGTTAAAACTGTGCCTGCGCTCAACAACAAAAGTTAAGGTATTCGTGAAACGGAGGGGCCTTGGGCTTTCGGATTGCGGATTTCGGATCGCGGATTACCCTTTTCCAATCCGAAATCCGCAATCGAGGCGGCGATTGAGCATTGACTGACCGGGGGCTGGGCTGATAGCATACGCAGTTTCAGAAGAGGAGCAGGTGATGCCTCGTCAATGTTATGTGTGCGCAAAGACGCCGGTTTTCGGGCACACCATCTCTCATGCCCACAATGTCCGATCGCGGCGTTTCAATCCCAACTTGCAGAGTATTCGGATTCTGGAAAAGGGGACAATCAAACGCGTTCGCGTTTGTACCCGCTGCCTGAGGTCCGGTAAGGTACGGAAGGCAGTGTGACCGATTGACGATTTACGATTGGGGTTTGAGATTCAAATCGACAGTCGTAAATCGTCAATCCAGCAAGGCCACCGCTTCTATTTCCACCAAGGCCCCTCTTGGCAATTTCGCAACCTGGACTGTGGCCCGAGCTGGCCTGGACTCTCCGACGTACTCTCCATAGACCTGATTGAGCCGGGCAAAATCGTCGAGATTGGTCAGGAAAATCGACGTCTTGACGATCTTGTTCAGGTTGCTCCCCGCAGACTCCAGGATCGCCGCGAGATTCTTCATCACCTGGTGCGTCTGTTCGGCAATTTCCTCGCCGACGATGTTTCCTGTGCCAGGATCGATTGGGATCTGACCCGAGACAAAAATGAAGCCGTTCGCCCGTATAGCCTGCGAATAAGGGCCGATGGGTGCAGGCGCCTTCGCTGTCTCGATGATTTCGCGCATTGAATCTCCTCCGTATTAAGCCGTCAGGACGTGTCAAGTCATGCAATGCGACTGGAGCGGTAACCCTATATGTGCTCGCCCGTCCGCGGAGGAAGGGTCTACGTGAGCCGGGCGGCCACGCAGGGCCGCCCTACGTCAAGGGACGGACGAGGCTGGGCCTGCCTTGTTTTGTTTGATCATTCGTCATTCGTTACGGCAGACGCCTCACACGTTCGACTTCCTGGATGCCGCGAATGCCCTTCAGGACGTGGATTACCTTCTGGAGATGCTTCGTATCGTTTATGTCGACTGTTAGATCTATCGATCCCTTCCCATCTTCACCGGTTCGGGCGCGAGACTCGCGGATATTGGTCTTGAGGTTGGAAATAGAGGAGGCGATGTCTGCCAGGATTCCCCGCCGGTCCTCAACGGAAATGGCGAGCCGGACGGTGAACACTTCATCGCTGGAAACATTGATCCATTCCACTTCGGTCACCCGATCCGATCCCAGCATATTTACCAGGTTTGGACAGGTATTGGTATGGACGGAGATCCCCTTGCCCCGCGTAATGTAACCTACGATTTCGTCGCCGCGTATGGGATTGCAGCATTTCGCCCGGTAGACCAACAGCCCGTCCTGGCCCTTGACCGCGATCGGAGATTCCCCTCTCCTCAAGACCTTTCGGACAGCCGAGGCCAGGCGCGAAACCGTAGTCGTTTGGTCCGTGGGCGGTTCCACCCCTGGGAAGAGATCCGCCAGAACCTGACGGGGAGCAACCTTGCCGAATCCTACGGCCGGATACATGTCTTCCACCCTCTGGAGGCCATGGTTCTGCAGGATCCGCGCCAGGTCGCTCATGGCCAGGACCTTTTTCCACGTAGTCTGGAACTTTCTGGCCTCCTTCTCGAGCAGTTTCTTCCCCAGTTCGGCCGCGTCTTCCCTCTCCTTTTGATTGATCCAGTGCTTGATACGACTGCGCGCACGGGCGGTGTTGACGAAGGACAGCCAATCGCGGCTGGGGCATGCGTCTTTGGAGGTCAAGACCTCGACAACTTCGCCGTTCTTGAGCTTATAACGGAGGGACACGATGCGATTGTTGACTTTGGCCCCGACGCAACGATGACCGATCTCGGTGTGAATCGCATACGCGAAGTCGACGGGTGTGGCGTCGCGTGGAAGTGTGATGACCTCCAACTTGGGCGTAAAGCAATAGACCTCGTCGGGATACAGATCCACCTTCAAGCTGGTCAGAAAGTCCCTCGCGTCGCTGATCTCGCTCTGCGAATCGATGAGCTGCCGCAGCCAGCGAAACTGCTCCTCTCCCTTCACAACTCCCGATTTCCCTTCCTTGTATTTCCAATGTGCCGCGATGCCTTCTTCCGCGATACGATGCATCTCCTGCGTGCGTATTTGAACCTCGAAAGGCTGGCCGTTCTTACCTATGACGGAAGTGTGGAGCGATTGGTAGAGGTTAGGGCGGGGTATCGCGATGTAATCTTTGATACGGCCGGGGACCGGCTTCCAGAGATTGTGAATGGTTCCCAGAATGGTGTAACAGTTCTTGACGCTGTCTGTAATGACGCGAACGGCGATGAAGTCGAACACCTCGTCGATGCCGATCTTCTGGCGCTTCATCTTCTGGTTTATGCCATAAACTCTTTTGATCCGGCTCTCCAGCCGGGCCGCGATGTTATGCTCGGCAAGCTCCGACGCAATCGTCTTTTTCACCTCCTCGATAAAATCCTGACTCACTGAGCGGCGGGCTTCGATGAGAGCAACCGTGTTTTGATAGGCCTGGGGATCCATGAAGCCGAAAGCGAGATCCTCCAGTTCCCCTCGTATCTTCGCCATGCCTAGCCGATGGGCCAGTGGACCGTAAATTTCCAGTGTCTCCAGCGAGATGCGCTCGCGCCGGTCGGGCGACAAATACTCGAGGGTGCGCATGTTGTGCAACCGGTCCGCCAGTTTCACCAGGAGCACGCGGATGTCTCCTGACATCGCAAGAAGCATCTTGCGAAAGTTCTCCGCCTGCTTCTGATGGCTGGAAGTGAATTGAACCTGCGAGATCTTCGTTACGCCCTCGACAATCTGATACACTTCCTCCCCAAACTGCTTGCGCAGGTCGCCAGGGGACATCAGGGTGTCTTCGAGAACATCATGGAGCAGGCCGGCGGTGACAGTGACGGCATCCAGCTTTATCTCTGCCAGAATATTGGCCACCTCGAGAGGATGCGTAAGATAGGGTTCTCCATTCATACGCAGCTGGCCTTTGTGGAACTTGGCGGACACAACATATCCGCGCTGGATCATTTCCAGGTTGGCTTCCGGATGGTAGCGGGCGACCTTATCCGCCAGATCCTCATACCGAATCATTTGCTGAACCGCCCTTCTGACCAAAGATTATAATGGAAACAGGAACCGAGGGGAAAGGACCGCGACTGACAATCGTAATGCCCCGGTTGTACGCGGACCCCAACAGACCCTTACTTCCCATTTATTTTTCATCGGCCATTTGTCACTTGTCATTGATCCTTTTCGATCGCCAAGTTTGGAGTTCAGCCTTCAGGTTGCACCTGCGCCCAGGCAGTCTGAGCTCCGAAAGAGAGAGGGAGGGCGTGCGCTCCTGTTCGCGACCCGTCAACGCCTAACCGAGAAGGTTGTGAAAAAATCCACGTCGCGAGGGGTGGCCCTGAGGGTCCGCCCGTCCTCGGTATTGGAGCGGGTAACCCTATGGCGTCGCCGCAAAGGGTGCAATTAGAAGAATAGCGAGTTACTCGGCACACGATTTCATAAATGCGCCGACGAATTTCCCCAAATAAGCCCGGGCGCCCTGGAATGGCACTGGAAGCTTAGCCAAAGCTTTAGCCGGGGGCGAGCGAAAGCGAACCCCCGGAATATTGCAACACGAATTCGCCCCGGCAGCGGCAGGGGTGCGGGGAGATCCAGCAACGCCTGCCGGGGTGCGTATCGTGGTTCCTCTTCTACCCGGGAGTTCGCTTCGCTCACCCCCGGCTAATCCCGTTGGGGCGGAGTACGTTATCGTATTTATGAAATCATGCAGTAAGGCACAGCAATCCATGGCGTTGGGAGAGTGATGGAAAAAACACGAGGCTTTCGAAGCGCGACTTGCCTGTGTTCGTGTAATTCTTGGCAAGTCTCTTCTGAGCTACTTTGCGGCTGCAAGTTTTCTGGGCTTCTTCGCTTCTTCCTCCTGGGCCTTTAACTTGAGCTGCAGCGCTGTCTGCGCTACCAGGTCGGCCTGCCGGATCAACTCGTTTTTCGCCTTTTCGTCCTTCTCGAACTTGGCTTTTTCCCGCCACAGCAGGTTTTTGTATTCCATGGCGTCGAAGTAGTCCTTGCGGATTTCGAGCGCTCGCTCCAATGACTTCAGACCTTCTTCGATCAAGGCGACAGTCTCCTGCTTCTCCTCCGGCTTGAGAAACTCCACATTTTCGCCCTGAAGACCGGTTCTCTTAAGGGACTGGTCAAAATCGATCACGGCGATACGATACAGAGCCTCCGCGTTGTTCGGGTCGACCTGCAGGATCTTCCGGCACCAGTCTTTGGACTCGTCGTATTTCTTCATCTGGTAATTGAGGCTGGCGATGGCTACCATGGCATCCGTGTTCTGACCGCCCTTTTCGAGTCCCAACACATCTCTGAAGGCCGCAATGGCCCTATCCGCCATCTCGTTGTTCTTAGGATCCGGCGAACCTGGAATATACTGGGAAGAATATGCCGTAGCCAGATACATGCGCGCCGGCCGGAATTCGGGGTCCAGTCGTATAGCTCTCTGGAAATACTCAGCAGCCTGCGGGTATTTCTGCTCGGTAAAGGCTTTGACACCTTTGTTGAGCATATCGCGGGCCTTGAGCTTTGTAATAAAGCCACAGCCGGTCATCGATAAACACAAAACCAGTATGATGAACAAGGCCAGCCGCCTGGCGTCGAAAGTCATTTTTGTCCTCCTGATTTCTGTAAAGCGCCAGTCAGAGCGTCGAGAGAAGCTAGCGAATCTCCTCGAGGATCAGCCCGATATCGCCCACGCCTGCCCCCTTCGCTATGTCGATTATCTTCACGACATCCCCGTAGGGCAGCTTGGCACTGGCGCTGATAAACATGCTCTTGTTTGCGCGCGCGTTGTAAATTTCCTGAAGCTTGGGTCCCAACGCGCTGATATCCACGGTTTCCTGGTTAATGGCGATCTGGGCGCTCTCACCGACCGAGACCACGATCACGTCCGGTGAGGGAGTGCTCGGCGTGTCCGGCGGCGGAGGCTGGGGGACCTTTACGTCAAGGTCCATCTGGTGAACCGGGGTGATAACCATGAAGATGATCAGGAGAACCAAAAGGATATCGATGTAAGGGGTGATATTGATGTCGTGTTTGGGGCCCGCTTTCCCGCCAAGTGCCATTCCCATGGTTTGTCTTCTCCCTTAAGACACCCTGCTCGGGTGGTGCGGTTACTATCGCTCCTTTTCCTTTTCCGCCATAAGGCCGATGCGCTCGACCCCGGCTTTGCGGCACTGATTGACGATCTGGACAACCCGTCCGTAGCTGACGGACTGGTCTGCCTTCAGAAACATCGTTTTGTTGATTTCGCCCGTGAGCCGGTCTGTGACGTATTTGATGAGCTCGTCTTCCGAAATGGGCGTCTTTTGGAGATAGATGCGGCCCTCTCGCGTCAGCGCCACAACGATCGCGTCCTTGCTGTCTGCCTCCGGCGCGTCGAGGGGGTTCTTCGCCTTGGGAAGGTTTACGGTGACACCCGTCTGCAGCAGAGGCGTCGTGATCATGAAGATGATCAGCAACACGAGCATAATGTCCGCCATAGGCGTGACATTGATGTCCGCGTTGACGTTGCTTCGCCCTAATCCGCGCTTAACCACTGATTTGACCTCTCTTCTTCAGGAAATAGTCGATGAGCTCCGACGCTGAATTGTCCATTTCGACGGTGAACGTTTCGATTCTGTTGGTGAACGCGTTGAACGCCATCACCGCGGGCACAGCCACGAAGAGACCGAACGCCGTGGTAACCAGCGCCTCCGCAATTCCTCCGGCAACGGCCGCGATACCGGCGGTCTCTTCCGTTTTCATGCCCTGGAACGCGTTGATGATGCCGATGGTGGTTCCGAAGAGTCCGACGAATGGAGCCACCGATCCGATCGTAGCCAGACCGCCCAGGCCTCTTTTCAGGTCTTCAATGCCGATCGCCGTCGCGCGTTCGAGAGCCCTCTTGGCCGCCTCGATGGTCTCGCCCGGAATTTCTTTGCTCTTGGAGTGCGCCTGGAGCTCATGCAGGCCGGAGATAAGAACCTTAGCCAGGTGACTCTTGTTGTGCTGTTCTCCGAGAGCTATCGCCTCGTCGATCTTTCCTTCCTTGAGGCATTCGGCTACGGCCGGTGTAAAGACCCGGGATTGCTTGCGCGCGGCGCGATAGGTGATCCAGCGCTCGATCATGACGCTTATCGAGTAAGCGGACATGATGCCGAGGATGACCACAACCCCTTTCGCAACCGGTCCCATGGCCGACCACAACTCGACTATGTTGATTCCCATTTGGTTTCTAGCCTCCGCTAGTATGCTTTTGGATGATGTACATCACCTTAAATTGAAAATCACGGTTACGGTGGCGATAACAGGAACTGGTTCGTTGTTAAGCAATGTGGGCGAGTATTTCCACTGCTTTACCGCCTGAATGGCCGCGTCATCGAGAAGCGGGTGCCCGCGAAGCGTGCGCACATCCGAGACGTTCCCTTCCTCATCCACGGTTACCTGGAGGATCACCACGCCGGAAACGCGCGCGCGTTTGGCCAATTCCGGGTACACCGGCTCGATTTTCTTGATCAGTTTCGACTCTTGAACGTTCCCTCCCACCCGAATCGGCTCGCGCCTGACGGGGCGCGGAGGCGGCGGGGGCGGGGGCGGGGGCACTCCGCCGAGAACGCCTCCAACGACTCCGCCGGGAACGCCGCCTACCACTCCACCGGTGACTCCGCCGGGTATGCCTCCAACAACGCCGCTCACTCCGACCACGGGCGGTTCATCCACAGGCGGAGGAATCTCTTTCGGAATTTCCGTGGGAGCGACGAACTTGGTCGGATCTACCGTGACCTTTTGGGGCACAGCCTTCATCGGAGCCGGAGGGGGCGGCGGTGGCGGCGGAGGAGGCGGCGGAGGAGGAGGGGCGATCAGGAACGTGAGAAGCTCATTTTCCGGAAGCACCTGAAAGAAGACGAGAGGTACGATGACTACCACTACGATCGCCACCACGTGCAACACGATGGAGATCGCAAGGGTTACCATGCGCTTCCCGAAATCGGAGCGGCTAGTTTGTTCTACGCTTTCGAACATTTTTACCCCCTCGTAGTTTCCCCGCAGGGCTGGGTAATGGGGTCGTTTGCGGTTCCGACGATCGCAATGTTAGTGTCCGCACGCAAAATCTATCAAGCATTTTTCCGCCCTTCTGTCAAGCGTTTTCCCGCCCATAGGGGTTACAGATCTGAGACCTTTTTCCGAAAACTGCCCAAACTGAAACCACAGATGAACACAGATGCGTTTGGAGTTCAGCCTTCAGGCTGCACTGCTCTGTGCAGGCTAAAGCCTGAACTCCAAACCTACGCAGCAGCCTTTCGTCCCGTTCTTTGGTTCACGCTTCGGTACCAAAAGTCTACTATCGGGGCCGCAATGGCGATTGACGAGTAGGTTCCTACAATGATCCCCACTGTCAGCGTGAACGAAAACCCATTGAGAACCTCTCCGCCGAAAAGAAAGAGCGCAAGCACGGAAAGAAACGTTACTCCGGAAGTCATGATTGTTCGAGAGAGCGTCTGGTTGATGCTTATGTTCAATATCCGGGAGAGTGATTCTTTGCGCATCAGCCGCAGGTTTTCCCGGACGCGGTCGAAAACGACGATGGTGTCGTTTACCGAATAGCCCACCAGCGTCAGCAAAGCCGCAATCACGGTGAGCGAGAGCTCCTTCCGAGTGATGGCAAAGAGACCCAGAGTGATCCCGACATCGTGCAGCAGGGCGACAATAGCCGCCACGCCGTATATCGGTTTAAATCGGAATGCAATGTAAATCAGCATTCCGAGAAAAGAGAGGCCAACGGCCAGCGCCGCGCGGTGCCTCAGGTCCGATCCCACCACGGCGCCGACGCTTTCGACACCTTTTATGGCAAAAGGTCCCGCGTAGAAATTCTTCTTGAGGCTTTCCACTACCTGCTGGCTGACGCCCCGCGCCTTTGCCAATTCATCCATGGAAGAAACGAGGCCGCCCCGCGTCTTGTTGCGATAATCCAGTAAAGCCGCGGCCACCGTCCTGTAGTGAGTCTCGATTTCACCTATCGTCTTGCTTTGGGCTTTCAGATTGTCGGGGTCCGCCTGAATTAAATACTGAGCGACGGGGTCGACGGCGACGTTGTTAAAGTCGGCGTTGCCGCTCCCGCCCTTTTCCGCATCAAACGCCTCCCGAAGCAGCTTCTGGACAGCCCTCTGACCCGAATCCACGTCTTGAGAGGCCTCGAACACGGTCGCCAGGCGCACCTGCACCGAATTGTCTCCGGGCTCTCCGTAGCTCTGGATGATCGTCGTACCCACCGCCTCCGGCTTGAGCGCTTTTCGAATCCGGTCAAGATCCGGCGCACTGTTGAACTTCAAATAGATAATCGTGCCGCCCGTGAAATCGATGCCGTAAGCGAAACCGCCCCGGACAAAATACCCGATTACGCCCAACGCGAAGAGAACCCATGAAGCGCCCAGGAAGTACCACTTCTTTCCGAGCCAGTCGATTGAAACGTCCCTGAAGATTTCCACTCCCAACTCCTATATGGCGCAAAGAGTCACCGGAGAGCCTCCTGGGATCCCCCCGGACAGGAAGCAGCCTCCTGACCAAAGGAGTTAGACCCCGAATCTGGTAAGAAGTTCCCGCACGGACTCAAATCGATAAAGACTCCACTTTCCGAGTGCCTAGTACCAACTCAAACAGCCGCCGGGAAACGTAAACGGCCGTAAAGACGTTTGCTATCAACCCCACCGTGAGCGTGACCGCAAATCCTCGGACCGGACCCGTCCCAAACTGAAAGAGGAACAAAGCGGCGATGAGGGTCGTCGTGTTGGTGTCGAATATCGTCCAGAAGACCTTCGAGAAGCCGGCATCGATGGCCGCCCGGACCGTCTTTCCCGCGCGCAACTCCTCCCGGATCCTTTCGAAAATAAGGATGTTGGCATCGACAGCCATTCCGATCGTCAAAATAATGCCCGCAATTCCCGGCAGGGTCAGGGTTGCTCGCACCATTCCCATGTATCCCATAAGGATGATCAGGTTCGCCAGCAGGCAGACGACGGCGTTGATTCCCGAAACCCTGTAGTAGACGAGCATCGCCAGGACGACCAGACCGAAGCCTATGATAGACGCCATGATTCCTTTCTGAATGGCGTCGTTGCCGAGAGAGGCGCCCACGTTCCGCTCTTCCAGGATGCGAAGCGAGGCGGGCAAGGCGCCGGAGCGGAGCATCAAGGAGAGGTCTTCGGCCTGTTGCACCGTGAATCTGCCATGGATGATCCCTTCGGCCCCGATTTTCTCGTTGATGACGGGAGCCGACACGACCACTCCATCCAGCTCGATAGCCAGGCGATCTCCCACGTGCAGTCCCGTGGCGCGCGAAAAGAGATCCGCCCCTTCCGAGTTGAGAAAAAAGCCAACTGCGGGAGCCCCGTTAGAATCCGTCGAGCGCCTGGCGTTCTTGAGATGCCGCCCGGTGATCGTGGGGATCTTGCTTACGACGAGGTATTCGATCCTTTGCTCGCCCCGCTCTTCCCGATACGGGAGAATCTCGTAGTCTTCCGGGATCTTTCCGTTGTTGGCCTGAACCGCCGCTTCAACAGTTGGAAATGGACCGCCGTTCTCCTTCTTTACCAGCCTGAGCTTGAGCTGCGCTGTTCCCTTGATGATCTCCTTTACCCGGTCCGGATCGTCAACTCCGGGGAGCTCGACGATGATTTGGTCGGCAACGTCCGTCCCTCCGCCGCCGTAGATCTGGAGAGTCGGCTCGCTGACTCCCAGGGCATCCACGCGCCGGCGAATGGTCTCGAGCGCTTGCGTCACCGTCGTCTCCTTTAGAGTTCTGAGGACGGCGCCCTGAAGGGTGAGCGTGTAGTTGTTCTTTCCTTCCACAACGGTCCCGCGAACCGTGTACTCCCTGTCGTAGGTGGAATTGAGATATTGACGGACCTGCTTCTCCTGAGCCGCATCGATCCCCGCAAGCTCAATGCTGTAGCCGGGGGCTCTCTTGCAGCTGGCAAAGGCGATGTTCTTGGCTTTCAGGTCTTGGGCTACCCTGTCTGCCACCTGATCGAGCTCCTGGTTCAACGCTTCATCCGTGGCAACCTGCAGCACCATGTGGATGCCGCCTCTGAGGTCCAGTCCCAGGTTGATCTTTTTCTGAGGCGGAATGAAGGAGTACACGAAGAAGCCGAGCACGGCGAGGATCATCAGCATTTTCCACTTCAAGCTCTTTTGCATGGCAACCCCTTGCTGGACGTGCCCAAACATCCCCTCTCTTCAAGGGGGAAAAGGCACGACTTCGGTCGTGTCTGAAGACGGGAGGGAGACGCTTCGGCAGTGCCCCTAATGATACATCAAAAAGCCTGAGCTCTAACCCCCGAGATGCCGCGAAAAAACTCCTAGGGGCGACCCCTGGGGTCGCCCCTACGCGGATGGCAATTTTTTCACAGCTTCTGAGGGGTTCCGCTCCTTTGATGCACCTTGCCACGTGCAGGGCTGAAGCCGTGCCCTCCCATCCAAATAGTCAAATCTCCAGGTCCCCTTTGTGCAAAAGGGAAACGCAAGGGGACTCTGGCGCTTTCTTCTAACTGCCCTGAGCCCCTTCCAATTTTTCGGCAACGGCGCTCTTGGCGACCTCGATCTTGACCTGGTCTGCGATCTTGAGAATCAAGGTCGTGTCCTTGACCCCCGTTACCACTCCGTAGATCCCGGAGGTCGTGATCACTTTGTCACCATTCTTGAGCGAGGCAATCACGGCCTCCAGCTTCTTTTGCCGCTTTCGCATGGGCATGAAGATGAGGAGGTAGAAGATAACGCCGATTATGAGAATGGGCGCAAACTGAATGAGGAAATCTGGGGCAGTGGCCTGCTGGGCTAATGTTAATTCCCGCATGTTCAATGAGAAGCGAATCCCGGAACCGTGGAATCGGCCGTTCGGAGTGAGGAGGCCGGCGCCTTCCGCGCCTGAACCTCACTCGGGCCATTTCTCCATTGCCTCCAGATACTTACCATAGGAATTGAACGCGATAGACTCTCTTATTTTGCGCATCATGTCAAGGTAAAAGGTCACGTTGTGCCGCGTGTTGAGCACGGCTGAAAGATGTTCTCCCGTAAGGAATAGATACCGCAAATAGGCGCGCGAGTAACGGCGGCAAACGGGGCAGGAACAGAGTGGATCGAGGGGCCTTTCATCCTCGGCGTAGCGCGCGCCCTTGATCAGAATTCTCCCCTCGGACGTGAAAAGAGAACCGTTGCGCGCGTTGCGGGTGGGCAGAACGCAGTCAAACATGTCGACCCCCAGCGCAACCGCGCGAGCGAGGTCTTTCGGAGTGCCGACCCCCATGAGGTAACGGGGCCGATCGGAAGGCAATAGCGGAAGGACAGTCTCCAGGATCTCGAACATGACATCCTTGGGTTCTCCTACGCTCAATCCTCCGATCGCCAACCCCGAGAAGTTGCACTCCATCAGCAGCTCGACCGAACGCCGCCTCAACTCCGGATAGATACCCCCCTGCACGATGCCAAACAGCCCCTGGCGGCCATCGTCGCGCTTTTCTTTCCACTGCGCATGGCCTCTTCGCGCCCACCGCATGGACAGCTTCATCGAGGCTTCCGCATCCGCGTACACGCACGGGTAAGCTGTGCATTCGTCGAGAACCATCATGATGTCGGAACCGAGGCTGCGTTGAATGTCGATGACACTCTCCGGACTGAGGAAGTGAGAGCTGCCGTCGAGGTGCGATCGGAAGCAGGCGCCCTCTTCGGTCAGGCGTCGAAGCTCCCGGTGGCTGAAAATCTGGTAACCCCCGCTGTCGGTCAGGATTGGCCTGTTCCAGGACATGAAGCGGTGAAGTCCTCCCAGCCGCTGAATCCGCTCGTGTCCGGGCCGGAGGTAGAGATGGTAGGTGTTTGCAAGAATGATCTGCGCGTCCAGATCTTCCAGCCACTCGTGGGGCAGCGCCTTGACGGCCCCGGCGGTCCCCACGGGCATAAAAACCGGAGTTTGCACATCTCCGTGCGATGTATGCAAGAGCCCGAGCCGGGCCGCGGTGGCCGAGTCTTTCTGAAGGACTTCAAATGCGAAGGTCGCCTTGCCGCCGGACTCCTTCATGGCCAGAATACTACAGTGGTCAGTGGCCAGTGGCCAGTGGGCAGTGGACAGGGGGCAGGGGTCGGTGGCCAGTTACTGACCACTGGCCACTGACCACTGACCACTGTAGTATAGTCGGCATGAGGATTGCTGTTGTCGGCGCCAGGCTTGCCGGCTCGTATGCAAGTCTGCTGCTCTCGCAGATTGGTCACGAGGTCTTCCTGTTCGACGGCTCGACAGAGAAGGAAAAACCCTGTGGCGGCGGGGTAACCTCAAAAGCCCTGCTCCGAATGCCCTGGTTTCACGAGAACAGTGTGCCGCATTCCGAAATCCGCCGTATGCGTATGATCGCCGCGGACGGGTCCATGGCAGACCTGCCCCTCAAGCATCCCATGCATATTTTTTCCCGTTCGAGGCTGGACTCCTCGCTGCGCGAGGCTTCCGTACGGGCAGGCGCCCGCTTCATTCCGGAGCGGACGGCCCGATGCCTTCAACACCGAGGAGTCTGGCTCCTATCGACCGCTAAGGGGGAGTACGAAGCGGACTTTCTGATTGGCGCCGACGGGGCCACGAGCACCGTACGAGCGTGCACGATCGGAAGATTCGCCGCTCGAGACCTGTCCCTCGCCGTCGGCTTTTACTTGCCCGGCGCGTACCACACGGACACCGTAATCACAGTTTTTCAGCAGGAGGGATTCCGCGGCTATCTCTGGTCGTTTCCGAGAGTGGATCACTCCTCGGTGGGTATCCTGCGCTGGCTGCCGGAGACCCGTTCCGCCGAACTGCGCAGGCGGGTT
>Ga0137380_10002455_pt1 | contig 15750 bp, 16 predicted proteins | sample SagtaG_17_FD_104809 | JGI IMG/M metagenome (GOLD analysis project Ga0137380, IMG submission 104809) | Vadose zone soil microbial communities from Sagehorn Ranch, Mendocino, California, USA - Sage2_L_100_16 metaG | ecosystem: Environmental > Terrestrial > Soil > Vadose zone | place: USA...
AGGGATTCTCCGCTCTTATACTCGGAAAGGTAGGAACGCAAGAAGCACGCTTTCCATGATTCTTTTCGCATTTATACTCGATTCACATGTTCAAGCCTTGAAACATACTAGGTCTCCCAGCGATATCCAGGAACCACCCGCAAGTTACTGTGGATATCCACGGGTCTACCAGTCACGGATTAACCGTTTCTCGTCAATAAGAATGAACGGAACGCATGAAAGCATACACAACCGGTACAAACATGGGCAAACTGATGATATCGCTCAGCGACCAGTCAGAAAACCTCGTCCGCGGCGAAGTCCAGCGCGTCTATCACGGCAGAGTCGGCGGCCTCTCAATATTCTTTGAACAGGTACTCCGAGACTACTTCCACGGCAACGGCAACGGCAACGGCAAATCGACCAAAGGCACTCGGACGAAGAACGGAAGAAACTAGGTCGCACCAGCTACAATCCGTCACACAAGGCACGAGAGCCTCGCAGTCCATCAGAAGGCACGCTGTACGTCCTCTCAACTAGCTTCGTGGAAGCTGCGGGGTGACTGGTCTGATTCCTCTCGCTCTCGCTTCCAGGGCCCGCATGAAGCTCGGAAGCTCTTCAACGGATCGGATCTCGGTTCTGGCAAGGGATCGCATTCTGATCCAGATTTTGAGATCACTCTTCACTCCTCGTTGCGAGAGTTCCTTGTACAGCCATGTCTCCAGTTCCTTTCCTTCTCGGTCGAAGTCGGTTAACACAATCGCTTCTTTTGTTCCGTCGAGCCTATCGAGAAATTCGTGGCGGGATTCGCCTCGTGCCTTCAAGCAGTGCACTTCTCCCGCTACTCCTAGTCTTCGGAGTGCAGCTTCGTCTCGTCGTCCCTCGACGATGATTGGGACCCCGGCTTCGGATTGAGTTCTGAGCTCATCAATTATTCTCTGTGTCTCCTCCATTTTCCACGCGTAGTACTCAGCTCGTGGATTCCGCAGTCGCCGGAGGTTTCCACGCGGACCTGAGCCAGACACTACCTTTCAGCTCTTCTCTAATCGTCGCACTTCTTCCAACGGCTGTGGATTTCGCTTGAAGTATTCTCTGACGTGTTCTAGCTTCTGGAGGAGGATTCGCGACATGTTAGTCTTCAAGTCTTGCGGGTGGATCTTTCCCGAAGCGTAAAGTCCTTCGAGTTGCTCATAAGTGGACACCTCAACATTTCCGCCATGCTTCGGGTCTCGCTTCAACGTTAGCGACTCTCCGCTTTCAAAGACGAGGATGCGATAGTATTCTAGTATCGGGTTTCCTTCCACCACCTTTGGTGGACAGAACGCCTGCTGGATCTTCTTCTCGATCACTTCCGGTTCATCATGGATCAGAATGTTATTCTCGGGTTTGCTCTTCGACATTTTCGCAGCTATTACCTGGTTCAGTTTAGGATCCTCATCGAAGCTGTCGCGGGGTGTGTTCTGAACACCGGCAAGTCCGATCAGCATGGGAGTGTGAAGACTAACCGGCTTGCCCCAACCGAGTTTCTCTCCTGCCTCTCTGGCGAGGATGTGGGCCTTACGCTGGTCTATTCCAGCACATGCAACGTCCAGTCTCATCTGGAATATGTCCGCAGCTTGCATGCATGGGTAGATGATTGTCGCTGCGTCGTTCTCTCTCGATTGCATGTCCCGTCCCATTATCGGCATAGCTCTCAAAACCCGTTGAGTTGTCGTGGCTCTCGCAATTCTGAGCACCTTCTCCCAATAGTCAGATTTTTCCGCAAGTTCGTAGGCCCAGATATACTCGGCCTTGTTGTCTGGGACCCCCAGAGCTGTGAAACAGTGCTTGTAGTATCGGCCTACCGTTCGGATTTTTTCAAGGTCGCCGTCGAATTTGTTGTTGATCATTGAGTGCCAGTCGGCCAGGAAGACTATGAAGTGGAACCCTGCCTTGATTAGGTCTTGAATCTTGGAGGCACATACGAGACCTTGGCCGATGTGCATCATTCCGTGCGGGACATGCCTGCGTTCCGGAGCACTCGAACCCCCAGTAGGCCCGAGGATGCTCATTCTCCCCCAAGAGCCTCTCTAGCTCAGACCTCTGGATTATCTCGACAGTTCCTCTTTTGACCAGCTCAAGACGTTGCTCTAGGCTCATGTCCGCCTCCGGGAGAGACTTGTTTCCGCATCTCGGCTAAAAGCCTCTAGACTATTCCACGTTCATTTCGGAAGATAGGGCCGGAAGGCGAGTTTCGCATTGAAACCCTTCCTTGCAAAAGGGTTCCTTGTCGCCCGCGACACTAACACCAAAGCCTCACTGTGAAGATCACCGTCTTCTCTCAGCCCGGCTCTCTCGAGGCGGGCGTCTAGCGCTCACCTTCACCACCAACTTTAGCTGTCATCGTAATAACTTAATCGAATGAAAATGAGTGGTCAGGAAGTAGCTTCCTGATCAACGTACGAATTGGAGACCGCAAATAGAGGCGGTGAAATATCTCAGTTTCAGACGCGGCGAGTAATCTCAGAATCGAATCTACTTGAGGGGAACGTACATGCTCGACCGCGACGCGCCTATCCCCGGCGTTCCATGAACCACCTTCTGATTTGTAATCGCAAATTCTCCTACGAAGTGTCCAATCATCTCCGGCTTGATCTCAATGGCGACGTACTCCTTGCCAGAGTGTAACTGGAGAGTTAACCCCAGCATCTCAGGGATAACGATCATGTCTCGGACATGAGACTTTACAGGCACAGGCTCTCCGCCGTTCTCCTTCCTCGACTGGCGAACATGTTCCATGAGGATCCGCTGTTCATTGGTGAGTCCTTTGAGGAGTGATCTGCGCTGTCGTGAGGGGAGGAGCTTGATGAACTCGTCCATCGACATCTGCTTCAGTTCGTCGACTGAATGGCCTCGATAAGTGAACTGTCTAGGCGCAGCTCTTCACCCGCATTGCATCATTCTGCGTTGCGACGTGCATGATAAGGATGTTCCCGGCCTCTATCGCGCTGAGCGACGCTTAGCCCTTCCCGTCTGGCGAGCGGCAATGTTGCCCACTTTCCTTCCAGGAGGAGTATCGCGTCCGACAGTTGTAGGCTTGCCTGCGTGCTTGTGTCTACCGCCACCGTGAGGATGAGATGCCGCTATCATTGCTTGACCCTTGACTACGGGCCACTTGCGGCCCCGAGACTTTTGTAGGAACCACTTGGGGCCAGCTTTCAAGAACGGTTTCTCAGTGCGACCTGCTCCAGCGACCACTCCAATCATCGCTCGACACTTATCGTTCACGTGGATAGTCCGACCGGAGGGCATGCGAAGCTCAGTTCCTGCGGGGCTGTGAGAGACCACCAGTGCAAAGCTCCCGGAGGAGCGTGCCATAGTACCTCCGTCTCCGGGACGGAGTTCGATATTGCAAATCATTGTTCCTTCTGGGATTCTGCCGAGATTCTTGATGTTCCCTGTCTCCGCTGGTGCCTCGCTCCCGATTTCGATGGTCTGTCCCACGTACATTCCCTCAGGGGCCGGAATGTAGACGTCGCCGTTGCTCCCTACAACTAGCCGGGCTAGAGGAGCTCCGCGGGCGACTTCGTGGAGAAGATCTCTGACGAAGCCTGTGCTATGCCCGTTTACCGAATTGTATCCTGTGGGATGTAGTCTTCGATGCGTAGGGGCTCTGAAGATGAAGAAGCCTCTTCCACGTCTCTGGACCAGAATATTCTTTCCCATGCTACACCAAATCGCTCCTACAGTATTCCCAGTTTTACTGCTAGGTCAGAGGCCTTTGATTCTGGGCTAAGTTTGACGTATGCTTTCTTCTTTCCTTCTGGGGTTGTAAGTGTGAACACTCGGGAAACGTTTACTTCGTAGAGTTCTTCCACAGCCCGTTTCACATCGTTCTTAGTTGCTCTGTTGTTGACGATGAAAGTGATTTTGTTCTCTCCCTCAATCAGTTTGACGGTGTCTTCCGACATCATCGGGTAGACGATCACGAGTTCAGATTCTAGCCGGGCCATTTGTCTTACCACTTCCTCTCTGCTAGTGCTTTAATCGCCGACTCGGTCCAAATTGTCAGCCTTCCGGGATGTGTACCTGGTGCTAGGGCTTCAACACTGAGGTCTGCGGCTCGAACTACGTCCAGGCCTTCAAAGTTTCGAAGAGCCTTTCTTGCGTTCTTATCCTCACCGACCACGATAAGCGGTCCGATGGCATGGACCCTCGCTCCTGCTTTGATTCTCTTGCTCTTTTGAACTCGCACGACGTCATCCCAGACGCCAATGGACGTGAGAAACCGTTTGGCGTCAGAGGCTTTCGAGAGGTTCTCCACTTCATTGCTTACGACTAGTGGTAGTATTCGGTCTTCGTCGAACTTGTGACCTCGACCGCGGACGACTTGATCCGATGCGGTTGCGGCGATTGCTGCCCTTAATGCCAGTCTTTTCTCCTTCTGGTTGATCTCTTTAACGAGTGTCTTGGATGTGACTGGGGGGAATGCCATCCTTCCACTCACCGTTCCTGGGGCGAAGGCCGCGCTGCCAGACAAGGGTCCGTGTCCACCAATTCGTGGGACTCTCGATATTCCTCTCCCAACTCCGAACGACTCGGCTGTTGTTCTTTTTCCGGCCATTAGGTTCCGCCCTTGGGGTTGGAAACTGTGGGATTGTTGAGCGATCGTCGCTTTCCTGATAACATCCAATCTTAGGACCGTCTGGAAGACTTGAGGTAGGGGTACCTCTCCCGTTGATTTTCCTTCAACGTTGAGAACATGTGCAGTTCGGACCAAGTCGGCTGACAGGGGTTGTCTACGCTCCCTGTTTCGACGCGAGGTTCAACTGTTCCAGCTTAGGCGGTTCCCCGGTCGGGTTGCCTCTAGCGGGGTATCGTAGAGCAACTAGTCTTCGGGCAGGTCCCGGAATTGATCCTCGTAAGACAGTGTATTCTGCCTTCACTGGTCCATAACGCAGGAATCCTCCTTTCGGAGTAACGTCGGCGCCGTTGTTTCCCATCTTCAGGATCTGTTTATTGTGCTCGGTTCTCTGGGCGAAGCCCATCTGTCCGGCTCTCGGCACTGAGTACATTACGTAGTGCGGATGCCACGGACCAATCGATCCGACTCCTCTGACTGTTTTTCTCGACTTGTGCTTGAGTTTCTTTATTCCCCATCTCTTCACCGGGCCTTGGATTCCCTTACCCTTGGTGATGGAGATTACATCGACCTCTCCTCCCTCTTTGAAGACCTCCGAGACCTTGACGTCCTTTCCAAGAAGTTTTTTCCCGAACTCGAGTTGCTCCTGAACAGTTCCCCCATCGATCTTCACTTCAAATAGGTCAGGTATCTTTCTACCGATCGTTGTGATTCGTGGCTGGCTGGCAACCACTGCTCTTACTTCTGATAATTTGCCCGCCGACTGACCCAGCGTCTCCCAAGCTTTTACGTCATCAAATTTCTCGGGCGTCTTGATTCTCCTCTGGAGATCCTTAGTCTGGTCGTTGGACCACACTTCCCCAATGGCCTGCAATCCCCCATTCAGCGTTTCGTAGAAACGCAAGGCGGTAACCCTCAGAGGCGGAGTCTCGACAACTGTCACGGGGAAAGTTACCTCTTTGCCATAGTTCAGGGAGCCCTGGCGGTTATCAATCACGGTGACATGAGTTGTTCCCGCCTTGAAGCCTGCAAATCCCAAGAGGCGTGGTGGACCTTCGTAGTCGGGCCAAAAACGAATTCTCGGCGCCCAGTGACTCGCCCTTCCACGGGGAAGATATGCCAGGGACCCCCTTCTGGGAGCGCTATACTTTCGGTGACCCATCTACCTCTCCTCTAACAAGTTCAGAATAGACATTGTTGCAAGGATTGCCTCCTCTGTCCGGACTGTTTCCACTCCTTGACTCGGAATCATATTCAGGTTGAAGTCAGCGATCTTTGTGAGATCGGTTCCTTCCTTGGCAAGAATCTCAGGGACACCCTCCGAGGGCGAGCCGAAGATGACGAGTGGTCGTTGCGAAGATTTCCATCGAAGTGTCAGTTCGCTTAGAACTTCGCGTACCCCCTTCCCTCTTCGAGAGGTCGAGATTGTCAAGTCCTGGCTTCTGCTCCTAATCAGTCTACCTAGCGTAAGATTGGTTCGAGTGACCCTGAATCCCCAATATATAGGTAACCGGGTCGGCTCAACGAGTTCTCCCTTAAGCTGCGGCGATGTTTGGACGAGCTCTATGGTCACTCTCTCAAGCAGTTTCAACCTCGAAGAGACCTCAACCATCGCTCTGAATCCCGCGTTTACGATTGACCGTGCTCCCGATTCGAGCACGAGCGCTTCACGAATCTCGCCTTTACGAGGCTCTCCAATGTTTGGATGGCTGGGAATTCGTAGAGGGGGCAGTATTCCAGAAAATTGAAGATCGGGGTCTTGCTTGAACAATGTCTTCCGTAAATACTGAGGTGTTTCCTGATATGCGAGTAGCTTCTCTACGAGGTTCGCCTCCCTCGCTGAACCACTCCCGGTTCGGTCGTCATAGACCAAAACTTCGTCGACTCGGAAGATTGCGAGGGACCGTGCGATTAGGCCGACTCGGCTGGTCTTCTCTCTCAGATGCGGCACATCTTTCGTAAACGATGAAGGAAGTGCGACTGAGAGTCGCTGGGGTCTTCTACGAACCTCCATCATAGGGTTCACAAGGCTACAACTACAAGATATTAGCCAATCTCGGGACCGAGAGTCCTAGTTAGGAAGGCCAAAAGTTGCATGTCGATTTGGACGATCTGAAGGTCCTTGCGAAGATAGACTCATCTAACATGGTCAGTGCGATCGATCGGTTTCCCGATGTTTTTCTTCGTTCTAGAGACGAGCGGGAAATTGCTCTCAAAACAAGGTCCTCGATCCAAAGCGTCGTTCTAATGGGGATGGGAGGATCGGCGAGTGCCGCGGACGTAGTCTTGGATTGGCTCAAAGAGGCATTGCCGGTTCCAGCGCTGGTACATCGAGAGCCAGGATTGCCCGCGTTCGTAAATGTGGGAACGCTGTTCATCGCGATGAGCTACTCTGGTGAGACTTCAGAGACACTAGTCGCGTTTCAAGCGGCGAAGAATAGAGGCAGTGCCCTTATAGGTATTGGACACGGGGGATCACTCGCTTCCCTTTGTAATCGCTTCAAGGCACCATTCTTTCAGGTCGAAGCTTCGTTGGCTCCGAGAGCTGCTCTTGGCCAATTGGTTGTTGCAGCCGCGGTTGCCCTGGAGAGTGCGAATCTTGTCCGTTCAACCACACGAGAGAGATCTATTGCTGCTCGGGAGCTTGTTCGCATCAGGCGTCGTTGCCGCGTCGAAACTCCTCGGGTAAACAATCCTGCGAAGAGCTTAGCCGAGAAACTCGTCGGCCATTTGCTCGTGATCTATTCTTTGCAGAGAATGTCATCGGTTGCACGGAGGTTCAAGAACCAACTTGCGGAGAACAGTAAATTGCCCGCGAAATACGACTTGTTGCCGGAGGCAGGGCATAACGAGGTTGAAGGTTGGCATAGGAGAAATAACATGTTGCCGGTGATTATTCGAGATGCGCAAGAGACCGCTTTTGAGCGTTCAATTGTTCGTGCGTTCCGCTCTACGATAGGCTCGGCCAGCAGATCTGACCCGCTCGACGTGCGAGTCGCTGGGAGAGGGAGGCTTTCCAGGTTGCTGTCTCCGATCCTTCTGCTCGATTATGTGTCCCTGTACCTTGCTATGCTGAGGAGGATCGATCCGACTCCTACGGATCTAATCAACGAATACAAGAAAAGATAGGCATGTACGATTTCTCGGCTAAGCACTATCCTTTCGCCACTCCGATGGGTGTCATGCGGACAACTTTCTTTCCTATTCCAAGTTGGTCGCTTACATCTGCGACTCTGTCTACATCCTTGTAGGCGTCAGGTGCTTCCTCAGCGACAACCTCCATGCTTGCCGCTCTGATGACTATCCCTTTGCTCTCTAGCTGTTTCTTCAAGTCTGCTCCGCGCCATTTTCGTTTGGCGGCGGAACGGCTCATGAACCTTCCAGCGCCATGGGCGGTGGTTCCGAAACTCAACTCCATTGCTTTGGGTGTGCCTATCAGGACCCAGCTGCTTGTTCCCATGCTTCCTGGGATTAGAACTGGTTGTCCAACATCTCTGTATTGGGCTGGGACATCTGGATGCCCCGGAGGGAAAGAGCGGGTAGCGCCTTTTCGATGGACAATGACTTTTGTAGCCTCACCATCGATTTGGTGTGATTCAATTTTTGCGACGTTGTGACAGACATCGTACACGATTCCCATGTCCATTGAATCTGGAGATTTCGCGAATACCTTTTCGAAAGCCTGTCGGGCCCAGTGAGTGATCATTTGCCTGTTGATCCAGGCGAAGTTGCATGCAGCGGACATGGCTGGGATGTAGTCCTCAGCCTCAGGACTCTTGCTCGGGCAGGCGGCTAGTTCTCTGTCGGGTAAGTTGATGTTGTATTTGCCCGTCGCCCTTTCCATGACTTTCAAATAGTCGCTGCAGATCTGATGCCCATATCCTCTGCTGCCAGTATGGATGAGAACCAAGATTTGTCCCTTCTTCTGGATTCCTAGGCGTTGGGCAACTCGTTCGTCGAAAATCCGGTCTGCCCTCTCAATCTCGATGAAGTGGTTGCCGCTTCCAAGACTTCCAAGTTGAGGTGCTCCGCGTGCTCTTGCACTGCCTGATACCTTTGAGGGGTCGGCAGCGTCCATGCAGCCTTCTTCTTCGATTGTCTTCGGATCCTCAGGCCAAGCGTATCCTTTGTCGATGGCCCAATCGAGGCCATCGGTAATCGCCTTGTCGAGCTCGATCGGGCTAAGTTTGATCTGTCCCCGGCTTCCGAGGCCTGAGGGTATGAAGTTGAAAATTGTATCCACAAGCCGGGACAGTTCTGGCCGCACCTCATTCTCAGTGAGATTTGTCCGAATGAGGCGGACTCCGCAGTTGATGTCGTAGCCAACGCCTCCAGGGCTGATTACTCCTTCATCATAGTCTGTTGCAGCTACTCCTCCTATCGGGAATCCGTAGCCTTCATGTCCGTCCGGCATCGTGATGGCGTACTTGTAGATGCCATTGAGATGGGTGACATTGACGCATTGTTGGATGGTTCGGTCGGTGCGCATTTTGGCGAGTAGGTCCTCGTCGGCGTAGATTCGCGCTGGGACCTTCATGCCGGGCTGGTGGTCCTGCGGTACCTCCCAGATGTTTTGAGATACTTGCTTAATGGGGATGTCTGCGCTTGATCTGCTCCAAGAGTTCAAGGCTTGGGTGCTCATTCGTTCGTCAAGACGTTGAACGACTACCTAACTATAAGTATCGTTGGGTGGGCTAGTAGTTTCAAAACTGCTTCTCTCGCACTTGGCAGGCTATAGATCCAGAATGAATCTGACCCTAGCTCCCTTCGCGCTTTCTTCGATTGTCATCAAGTGGTATGTCACTCCTTTTACCTCAGTCTTAGCTCCGTGCTTTCCCGGATCATATTTCTCGCCTCTAACCTTCCCACGTAGCTTGAATACTGTGGGTTCTTCAGACGCGATAACGATGTCGTATGAGGTGTAAACCATCGCTTTGATATCGAACACTAGGAGTAGTTGTTCTAGCCAATTGTAGAGTAGCTCCTTCTTGTCATGGCCATCTGCTCGGACATGCTCCTCTAAGACGGGGTCGATTTTCTGAAGGTCCAGCATCGTCTCGTAGAAGGATTCTGCGGCTTGAGCAAATGCTCTTTCAAGTGTCGGGCCCCAGGCTTCTATGTAAGCGTCTGTCGTATGTTCGAGAAATCTGTGTCCCTCTGCCCCCTGATTTTCGTCTGACAACTGGTTCGGAGTGGTCTGCTTGCAAGAACCGTTTATTAGGTGAGTTTAGGATGAGATGCTTCTTTGACCTGAATGCGGGTTAGCTTGCCGGGATTACGCAATCTGTGAGATTGTGTCTCGTGGGCCGAGTGGATTAACCCGTCTGTGTGGGTCCAAAGGCGCAGTTCTCCTCTTTGGGGAGCGTTGGCCTTGAGAGCCTGTGGCCCGTTAGGGCCGCGTGGGTTCGAATCCCACTCCCGGCGCCAAAAGAATTGGCAGCACTGCGGGTAAAGTGTGAAGGACTTTTTTTGTTTTGACGTACCCCCGGGGTCTAGAAAAGAAGGCTTGTTTCTGTTTCGAAAATGTAATTTTACGTAACGTCCTAGACGTTTACCGTACTTCACGCTTGATGAACGTGTTTGGGTCTGAGCCTGGCAGGCTCACTTGTGCGTGCGCTTCCAAGGTCCGAGGGAACCAAGCGGCTGAGAGCGTCTGGCTATTGCGAATGAGATACGATAAAGTTGCGATTTCCGTTAGGTTTTCCGAAGTTATGCCGTAGTGCTCGGCGCCATTGCCGGTTGGGGACAGGTAGCGATGTGCGCGGAGTACTTGTCCAGTCGAATGTTCTCGTGACAGCGCGGACACTGGAGCACCTTCATCTCCGATCGGATGTTTCTTCCTTTCCAATTTCTTCCTCTCAGTTTCTACACACCTCTATCTCTTTCCCTTGCCGTTTTACAGAAGTTGGTCCTCGCCAGGGCGGGGTTCCCGTATCCAGCGAGAGCGTTACGTCGACAATACGATATAAGGACTCTTTCACTACCGGCTAGGGTTCCAAGTCTGGCTCCCTCTGTGGATGCGACTAGTCATAGTATTTGGGATGTATTTTCTCTCTGAAAGCAGTTGCACCTTTCTCGAAGTCAGGGCTTGTAATCGTTCTGAAGAGCTCCCTATGCGCAAGGTCTATGGCACGTGTTGTGAAAAGACCTCGATGAATGCGTTTGAAGCTAGCGTTTGAGATTGGCGAAACGTTTCGTATTTCATTCAAGATCAAGTCCACGCGTTCACGTAGATGAGTAGTCTCTTCAACGTAGTTTACAAGCCCGTAAGATCGCGCTTCGTCTGCGCTGATTGGTGCTCCGGTTAGATTCATTTCAACGAGCTTCCTACCCATCATGGAGAATTCGCCTATTGCGGCAGAGATGCAGCAGAGCGCGCCGACCCTTCCGCCGGAGAAGGCAAACGTGGATCCTGTCGATGCCGCAACCAGGTCAGAGGCGAGCGCGATCTCCGCACCTGCACCGTAGGCGGGACCGTCGACCATTGAGATAATTGGCTTCTCGCATCCTAGAAATCGTTTCCAAAATGGCCTGACGAGATTGTAGACGAACTCGCGGGCTTCCCGGCGGGATGCGAATCCGCTCACTTCCTTCACGTCTAATCCTGCCGAGAATGCTCTTCCTTCTCCCTTGACGACAATCGATGATATGGCTCGATCCTTCGAGGCATTTCTCAGATTCGCTTCAAGCTCTCGGAACATGTCTTTGGAGAGGGCATTGAGTGCCTCTGGCCGATTCATCGTGAGCCACGCGCTGCGATTTCGAACCTCGTATTCGACATTCTTGTGAGGCAGCTTATTTCACAGTCCTGACATTGGTGAGGACAGGGTTGGTGATGAGTATTTTTCGATTGTTCCCTCAAGTTCGAGAACATTTTTGAAGTCCTTCCTCACTAGGCCTGTCCCGTCCGGTGCGAATTTCTGATCAACCTACCGTATAATTCGAACCTCAAACTGAAGGCGGTTCTGGATCGCGTCAACGGTGACCAATACCTTCAGAGCCTCTGGGAATGCATCAATGTTAACGCCGTGAGAAGACTGGGTCTTTCAGACCACGGCCCAGTTCACTTCGCAATCGTCTCAAACATTGCACTGAAAATCCTGCGCAATCTCCTGGAAGCAAATGTCAAGCCCAATATAGTTACAGATCACAAGATGACAAACGAGGACGCAGAGGTAGTCGTATTCCTCGGCGCCGTTCTTCACGATCTAGGAATGATAGCTCACAGAGAGAACCATCACATGTTCAGTGTTCCGCTGGCATTTCAATTACTTCCAAGATTGCTGGAAGGGATCTATGATGAAAAGGAACGAGCAATCATAACCTCCGAGACTCTGCACACAATCTACGCTCACGAATCAGAGATTCCCCAGCTAACGCTGGAAGCCGGCGTTGTCAGAGTCGCAGATGCTCTCGACATGAAGGAAGGCCGCGCGCGTATTCCCTTTACCGCGGGGAAGAAGGATATTCACGCGCTTTCCGCGATGTCGATACGAGACGTGAAGATCAGGAAGAGCAAGCAGAAACCAGTCATCGTAGAAATCAGCATGTACAACGAGTCAGGCATATTCCAAGTTGACCAGCTTCTAAGAAAGAAGATAGCGGGGACAAAGTTGGAGGGGTTCATCGAAGTTGTGGCCCAAGTCGAAAATCAGCAGAGGAAGACGGTGCTGTCAAGGTATACCTTGGGCACCGTTGCCGAGACTCCGACGGCCGAGGTCTTCGTTCAAAAATAGAAAGAATCCTATCGCTGGCGGACCCTGATCCAAAAAACCGTAATTGCCATGTCTTTACTCTACCTTGGCCAGCTTTCCGTATCGTCCGACGTTGAGTTGGAGTTCTCCTCTGAAAGAGTCAACATAACCGTTCTGAATTTCAACCGTGTCATTGACTGCGACCTTTGATATGTTCTCGTTCCACAATGTGACCTTGACACTTCCGGACTCGTCTTGGAGAGTCGCCGATGCTACTTGGCCGGGACCGAATTTTGTTTGTACTTCTCTAGGACTCTCTACGTCGACGATCTTTCCCTTCACGTCAACTCTTCTCATTCCCGGTTTTAGCTCGGCGATTTTCATTCTGTTACCCCTGTGACGACCTCTCCGGTCGCGAAGTTGTTCCTCACGCCTGTTATTCGGACCTTGACTTTGTCGCCGGTGTTAGTTCCTGGGACGAATATGACGAAGTTGTTGAAGCGGGCGATCCCGTCGCCCCTCCTACCGACTGAATCAATGGTGACATCGATCTCCTGACCCTCCTCTACAGGGACCGGACCTCGATCGCGTTCGAAACCTCTCCCGCCGCCCTCGCGGCCTCCGTATCCGCCTCCCCTCCCATAACCTCCACCGCCTCCACGGCCATAGCCTCCCCCTCCACCTCTGCCTCCTCCACCATAACCTCCACCGCCTCTTCTTCCATAACTGCCTCCTCTTCTACCGTAGCTTCTACGGGGCTTCTCTTCTCCTCCGCCTTCCATTTTTGATTCTACTCTTGTTTTTCCAAAGTCGAGTTGAACAACCAAAAGGTCAGTACAACAGTAGTATCACAAGCAAAGCTTGCTTCCAAAACTACCTTCATACCGCCCCGAGCTTGTTTCAGACCCGTCCTTGAATTCTGGCTCGTCTGATTCCGTATTAAAGATTTGACCCCGTCTATCAATCCCTCCAATTGGTCTCAGTAGATTCGGCCGTTTCGATTCCCGTCTTGAAGCTCTCACCCAATAACACAGGCGACTGCGCCCGCGCCAATTCTCTGCAGGTCGGTCTTTACGCCTTAAATGGGGGAGAAGCGGTCGACTCTGTCGATCGCGATGGCGGACTTTCCAAAGAGCGAAGAGCCTAGATCTACGCCATCGTCGGCTCAGGATCGAAAGGAGACTTTCTCTTCGACTCCGATTGCGAACAAGGGTAGCACCTCACTCTCGGTTTTTTCGGCGTTCACGCCGAAGATTGTTGAGAAGAGATGGGACCATAGCACGGAGATCCTGACTCAACAGCTCTGGGAGAAGGAAGGACTCTACAAGTTCAACGTCAACACGAAGAAGTCTATCTTCACAATAGATACTCCGCCACCCTATCCTTCCGGGAGACCATGGCACATTGGGGCGCTAGCTCACTATGCGCAGATAGACATGATCGCGAGGACATCTCGCGCTTTAGGCTATGAGACCCTCTTTCCAATAGGAATTGACAGAAACGGGCTGCCAGTAGAACGCTACGTTGAGACAACCTACAAGATCGAAATGCGTTCCCAGGATCGAGAGAAATTCATCGAGTTATGCGCACAGGCACTAGATGAATTGGAAGCTGAGATGGTGGGACTCATGAAGCGAGAGGGTCTCAGCTCCAATTTTGCGAACAAATACAGGACAGACAGGGAAGATTATCGAAGGCTGACTCAAAGGACCTTCATTGAGCTCTGGAAGAAGAAACTCATCTACGAAAGCACGTATCCAAGCAACTATTGTCCCGGATGCCAGACGACAATCGCCGATGCCGAGATCATATACCAAGAGAAACCCACAAAACTAGTAAGTATAGCCTTCAGAGTCAAAGAGAACGGCGAGGAGCTAGTAATCGCCACAACTCGACCTGAGCTAATGAGCTCCTGTCAGCTCGTTATTGTGAACCCTGAGGACGAGAGCTACAAGAAACTACACGGATTACACGCAGTCGTCCCAATTTTCGGGAGAGAAGTGGAGATCAGACCACACCCCGGTGCAAAACGCGAGAAGGGCACAGGCGCAGTCATGATCTGCAGTTATGGTGATTACCACGATGTTACACTCTTCCGAGAACTGAGTCTTGGAGAGGTCATCTCAATCGACGAGAGAGGACGGATGACTGAAGCCGCTGGCCAGTTCCGCGATCTCACGGTTGAAGAAGCTAGGCGGAAGGTGGTCGAGGAGTTGACCACTAGGGGCTTGGTGAGGCGGATATTGACTATCACGCACGAGGTGCCCACTTGCGAGAGATCATGGGATCCAATTGAGATCATTCCGATGAAAGAGTTCTATCTCAAGCAGCTCGATTTTGTCCCACAACTGACCAAGATCGCGAAGACCCTCAAGTTTCATCCTGAAACTCATAGACAGATTCTTCTGGACTGGATAGGGTCCATCAATATCGACTGGCCTATTTCTAGACGACGATACTACGGGACTGAGATCCCGATATGGTACTGCAAGAAGTGTGGACGCGCAAATCTGCCGAAGCCCGGTCTGTATTACCGGCCATGGCGAGACCCGCCACCATTCAAGAAATGCGCTTTCTGTAGCCATGACGAATTCAGCGGAGAAACAAGAATTCTGGATACGTGGATGGATTCCGGAATCTCACCGCTCTACAATTCCAAGTATGGAGGGAAATACAAACTATTCTATCAGAGAACCTACCCGGCTACTATCAGGCCTCAAGGCAAAGACATAGTCAGAACCTGGCTCCACTATACAATCCTACGTTGCTTCCAGTTGACAGGGAAGCGACCCTTCACGCATGTCTGGATCACAGGAATGGGTCTGGACGAGAAGGGCGAACGCATGAGTAAGAGTAAAGGCAATGTGGTAGATCCCGGACCGGTTCTTGAGAAATATGGGGCAGATGCGTTCAGATTGTGGTCGGCCCTTGAGACAAGCCTCGGCTCCGACTATCGCTATTCCGACGCTAGAGTCGCTGGGGCGAGAAACACACTCACAAAGATCTGGAACCTAGCTAGGTTCATATCCAGTTTTCCCCAGGCCAAGCCGACGAGACTTCGGCCCGCAGATCAGTGGATTCTGTCCGAGCTATCTCACCTTACAAAGCGTTGCCTTGAAGGTTACAAGGAATTCAACTTCTTCATTCCAGCAACCGAACTGAGAGACTTTCTGTGGGGAAGCTTTGCATCGCACTATCTCGAAATGGCGAAGACAAGGGCTTACGGGATCGGATTTGACAAAGCGGATCAAAGAGCTGCATGGAGTACCCTTCACACCTGTCTCAAGACGATGCTGGTTCTACTCGGACCGATCGCGCCTCACCTCGCTGACGGCATTTGGAGGAAACTCTACGGCAAGAGAAGCATTCACTCTGAATCCTTCCCAAGGACAGTGTGGAAGGAGACATACAGGAAGTACACTCGCGACTTGGTAGACTTCAACAGTGAAGTTTGGA
>Ga0137380_10002458_pt1 | contig 15744 bp, 13 predicted proteins | sample SagtaG_17_FD_104809 | JGI IMG/M metagenome (GOLD analysis project Ga0137380, IMG submission 104809) | Vadose zone soil microbial communities from Sagehorn Ranch, Mendocino, California, USA - Sage2_L_100_16 metaG | ecosystem: Environmental > Terrestrial > Soil > Vadose zone | place: USA...
GACCGGCGTGGTCGCCGACGTGCTCGGACGACGCACCTCTTACCTGCTCGGCTCGGCCACGCTCTTCGTCTCGACGCTCCTCTATTTCCTGCTGTGGCGGCTCCACGGTCCGTTCCCGGCGTGGGCCTTCGCCTCGATCCTTCTGGGTCTCGGCTTCACCTTCTTCTCCGGGGCGACCGAGGCGTGGCTGGTCGACGGCCTGAGGTCCGCGAATTACCGGGGGACCCTCGATGCGGCCTTCGCCAAAGGCCAGATGGCCACGGGGGTCGCCATGCTCGCGGGGACGCTGACCGGCGGTGTCGTTGCCCAGGTCACGAATCTCGGCGTGCCGTATCTCCTGAGGTCGGTCGTGCTCGGCCTGACGTTCGGGGTGGCGTTCGTGTCGATGCGTGACGTCGGCTTCACGCCGAAGAGAAGCGCTTCGATGCGGGTGGAGATCCGGCGCATTCTGCGATCATCGCTTCAGCACGGCTTTCGCAAAGCGCCGGTGCGCTGGCTGATGCTCGCCGCGCCGTTCCAGGCCGGTGTCGGGATCTACGCCTTCTACGCGATGCAGCCCTACCTTCTCGAACTCTACGGACACAGCGGGTCGTACGCGGTCGCCGGCCTGGCGGCGGCCATCGTCGCGGGCGCCCAGATCGTCGGAGGCACCCTCGTACCCTATGCCGGAAGAGTCTTTCGGAAGAGGACGACGCTGCTGCTCGCCGGGTCGGTGACGAGCGCGGCCGCGCTGGCCCTGATCGGGCTTGCGCCGGGCTTCACGGCGGCCCTGGCGCTGATGGGACTGTGGGCCCTCGTGTTCGCCGCCACGACGCCGGTCCGCCAGGCGTTCCTCAACGGCCTGATACCATCCGAGGAGCGAGCCACGGTCCTGTCCTCCTACAATCTCCTCGGCTCGTCGGGCGGCGTTGTCGTCCAGCCGGGTCTCGGCAGGGCCGCTGACGCGTGGGGGTACGCGACGTCCTATCTGGTCGGGGCCGGGGTCGAGCTGCTCGGGCTGCCGTTCATCATGCTCGCGCGGCGCGAGCGCGCCCGCACGGACCAGATGCAGGAAGACACTCCGCGTCGGGCCTGAAGGCGCGCGAATTTCGCCGGCGCACAAGAACTTCGTGAGCACACCCGACGTCGGCCGCGGCCTCTCGGTGGCCTGGGCCGCGCTCCGTCCCGTGACCTGGCCGGCCGGGCCCTACCCGGCGCGCCGCGGCCCCGACCCACCCGCTTCTCTTCTGATGGTCGGGCCGGCGAGGCCACTTGGCCCGCGCAGCGGGGCAGCGAACCGGTGTCCATCTGGGTGTCCATAATCGTCGGACTCTACGGCACTCCTCGGACTCCTCGGACACGGGAAAAGGCAACGAATTGGCCAAGTCCTTTGTTCGCTGCCCTTCTCCCGTGGGCTTAAAATCCCTCGGGCCTCAACGCCCATGTGGGTTCGACCCCCACCCCCGGCACCATGTTTTCAGTGAGTTGCGTGCAGGTGGGAAATGAAAGGAAGAGTCCACATGAGAATCGGAGTCATCGGCGCTGGAGCCATCGGAGGGACACTCGCGCGCCATCTCGCCAAGCTCGGCCATCAGGTCTCGATTGCGAACTCCAGAGGACCGGACAGCCTGACCGCGTTGGCAGCAGAGATCGGTGCGACGCCCGTTTCTGTGATCGACGCCGCCAACGCAGGAGAAGTCGTCATCGTCTCGATCCCACAGAAGGGCGTCCCCGATCTTCCGCGGGGGCTGTTTGCGAACGTGCCGGACAGCGTCATCGTGGTCGATACCGGCAACTACTATCCGGAGCTTCGCGACGGCCGCATCGATGCGATCGAGCGAGGCATGCTCGACAGCCAATGGGTCGCGCAGCAGCTCGGGCGACCTGTCATCAAGGCATTCAACAACATCTACGCCAGGAGCCTTCTCGAAAAGGGCGTTCCGCCGGGAACGACGGGCCGCGTAGCTCTCTCGGTTGCCGGCGATCGAGCAGAGGCGAAGGCCCCGGTGCTTCGCCTGGTCGACGAACTCGGCTTCGACCCTGTCGACGGTGGTGATCTGGACACCTCCTGGCGACAGCAGCCCGGAACGCCGGCCTACTGCCGGGATCTTGACGTCGCTGCTCTCCGGCGCGCGCTCGCCGAAGCTGATCGAAGCCGGATCGCCGAGTACCGCGCCGAACAGGAAGCTCGCACCAGGAGGGACATGGCAGCGCAAGCACCAAGGGGCTGAGCGTGGGGTCCGACCCAGGTGTCCATACTGGGTGCCCGTAGTCCTCGGACTCTACGACCTTCCTCGGGCTCCTCGGAGGGGAAAAGGGCAACGCATTGGCTAGGTTCTGTGTTCGCTGCCCCTTTCCCCCGACCTAGAATCCCCTGGCCTTTGGCCCATGTGGGTTCGACTCCCACCCCCGGCACCACTTGCTTTCCGCGACTTACAAAAAATTGGGGAGCAAGAAGACGATTTCTGCCCGACGTGTCACGCGAAGTTGGCCGTCCGGTTCGCCGAGTGCATGGACGGAATGGTCCTACCGGTCGGGCATCGCCAGTGGAGAATCACGGTTCTGAAGCGGCTCCGCATATTCTGACCCAGTACGGCCGCATCCGCGCTTTGCCTTGGCGTCTCCGATGGAACCAGGCAGGCGCGTCCGGATTCCGGTTTAGAATGGCCTGGCCACCGGCTCATGGGGATTCGCTTCATGAATGGATGGACTGACACGACGATCGTCCGCCGGCCCCTGGCGGCCCTGCTGTGCACCCTCGCGACGGCGTGCGGCATGTCAACGGATCGTTCGCTCCCGGTCTACACGACCGAGCAGACCGATTCGGCCCACCCCGGGTACCGGCGGACCACCGTCTCGACGGCCGGCGCCGAGTACGTGAACGACCTCGAGGAGCAGTCGCTCCAAATAATCGACACCGATCCGAAGCAGGTGGTCGGTCGCAGCAGGTTCGGCGACGGGAAGATCTGCGCCATCGACGGCCAGGATCCATCGGCGTATCTTGCCGTCGATGTCGGTTCCGAGATGCCGGCTTACGAGGTGTACCGCAGCACCGGGCGTCCGCCGTTCGATTGGCGTCACGCCGCTTTTCAGAAGTTGCGACTGGCGGTGCCCAAGGGTCCGGCGGCCAACAAAGAGACGACCGATGCCGCGCTGATCGACGACGTGCTGCGGACGTTGCGCAACGGGACGCCGGTGAATCCGGCGCTTCCGCTGCAACCTCTGATCCCCACCGGCTCCGCCGGAGTGCACGGAGTCCTTCTGTTCAGCGACCAGCTGCCGGGCCTGGCTTTCCGGCCGTCGTGCTATCTCGCCCCATCGGGAGAGGTCTACCTGGCGGACAGCGTCGCGGTCACGTACACCAAGGCCGGGCCGCTGGTTCAGGCCGCCTGGATCGCCGCCAGTCCGCTGTTCGCGCGATGGGCGACGACTCCATGAGGGATATCACGCCTGACGTCGACTGCGACCTCGTTCGGCTTCCTTGACCTCGCCGTGCCTCGCTCCCCGAGGCTCCGGGAGCATGTGTCCATCACGACTCATCCCAGACTAGGTCTTCAAGAATGTGCCCAAAATGTGGCAGTACGCTCGGGATCGGAGGGAACAGCAGGGCCTCAGTGAAGGGATCGCACGCCTAGCCCGGATTTCTCACCGGGGTTCGTAGCGAGACCGCGTAGATGGCCGTCATGACGGGCACCCGCAGCGGGGAGGACCCGAAACGTATTGAACATACGTAGATGGGTCCGAGCCGCGAGGACGCCCGTCAGAGCGGCCAGATCCGCGGTTGCAGCAGAAGCCCGGTGAGAAGTCCGGGCTAGCTTCACTGGCCCCGAGACCTCTGAGAGATGGGATCTCGCCTGCATGGTGGCTCGCCGGCGAGGTGTGACCTCGAGGATGACGCGGCGGTTCTCAGGGCTGTCGCCAGGCACGAGCTCGATAGGGCGTTACCGGATCAGATTCCCCTGCACCGCCCTGCGCACCGCCTCGGTTCTGGTTCGCGCACCGAGCTTCGAAATGATGCTGCTCACGTGCGTTTCGACCGTACGCGGGGAGATGTCCAAGCGGGAGGCGATGTCGGTGTTTCGGAGGCCTTCGTGGAGGCACTCCAGGACTTCAATCTCCCGAACGGTGAGGTCCCACCTCGAGTTGCGAGGATCGATCTCAATATCCGAGGCATAGCTGCGCATGATCTTGGAGGCGATGCGAGGTGGAAGGACCACCCCTCCGCGAGAGATTTCGTCGAGGGCTTCGATGAGGGCTTCTTGGGGGCTATCCTTCAAGAGATACCCGTGGATGCCGATGCGGGCGAGGGCGCGGACATATTGATCGAAGTCATAACCGCTGAGCACGAGGATCTTGACGTCCGGCCACTCGCGACGGAGACGGCGGGCCAGGTCGATGCCGGAGGGCCCCTGCATCCGAATGTCAAGGATCACAATGGCGGGAGAGGCCTGCTGCATGATCTTAATCGCTTCCTCGGCGCTGGCGGCCTCCCCCATGACTTTGAACCGACTGTACCGAGCCAGCCACCGCCGGATTCCCTCGCGAAACATGCGGTGGTCATCGACGATGAGGACTCCTGTCGGGGAATTCATTGCTGGCCGTGAACGATGTATGGGATGCGCGCCGAAACCATCGTCCCCGTTCCTCCGTCCGATGCAACGGAGACGCTCCCTCCGACCTGACGCAACCGCTCGCGCATTCCCGGGATGCCGAGGCCTCGCGCCCGCTCCCCGGTGGTCACGGGACCGCTGCCGTCATCGGTCACGGAAAGCTCGACACCGTTCATCGTCCTGGTCAGCGAGACGTGAATCGAGGTGGCGTGACCGTGCTTGAGCGCGTTGCTCACGGCCTCTTGGGTGACCCGGAAGAGCGCCAGCTCGGCGCCGGGTTCCAGGCGGTCCTCTTCCGTCATGCCCCGTAGTGTCAGACGAGGTGTCACCGTGAAGCCCTGGGCCGTCTGTTCCAGAAGCCACTCGATCGCCGGAATGAGTCCCAGATCGTCCAGGATGGCCGGCCGGAGGCGGGCACACAGCTCACGGAGCTCCACGACGAGTTCCCGGGCTACGCCGCGCCGGTCTCGGAGGGTCGCCTCGGCGGCGCCACCGAGAAGAATAGCCTTCTGAAGCGGGCCGTCATGGAGGTCACGAGCGATGCGCCCGCGCTCGGCTTCCTCGGCGTTCGTCAGACGCTCGTTCACCTCGCGCAATTCGGCAAGAAGACTCGTTTCGCGGATCGCGAGCGCCAGGATGGGGGTGACGGTTTCGACCAGGCGCCGCTCCTCGCGAACGAAGACCTCGCCTCTCTCCTTCGGCCCGAGCACCAGGAATCCTAGCGTCTGGCCCCCCGCGTCGAGTCGGGCGATGAGAAGATCATCGGAGTTCCACCGCGTCTCGGACAACCCGTCCTCACCGAAGCCCAGATTCAGAAGTCTCGGCCGGATATAAGCGATGGTCTCGTCGGCGCGCAACCCTGCCGCCGCAGCCGCCCGCATCGTCTCGTCGGTCGTACCCAGGAACAGGGCGACGGCTTCGAGCCGCAGCGACTCCTTAAACCTCCTCACGATAGCTTCGATCACCTCCTCCACGTGCTCGCTCTCGAGCAGGTCACAGCGCATCGCCGCCAGTAAAGTCCCAGAGTCGACTTCGTCAGAGTAGAAGCGGTCGACCAGCCTTCGCGTGCCACGACTCAGAAAGTGAAAGAGAAGAACTCCGAACGCCAGGAGCGCCGCGGTGACCCATGCCGGGTGGATCATCCCCGGAACCCGATTGACGAGGGGGTTGAGTTCGAGGACGAGGAGGAAGATGACGGCAAGCAGGACAGCGGTCGTGATGCCATAGATCATGCCGCGGTGCACGAGGCGGCGGATGCCGAGGACCTGGTGGCGCAGGATCGCATAGGCGAAGGTCACGGGAATGACGCCCCATAGAACCGCGGTCACGTATGAGGGCACGAGGGATCTGTGTATGGCGCCTTGCGGGATCAGGGTCAACCCGACGAACGGCAGCATCCCGCAGGCGATGCCGGTGAGCGCCAGGCGGGCGTCGCGGGCGGAGCGCGAAGGGTTCCGCACCAGGGCCTTTCGCGCCAGCACGACCAGGGCGGCCAAAATACCGCCCACCACGTACGTGGCGAATCCGACTCGCACCACGCCGTAGATGGACGGACGGATGAATACAGCGGCCAGGTAGCCCGTGACAAGAATGCATCCTGCCAGCCAGAAGAGGCGGAGGACGCTCCGGAGCCCAGTCCAACTTCCCACGAAGGCGGTGGCGAACGCGGGGAGGGACGCCGCGACGCCCAGGAGACTCAGGAACAGAACGACGAGCGACCACGCGGCGTGGGGGCCGCCGGCCGCGGGCGACACCCCGAGCGCGACCCCCATGAGCCCGGTGAAGAGGCCGAACAGACGGGCGACGTGTGCATCCGGGCGCCGCACCAGGACAATCGCGCCGAGAAGAGCGAACAGGGCTCCGGTGAGTCCGAAGCAAAGCCTCGCCCAGGGACGAGTAAAGACCTCAGCCGTGGCGCGCGCCACATAGGTTTTGCCATTCGATGAAAGCAGGACAGCCTCCACCAACGGATGGAAGCCGGCGGCGGGACGTGCGTCTCCGCCGTTCAGCGAGATGACCCGCATGCCAGGGCGGGCCCCGTCGTGCCAGGCATGGCCCGCCGGCATGACCCAGGTGACGCAGACATGCTCCCCGCATGGCCCGAGCTTGAGCCCGAGTTCCCCAGGACTGTGGAGCGCGAGGCTCGCCAGCGCAACAACCGCAGAATAGGTCAGAAGGATTGCGGATGCTCCCAACCGTGGCCAGTTAAGAGACCAGACTACTCCGTACGGCGCCGAGAGTTTCGCCGGCGCCCGAGTCCACGCTCTCAAGAAAGCGGACCAGCCCTCCGACCGCATAGCCGCGCTGCGCCAGCACGAACAGATCCTCTTCGGCCCGGTTCATGTACGCATGGGCGAGGATCCCCACGTACAGCGGGGCACCCGAGGACTCGTAAAGGTTGCGAACCTCCGCGGAGAGCATACCATTGACCGGAACAAGGGAATCAATTCCTTGGCCGTAGAAGACCACGGGCAAGGTGGCCTTTCCCTGCGCCAGGTCGGAGGCCTCACCCGGAGCACATGCGTCGCGCAGGTCGTCAACGAGTTGCGCGAGCGTGAAGGTGTGGTCGCCAAGCCGCTCGAAGAGGGCGACCCCGTCTCCATCCGCGCCGGCGATGCGAGCCGCGAAGCCGGTGACGAACCTCCCGAGCCCGCCGGCCTTCAGGCAGGTGGCCTTGAGAGCCTCCTCAAGCGTTGCTCCTCCACGGTTCTGGAGCATGGCGTCGAGGAACTGGCCCGCAGATGACTCGCTGTACGCCCTGCAGAAGTGGTCCAACGCGACGGATGGGTCCGGAGAGTAGGTTGCCGCTTCCACGGCAGCCGCAACTCCCGCCGCGAGGAGAGCGGTTGCGAGGGCGAGATCCTCGCTCCGCTTTCCATCAGGAGCCGTGTCGGCCACCTCGTCGAAGACGTACATGGCTTCCATCTGGAGTTCCACCGCCGCAGCCGCGAGGACCGCGGCCCTCCCGGACTCCCGGGAGACGGCTTCGTGAACCTCCAGCGCGAGCCGCCCGGCCCGGCACGCTCCCTCAGGGTGGAGCGCGTAACCGGGCCGGCGGAGCAACTTCAGGAGATCCTCGCGAATCGCCGAGCTGACCCGCGTCGCTATGACCTCCTGGATCTGCTGACGCAGTGGTCCCAGCACGGATTCAGAACCAGGGGTGCCTTTCGGCGACGGGCCGATCCTGCTGCCGGCGATTCTCGCGTCGGGTGAGAGAAGCGACGGCGCGGACGAACTCCTCGAGTCCGGCACGGGAAAGCCGGCTTCGAAGATCTTGAAGAGAAACGGCTCCATCGGAGCGTCGCGAGCTGATGAGCGCCTCGGCCAATGCTGTCACTTGCATGTGGTCTCCTCCTTGATGTTGTCGAAGGAATTCTGCCAAGACCCGGCAGCGAATGCATCCGGGTCGGTCGTCACCCACCGTCCGTGGTTGCACGGACTCGTCGTCTGTTCTGGCGTGCGCGGCCTCCCGAGTCGCCTGTTGAGGCGCCTCCGGCCCGGGCCCACCCGCTAAGCATGACGCTAGGCGGCGCCATCGGGAGCCGGCTTCCCTCCCTGGGTACCACGTACGTATACGACCAAATGCTACGGATGACTTCGCGCCGACGGACAGGCAAATTAATAAGTTGGCTAGAAGTGTCCGCCGGGCCGATGGACTTGGCAGCAACAGAGGTGTACTTCCAACCAAGTCGCCTGCACGGCACAGAGTGCCCGGTAATTCAGATTGCGGCATAAAGCTCCGCGACCGGAGCCGGGGCTGGCTGGGGTGGCGTACTACAGGACCTGGGGTGAACTGCAGCATCTTGCTTGTTCGGTAATCCCACGGTCGGTTCCATCACAGGGCTGAGGTCTAAGAGGGCGCAGGGGTGTGGGTCCCGCCGCAAGCGCCGCGGTTCGCCTGATGATCGATACGCTGCTGAGGCTGGGTCGGCCCGATCCCTTCGAGTTCGTCAACACTGACGGGCCGAAGCCGGAGAGCCTCCGGTTCCCGGTCCTCGCCGGGACGACACCGTGACGGGGGACGAAATCAGCCGCGCGCTGCGGGCCATGATGGGTGAGGGCGCGAGCCTCGAGGCCATCCTCTCCAAGGCCGTGGAGAATCTGCACCATTCCAACCCGCGCTTTCACTGGACGGGAATCTACGAGCTGTATCCGGACCACGTGCTCCGGCTCGGTCCGTTCATCGGGGCGCCGACGGACCACGTCTTCATCGCCGTGGGACGAGGGGTCTGCGGCACGGCCGTGGCGGAGAAACGTAACATCGTCGTTCCGGACGTGTCGAAGGCTTCCGACTATCTGGCTTGTTCAGCGGCCACTCGGTCCGAGCTGGTCGTCCTGATCCGCAGGGGTGACCACATTTTTGCGCAGATCGATATCGACAGCCATGAGCTGGACGCTTTCGACGCAGGGACCGTGGCCACCGTCGAGCAGGTGGCGGACTGTTTGGCCGAGGCCTATGAGAGAAGTCGATGACCGGCCGGCATCGGGCTTCCTGCCGATGAAGCGCACGTCGGGTCCGAACGGAGGCCGGCGCTCGCTCCAGAGAAGGCTGGAAGACTCTGACCGGCGCTTCCGAGGGCTCGATGAGAAGTTGCAGATCCTGGAGCGGGAGCGCCAGAAGTTCTCGGCCCTGGTGAACCATACCGACGCGGGGTTCCTGGTATTCGACGCCTCTTTGCGGGTCGACTGGGCGAACCTCGTCTTCCTGACCCGTTTCCGGACCGAGGCGAACGCGCCACCCCTTTTGGGTTCGAGGTGCAACACGGTCCTGTGCGGGCGCCCGACGATCTGCGACGAGTGCCCGGCGGCGCAACCATTCAAGACAGGAGCGGTGGCGCACCATGAGATGCGGTTGGGACTCGGGGGTCAGTCTCGGGACATCTATGCCACCGCGGTCCCGATCCGATCGTTGGCTGGGAGGATCGAGGAGGCGCTCGTGATGCTCCAGGACGTCTCGGGCCTCGAGGTCCTGCGCCAGAGCGAGCGTCGCAAGGGAGCGATCCTCGACACGGCGCTCGATGCGATCCTCACGATCGATCACCGGGGGTTCATCACGGAGTTCAACCGGGCTGCTGAGTCGATGTTCGGCTACGGACGTGACGAAGCGGTAGGTCGCGAGATGGCCGAGCTCATCATCCCGCCGGCCCTGCGCGCGCAGCACCGCGAGGGATTGGAGCGATACCTGAGAACGGGTGAGGGGCGGATCGTCGATCGCCGGGTCGAAATGAACGCCGTGCGGAAGGATGGTACCGAGTTCCCCGTGGAAATCTCCGTGACACGGATCGCCATGGCCGGACCGCCTACCTTCACCGGGTATGTCCGCGATCTGAGCGAGCGCAACCAGGCGGAGCGCGCCCTCCGCGAGAGCGAAGAGCATCTGCGCCAGGCCCAGAAGATGGAAGCCGTCGGCCGGCTTGCGGGCGGTGTGGCGCATGACTTCAACAACCTCCTCACGGCGATCACTGGATACGGGCAGCTGATGCTGCGGTCGGTGCAGGAGGACGAACCGCTCCGGTTGAAGCTGGAGGAGATCTTGAAGGCCGCAGATCGGGCCGTGACCCTGACACGGCAGCTCCTGGCGTTTAGCCGACGGCAGGTCCTCGAGCTCAGAGTACTCGACGTCAACGAGGTTCTCGGCGGGTTGTTCTCGATGCTGCGTCCGTTGATCGGAGAGGACATCGAGGTCGTGAAGGTCCTTGACCCCGATCTCGCCCATGTGAAGGCCGATCCGGGCCAGATCGAGCAGGTGGTGATGAACTTGGTCGTCAACGCCCGGGATGCCATGCCCCAGGGCGGCACGGTGATGCTCGAGACGCGGAATACGGATCTCGATGAGACGTATGCGCGGCAGCATCGGCCATTGGAGCCCGGGCGCTACGTGATGCTGGCGGTCAGCGACACGGGAACGGGGATGGATGAGACGACGAAGGCCCGCATCTTCGAGCCGTTCTTCACGACGAAGGAGGGGGGCAAGGGGACGGGTCTCGGACTCGCAACCGTATACGGGATCGTCAAGCAGAGTGGCGGGTTCATTTGGGTCTATAGCGAGCCCGGTCGCGGCACCACCTTCAAGATCTACCTGCCCCGGGTCGACGAGGCGATCGTGGAGCGAGAGCGCACCACGTCGCCTGCGCGCGCGGCGCGAGGTTCGGAGACGATTCTCGTCGTGGAGGATGAGGAGATTGTCCGCTCCCTGACCCGTGAGATCCTCGAGTCCCACGGCTATGTCGTGCTGGAGGCGGGCAGTGGCACGGATGCGTTACGCTTCGCCGAGCAGCACGCGGGGGACATCCATCTGATCCTGACGGATGTGGTGATGCCCCAGATGAGCGGCCGGGATTTGGCCGAGCGCGTCGCAACCCGCCGTCCCGGCATCAAGGTGCTCTATATGTCGGGCTACACCGACTATGCCATCTCTCACGCCGGGATCCACGACGTGGGAGCTCCCTACCTCCAAAAGCCATTTACGCTGGAGTCCCTGACGCGGAAGGTGCGAGAAGCTCTCGAGTCGCCACCCTGTCCCTACTGAAAAGTCCATCCGGGTCGAGAGTGACACAGAAACGAGCGCGCTCGTCGGCCCATTCGCCGGCCTGCACGCGGTGTTGCAGGAGAGTCAGGCCGCCTCCCTCCAAGCCTCCTCGGGCAGCCCGAACGTGTCCGCATTTCTGGACATGATCTTCATTTAATAGTGCGACTCGGGCCCCCGGCACCACTCCTCGCCTGCTGCCCCCTCTGAGGGATTTGGGTGAGCCTTGCGTTATACACCAAAGTGTCATACATTGGTGTATGCTTCGGAGGAGGAAGGTCGAGTATGGGACGAACGAACATCGAAATCGACGACGCGCTTGTTGAGAAGGCGAGGCGCCTGACCGGAGCCAAGTCCAAGCGGGAGGCCGTGGATATCGCTCTCCGTCGCTTGGTCCAGAAGGGCAGCTTGTACCACGCGCTGCGTCGTCTACGAGGGAAACTCGCCTGGGAAGGCGATGTCGACTCCTGGCGCTCTGCCCGCACGTCAAGGGCATGATCCTCGTTGACTCGAACACCTGGGCGGATTTCTTCAACGGTGTCCAGACCCCTCACGTGGCGCGCCTCGACGCAGCGCTCGAGAGAGAAGAGGACCTGTCGGTGATTCCGAGCATCATCACGGAGGTTCTCCAGGGATTCCGGACCGATACAGGATTCCTCCGAGCCCGGAGGGTCCTCGTATCGCTGCCGATGATTCATCCGACCGTGAACTGTCACGTGCGAGCGGCCCGCTTATTCCGTACCTTGCGACGCAGGGGGGGTACCGTGCGTGGAGCTGTGGACTGTGTCATCGCCCAGACGTGTCTCGACATCGGAGCAGAACTGCTTAGCCCCGATGCAGACTTCGAGCACATAGCCCGCCACACGACCCTTCGCCTGTGGCGCGTGTAACCGCAATCCGTCCCGTGAGTGGATCCTGCTCCGCCGCGGTTCTCCGAATTTCGGAAGCTCTAATCGGTGACGGCCCACTCCCACCACCCGACGTTGCCCCCGAGGTTGACGGAATGGCCCTTACCGGATCTACAATCGCGCATCCAACCGAAAGAGGGCGACGGGAGGTGGACGAATGGAATCCCGTTTGTTGATGACCTTGCAGGTCGCGGTCGTCGGCGCACAGAAGATCGGCGCGGTACCTCACGGCGCCCGCGTCACCGCACCGATAGCGAGCGGCCACTTCGAGGGCCCGCGGCTGCGCGGAAAGGTGCTGCCCGGCGGCGGTGATTGGACGCTCCTCCGGGGAGACGGCGTCCTCGAGCTCGACCTGCGCCTCACGCTCGAAACCGACGACGGCGCCCTCATCCACATGACGTCCTTCGGGCTCCGTCACGGGCCGCCGGAAGTGATCGCGGCGCTCGCGCGTGGCGCGAGCGTCGACCCCTCGACCTACTACTTCCGGACCACGCCCCGCTTCGAGACCGGGCACCCGAAGTACGCGTTCTTGAATCGCCTTCTCGCCGTATCGAGCGGCGATCGGCGCGCCGAGGGCCCCATCTACACGATCCACGAGATCCTTTGAGGCCCCCGTGGACGGTCGACGAAGAGACATTCTCAAGCTTGCCGCGTTCGCGACGTTCGCTGGATGCGCGCACGTGCCCCTCGCGGCCGCCTCACCACCACCCGCCGACAGGAGACCTGCCATGCGATCGAGTCCCCTGATGACACTTCGTCTAAACACGGCACCCACGCAGAACGTCGGCCCCGGGCCTCACGGCACGCGCGTCACGTTTCCGATCACCGGTGGTTCGTTCGAAGGTGAAAGGCTTCGCGGCAAGGTGCTGCCGGGGGGCTCCGATTGGACGGTCAAACGGTCGGACGGCGTCGTCGAGCTCGACCTGCGCATCACGATGGAGACCGACGACGGCGCCCTCATTCAGATGACGTTCGAGGGGATCCGTGACGACGGGGCGCCGGGAGCTCCCTACTTTCGTACGGTGCCGCGCTTCGAGACTGCCGAACCGAAATACTCCTTCTTGAACCGGTTGCTCGCCGTTGGCACCGGGGAGATTCGCGCCGACGGGCCGGTTCACGTGATCGAAGAGCTCCTCTGACGGATGCTCGTTATGATGCAATTCGCTTTCGCCGCGAGACGATCGACGACGTCGGTCTGCACGTTCAGGAGGCCGGCGATCCCCGGCGGTCAACGCTCGTGCTGGTGTACGGCTTCCCGTCCAGCTCCCGCCTGTGCCAGCGGCCGGCACCTTCCTGCTCTGCCGCGTCACAGCGAGTCCGCGCAGGTCGCCGCACCCGGAACGCCCGCATGACACGCCGCTCGAAGGCACTTGTCGCGGCGGTGCTATCGATCGCCGTGGTCCTCGCCGGATCCGCGCGCCCGGCCGCTGAGCCGGTCGCTGGCGTCGAAACCGGACCCGCCGGCATCGTCACCGCCGAAGACCTGGTCACGAGGTGGCGCAAGGCAGTCCACGCGGAGGACTGGGACGGGTCGAAGACGGCGGTCCTCACAAGCCTCTCACTACAGGACGGGATCCCCGGGACGGTCGAAGAGTGGGTGACGGCGACGGGCGACTACCGTCGGGCGGCCGATCGCAAGTTCGACCAGACGGAGACTGTCCTGACCGGCCACGTGGCGGCGCGTCGCGATTGGAACGGGTTCGTCCGCAACCTTCGAGGAAAAGAGCTGGAGCGCTGGCGGACCGCGGCCTTCGAGAGTGCCGTGATCGCCTTCGGTCCTCCGCAACGGATAAGAGAGGCGGCCGTCTCGCAGAGCGAGGATGACAAACTGTACCTCTTGCGCGTCACCCCACCGGGTGGCGCGCCGATGACGTGGTACGTGGATCCGCAGACCTGGCTCCCGGTGAAGTCGGTTCGCCCCGGCGAAGACAGCGAGATCGCCACGATCTACGAAGACTGGGGCCGCACCAGCGGCGTGACGACGCCGCAGCACGCCCGAGTCAGCGAGACCGAGATGCCGGAATACAGGTGGAAGCGCACCGGCCTGAGGATCGAGACTGACGCCGCGGTTCGGAGGTTCGAGCCTCCCAAACCGGGATGCCCGGACGCCCGCCTCGACGCGAACGCCCCGCCGGTCCACTTCAACTTCGAGAGCAGCCACATCATCCTTAAGGTGCGGGTGAACGGCCGGGAGCCGATCGGCTTTATCCTGGACACCGGCGCCGACCAGAACGTCATCCACACGAGGCGCTTGGCGGACTTCGGGCTCACGACGTACGCGAAGAGTGCCACGACCGGCGGAGGAGGAACCGCGGAGTATGACTATGCCGAGGGGGCCACTTTCACGCTCCCCGGCGTCGAGCTCCGCCGCCAGCACGTGGCTGTGCTCGATCAGTCCGGCCTGGAGCGCGCCCTGGGGATGCCGCTGGGAGGGATTCTCGGGTACGACTTCATCAGTCGCTTTGTCGTCGAGATCGACTACGACACCAAGCTCATCACCTTCCACGATCCGCGGACGTGGAAGTATCCCGGAGGTGGAGTCTCCGTGCCGGTCACCTTCGACGCCGGCATTCCGTTCGCCGACGGGACGATCTCGGTGCCGACGAAACCGGCCATCCCGGCGTATTTCATCCTGGACTTCGGCGCCGCCGAGACGATGACCCTGACGTCAGCGTTCGTGAAGACGAATGACCTCGTGAGGCTGGCCGGGACGAACGCCCGCGTGAACCGACCCGCCGGCCTGGAGAATCAGTTCTTCGCGCAGAACAACGTACGCGGCCACATCGATCGGCTCGCGCTCGGGGGGCTCACCGTGGAGTCGATACCCGTGAACATGTCGGTCAACACACAGGGCGCCTACTCAAGCGCCAACTTCTCCGGCACCGTGGGCGAGGGGATCTACCGCCGCTACCACGTATTCCTCGACTACGCGCACGAGCGGATGATCTTCGAGCCCACGCCCGAGGCAGCCAAGCCCTTCCCTGAGCGCCAGACGTACGGCCTGTCGCTCCTCGCCTCCGGCCCGGACCTGCACACTCTCACCGTATCCGCCGTCCGTCCCGGCTCGCCCGCAGAGGCTGACGGCTTCAAGGAGGGCGACCGGATCGCGGCCATCGACGGTCAGCCGGCGGCGGAGGTCACCCTGGGCGAATTGCGCGATCGCCTCTCTCGCCAAGGAGAACGGCACCACCTCGAAATCGCGCGCGGGAACGAAGAGCTCGCGCTTGCCATCGAGGTCAGGCTGGTCTCGCTCGACAGGAAGTAGTGTCCCTATCGGTCGGTCGATCGTTCACCGGCACGAACGCCTCGATTTTCAGGAGCTACTGACGTCAGAGCACCTCGTCGCAAAGGAAATTCGAAAGGAGAGACCACATGTCGAGTTATCGAGTCGTACAAGCGACGAAGCGCGGGACGCTGGAGATCGCGGAACGCCCGCTCTTCGATCCCAGGCCCGGTCAGGTTCGCATCCGCGTCGAAGCCTGTGGCATCTGCCACTCGGATACCCTCGCGGTCGAGGGACTCCTCCCCAACGCCGAATTCCCCCGTGTTCCAGGGCATGAAGCGATCGGACGCATTGACGCCCTCGGAGCGGGGGTGACGAACTGGAAAATCGGCCAGCGCGTCGGTGTCGGCTACCTCGGCGGGAACTGCGGCCAGTGCGCGCAATGCCGTCACGGCAACTTCGTCCACTGCCTCCATCAGCATCTCACCGGGACCACGA
>Ga0137380_10002467_pt1 | contig 15707 bp, 18 predicted proteins | sample SagtaG_17_FD_104809 | JGI IMG/M metagenome (GOLD analysis project Ga0137380, IMG submission 104809) | Vadose zone soil microbial communities from Sagehorn Ranch, Mendocino, California, USA - Sage2_L_100_16 metaG | ecosystem: Environmental > Terrestrial > Soil > Vadose zone | place: USA...
CGGCCAGTCCGATGTGCTTGCGATCCGCGATCCTCAGTCCGTCGAGTTCCGCCATGTCCCGTCTCCTTTTATCAGGGTGCGGGCACCCGCACCCCGCCGCGATGACCCGCGGTGGTTCATCACTCACCCGATCAGCACCGTGACTCTACGGGACGCTGTCCCGCATCGTTGTTCGCTACACCAGTGGAACCGTGGCCCGCTCGGCGTTGCGCACCCGCGGTTGCCGCCGCACGTCCTTGATCGCCTCGGCCAGGCGCCGCACGCCTTCGTCGATCCGCGCGCTCGGCACCGACGAGAACGAGAGCCGCAGCGTCCGCTCGCCGGCCTCGTCCAGGAAGAACGCGGTGCCGGGCGTGAACGCCACGCCGCGCTGGAGCGCTCTCGGCAGTAGCGCGTTCGCGCTCATGCCCGCCGGCAGCGTCAGTAGCAGCGAGAACCCTCCCTGAGGCACCGTCCAGGTCACGTCGTCGCTCAGGCGATGACCGAGCGCGTCGAGCAACAGCGTGCGCCGTCGCGCGTACTCGCGCGCGACGCGCGTGGCGTGACGCTCGAGCAGTCGCCGCTCGCAGAACCGATGGACGGCCGCCTGGAGGAGCGCGCTCGTGTGCAGGTCCGCGAGCTGCTTGGCGGCGGCGAGCCGCTCCATCACGGGCGGCGGCGCCAGCAGCCAGCCCAGCCGGAGCCCGGGGAACAGGATCTTCGAGAAGGTGCCGATGTAGACGACGACGCCCTCGCGATCGCGGGCCTTCAGCGGACCGGGCGGGCGCGTTCCGTAATAGAGGCTCGCGTCGAACCCGTCCTCGACGACCGGGACTTGGTGTCGCGCGGCGATGGCCAGGAGCCGCTCGGCGGTCTCGCCGCTCATCGTCAGCCCCGTGGGATTGTGACAGGTCGGCTGGCAGTAGAGCAGCTTGGGCGCGCGCCGCGCCAGCAACCGCTCGAGCGCCTCGACGTCCGGCCCCGCCGGCGTCCACGGGGTGCCCAGCAGCTGCGCCCCGAAGGCGCGGAAGACCTGCATCGCGCGCGGATACGTCGGCTGCTCGATCGCCACGGCATCCCCGGGATCGAGGAACGTCCGGGCGATGAGGTCGAAGCCCTGCTGCGAGCCGTTGACGATCAGGATGTCGTCGGGCCGCGCTTCGAGCCCGAAGCGCAGGAGGTACGTGGCCAGATAGCGCCGCAGGGGCGGATATCCGGCGACCGGATAGTACTGGAGCAGCGTCTCGCCCTCGTCGCGCACGACGTCGTTGAGCACGCGACGGAACGCGTCGGTGGGAAAGAGGCCGCTGTCGGGCATGCCCCCGGCGAACGAGATGAGACCGCTCTCCGCCGGCATCGGCGGCGTGAGCGCGCGCCGTCGCTCGGCCTCGCTTTCGACGATCCGCGCGCTCCGTGAAAAGAAGGCCGACCAGTTGAGCGGCGCGCGCGTCGGGCCGTGGCCGTCACCGTTTCTGGGCGCGACCGCGGGCGCGGCGGCGACCGCAACGCGCGGCCGCACCGACTCGAGCACGAACGTCCCCTGGCCCACGTGCGAGCGGGCCCAGCCGGCGGCCACGAGCTCCTCGTAGGCGAGCACCACCGTGGCGCGGTTGACGCCGAGCGTGCGCGCGAGATCTCGGCTGGCCGGGAGCTTGAGGCCCGGCGCCAGCACACCCTCGCGGATGAGCCGCTCCAGCTGGGCCTGGATCTGCCGGGCCAGCGGCACCGGGCTCTTACGGTCGATCGGGATCTGCATGGCCGACCCAACCATTTTGGCCAAAGAAAGACCGTCGTCAATGGCCAATTGGCCTGGTCGGTGCCGTCCAATCGCGAGCCGTATAATGCCGGGGCAACCCACTTCCGCCCCAGGGAGGACACGACCGATGGGTCAGATGAAAGAGTTCGCCGGAGTCTACTATCGTGAGGGGGCCCTCGACCCCAAGACGATGCAGCTGGTCGCGCTGGCCGCCATGGCCGCGGCTGGCTGCACGTCCTGAGTGCCCGGCCGCTTCGCGGCTGCGAAGCAAGCCGGGGCCACCGAAGACGAGATCAGCGAGACCCTGATGTACGCCATGCGCGGCCGCGCGCGAGCGGCCTGGAGCACCATCAAGTACATCCCGGGCGTGGAAGACCTGAACAAGGAGTGGAAGACGGCCTTCGAGCGCGAATCGGGCCACGAGTGACCGACGGCGAGGCGGGCCGGGGGTCGACGGCTCGGCCGTTCCTCGGCTCGGCCTCGATGCGCCGACGTGTCTGAGGAGAACGGTGATGGTGGGAGAAGCGCCGATCAAGCAGGCCGTGAAGTGGATCGACGATCAGCTCAGCGACAACCCTCGGGCCGATCGCTTGAAGCTCGTGGACCAGGCCTCGCGCCGCTTCGATCTCTCGCCACTCGACGAGGAATTCCTGATCCGTCACCTGGCCCAGCGCGGCCAGGGCGCCGGCTGACCCGTCACGCGCGCTCGACGCTGGCGATGGCGATGCGATAGCCGAGGTCGAGCTCGCCCTCGTTCAGGATGTGCCCGTAGCGTCGCTCCCAGGTGCCGTCCTCGATGTCCTTCCGCAGACGGACCAGGCCAGGCTCGCTGTCTCGAAGCTTCGTGAACGTCGAGATGGCGCTCCGAACGCCCGCGTCGAGATACGCCCGGGGCCGGCGCCAGTACGCTCCGAGAAATCCGTCCGAGCAGTCGTGGGGAATCGGCAGTCGTTGAACCTCCACGCGGCCGAGTGTCTGTCGAAGCTCCTCCATCGTCGGGAAGATCCGTCGGTCGATCGCCACGATCTCCGGGAAATACTCGTCGGTGAGCCAGAACGCGACGCTCGATGGATCCCAGGTCACGACGACAACGCGATCGTGCGCCACGCGCGCGAGCTCGGTGAGGCTCTGGGCACGCTCGGGCCAGTGGTGCACGGTCAACACCGCCAGCGCCGCCGCGAAGGTGCCGTCCCTGAATGGGAGTTGGCGCGCCGACGCCTGCACGACGGGCGCGCTGCCCTCCGGCCGCTGGCGGATCATCGTGAGCGACGGCTCGACCGCCACCACCGAGCGATCACGCGGTTCGTACGCACCGGCGCCGGCGCCGACGTTCACCGCAGTCCGGGCATCGCCGAGGGCTCGGGTGATCGCACCGGCGATTCGCGCATCGGGCCGGCGATACTCTCGATACGTCACTCCGATCGCGTCATAGAGGTGCGTCACTCCCCCGTCCTCCGTTCATCGCGCGTCAGCCTCACGACCGTCGCGCCCCAGCCGCCGCGCTCGGGCGGCGCATCGGTGAAGTCGACCACGCGAGGATGGCGCGACAACACCCCACGGACGATCTGACGCTGGGTGCCGGTGCCCCGGCCGTGGATCAGCCGGACCTCGCGAAGCCCACGCGCCACCGCGGCATCCAGGTACTCCGCGACGACGGAGGCCACGTCACGCGGGGCGAAGGTGTGCAGATCGAGAGCGTCCTCGATCGGGATGGGAACGGGCGCGTCGTCCTCGCTCACGCGAGACGCGCGTCGGTCAGAAGCGGACGCCGCTCGTCACGTGCTGCTGCCAATGCTGGAAGCTCGAGAGATCCTCTCCCGACTGTTTGCACTGTCAGAAGGTGGCCGCGCGCTCGAAGAATCGGACGTCGACGGTGACGACGTTCTCGACCCGCGCGGTCTCCACGACCTTCTGGGTCACCATCTGCCGCACGAACGGGATGGGAATGCGGCTGAGCCGGTGCAACACTTCCTCCGTGCACCGGATGCGCGTTCCCGGCAGCACCGGGCCCGGCGTCGCCGTGTCGTCGGGCGCGTGCTCGCACGTCTCGGGCACGAGCTGCTGCAGGCGCAGCGACACGTACTCGGTCACCCACTGCTGGATGCCGGCCTTGGCGCCCTCCATGTCGACGGCGGAGCGCTCGAGCAACGTCTCCATGCGGGCCAGGCGCGACTCGAGCGCAGCCAGGCGCTGATCCAGGGACTTCTCCTCCATCCTCGTCCTCCGTCGTGGCTCAGGCGAGCGGCGGTCGCCGCCGATGCCAGTCCGTTGCGCGCTGATAGGCGTCGGCGACGCGCAGCACGGTCGCCTCGTCGAACGGGCGACCCACGAGCTGCATCCCGATGGGCAGCCCGTCTCCGCTGACACCGCACGGCAGCGAGCAGGCCGGATGGCCAGAAAAGTTGAAGGGACGCGTCAGGCGGATGAGCGCCGAGCGCACGTCCGTCTTCGCGTCGCCGATGCGCGTCTCCGTTTGACCGAGCACGGGCGCCGGCAACGGCGTCGTCGGCGCCAGCAGCACGTCGCGGCGAGCGAGCGCCTCGTCCACCTCGGCCCGGACACGGGCGCGCACCTGCTGGGCCCGGACGTACTGGACCCCGGTGACGAACGCCCCCATCTTCAGGCGCTCGCGCACGTCGGGCTGGTAGTCGCCTGACCGCGTGCGCATCCACTCGGCGTGATAGGCTAGCGCCTCGCTGGCGACGATGGCGAACGATGCGGCCGCCACCGGCCACACGCTCTCCAGCCGAACTTCGTCCACGACCGCGCCGAGACCTTCGAGTGCGCGCGCGGCGCTCTGGACGGCCGCCGTGACCTCGGGCGCCGAGCCATCCATGAAGAAGGGCCTGAGCAGACCGACCCGCAGGCCCTTGATCTCGCCGGTGAGCGCGGCACCGTAGTCGGGCACGGGCAGCACGCTGGTCGTCGGATCAGCCGGGTCGTAACCCGCCATCGCTCGGAGCACGATCGCGCAGTCGGCCGCGGATCGCGCCATCGGGCCGACGTGGTCCATCGACCACGCGAGCGGCAAGACGCCCGCGCGGCTCGCCCGTCCGTAGGTGGGCTTGATGCCAGTGATCCCGCACAGCGCGGCGGGAATGCGGATGGAGCCGCCGGTGTCGGAGCCGAGCGCGACCGGAACGAGCGCCGCCGCGACGGCGGCGCCCGATCCCGACGACGAGCCGCCGGTGACGCGCGTCTGCTGTGCGTCCCAGGGATTTCGCGCGTGGCCGTAGTGCTCGTTCAGCCCTTCCGGCCCGTAGGCGAACTCGTGCATGTTGAGCTTGCCGAGGACGATCGCGCCGGCCGCGCGGAGGCGGCGCACGACGGTGGCGTCGGCCGTCGGCACGGAATCAGCCAGGATCTTCGAGCCGCCGGTCGTCCGCACACCCGCCGTGTTGAACAGATCCTTGAGCCCGAGGGGAACGCCGAGGAGCGGGCCCTGCACCCGTCCGGCCACGAGGTCGGCCTCCGCCGCGCGCGCCGCATCGAGCGCGCTGTCGCCGGTCACGGTGATGAAGCTCTTCAGCGTCCCGTCGAGCGCGGCGACGCGCTCGAGAAAGGCCCGCGTCACCTCGACCGGCGAGACCTCCTTGGTCGCGATCATCCGCGCGAGATCGACGACCGACGTCCAGACGAGACCGCCCATCAGAAAATCCGGTACTGCGTGGTCGGCTCGGTGTCGCCGAGGGGGAGCCGCTCGAGCTCGTCGAGGCTCGCGAGCGCACGCTCGAGCCCGGGCCGCAACGCGTCGAGCTCGGCGTCGGACCACGCAAACCCGGCGAGCCGCATCGCGGACCGCATCGCATCGAGCGTCACGACGGTTGGTGTCATGCCGGCGAGGATACTACAATCGACGTCCGTGGCGGTCGCGCTCACCATCCTCGCGGATCCCCGCGATCACTCGATCACGCGCACGCTCTCCGCGCCCACCGGCACCACCCTGCTGAAGGCCGCGCACGACGGTGGGATCGACGTCACCGCCACGTGTGGCGGCCGCGGCCGATGCACGTCGTGTCGGATCAAGTTCGTCGCCGGCACCATCCCACCGCCGACGCTCGCCGATGAGGTGCAACTCGGCGACGATCTCGTCCGCGAGGGCTATCGGCTGGCCTGTCAGTGTCGTCTCGAGGAGCCGCTCACCGTCCAGCTCGCACCCCCGCTCGACGAGCAGGCCTTTCAGATCCTCGGCGCCGGCCCGAGCGTGGCGCGCACGGCCGGCGTCGTGATGGACTCCGGCGTGGCCAAGCAGGTCGTCAAGGTGACGGTGCCGCACGACGAGCACCATCAGACGTCCGACCTCGAGCAGCTCCTCGCCGCCATCGGCCGCGAGCCCGCCGACGTCGGGCCGAGCGTCCTGCTCGGGCTGCCCACCGCCCTCCGCGACGACGGTGGCCTGGTCACGGTCACGACCTTCGGCCGGCGCATTCTCGCCGTCGAGCGCGGCGACACCGCGCTGATGAAATTCGGCCTCGCCGTCGACGTCGGGACCACCAGCGTCGTCACCACGCTCCTCGAGCTCGAGTCGGGAGAGCAGCTCGCCTCGGTGTCGAGTCTCAATCCCCAGGCGGTGTTCGGCGGCGACCTGATGTCGCGGATCGCCTTTGCCCAGTTCAATCCCGTGAACCTGCGCAAGCTCACGACGCGAATCCTCGGCCTGCTCAACCAGCACATCGAGCAGGTCTGCCGCGAGGCCGGCGTCCTGCCCAAGTGGGTCTATAAAGTGGTCGTCGTCGGCAACACCTGCATGCACCACCTCGTCCTCGGGATCGATCCCTCGCACGTGGGCCTGGCTCCCTACGCGCCCGTGATGCGCCACGCGCTCGTGACGACGGCGCGCGAGCTCCATCTGAAGACCGCACCCGAGGCCCAGGTCTGCTTCCTGCCGATCGTGGCGGGATTCGTCGGCGCCGACGCCGTGGCCGTCGCGCTCGCCACGCGGATGGACGCGGGCGATCGCCTGCGCTGCGCGGTCGACATCGGCACCAACGGCGAGGTCGTCCTGGGATCGCGCGCGCGCCTGCTCGCGTGCTCGGCGCCCGCCGGGCCGGCGCTGGAGGGCGCGCAGATCCGTCACGGGATGCGCGGCGCGCTGGGCGCGATCGACCGCGTCACGGTGGACGACGACGTTCACGTCCACACGATCGGTGAGGCCGCCGCGCTCGGCATCTGCGGCTCGGGGCTCATCGACCTGCTGGCTGGGCTCCTCGACGCCGGCGTCATCGACCCGACCGGACTGATTCAGGTCGATCAGCGCGACGCGCTGCCAGGGAAGCTGCGCGATCGCGTGGTCATGCGCGGCGAAGAGCGCCAGGTCATCGTGCTGCGGCCGGGTGACCATGGCGCCGGGCGCGAGATCGTGCTCACCCAGGACGACGTCCGCCAGGTCCAGCTCGCCAAGGGCGCGATCGCCTCCGGTGTCATCATGCTGCTGCACGTGGCCGGTCTCGCGCTCGACGATCTCGACGAGCTGATGCTGGCCGGCGGCTTCGGCAATTACATCTCGATCGCGAGCGCCTTGAGGATCGGGTTGATCCCACCCGTGTCGCCGGCGAAGGTCCGCTACGTGGGCAACGCGGCCTCGCTCGGTGCCCAGCTCTGTCTCGTCTCCGAAGCCGAGCGCGCTCACGCCGCGGAGGTGGCCCGGGCCATCGAGCACGTGTCGCTGGCCGCCCATCCCGACTTCGAGCAGATCTTCGTGGACGCCATGAACTTCCCGGCCCGATGACGACCGAGACGCTCGGCCCCACGCTGTCGGCCTCGATCGTCGGCGCGAGCGCCGGGCCGCTCACGCAGACGATCGACGCGCGCTGGGTGATGGCGTACAACGCCGCGCTCGGCGACGCGCTCCCGCGTCCTGTCGCTCATCCGCTGTTCGCCGTGTGCTACGAGTGGCCGGTGGCGGTGGCGCTTCGCGAGCAGGCGATCAGCGCGGCCATCGCGCCGCTCAGCGTTCACGCCACGCACGAACTCGTCATCCACCGGCCGCCCCGCGCCGGCGACCGACTCACGACCACGGCCACGGTGGCCGAGGTCGTGCAGCGCCCCTCGGGTGCCCTCGTCCTCACGAGGTTCGTGACCGTCGACACGGCCGGCCAGTCAGTCACGACGACGACGTACGGCAGTCTCTACCGCGGCGTGACCGTCACCGGCGGGCCGGGTCGGCCGGACGGTCGAGGCATCGTGCGGCCCGCCGGCGGCGACACGGCGACGTCCGAGAACGCCGCGTGGACGGAGACGGTCGCAGTCGCTGCCAACGCGGCGCACGTCTACACGGAGTGCGCGCGCATCTGGAATCCCATCCACACGGATGAAGGCGTCGCCCGGGCGGCCGGCCTGCCCGGAATCATCCTTCACGGGACGGCCACGCTCGCCCTCTGCATCGCCCGCGTGGTGAGCCGCGACCTGGGAGACGATCCCGCGCGCGTGCACGGCGTCAGCGCGCGGTTCACCGGCATGGTCACGTTACCGTCGACGTTCGTGCTCCGCGCGGCTCGACCGACGGCGCGGGGCATCGCGTTCGACGCCGTGGGCAGAGACGGCCGTCCGATCCTCGGTCAAGGAGCGCTCTCGACATGAAGACCATGAGCCGGCGCGAGCGCATGCTCGCCGCCATCAACCACGAGCCCGTGGACCGCGTCCCCTACGCCGTGTGGCGGCACTTTCCCCAGGTCGATCGGAATCCGGCTGGCCTGGCCCAGGCCACCCTGCGCTTCCACGAGCGATATGGGTCGGACTTCCTCAAGATCACGCCCACCGGCGGGTATGCGGTCGAGGAGTGGGGCTGCGTCGAGGGCGACGACGTGCGGCCCGACGGTCATCGCGCCTGCGTGAGCTGCGCCGTGAAGGACGGCGACGACTGGAAGAAGATCCGCCCGCTCGACCCGTCGAGCGCGACGGGCTACGCCCAGCAGCTCGAGATCATCATCAGAATGGGATTCGACAAGCGCATCGGCGACGCCCCGGTGGTGCCGACGCTGTTCTCGCCTCTGTCACTCGCGCGCAAGCTGTCGGGCAGCCGCCTGAACGCGGACCTGCGCGAGCGGCCCGGCGCCGTGCGCAGCGCGCTCGATGCGATCACCGAAACGCTGGTGAGGTTTGTCGACCGGGCCCTCACCGAGGGCGTCTCCGGCATCTTCTACTCGATCCAGGCGGCCAGCCGGACTCATCACTCCGAGGAGGAATACGCCGAGTTCGGCGAGCCGCACGATCGCCGGTTCCTCGAATCGATCCGCGACCGGTCCAAGCTCACGATCATCCACTGTCACGGCGATCAGCTCATGTTCGAGCGCCTGGCGCGGCTGCCCGGCCATGCCTGGAACTGGGACGATCGCGCGACGCCGCCCTCGCTCCGCGACGGCCAGGCACGGGTGCCCGGCGCCGTCATCGGCGGCCTGAATCAGTGGAAGACGCTGCGGGACGGAACGCCGGAGCAATCCGTCGCCGAGGTGGACGACGCGATCGCCCAGACCGGGGGTCGCGGGTTGATCATCGGCCCCGGCTGCGTGCTGCCGTCGAACACGCCCGACCCGAACGTGGCCGCGGTGGTGAAGCACCTGGGAGGGCCGCTCAAGCGGGTGCCAGGCGCCACGGTGTGACGACCTTACTTCCCCACGTTGAACCTGAAGTGGCAGATCTCGCCGTCGCGGACGACGTACTCCTTGCCCTCGAGCCTGAGCTGGCCCTTGGCGCGGATGTCGGGGAACGAACCCTCGACGGCAACCAGCTCGTCGTAGCCCACCACCTCGGCGCGGATGAAGCCGCGCGCGATGTCCGAGTGCACGGCCCCGGCGGCGTCCTGCGCGCGCGTCTGCTGGGGAATAGACCACGCCCGTACTTCGTCCTCGCCGACGGTGAAGAACGAGATGAGGCCGAGGAGCGCGTAGCAGTCTCTGAGCACGCGCCGGATCGCCGGCTCCTTCAGTCCTAGATCGGCCAGGAACGCGGCCTGCTCGTCACCGGCGAGCTCGGCGACCTCCATCTCGATGACGGCCGACACCCAGCCGATCCGCGTGTGGGGCCGGGCGGCGATCGCCTCCAGTCCATAGGTGGCCGCGACGCGGTCGCCCTCGGTGACGGCCTTCTCGTCGACGTTGACGCAGTGGAGGATCGGCTTCTGGGACAGGAACGTGAAGCCGCGGATCGCCTTGACGTCGTCCTCCGGGAGCGTCAGCGCGCGGAGCGGCGTCTCGCTCTCCAGCGCCGTCTTCAGGCGCGCCAGGACCTCCTGCTCACGCGCCTCGACGTCGGTGCGCCGCTTCTTCAGCGACGCGTCGAGCCGCTCGAGGCGTCGCTCCACCACCTCGAGGTCGGCCAGGATCAGCTCGGTCTCGAGGTCTTCGATGTCGCGCCGTGGCGCCGGCGCGTCCAGCGCCGGGTCCGCGAACGCACGCACAACGTGGAGCAAGGCATCGGCGTTCCGGAATTCTTTGGTGTCGAGGCCGGCTCGCTCGCCCTTGGCGATGCCGGCCAGGTCGACCACGTCGAAGGTCGCGAAGGTCGTCTTCTTCGGCTTGAACAGCGCGCTGAGACGATCGACCCGCGCGTCCGGGACACGAGCCACCCCCGTGTTGAGTTCGACGCGGCCGGTGTCGTAGCGCGACGTGGCGACACGGGCACCGGTGAGCAAGTTGAACAGCGTGGTCTTGCCGCTTCGAGGCAGGCCGATCAGGCCGATCTTCATGAAAGCATTATGCCGCGTGCTAGATTGAGGCGCGTCGAAATGCCCGCCTCCGACTCCCCCACGCCTTACCGAGCGATCGATCTGCGCGGCGCCGCCGGCGCCCTGCTCGCCTCGCTCTTCTGGGGCGTCAACCCGGTGGCGATCAAGGCCGGCCTCGAGGACGCGCCTCCGTTCCGGCTCGCCGCGCTGCGCTTCATCCTGGGCGGCACCGTGATCCTGGTGTGGGCGGCGGGCACGGGTCGGTTGCGCGGGTTCCGCATCGCCCCCGACGAGTGGCGGCCCCTCGGCGTGCTCGGCCTGCTCCTCGCGGTGCAGATGGGGACGATGAACGTGGCCACGACGATGACGACGGCCGCCCACGTCGCCATCATCCTCAACCTCTACGCCGTGCAGACGGTCGTGCTGGCCCACTTCATGATCCCCGGCGACCGCCTCAGCCTTCGTCGCCTCGCCGGAGTCCTGGTGGCGTTCGGCGGCATCGTGATCCTCTTCGGCCGCGGGTTCTCGCTCGGCGGTCCCACGCTGGTCGGAGACGCCATCATGTTCGTCAGCGCGCTGATCCTGGCCGAGCGGACCATCTACCTGGCCAGGGCCGTGCAGCGCCAGGACCCGGTGAAGCTCCTGCTGGCTCAGGCGGTGGTCGGTATCGTGGTGTTCTTGCTCTTGTCGGCGATCTTCGAGCCCGCCGCCACGCGGTGGACCGGCCGGCTGGCCGGCGCCATCGCCTTCCAGGGCTTCGTCGTCACCGGCTTCAACTTCATCGTCAACCTGTGGCTGCTCAAGCACTACCGCCCGAGCGCGCTCTCCGCGCTCTTCCTCACCCAGCCGATCTTCGGCGTGGTCGCGGCGGCAATCGTGTGGGGCGAGCCGCTCACGGGCGACGTGGTGGTGGCGACGCTGGCCGTCATCGTCGGGATCGCGTTGACGCAGCGGTGACGGCGTGGGCCCGGCAGTGACGGCTCTATAATCGGTTCATGCCGACGCGTCCGTCGCGGTCACTCGAGGTCGTGTCCAACCCGCATCCCGACCGCGACTACGAGGTGGCGATGACGGCGCCCGAGTTCACCTGCGTGTGCCCGATGACCGGCCAGCCCGACTTCGCGACGATCCGCATCCGCTACGTGCCGGACCAGCACCTCGTCGAGCTGAAGTCGCTGAAGCTCTACCTGTGGTCGTATCGCGACGAGGGCGCCTTCCACGAGGACGTGACGAACCGGATCCTGAACGATTTCGTCACGGCGGCCCGGCCGCGCTTCGTCGAGGTCGTCGGCGACTTCAGCGTGCGCGGCGGGATCAAGACCGAGGTCCGGGCCACGTACGGCAAGCGCCCGGAGATCTAGTCCCTCACTTCGCCAGGACGAGCAGCGCCATCCCCACCAGCATGACAACGGCGCCGACCGCCGATTCGCGCACCCGCTGGGCTTCGCCGAACAGGATCACGCCGATGGCCATGGCGAAGATGATCTCGACCTGCTTGACGGCCTCGACGTACGAGGACAGCGTCATCGTGTAGGCCGCGCCCTGCGTGATCGTGGTGAGCGCGGCGAACAGGCCGAGCGCAACGAACTCCTTCCAGTGCCCGGGAACCGCCGTGAAGTGCTTCCCCGAGGTGGCCAGCGCCACCGGCGTCATGATCAGGCTGGCGGCCGCGTAGCCGCCGAGCGTGCCGGTCGCCGGATCGGAGGTCACGATGGCTTGCTTCATGGTGATCACGGAGGGCGCGTAGAAAAACGCCGCCACCAGCGTCCAGCGCTGGCCGGGGTCCGTGAAGAGCACGGCCAGCGGCGCCCACGGTGAGATCCTCGCCCGCCGGACGTTGAGCAGATACACGCCGCTCGCACTCAGAAGCACGCCGGCCACACCGAGCGCGCTGGGTCGCTCGCCGATCGACACGTACGCCATGCCGAGCAGGATGATCAGGCTCACCTTCCACAATGCCGTGACCAGCGAGATCTCCGAGGCCTTCAGCGCCTTGGAGAGCGCCAGCGTGGAGATGGTCTGCGACACGCCGAAGACGGCACACCACGTGAAGAACCCCGGCCGGATCGCGGGCCAGCCGCGCACCAGGCAGGTCCCGAGCGCGAACGGCAGGAGAAACGTGAACCGCCCCCACACGTTGATGTACTCGTCCAGCGCGTGCCCCAGCCGCTTCATCGCGGTGTTGCGGAGGACCTGGAAGAGCGCGGCGGCGAGCGCCAGGAGGAGCCACATGGAATCACGCTGGACGGGATCGAGGCGTCGCTTCTTCCGCGACCCGGACGACCGCGAAGAAGCCTTCGGCCGCCGCGGCGTCGGATTTGTCGAAGCGGTAGACCTCAGGACCGAGGTCCTCGCCTGCGGGCGTTCTCAGGAGCCAGGCGAGCCGCCGGTGGAGCCAGAGGCGCCGGTCCTCCGGAAGCCGCAATCTCAGCCGGAGGCGGTCCACGCGAGCAAGCAGGCCCGCGATGTAACGCCACCGATCGATCGCGGCCTGGCCCTCGTTATGCAATCCGTAAAGTTCCACACGTGCGAAGTGACGACGGAGGAGCTGTTCGAACTCGGGCAACATGAACTCTACGCGATGGAAGCGGTTGGGAGGCACCGCCATGCCCGGGGAGAAACCCCGCTTGTTGGGCGTCGACAGGACGAGCGTGCCGCCAGGCCGCAGCATCGCGGCCAGCTCGGCACAAAATCGCTCGCGGTCCTCGACATGCTCGATCACCTCGAATGCGCAGACGACATCGAATTGCCCCGGCCGGAAGCCGAGACGCATGGCGTCCATGGCCACGAATCGCAGGTTCGCCTCCCGGTGGCGGCGGCTGGCCGAACGGGCCGCCTCCTCGCTGACGTCGATGGCGACCACGCGGCGCGCGCGCACGGCCAGCATCGTGCTTCCGTATCCATCTCCGCACCCGAGATCGAGTACCGTCTGCCCGGCCGCCAGCCGGCTCGCCTGTCGGTAGCGCGCGACGTGGTCGTGGAACTCGCCCTCGCTCGCGCGTGTGGGATTTGTCCGCTCCCCCGTGAACGCCAGAGGGGGTGGCGGCTCCTCCGTCCGGCGGCTGCCCACCCGCGCGGTCAGCCAGAGCGGATAAAAGGCGACGGCGAGCACGGCGGCGGTCACGAGCCGGCGAATAAGCTTCATCACGATCGCCCGGACTCGGATGGGGCCTTCGCTGTCGGGGGCGAGCCACCAGACCCGCGAGGCTCCGGCTGTCGCGGCGAGAAGGTCGCACTTCAGATACTCGTCGTGGCAGGCGCTCGAGTAACAGACGACGGCGAGGTCAGGGCGCGCCGCGCGCGCCTGCCGCCACGCCGCTCGCCACTCTTCACGCGTCCTCGGCGACAGGACGCGGCGAACGCCGGGTCGGCGGCGGAATTCGTCGAGAAGCACGGGGTTCACGATCGCCAGGATCTCCGCGCCGGAATGGCGCTCCAGGAGCCGGTCCAGCGTGAGCGTGCCGTGCCAGAGATGGCTCGGCTGAATCAGCACGATCGAATCGACGCGCTCACGGCCGGCCAGGGTCATGAGGACCGGAGCAGCGAGGCGGAGGCGCCCACGAGGGCTGCTCGCTCGCCGTCGTCGAGGACGAACGCGAACGTCGCCACCGCGTAGGCCCCCAGGGCGACGGTGGCGATGACGGCGAGTGGCAGCAGACCGGTGGCGGCCGGTCGGAGCCCGCACAAGATCGCCGCGTACACGGCACTCGCCAGCGTCGGGCGCAGGAGGCTCGCCAGCAACTCGCGGGCAGTGACCTTGAGTATCCAGACCTGGACCACGAAGACGAACACGACCGAGCCGATCCCGGTCCCCACAAGGATCGCGAGAGCGGCGCCGTCGATCCCCAGACGCGGCACGAGAATCATGCAGAGTGCGGCCACGACGGCCGCATCGCACGCAGCGATCCCCGCGCCGATCTCAGGACGTCCCGTCCCCCGGGCGACATCGGTTGCCGGCTGAGTCATCAACATTACGAAGAAGGCTGAGGTCAGGAGGCGAAGCGACAACGCGCCTTCGGCGGCGAAGTCGGGGCCGAGCCAGTGCTCGAGGATCCGGTCGGAATACACAGTGAGAAAAACCGCCAGTGGCAGCGTCGTCGCGCAGAGCACCTTCGTCGTCCGCAGGTACAGCTCCGTCAGCTGCTGAAGGAAGCCACGGGCCGCGACCTCGCTGACCGCCGGGAACAGAACGGGACCGAGCGCGTACGGTACCACGTGAAGCTTCGCCGCCAAGTTGAACGGCACCGCATAGTAGCTCACGCGAGCGAGCGGCAGCAGCGCGCCGATGATTAGCTTGTCAATCTGCAAACTGACCTGCGCAGCTAGCGTCCCGACGAGCGTCGCACCGCCGAAGCGAAAGAGCCTCCGCGCCTCCGAGCGGTGCAGCCCAAAGCGGAGCGCACGGCCGGGCAGGAGCCGGCCGAAGGCGCGGACAAGCACGACCACGCCGGCGATGTTGATGAGAATGCCGGCGGCGACAATCGACGGCAATCCCGCACCGAGCGCCAGCAGTCCGACCGGGACGAGCAGGCCGACGAGGCCGAGGACCGTCGTCAGTTTCGCGACAAGGTCGAGGCGCTGGCATGCCTGCGGCACCGCGAGGAGACCGTTCTGGGCCATCGTCACGGCGAAGCCGACCCCGGCCAGCCGCAGGGTCAGGCGCGCGGTCTCCGCGAACGCCGGCTCGACATGCATCACGCGGTGGACGAACACGTCGGCGAGGCCGCCCACCAGCACTGCACCCACCAGACCCGAGACTGCGAAGATCGTCGCGGCCGTCTCGACCAGGCGCTGTACGCCGAGCTCATCATCGTGTACGAGCGCCTCCGTTAGGTGCTTGACGAGTGCCTGACCGGTTCCGAGGTCGAGAAACGAGAGGTAGCCGACGAGCACACCGACAAGTGCGTAGAGCCCGTAGGCCTCGACTCCCAGACGGTGGACGACGAACGGGATCGTCACGAGGCCGAGCGCGAGGAGGGCGATCTTAGCACTCAGCACGTACAGGACATTCAGGACGAGACGCTCGCGACGGTTCATCGTTCGCGGTGTGGGCGCCGCCTCACAAGTACCCGTACGCCGACCAGCCGCCGCGCGCGTTGCTGAGGTCGATGCCCTTCGTGGTGCCGGTCACGACCGCGGTCGTGCCGGCTGGGCGCGCGGTCACTTCGACCGAACGCTCTTGAGGAACCGGATCACTGCGCGATTGAAGGCGTCCAACTGCTCGATGAAGAACGCGTGGCCACGCGGCAGGACGGCGAGGCGCGCCCGGCAGAGGGTCTCACCGACCCCGCGGTTGTCGAAGGTGACGAC
>Ga0137380_10002475_pt1 | contig 15686 bp, 13 predicted proteins | sample SagtaG_17_FD_104809 | JGI IMG/M metagenome (GOLD analysis project Ga0137380, IMG submission 104809) | Vadose zone soil microbial communities from Sagehorn Ranch, Mendocino, California, USA - Sage2_L_100_16 metaG | ecosystem: Environmental > Terrestrial > Soil > Vadose zone | place: USA...
AGAGATTGCCGACGATGACAGCGACGAGCGTCCGGCCGGGCCAGGAGCGCGCGCCGAACTCCGCCAGAGCCTCGCCGGCGATCCGTCCCGCGGCGAGGTTGTCGACAGTGTAGAGCGGCGCCTCCGGCACCGGATGATTGATCCCCAGCACCGGTATGCCGGCGGCGCGGAGGCGGCTGCCAACGGCGGCGTTCGTCGAGGCGTCCGCGTGGTACTGGACGTAGAGGTCCACCTTGCGGCCGATCGCGTCCGTGGCGTTGGCGAGCGCCTGCTGCGGATCGCGACGGTTGTCGTAGAACACGAGATCGATGGGCCACTGGCGGGCGGCGAGCGCGAAGCCCTCGCGCACCTCGCGTCCCGTGAACCCGGTGCCCTCGAGCGTCACGCCCGGCTCCTCGGTCAGGTTGGCGAACGCCACGACCCAGCGGCGTTCCTCGGCGGCGGGGGCTGACGCGACGAGCAGAATCACGAGCGGCGTGAGCGTCCACCGCCAGCGCGCACCTCGCCGGCGCCCGTCGACGGGCGCCGGCGTCGCGGAGATCACTGTCATGACTGCGGGAACGTGCCTAGCGGATGCCCTCGATGCCGACGAAGTTACCCGTGAGCCCGACGGCCTTCGGCACGGTCATGCTGAAGAAGAACGTCGACCGCTTGCTGGCCGCGGCCTCCGCCGCCATCAGGTCGGTTCGAACGTTTTCGATGATGTGGATCCCGTTGTCCGTGATCAGGATGTTGTGGACGATGAACGCCTCCTTCGGATCTTCGCCGGGAATCACTTCCACGCCCCACGTGTCGTTGCCGACGGCGACGATCTTTTGGCTCACGAGCCAGTTGGCGGCATCCTTGCCGATGCCGGGCTCGCCACTGTTGTAGGTGGCGTTCTGAGCGGGGAACTGCTCGAAGAGGTCGCCCCACCCCGTGTGGATGATGAGGACGTCGCCTTCGCGGAGAGTCGCGTTGTACATCTTGAGGCCCGCCTGGATGTCGGCCGCGGTGATCAGCGTACCCTTGTCGAGGCACGGCTTCTTGCACGCCGCGTTGCCCTTGAACTTGCCGGCGGCCTGGTAGACCTTGACCATGTCCACGAGCACGCCGCGCGTCGCGAACGTCTTGATGTGCTCGAGACCGAGCTTCGTCATGTTGTTCTGGTTGATGAACTTGCCCATCGCAATCTGGTTGAAGTAGCAGTCCTTGCGGCCGATGTGCCCCAAGCCGTCCAGATGGGTGCCGACGTGGCTCTGGCTCAGCCACGTGTCCTCCATGTACGTGAGCTGATTCTCGCCGAGCGCCGCGCCCGGCGCGAGCGTGGTCGCCGTGAGAATCGTCTTCGTGAAGCGGGTGCCGAAGAGCGGCACGCCGTCCACGAGCGGGTACGACATCGGGATGACCTTGCCTTCCTTGATCTCGGCGGCCGCGGCCTTCGTGACGGCTGGGGTCACGCGGTTGGTCGCGCCCGTCTGGTCGTTCGGTCCCCACGGCGAGGGCGGGACGACCTTGGTACAGTCGGTCTGGGCGAAGGCGAAGGTGGCGGACGCGAGCACGATCAGGACGGCGGTGACGATGGCTGCGGGTCTCATGCGAAGACTCCTTTCACCGAACGGCGTACTCTCTGACCAAGGACGATGCGGGGATGGTATGACTGAGCCCGGCCGTATTCAAGGGCCATGGCGCTAGGGGTTCGTCGCGTCAGGCGAAGGCAGAGGCGTACGAGCGAGTACGATGGACGTCATGACCGTCGGTGCCGCACCAGCGAACCGGGCCGACCGGGTCGCCATGATACGCCGGGGCCGTCGACTGCAGTACGTCACGATCGCCTGGAATTCGCTGGAATGCGCGGTCGCGCTGGTCGCCGGCGTCCTGGCCGGCAGTATCGCGCTGGTCGGCTTCGGCTTCGATTCCGCGATCGAGGTTACGAGCAGCGTGGCCGCCCTGTGGCGGCTGGCGTGGGACCGCGACGACGCGCATCGTGAAGTGGCCGAGCGGCGGACCCTCCGCTTGATCGGCGTCTGCTTCCTCCTCCTCGCCGGGTATGTCGCCTACGAGGCCGTCGGGTCTCTCGTTGCTCGCCGGGTGCCGGAGCACAGCGTCGCGGGTATCGTGCTGGCCGCGCTCTCCCTGATCGTGATGCCGGTGTTGGCGCGGTCGAAGCGGCAGATCGCGAGCCGACTGGGCAGCGGCGCGCTGGAAGCGGAGACACGCCAGACCGAGATCTGCGCCTATCTCTCCGCGATCCTCTTGGCCGGCCTCGGCCTCAACGCATGGCTCGGCTGCTGGTGGGCCGATCCGCTCGCGGGCCTCGTGATGGTCCCGCTGATCGCGTGGGAGGGACTGGCGGCCGTGCGGGGCCGCACCTGTTGCGCCGACCTGTTTGCTGACACGTGATATCGGGCCAGGATTTCCCGACTCAGCGCCGGTCTCGTGTCCGCGCCGTGACCGTGCCGAGGTTACTCGTGGTCGCGTGCTTGTGAGCGGAATAGAGGAGCAAGCCCAGCCCGGCCCAGGACAGCTCGCGGATGTGACGAACGACACCGAAGGCGAAGCCCGCGGTCGCGGGAAGACCGAGCGTCGCGAAGATGGCGGTCTTTCCGCCCTCTTGGGTGCCGATCTTGGCCGGGACCATGAACAGGATGCTGTCGATCGCCACCGACAGGACCTCGATCGTCATGGCGGTGAGGATGGAGATGGGAAGCCCGAAGAACTGGCAGATCCAGTACGCCTCGAACGCCCCCCAGGCGTAGCCCAGAAGAAAGAGGACCGTCGAGATCGCGAACCGCCCCGGGTGGAGCCGGACGAACAGGCGCAGCCGGCCGCCGAGCGCACGCAGCCCCGTTCCGGCGTCGGGCGCGCGCCGCGCCATAGCCGCGTAGACGACAAAGGCGACGAGCAGGACGGCGAAGGCGCCGGCCATCGCGTAGACGACGTTCCGCCAGTGCTCGTCCGGCGACAGGTACCGTCCCGCCATGGCGACGAGCCCGGTCAGCGCGAAGAGGATCTGGCCCAGAGTCTGCGTGAACTTGGCGACCACGACCGAGGCGGCACGAATCTCGAGGGCATGTGACCTGTCGAGCATCCCCGTCCGCGCGATCTCGCCGGCGATCGTCGCGCTGGGTGTCAGATAGTTGATCGCATCGCCGGCGATCCGCAGCTTGACCAGCTCGAGGAAGGAGAACGCAGGGGCCTGGTCAGGAGAGAAGGCGAATCGCCACCCGGCCGCGTTGAGAAGGTGGGCGACGATCTCCTGCGCGATGATGAGCGCCATTCCCCAGCCGACGTGGAGCACGAGCCGGCCCGCCGTCTCCGCGTCCATCTTCCACAGCAGCACGGCGAGCGTGAGCGCGCCGACGCCGAGCACGACCCTCTGGAAGATCCTCATCGTCCCCCGGTCCGGCGGGACACGAGCCACAGGCTGAGCGCGAAGAGGTTGGCGCCGATGGCCGCGGCCCACAAAAACCACTCCAGGCGGCCGATCGCGGCCAGGACGAGGATGACGTAGATGAAGTCTCGGCTGGCGACGCGCTCGTACACGAGCTGGGCGGCGCCGGGAGGGTCCTTGGGCCGGCGCAGGATGAGCCACCATACCGAGAGCATGCTCAGCAGGACGCCGACGATGAGCGCCGCCGCCGCTCGCCACACCTCGAGCTCCGGGTGTGCCCGCGCCAGATGCACGGGGATCGCGACGAAGACGGCGAGGTGGACGACATTGTCCGCGACTACGTCGAAGCGGGCGCCGAAGCGCGAGGTGCGCAGCGTGAGCCGTGCCACTTCCCCATCGCAGCCGTCGAGCACGCACGTGGTCCAGAGCAGCACCGCGCCGAGCAGCGTGGTCCAGTAGTCGGGGGACGCGAGCAGCGCGGCTCCGACGAGGCCGATGATCAAGCTTGCGAGCGTGATGCCATTGGGCGTGACGGACGTTCGAATCAGCAGGCGCGAGAGCGAGATCGACAGCGTCCGGTCGAGGCGGGCCAGATAGCCGTCGCTCTCCTTTCGCAGGGAGCGGAAGAGCCGTTCTTCCACGCGGCTGGCGCCCTCCGGCGAGGTCAGGCTCTCCATCGCCCCGTCCGGGGCCGGGAGGCGACGGGCTCCGGGCGGTGCGAGCGCGCCCTGAAAGGAGTCCGCCCGGAGCTGGCTCGCTCTCGGATAGAAGGCGGCGACGGCGGCGCCATTCCACACCCACGCGCTCGGGGCGGCGTACAGCCGCGACTCGGCGACGAACGCGTGAAGACCCCTGGTGTCCGGCATGCCGTTGGGCTCCAGGACGAGAACCGGGGATTCAGCGTCGAGCGCCTCGGACAGAGCTCGTCCGTTGTTGGTGGCGGGCAGCTCTGCCCATGGAAGCTCCGCCAGACACACTTGCCACCTGTCGAGGAATACACGGTTCTGAGTGCAGAAGATGATCCGTGACGACGGGCAGGCTGCGGCCAGATCGTGCGCGACGCGAAGCACTCCAGGAATCTGAACGATCAACGCGGGTTGGGCCGAAACGAAGAGCAGAATCTGCAGGCCGCTCGATTCTGAAGACGACTTCATGATCGGTTGATTGTCTGGTCGCGCAACCCTCCTGGACTATACAATACGCTCCTCTGTACATCCGACAGTCCCAAGGGGTCCCAGTCGAATGTCGAATCTCGACTACTTGCTGTTCGGTCTGACAGTGCTCTCGGGGCTCTATTGGATCGGCGCCCTCATTTGCGTGAGCGCATCGGCGCGTCACCCGTCCGCTCCCTCGAGGTTCCTCCCCCCGGTCACGGTGCTCAAGCCGCTGTGGAGCGACGACGGGCGTCTGTACGAGAATCTGAGGACCTTCTGCGACCAGGATTATCCGGCCTATCAAATAGTCTTCGGTGTCCGGGACAAAGCCGATCCTGCCGTTCGCGTCGTGCATCGTCTGATCCGGGAGTTTCCCCAGCGTGACCTCACGCTCGTCGTCAGCGACCATCGGCTCGGCGCGAACCTCAAGATCGCCAATCTATGGAACCTCAGCGGGCACGCCAAGTACGAGACCCTCGTCTTCGCCGACAGCGACATGCACGTCGGCCCCGACTACCTGCGGGCGGTCGTGGCGCCGCTCGAAGACCGCTCGGTCGGACTCGTGACGTGCCTCTACAAGGGTGTCGCCCCGACCGGCCTCTGCTCGACGCTCGGTGCGATGTTCATCAACGAGTGGTTTTACCCGTCCGCGCTCGTCGGGGCAAAGATCGAGCCGCTGCGCCACGCCTTCGGGGCGACGATTGCGTGCCGTCGCGACGTGCTCGCGTCGGTCGGGGGACTCGAGGCCCTCGCTGACTATCTGGCCGACGACTATCAGCTGGGGTGGTTGGTCAGCCGCCGGGGGCTCCGCGTCGCGCTGTCACCGTATGTGGTGGAGAACGTCGCGTCCGAGAAAAGTCTGGCGAGTCTTTTCTTTCATGAGCTCCGCTGGACTCGGACGTTTCGGGTCGTGCGCCCCGTCTCGTATTTCTGCTCCGGAGTCACGTACGGAATTCCGCTGTCGCTCTTGTTCCTTCTGAGCACCGGCCTGAGTAGACTCGCCATCGGGCTCTTCACGGCGCACGTCGTGCTTCGATGCGTCGGCCGCGTGTCGGTCCATCGGGCGCTCGGTCTGCCGGGGGTCTGGTCCAGTCTCTGGCTCGTGCCGATTCGTGACGGCCTGTCGTTTATCCTGTGGGTGTTGAGTTTCATGGGCCGGACGGTCCGTTGGAATGACCAGCGCCTCCGCGTCGACGGCGAGGGACGGATTCGCCGCGACCTGCCGGCGGCCGTGGAGTACCCCACGCAGCCGGTGCCGCTCGGGATCGAGATACGAGGGGCGAAGGAATGAACCCGCACACCGGCCCCTATCTGAAGACGCTCTTCCTCCATCCGCCCTCCTACGCGGGATTCGACGGAGGCGCCGGCTCGCGCTACCAGGCGCGTCGTGAGATCCGTTCCTTCTGGTACCCGACGTGGCTGGCGCAACCGGCCGCGCTCGTTCCGGGCTCTCGCCTGGTCGACGCGCCGCCTGACGGGCTCACGCTCGACGACACGCTCCCGCTCGCGCGTCAGTTCGACCTGGCCGTCCTCCACACGAGCACACCGTCGTTCGCCCACGACGTCCGGGTCGCCGAAGCCCTGAAGGCCGAGAACCCGGCGCTCCGGATCGGGTTCGTCGGCGCGCATGTCGCGGTGAATCCGGACCGTGCGCTCCAGCGTTCAGAGGCCATCGAGTTCGTCGCGCGCAACGAATTCGACCTGACGGTTCAGGAGGTCGCGCAGGATCGCCCGCTGCAGACGATCCTGGGTCTCAGCTACCGACGGGACGGCAAGGTCCATCACATGCCGGAGCGCCCGATCCTGGAGGACATGGACAGGCTCCCGTTCGTGGTCGACGTTTATCGGCGCGATCTGACGATCGAGCACTACGCCATCGGCTATCTGCTCCATCCCTACGTCTCGCTCTACACCGGCCGGGGCTGCCGTTCGAAGTGCACCTTCTGTCTCTGGCCCCAGACCGTGGGCGGCCACCGCTACAGGACGCGGAGCGTGGAGCACGTGGTGAGGGAGATCGCACTCGCCGCGAGGTACTTCCCCCGGGTCAAGGAGTACTTCTTCGACGATGACACGTTCACAGACGACCTTCCGCGCGCGGAGGCCATCGCGCGCGGACTCGGCAAGCTCGGCGTGACCTGGTCGTGCAACGCCAAGGCCAACGTCCCCGAAGCGACGTTGCGGGTGCTCCGGGACAACGGCCTGCGTCTGCTCCTCGTCGGCTACGAATCGGGCAACCAGGCCATCTTGAACAACATCAAGAAGGGCATCCGACTCGATGTGGCCCGGCGATTCACCCGCGATGCCCGGGCCCTCGGCATCAAGATCCACGGTACGTTCATCCTGGGACTCCCCGGCGAGACGCGCGAGACGATCCAGGCGACGATCCGATTCGCCCAGGAGATCGATCCGGACACCATTCAGGTCTCGCTCGCCGCGCCGTACCCGGGGACCGAGCTCTATCGCCAGGCTCGCGAGAACGGCTGGCTCGCGGGTGACGGCCTCGTCGACGACCGCGGCACGCAGGTGAGCGCGCTCTCGTACCCCGATCTGGACAACACCGAAATCGCCTCGTCGACCGAGGAGTTCTATCGGCGCTTCTACTTCCGACCGCAGAAGATGTTCGCGATGGCGAGGGACATGATCGCCAATCCGAGTATCATCGGACGACGGCTCACCGAGGGGCGACAGTTCTTGCAATACATGTCCGCGCGCCGGCGCTCGGCTCCGGCGGGATGATCCTCCGAACCGGTCACGTCCTTCGGCACCTCGTCCGAGCCTCGACCCGACGGCCGCTTCTCACCGTTTCCCTCTCGCTCGTCGGTGCGGCCCTCGCGCTCGCGTACACCCTCGGGGGGCTCGCGTTCGAGGCGTCCACCCTGCACCTGCTGCCGCCCGGACGGACGTACGTGTCCCTCTACCGGCAGTATTCGGCGGAGTTCGGCGAGCTGGACGACATGGTCGTGGTCGTGCAGGGCCGGACCGTCGAGGAGTCAAAGGCCTACGCCGCACGGCTCGTGCACGAGCTGTCGCAGAGTCCTATCCGGTTCCACCGCCTCGTGTATCGAATCGAGCCGAAGCATTTCGAGCGGCGCGCTTTGCTCTACCTCTCGATGGACGAGCTGCGCGAGGTCCGGGAGAAGATCTTCGACCATCAAGAGTTCATGGAGGACTTCGCGAGCACGCCGACCCTCGCCCAGCTCATCACGGGCGTGAACCGCGAGATTGCGTCCGCCCTGGTCACCGAGTTCTTCGATCTCGGGCTCGCGGACAAGGGACGTGAGGGCGACCTGCGCTTCCTCCGCGAGCTTCTCGCCCAGATCTCCGCACGACTGGATGACGCGGTGCCCTACCGCTCTCCTTGGGGTGATTTCTTTTCGCTCGGGAGCCCTGACGCCGACGCCGGATACTTCGTCTCCGACGACGGGAGCCTGCTCTTCATCCTGGCCGATCCCGTCGGCCAGAAGGGCAGCTTCACGAACGACCAGTCCGCCATCGAGGGAATCCGCCGGTACATCGCGGAACTCCGCGCCGAGTTTCCCCACGTCCGGGTGGGCGTCACCGGAGGGCCGACCCTCTCCAACGACGAGATGACCACCGCGTTCACGGACAGCGGAAAGGCCACGGTGCTGGCCTTCGTGCTCACCCTCGGCCTGTTGTTCCTCGCGTTTCGCCGCGTGATCAAGCCGCTCCTCATGCTCGGCGCGCTCGCCGTGAGTCTCGCCTGGTCCATGGGCGTCATCACGCTCACGGTCGGTCACCTCACGGTCTTTTCCATCATGTTCATCTCCATCGTCGTGGGGATCGGGATCAACTACGGGATCTATTTCCTCTTCCGCTACGAGGAGGAGATCCGTCTCGGCCGGACGGTGCAGGACGCGCTGGAGCTGACCGCCGCCCGGACGGGGCCCGGCATCCTGGTCGGGGCGGCCACGGCCATGGTCACCTTCTTCGCCCTCATGCTGACCGATTTCCACGGCATCCAGGAATTCGGGTTCGTCGCCGGCGCCGCCCTGCTGATGTCGGCGCTCGCCATGTTGACGCTCTTCCCGGCGCTCCTCGCGCTGGTGGACAGGCGCCGCGTGGCTCGCGAGGTCGAGCCGGAGCGGCCGCGCGTGCCGTTGCTGGAGTCCCTGGGCCGACGCCCGAAGATCATTCTCGCGTGCGCCGGTCTGCTGACGGCATTCTCGCTGTGGTTCGCCCCGACGGTCGGCTTCGATTTCAACGTCCTCAATCTGCAGGCCAAGGCGACAGAGTCCGTGATCTGGGAGCAGAAGATCCTGGCGACCGCGGAGCGCTCGGGCTTCTCGGCGCTCGCCAGCGCGACCTCGCTCGACGAGCTGCGCCGCAAGCAGGGAGAGTTCGAGCGACTCGCGTCCGTCTCCGGGGTCGACAGCGCGCTGACGCTGATACCCGACCGGCAGCCGGAGAAGATCAAGGTCATCGAGGACTTCGCGCCGCTCGTCTCGCCGGTGCGCTTGGCCCGGCCTCGGTCGTTCACACTCGAGCAGCTCGTCGCGTCGCTCGGATCGCTCAAGCGACGATTCGACATGGCGACCGCCGAAGCCGGACCGGAGGGGCCGGGGAAGGACGTACAGGCGGTTCACGCCCAGATCGGCGCGCTGCTCGACAAGCTCGGCCGTGCGGAGCCCGGCCCTGTCAGGGTCGCGCTCGGCCGATATCAGGACGAGCTCTATCGGGACTTCCACGACAAGCTCGAGACCCTGCGGCGGAACCTGCCGCCGCAGCTCGTCGGGCCCGAGGACGTACCGGATGAGCTGCGACGGAAGTTCATCGGCACGACCGGGCGCTTCCTCATGCAGATCCATCCCAAGGTGAACATCTGGGACCGGGAGGGGGCGACGCGCTTCGTCGAGGAGCTCCGGTCGGTAGACCCCGACGTGACCGGGACGCCCATCATCACCTACGAGTCCATCCGACTGATGGAGAAGGCTTACCTCCGGGGCACGATCTACGCGCTCGTCCTCGTGACGGTCCTGTCCGTGTTGATGCTCCGGCGCCTCCGGGAATCGCTGCTGGCGATGGTGCCTCTCGTCCTCGGTGCCCTCTGGTTGGCGGGCCTCATGCACGTCTTCGATCTCAAGTTCAACCTAGCGAACGTCTGGGGTCTGCCGCTGATCATCGGGACGGCCGCCGAGTTCGGCCTGAACGTCGTCATACGCGTCATGGAGGGGCGCGCGCACGGGGGGCCGCTGCTGCCGCGATCCACGGTGATGGCCGTCCTGCTGAACGGCCTCACGACGGCGGCCGGTTTCGGTAGCCTTCTGGTTGCGCACCACCAGGGGATCTGGAGCCTCGGGCTCCTGCTCACGATCGGCAGCGCCGCGTGCCTGACCTCGTCGCTCGTCGTGCTTCCGGTGCTCATCCGTCTCTTCGGCCGGACAGAGAGCACGGTCGCCGACGTCGCGCCGGACGCGCCTTCGGGATTCCGCCGGGCGCGCTAGGTTTCGCGGTAGATCAGCAGGAAGACTCCAACCAGCGTGAGCCCGAGCGCCCACAACCGGCCGGGGAGTCGGTCGTCGGGCGAGGGGAGCCTGAGCTCGAGCCAGCGCGTCCATGCGACGAACGTGGCCATGAGACCGAGCTGGAGGTGGCTCAGCTCGATGAGCAGCTGTTCCTTGAGGTCGTCCGCGGAGTGCGTGTGCGCGAGCAGGAGTCCGCCGCTCACGGCGCAGAGCAGCGGAAAGATCAGCGCGTAGCCCTTCGCGCGGAAGCGCCCGAGGCGCACCGACGACTCGAAGACCCCGAAGGCCACGATCACCAGCACGAAGACGCGATGCTGGAGGACGACCGGATCCGTCAGCGACTCCCAGAATCCCAACGCGCCGCGAGGCCACGCCTCCGGATCGTTCCGCATGAGGAGAAAGCCCGCCAGGCCGAGGAAGATCAGGGGCCAGTGGCGCGCCCAGCGCGCCCACCGCAGGCCCTGCACGGTCGCGAGGAGCCCCATCGCGAGCACGAAGAAGCCGGCCACATGATGGTTGTACTCGGACCACGCGCGGTCCTCGGCGGCTTTCGGCGTGTCGCGGTCGGGGACCGGCAGCTCTTCGATCGTCGGCGACGTCAGGGTGGGCCAGCGAGGCGCCATTCGGGCGCCGATCTCGACGAGGGTTGCGCGCTCGGCCACGACATCGACGGCAGGTGGAAGTGAAGTGAGCGAGGCCGCGACGAAGAGGACAACGAGACCCAGCCCCAGCTCCGTTTCCACGAAGCGCCGGACGCGCACGAGGGAAACCGACCCGCCTCCTAGCCGGCGAACGGCGAGAAAGTTCGCGCCGCCGAGGGCGAGGAGGCCGGCGAGGATCACGCCCTTGGTCAGGATCATCGCGCCGTATCCCGTTCCCAGCAGCGCACGGAGGTCGTTGACGTAGTGGAGAGAGAGCCCGACGCCGCCCAGGACGAGCATCGCCACGGCGCCGAGCGAGGTTGCAGAAAAGCGCCGCAGCACGCCCGACGGCCAGGACGGCTCGCCGCTGCCAAACGCGGCCGCCGTCAGATGGACGAGGCCTCCTATCCAGACCGACGCGGCGAGCTGATGGAGCGTGTCGAGCGCGAGCAGGAGCGGGCGGTGGTCCAGGCGCCCGACCGCGTGACTCATTCCGGCCGAGCCCGCCGTCAACGCCACGCTGCACGCCAGCGCGATCCAGGCCCCGGCTCTTCCGCGGCCTCGCCCGATCATCCGGCAGCCCATGACGAGCCCCACGCCCGCGACGATTCGGACGACGCTGGCGGCGAAGTAGGTCGTGCCGACGAACTCCCGAACCGGCCAGCCACGCTCGTCGGCCAGGGATTCGAGCTGGATGCCGAGCGCCAGGCACTGGGCGACGATGAGGGCAATGCCGCTTGCTTCGACGAGCCTGCGCGATCGGAGCAGGATCGGCCCGAGCTCGGCCGTCGGCGCGGACCGGAGCACCAGGACGATGAAGAACACGCCGCCGATTGCGCCGGCCTGGCTCGACAAGCCCACACCGCGCAGGAGGAGATTGAGGTACGCGGTCACGAGCGCTCGATCTTCAGGCTCAGATCGGGACGCCGCCCGAGACCTCGAAATGGGAACGTATGGACGACGGCGCGAGCGGCAGGCGGACGCTGACCGTCGTCCCGAGGCCCGGAACGCTCTCCACAGAGATGCCGCCACCCTGCCGCTCGACGAGGGTGCGCGCGATCGCGAGGCCGAGGCCCATGCCCGAGCCGTCGCCAGATCGCGGCTCGCGGCCGCGGAAGAACCGTTCGAACACGAGAGGGAGCTCCGCCGCCGGGATGCCCGGACCGGTGTCGGTCACGGCGACGCGCGCCGCATCCGCGGTGACGACGATGCGGATCGTAACCCGGCCGTCCCGCGGCGAGAACTTGACCGCGTTGTCGACCACGTTCGCAACCGCGATATCTACGATCGCGGGCTGGACATTCACCGTCACGGCCGGGCGCGACTCGATCACGATCGCGACCTGCCGGGGCGCCGCGATGGGCTCGAAGCGCTGCACGACCGCCTCGACTATCGGCGCGAGGAGCGTCGGCGCCGTCGGTGTCCCGCCGCCCTCACCGGCGTCGAGTCGGGCAAGGGCCAGAAGGTTCCCGGTGAGCCCCGTGAGCCTCCGGATCTCCTCGAGGCTCGCCTCGAGGACCGCCCGGTAGTCGTCGGACGAGCGCGGGCGGCGGAGGGCCACCTCGATCTCGGTCCGCATCCGTGTCAGCGGTGACCTGAGCTCGTGCGACGCGTCGGCGGTGAACCGCCGCTGCGTCATGAAGCTGTCCTCGAGTCGAGCCAGCATGTCGTTCAGCGTGTCGACGAGCCGAGTCAGCTCGGCCGGGTTTCCCGGGCTGGGCAATCGTTCGCCGAGGTTGGTGTCGCGGATTCGTCGCGCCTGCCGGACGATGGCGTCGATCGGACGGAGCGCGCGTCGTGTCAGCAAGAGATCGGTGAGCACGACGGCGACGAGGACCGTCGTCGCCGCTCCGACCAGAACCAGGCGCAAACGACCAAGCAGGATCGTGAGCTCGCCGAGCGGCTGCGCGACCTGGACGGCGTAGCTGCGGCCGCCGGTCGCGACCGGCACGGCGACCATCCTGGCCGGCTTGCCGTTGCCGCCCGTCACCGTTTCGAACGCCACCTTGCGGCGGCGGACCCGTTCGAGCATCCAGGAGGAGGTCGGCAGCATGCTGTCCGCGCTGAGGCCGGGCGCGAAGGCGGTGACGCGACCGTCGAGATCGACGATCTGAACCATCGGGCGGAACGTCCAGACGAGCCGGCGCACGCGGGTGACCGGTTTCGGATGGATGCTGGTCGGCTCGCCCTCCGAGGCGACCTCCGCCGCCTCGGCCTCCGCCGCCTGCAGCAGCGCGGCGTCGAATTGGTCGCGGATCACCCGGCCAACGGTCCAGTCGAGGGCAAAGGTCGTGGCGCCCAGAATGGCCGCGACGACGAGGGCGTGCCAGCCGAGGAGCTGGGTCCTGTAGCCGAGCCTCATCGGGCGCTCGCCGGCCCCAAAATGTAGCCGTGTCCGCGAACCGTGTGGAGGATCGCAATCGCGTGGCCGTGATCGATCTTCCGCCGGAGGTGGCTGATGTGGACATCCACCGTGTTCGTGGTCAGATCGGCCACTCCGCCCCAGACCTGCTCCTCGAGACCCGTCCGCGTGACGACCTGGCCGCTCTTGCGCATGAGCACCTCGAGGATCTGATACTCCTTGGTCGTGAGCTCGATGATGGCGCCACCCCGGGTGACCCGGTGGCTCGCGGGGTCCAGCTGGAGGTCGAGGACGGCGAGGGCGGGCGGTCGCGCGAGCTCCGAGCGGCGCAGCAGCGCGCGCAGGCGCGCGAGCAGCTCTTCGAACGCGAATGGTTTCGTCAGGTAATCGTCGACGCCGGTGTCGAGCCCTGCGACGCGATCCGCGAGCGCGTCGCGCGCGGTCAGCATGAGGATTGGGGTCGTCGTTCGCCGCGCGCGGAGCTCGCGGCATACCGCGAGGCCGTCCTTGCCGGGAAGATACCAGTCGAGAATGATGACGCTGTAGTCGTTCGCGGCCGCGAGGGCCTCGCCGTCTTCACCGGACCGCGCCGCGTCGACCACGTGGCCCTCTTCCCGGAGGCCGCGGCTGAGGGCATTCGCCGTCCCCTGATCGTCCTCGATCAACAGAATGCGCATCGCGCCAATTCTAACCCGCGCTGCGTCTTCGAACGAGGCGTCCGGGCCGGAAAGCGTTACACTGTCGCGGACATCGAGACTCTCCGGCCCCAGAGGCATGATGGGTAGCAAGCGGCTTGGTCGGGTCCCGATTCGCGCGGCGCTCGTGACGCTGCTGGGCGTGGCATTTGCGCTCACTGCCCGGCCCACCGCCGCACAAAAGAACTCACCCGGAAGCAGTCTCTACAGCGATTCCTGGGCCGTGGTCATCGGCATCAACGCCTATCAGCACCCGCGTGTCCCCAAGCTCCGGTACGCGGTCAATGACGCGCGCGTCGTGGAGCAGGCGCTGCTCACCCAGGGCTTCCCGCCGCACCACATCGTCCGGCTCGTCGAGCGTGAAGCCACGAAGGCCCGCATCGAGACCGTGCTGGGCGATGAGCTCCGACAGAAGGTCGGCAGGAGGGTTATCTCATCCCCGTCGACGGCGATCCCGGGCGGCTCTTCGGGACGGCCGTCAGCATGACCGCGCTGCGCCAGATCTCCGATCGCCTCCGCGCCAAGCACATCCTGTATGTCGTCGACGCGTGCTATTCGGGCCATGCGCTCTTCAACCGCTCGATCAGCACCGACCTGCTCGAGGAGATGGCGCGGGAGCCCGCGATTCAGATCCTCACCGCGGGTCGCCAGGGCGACCAGGCCGCGGAGCGGGCCGGTCACGGGTCTTCACCGACGTGTTCGTCCCCGGGCTCCGGGGAGAGGCGTTTGGTGGGAAGGGCTGGCTTGCACTCGAGGAGCTCGGGGTCTGGATGAAGGAACGGGTTTTCGCAGAGTCGAACAAGCTGCAGCTCCCGCAGTTCGGCAACTTGTCCGGCGAAGGCCAGTTCGTGTTCGTCCTGCCGGACGCGGCGCGGGCCACGGGAGGGGACGAGAGGGCGCGTTTTCGCGAGGAGCAGCGGCGCCTGGACGAGGAGCGTGCTCGGCTTGACGTCGAGCGTCGCCGTTTTGAGGCCGAGCGTGAGCGGACGCAGACGCCTGTGGCGGCGCTTCCACCACCGGCCGACCCGCCGCGTGGACGCCTGCTCTACGAGCTCGATCTGAATCAGCCTCCGCCCGGCGGCAATGTGGCCAAGGGCAACCGCTCAGTCGATCAAGTCAGCTTTGTCGGTCGGGCTGTCGAATTCAAGGTAAGCAACTGGGCGGTGGTGCAAGTGCCCGGGGAGTTCGACGACTTTGTCGCCGAGGCGCGGGCTACCCCGGTACGCGGTGACGGCTACTTCGCGCTCCAGTTCCATCTGGGCTCCGGTCCCTATCAAGCAATCCGCCTCCTTCCCGTGCGAGGGACTCTGCTCGTGACCCTGGCGGCCGCTGGCCCTCACCAGATCGAGGACGAACGCCAACTCTCGGGTTCTGTGATCCGTATTCCAGTCGTCCGCCACGGGGAAGAGGTGGTGCTCACGGCGATCGTGCGAGGGGAGGAGATCGTGGTCTACACCGAGGGCGTCGAGGCCGCCCGAGTCAGGGACCGCTCAGCGACCCGCGGGGCCCTCGAGTTCGCGGTCGGCACTCTCCGCGAGGCCGTGAGGTCCATCTCAAGAGCTTGAAGATCTGGGCAACGCCGGCGCGCTGACCGCCTCGCGAGAAACAAAGATAAGCCGGGCCTGCGCCGCGTCGCGTTTTTATCTGGCTGCAGCTTCAGCAGATGAGGTAGATCCCGTCTCCATGCCATCACCCCGGGCGCCGGACCGCCGGAGATCCAGCATCTCCGGTAGCTCGCTGCACGGCTCCTCAACGAGCTCGACCCGCTCGATGTGCGTCATGCGATCGATGATCTCGTGGATCCGCTGCGCGGCGATCAGGATACTGACGATCCGCTCTCGCTGCGGGGCGCCGACTTCCTTCTCGAGCATCTGCGCGAGACCGGAGACAACCGTCAGCGGGTTGTTGATCTCGTGCGCCGCGGCGGTCGCGAGGCTCGCGACGTAGCGCAGCCGGTCCCCCTCGCGCAGCGCTTCCT